>Ga0157370_10001288_pt1 | contig 31342 bp, 27 predicted proteins | sample C35metaG_FD_113463 | JGI IMG/M metagenome (GOLD analysis project Ga0157370, IMG submission 113463) | Corn rhizosphere microbial communities from Kellogg Biological Station, Michigan, USA - C3-5 metaG | ecosystem: Host-associated > Plants > Roots > Rhizosphere > Soil | place: USA: Michigan...
CACCGCGTAGCGGTCGGTCATCGCGCGGCGTCCCGCCGCGCTACTCGGAGCGCAGCTCGTCGCCCTTGGCGAAGGTCCAGGTGCGCGTGATGTGCAGGATGTCGGTGTCCACGCGGATGTTGTCGGGGAAGCGCGCGAAGGGCGAGGCGAGGCGCACGATGCGGATCGCGGCCTGGTCCAGCACCTTGTGGCCCGACGAGCGGTTGATCTCGATCGATTCCACCTCGCCGTCGGCCTTGATCGCGACGGTGAGCTGCAGCGAGCCGTAGATGCGCTTCGCCTTCGCCTCGGCGGGATAGTTGAGGTTTCCCACGCGCTCGATCTTCTGGCGCCAGCTGTCCACGTACCGCGCGAAGCGGTACTCGGCCGCCCGGGCGCCCACGAACGTGCGCCTCGGCCGCTCCTGGTAGGCCTGGTACTCGCGCCGGATCTGCGCCTCGAGCCGCGCGATCTGCATGCTCTTGTCGACGAGGTCGCGCGCCGCCGGATCGGCCTTCTCGTGCGAGGGCTGCGGCGTGATCTCGGCCTGCACGACCGCGGCGTTCGATTTCATGCGCGTCATCAGCTCGCGCGCCTCGGCTTCGAGCGCCTTCACGCGGCTCTCGGCCGCTCGCAGCTCGCGGCTCGGCTCGCGCGCGTCGAGCGCGGGGAGCGGGCTCGAGGCGCGCAGCTTCTTGTCGGTGTTGCCGCCGCCGTCGAGGTTCGCCTGCGCGAGCGCATCGGCCTTCTCGGGGCGATGCGCGCTCTTCGAATTCACCAGCACCACGTCCATCACGTTGTGCGGCTCTTCCAGATGGCCGAGGTGCGGAAGGCGGAAGCCGAGGCCGAGGATCAGGAACAGGTGGAACGCGATCGAGGCGACGACCGCGACCTGCATCGACGCCACCAGGCCGAAGCGTTCGAGCAGGAAATCGGAGAAGGAAACGAGAGCGTCGGGCGAAGGCTGCCGGAGCGGGAGCTGCATCGGAGCCGCTACGAGGCTCTGTCGGAACGTCGCGACATGAGCGGCGATTTTAGGCTATTTGCCCGCGTAGCGGCATGGTACGTTCGCCTCCCACAGGTCGACCTGCCCGAAGGCGACGCGCACCGTCTCCCCGGGCGCGACGGTCGGCAGGCCGATCGTCCGGCAGACCAGGGGCAGCCCCTCGATCCTCACCAGCTCGTCGCGCACCACGGTGGCCGCCGCCGACTCGATGCGCTCCTGCTCGAGGTACCTGAGGCACCAGTAACGCTCGAGCTGGCGCTGGTGCTCGGCGTAGGCGTCGTAGGCGGCCTCGAAGTCGCGCGCGGCGGACTCGAGCTCGGAGCGCTCGTACGCGGGCGGCGCACCGGAGAGCATCGCGGCGAGCTGGCGCTGGTTGGCGAGGTCCGAGTAGCGGCGCAGCGGGGAGCTGGTCCATGCGTAGTGGGTGACCCTGAGCCACTCGTGCGCGCCCGGCTCCACTTCCATGCGCGTCTTCATCGCGCGCTGGTTGCGGTAGATCGCGGGGTAGCCGCGCTCGGCGAGGAGCTTTCCCCACGTCGCGTTGGTGTGGATCATCAGCTCGGCGACCACGGTATCGACCGGCGTGCCGCGCGGGCGCGGCTGGATCGAGACGCGGCCGCCCTCGACGCGGAACGTGTAGTCGAAGCGGTCCGGGCGCTCGTCCACCGCGCCGCGGTCGGTACGCAGGCGTCGCGCCAGGCGCCAGAGGAGGAGCAACTCCTCGCCCCATTCGCCCTCGATGCGCCCGGCGGCGACGCTCTCGGCGTTCATGCGCCGGTCGAGCCCGGCGAGGTGCAGGTTCGCGGCGATCGCGACGCGCTCGAGCCGCGATTCGGCGCCGACGATCGCGAGGCTCGCCGCGTCCAGCGTGAGATAGAGCGAGGCCGCCGGCACCTCGCGCCCCGCGGCGAGCGTCGCACGCTCCACCGCGTCCTGCGGAAGCATCGTGATCTTGCCGCCGGGAAAGTACACGGTGGAAAGGCGCTCGCGCGCCACCGCTTCGAGCGGGTGCGCGCGATCGAAGAAGAGCGCGGGCAGCGCGATGTGGACGCCGACCTCGATCCGGCCGCCCTCGATCGGCCGCACCGAGAGCGCGTCGTCGATTTCCGTCGTCTCCTCGTCGTCGATCGAGAACGCGCGGGCGGTCGCGAGCGGGAGATCGCGCGGCTCGGCGAGCGGCGGCGACGAAGGGAATGCGGTGCCCTGGGGAAAGAACTCGAACGCGAAGCGGCGCAGGAAGTAGTCCTCCGGTCCGCCGAGCGCTCCGGCGTGGGCGAGGAGCCGCGGCGGCGAGAGCCCCTTCGCCGAGGCGGCCTGGTCCAGCGCGCGCCATTCGAGGCTCGTCTTGTCGGGCTTGAAGAGGAGCGTGTCGATGCGGGTGCCGATCGCCTCGGGCAGGCGCCCGGCTTGCAGCTCGGCGGCCCAGGCGTCCACCTGCTCCTGCTGCCGGCGCTTCTTCTCCTGGCCCGCGAGAGCCGCCTTGAGGTTCTCCTCGGGAGCGGCCTGGTAGCGTCCCTTGCCGCGCTTGTAGAAGTACATCGGGTTGCCGTGCAGCACGAGCGCGACCGCGGCCGCTTCCGGCGGCGAGGGCTCGCGGCCGTGGTACTCCCGCGCGAGCGCGTCGAAACCGAACTCGCCCGCGCCGCTCACCTCCCACAGGAACTGCGGATCGATGTCTGCGGATAGCTTCTGCGCCTCGGCCATGAAGCCCGAGAGCGCCTGCCCGTCGAAGCGCAGCAGCACGCTCGCCGCCTTCACCTTCGAGCGCTTGCCGTGGGCCGCCTCCACCTGGAACGACGCCCCGGCTTCCGAGAGGATCGTTCCGACGCGAAACGCCCCGTCCTCCTCGAAGAGCACCTGCTTCACGAGGCGGCCCAGTCCACGATGTCCGGCACGAACTCCGGGAACGAGCCGAGCGCGTGGTCGCCGCCGCGCACGACGCTCTGGCACGCGCCGCGGTAGTACTCGACCGCCTCGCGATAATCGAGCACCTCGTCGCCGGTCTCGACGAAGAGCCAGTAGCGCTCGGGCCGCGTGATCGCGGGCAGGTCGAGGGCCATGAGCTCGGCCACGTGCTCCACCGTGAGCTCGAACTCCTCCCCGGTGTAGAGGTTGCGTTGCCGCCCGAGGTAGCGGCCGAAGTGGCGATGCGGATGCACCGCGGGATTGAGGAGCGCGGCGCGACAGCCCAGCCGCTCGGCCATCACCGTCGCATAGAAGCCGCCGAGGGAGCTGCCCACCAGAGTGAGGTCCTGGCTCGCGCGCCCCGCGCAGGACTCGCCGATCTGCTCGATCGCGCGCGCCGGGCGGTGGTGCAGCTCGGGAACCACATAGTCGATGCCCGAGACGCAGTTGCGAAGGTAGTCGCCCAGCATCGTCGCCTTGCGCGAGCGCGGCGAGCTCACGAAGCCGTGCAGGTAGACGATCGCCTTGCGGGCGGAGGGAACGGCGGCCATGCGCTTCGAAGGGGTCTTCAGGGCTCCAGCGTGCCGCGGCCCAGCTCGATCACGCGGCCGCCGACGAAGATCGACCCGTCGCGCACCGTGAGGCGCAGCGTCGAGGGACGCTGCACGCGCTCGCCCTGCGAGACCACGCGCTCGATGCGCGCGCCGGGCCGCATGGCGCAGAACCAGCCGCCGAGGTTCGCGCAGGCCGAGCCGGTCGCCGGATCCTCGAGGATCGCGGCGCCGTTCGGGAAGAAGAAGCGCGACTCGACCGTTCCGGCCGCGTCGCCGGCATCGGCGAACACATAAGCCATGCCCTGGCCGTCCTCGCTCTTCATGCGCGAGAACGCGTCGGGCCGCGGGCTCGCGCGGCGCACCGCATCGGTCCCGCGCACCGGAACCACGAGTTGCTCCCTGCCCGCGTTGACCCACAGCGGGCGATCGGCCACGTCCGCCTCTTCGAGGCCGAGCGACGCGGCGATCCCGGAGCGCGACTCGGGCACCTCGCGCCACCGCGGACGGTTCGCAGCGAGCGTCCACACGTCGCCGCGCCCCTCGACCGGGATCACGCCGGCCTTCATCTCGAGCGTGATGGAGTCGCCGCCCTTCAACGCGCGCACCACATGCGCGGTGCCCAGCGTCGGATGGCCGGCGAACGGCATCTCGTAGCTCGGCGTGAAGATGCGCACGCGCGCGGTGGCCTTCGACGACGGAAGGATGAACGTGGTCTCCGAGAGGTTGAACTGGCGTGCGAGCGCCTGCATGGCGGCATCGTCGAGGCCGTTGCCGTCCTCGAAGACGCAGAGCGGATTGCCGGTGAGGCGACCTTCGCGGGCGAACACGTTGAGGATGCGGAAAGCGTAGGAGGCCATGGCTCAGTCGGCCGCGGCGGATCGGGCGCGCGGCGCGAGGCGATCGACGAGGCGCTCGTGCACGCCGCCGAACGCGCCGTTGGACATCACGAGCACGCGGTCGCCCGGCCGCAGCTCGCGCGCGAGCGCTTCGACCAGCGCTCCGATGTCCTGGTGGATCGAGGCGCGGGCGCCGAGCGGCGCGAGCGCGCGCGCCGGGTCCCAGCCCAGCTCGCGCGCGTAGCAGTACACGAGGTCGGCGCCCGAAAGGCTCGCGGCGAGGCGGTCCTGCATGGTGCCGAGCCTCATCGTGTTGGAGCGCGGCTCGAAGACCGCCACGATGCGCCCCTCCGGCGCGTTCGCGCGCAGGCCGGCGATGGTGGTCTCGAAGGCGGTGGGATGATGCGCGAAGTCGTCGTACACGCGCACGCCGGCGACCGAGGCGCGCAGCTCCATGCGCCGTTTCACGCCCTGGAAGCGCGCGAGCGCGTCGATGCCGGCCGCGACCGGCACGCCCGCGTGCCGCGCGGCGGCGAGCGCGGCGAGCGCGTTGAGCCGGTTGTGCGCGCCCATGAGGCCCCAGCGCACCACGCCTTGCGGCGCGCCTTCGAGGATCACCTCGAACGAGCCGTCGCGATGCACCGCCCCCACGCGCCACGCCGAATCCGCGCCGAAGCGCTCGACCGGCGTCCACGCGCCGCGCGCGAGCACGCGGTCGAGCGCCTCGCCCTCGCCCGCCACGATGCGACCGCTCGCCGGCACGATGCGCACCAGGTGGTGGAACTGGGTCTCGATCGCGGCCAGGTCGGGGAAGATGTCGGCGTGGTCGTACTCGAGGTTTCCGAGCACCGCGGTGCGTGGGCGGTACCAGACGAATTTCGAGCGCTTGTCGAAGAACGCCGTGTCGTATTCGTCCGCCTCGATCACGAAGAACGGCGAATCGGCCGCGCGCGCGGAGACGCCGAAGTTCACCGGGATGCCGCCCACGAGGTAACCGGGCGCGAGCCCCGCATCCTCGAGGATCCACGCGAGCATCGACGACGTGGTGCTCTTGCCGTGCGTTCCCGCGACGGCGAGCACCCATTTGCCGGGAAGCACGTTGTCGGCGAGCCACTGCGGGCCGGAAACGTAGGGCAGGCCCGCGTCGAGCAGCGCCTCGACGACGGGCTTGCCGCGCGTCATGGCGTTGCCGACGACGTAGAGGTCGGCGCGGTAGCGCTCGAGCTGCGCGGCGTCGTAGCCCTCGTGCAGCTCGATGCCGAGCGCGCGCAGCTGGTCGCTCATGGGGGGATAGACCTGCGCGTCGCAGCCGGTCACGCGGTGGCCGAGCTCGCGCGCGATCTTGGCGAGGCCGCCCATGAAAGTGCCGCAGATTCCGAGGATATGCAGATGCATCAGCGCGTCATTCTTGCCGAACGGGGACCATCAACCCTTGAAGATGAAGTACACGGCGCCCACCATGCAGAGCGCCGCCCACGCGTAGTTCCAGCGGATCGCCTGGTGCATGTAGAGCATGGCGAACGGCACGAACACGGCGAGCGTGATCACTTCCTGGACGATCTTCAGCTCCGGAAGCGTGATGCCGGCGCGGAACCCCAGGCGGTTGGCGGGAACCTGCAGCAGGTATTCGAAGAACGCCACGCCCCAGCTCACGATCGCCGCCACGTACCACGGACGCGCCCCCAGGTCCTTCAGGTGCCCGTACCACGCGTACGTCATGAAGAGGTTCGAGCCGATGAGGAGCAGAACGGTCGGACCGATCGCATTCAGGGCGGGCATGGGACGAGGGGCGTTCGGGGGAAGCGATGCATCTTAGCATTGGCGAGCGTGTAAACTGACCGTCCGGCCCGCTTGGGCGTTGCCGCCGGAAGTCTTTCCCCGAGGCCCACCACCATGGTTCCCCACCTCACCACGTCCCTCACCGGCCCGCTGCACGATCTCGAGCGCATCGTCCTCGACAAGCGCCCGGAGATCGAGCGCTGGTTCCGCGCGCAATGGCAGGAGCACCAGGTGCCGTTCTACGCATCGTGCGACCTGAGGAACAGCGGCTTCAAGCTGGCGCCCGTGGACACCAACCTCTTTCCCGGCGGCTTCAACAACCTCAATCCCGATTTCCTGCCGCTGTGCGTGCACGCGGCGATGTCCGCGGTGCCGCGCATCTGCCCCGACGCGCGCGGCTTCCTCATCGTCCCCGAGAACCACACGCGCAACCTGCACTACCTGCAGAACGTGGCGGTACTCAAGCGCATCGTCGAGGGCGCCGGATACGACGTGCGCATCGGCAGCCTCATTCCCGACCTCGAGGCGCCGATGGACGTGCAGACCTCGGGCGGCGAGACGCTGCGCCTGGAGCCGATCGAGCGCCACGGCAACCGCGTGGGCGTCGCGGGATTCGACCCGTGCGCGGTGCTGCTCAACAACGACCTTTCCGCCGGCGTCCCGCCGGTGCTCGTGGGCATCGAGCAGCCGGTCGTGCCGCCGGTGGTCGCGGGCTGGACCACGCGGCGCAAGTCGCACCACTTCCACGTGTACGACCGGGTCGCCGAGGATTTCGCGAAGCTGGTCGCGATCGATCCGTGGCTCATCAACCCGTACTTCAGCCAGTGCGGCAAGGTGAACTTCGCCGAGAAGGAGGGCGAGGATTGCCTCGCGGCGAACGTCGAGTACGTGCTGGGCGAGGTGCGCGAGAAGTACGCGAAGTACGGCATCGGCGAGGCGCCGTTCGCGATCGTGAAGGCCGATGCCGGCACGTACGGCATGGGCATCATGACGGTGAAGAGCCCCGACGACGTGAGGAACCTCAACCGCAAGACGCGCAACAAGATGGCCGTGATCAAGGAAGGCCAGCCGGTGCACGAGGTGATCATCCAGGAAGGCGTCTACACGTTCGAGAGCGTGGACGGCGCCGTCGCCGAGCCGGTCGTCTACATGATGGACCAGTTCGTGGTGGGCGGCTTCTATCGCGTGCACACCGAGCGCGGCACCGACGAGAACCTCAACTCGCCGGGCGCCCACTACGCGCCGCTCGCGTTCGAGACCGACTGCCACACGCCGGATTGCGGCGGCAAGCCGGGCGATCCGCCGAACCGCTTCTACACGTACGGCGTGGTGGCGCGCCTCGCCGAGCTCGCCGCCGCGATCGAGATCGAGCAGCTGCTCGCCTCCGCCAACGAGCCCCGGGCACGCGCCGCGAACGAATGAGGATCGCGTTCGTCGTCGATCCCCTCGACGCGCTGAAGCCGTACAAGGATTCGTCGATCGCGATGATGCGCGAGGCGGCGCGCCGCGGCCACGAGGTGCACGCGCTCGAGGCCGGCGCGATGTACGTGAGCGGCGCATCCGTGATGGCGCCGGTCGCCCGGCTCTCGGTCCACGACGAGGACCATCCCTGGCATCGCGTGCTGGAGGTGAAGGACGAGCGGCTGGGCGCGTTCGACCTCGTCATGATGCGCAAGGACCCGCCCTTCGACCAGGAGTACTACTACGCGACCCTGCTCCTCGAGCGCGCGCAGGTCGAAGGCACGCGCGTCGTGAACGACCCGCGCGCCTTGCGCGACTGGAACGAGAAGCTCGCGATCCTGCGCTTCCCCGAGCTCACGCCCGCGACGCTCGTGTCCGCGGACATGGCGCGCATCCACGGCTTCATCGACCAGCACGGCGATTGCGTCGTGAAGAAGCTCGACGGCATGGGCGGGACGATGATCTTCCGCGTGGGCGCCGGCGACCCCAATCGCAACGTGATCGTCGAGACGATCACCGACTTCGGCCAGCGCACCGTCATGGCGCAGCGCTACCTGCCGGAGATCGCCTCGGGCGACAAGCGGGTGCTGGTGATCGGCGGCAAGCCCTTTCCCCATTGCCTCGCGCGCATCCCGAAGAGCGGCGAGACGCGCGGCAACCTCGCGGCCGGGGGCACGGGCGTGGCGCGCCGGCTCACCGCGCGCGATCGCGAGATCGGCGAAGCGGTGGGACCGGAGCTCGTGAAGGCGGGAATCGCATTCGCCGGCCTCGACGTGATCGGCGAGCGGCTCACCGAGATCAACGTGACGAGCCCCACGTGCATCGTGGAGATCGCGCAGCAGACCGGTGCCGACGCGGCGCGCGAGCTGATGGACGTGCTGGGCGGCTGACGGGCGGCGAAGCTAGAACACGGTGACGCGGTCGAAGTCGGCACCGTGCTCGAGCACCTCGTAGACGGTCGATTCCTTCGGCGCCCCGTCCTCCCACATCTCGATGCCGCGCCCGCGCAGCGCCATCGAGCCGGGCACGATCACCGACGCCGGGATCTGCAGTCGCTCGAGCGGCGGAAGCCGCAATCCCTGCATCCATTGCGCCGAGGTGCGATGGCGCATGTCGCCGGCGCGCACCGCGATGGGCTCGGGCTTGCCGGGGAAGAGCGCGACCGTGGCGACGATGCGTCCATCGGTTTCCTGCACCAGCGCGCGCACGACACCGGCGAAGAAGGGATGGCCGTCGCCGAGGCGCACGCCGACGATACGGCCGATCGCCACTCCTTTCGAGCCGGTCTGCGGGCGCTGCAGCCGCCACGAGCCGGGCATCTCGTCGACCACGGGCCACGCCTCGGCGCTGTAGTTGTGCTCGGCCTGCATGCGGCTTTGCGTGCGCTCGGTGATGCGGCCGAACACCTCGATGTCCTGCTTCTCCTGGGACGTGAGCTCGCGGCTCTTGCCCGGCTGCTCGAAGACCTTCCCGCCGCTCGCGAAGAAATGGATCTCCGGAATCGTGAACACCACGCCCGCGGCCTTGAGCTCGGAGGCCTTCCCCGGTGGGCGCGGGGGCGCGCCCTCGCACCAGAGCTTGTGCAGGCGCTTCAACTGCGCGGAAAGGTCGAGCCCCGCGGCCTGCGGCGGAAGGCCCAGCTTCGCCGGATCCTCGTCCGATTGCAGCGCGTGGATTCGCCGGCGCAGGCTCTTCGAGAGCTCCTCCACGTCGAAGACGCGGTGGTGCGCCTTGAGCTCGGCGCGCGCGAGCGGGCGCGCGCCGATGGAGGCGGCGAGGTCGACCACGAGCGGCAGCGCGTCGATCGCGGGAGCGGCCGCGGGTGCGAGCAGGCGCACCTTGCGCAGCCACTGCTTGAGGAGCGCCTCGGCGAAGTCGATCTGCGCGCCGGTCATCTCCGAGAGGTACGCCGCCTGCAGCAGCACGACCTGGATGTAGGCCTCCTCGACGCTGGACAGCCCCTCGCCGTCGCCCTCCAGGGAATCCTTCACCCGCTCCGCCGCGACGGCGGACGCTTCGGCGTCCAGGTACTGGCCGTGGAGCCGCTGCCAGATGAGGGGATCGAAGCGCCGGTACACGATCGCATGGAACAGCATCAGCGCGCCGATGTAGCGGATCAAGCGCTGCACGATGAGCGCGCGATGGGGTGCCAGCTCGCCGGCGGCATCCTCGAGGCAACGCCGGTAGCCTTCCTCGATCGCACCGAGGAGCGCGGCTCCGGTGGACCAGGCGGCGCTGTCGTTCGGCGAGAGCGGCAGCGACTTGCCGAAATAGCGCGCGCGCTGCTCGCCCTGCAGGAAAGCAACCTTCTCGCGCAGCAGCTCCATGCACTTCAGCCGCTCGAGCGGCGCGAACGGCGCGCCATTCAGCGCCCGCGTGAGGTCGAGCACCAGCGACTGCGCCTGCGGGATGTTGGTGAGCGGGAGCGCGTTCAGCCACTCCTTGCAGCCGCGCGCGTCGGAGAAGGCGAGGCCTTCGGCTGCGCTCGTCATGGGTGGATGCGATCGAGGCGCGCGCGCACCGCGTGGGCGACATGCGCGGCGCGGGCGGCCCGCTCGGGCGGCACCACCGCCTCCCGCCGCGGCGCGCACCACACCGGCGAGGGGAAATGCGCGTCGTCCACGAAGCGCGGGATGACGTGCCAATGCAGGTGCGGCACCGCGTTGCCGAGGCTCGCGACGTTCATCTTGTCGGGCCGCATCGCTTCGCGCACCGCTTCCTCCACGGCGAAGACCACCGCGACGAGCCGCGCGCGCTCCGCCGGATCGAGGTCGGTGTTCTCGCGCACATGGCGCGCGACGATCACGCGGCAGAACCCCGGGTAGCCCGGCTCGTCGGCCTGCACCACCCGGCACAGCTCATTCTGCCAGAGGATGACGCCGCCCGGCGCATCGCAGAAGGGGCAGGCCGCGCTCAGAACGGTTGCCTCGTGATCGGCTTCGATTGCGTGAGGCCGTCGATCGTGTAGGTCATCACCGCATGGTTCAGGTCGGTGAAGGAAAACGTGACGCTTCCCACCGCCGTCGGTTGCAACGCGGATGGGTCGTAGGCGCGGCCGAGCCACGGCGAGCCCGTCGTACGATACGCCGTCCCCGTGAACGTGGTCGCGTTCGTCCACTGGCCGCCGGGAACCACGTACCAGGCGGGCGCGCCGTTCGCGTCGTACGTGTACCAGACGCAGAAGAGGGTGCGGTACTGCTGGTTGATCGCGACGCCCCAGCCGTTCTGCGAGTCGCCGCCCCACCAGAGGTCGCCGTACGAGGCGACGGGCGTCGAATCCGGCACGCCGAAGGGCTGGCGCACGATCGATTTCGACCCCGCGACGCCGTTGATGGTGTAGCTCAGCGTCGCGTTGCCGAGAGCGGTGAAATGGAGCGTCGCCGTTCCGACCGAGGCGCCGGGCGCGAGGCGGCTCGCGTCGTAGGCGCCGAACCACGTGCCCTTCGGGATGTAGAGCGCGCCGGTGAAGTCGGTGAACGACGCGTTCCAGCTTCCGCCGGGCATCACGACCCAGGTGGGATGTCCCGCGTCGTCGTAGATGTACATCGCCGCGAAGATCATCGACCCGTGCTGCGTGATGCTCATGCCCCAGCCGTTCTCGGCGTTGCCGGCCCACCACAGGTCCTGGTAGCTCGCCGGGCCGGCGCTCGCGACCGCGATCCTGTACATGCCGCGGCCGTAGGTCGCCGCGCCGAGCGTCGCGTCGTCGATCCAGAAGAGCTCGCGCACGCGGATGTTCGCCGGTCCCTCGTTCGTGGTGGACCAGGTGGCGCCGCCGTCCTGGCTCGCGAACACGCCGACCGACGTTGCCGCATAGAGCCACGACGGATTGCGCGGGTGGATCTTCACGTCGAAGACCGGCGCGCTCGGCAGGTTCCCGGTGATCGAGCGCCATGTGGCGCCGGCGTCGGTCGTCTGCCATACGTCGTTCGCGACGAACCCGGTGAAGGCGACGATCACGCGGTCGGGATTCGCCGGATCGATCGTGATGCGCTGCACGCGCCGCGCCGGCAGCACGCCGAAGCCCATGCGGGTCCATTGCGGCGCCGCGGCGAGCGCATTCGCGCTCTTGTACACCTCGCCGTCGTTGTGGCCCACCCAGACCACGTTGCCGTTGCCGGGCTGGACCGCGATCGCGTTGATGTAGTTCTCCTTCGCGAGCACGCTGGGCGGCTTGATCGCCTGCCAGCCCGGCGTTCCCTTCGCATCGGTCGTCTGCCAGAGCGAGTTGCCGCCGGCGAGCATGCGGTTCGAATCGTTCGGGTCGAGCACGAACGGCGCGATGAAGTTCGCCTGCTTGACGGCGCCCGAGCCGCAATAGGTGTTGCCGCTGTCGTCGGGCGGGAGGCCGTCGGTGATGCCGGCGCAGAAGTAGTCCGAGTTGGAGCCGCCGTTGAGCGTGCGGTGCAGCGCGAGGTACACATACTCGCCGTACATCGTGAGGTCCGAGGAGGGATCGACGGCGACGAAGCCGCCGTCGCCGCCGCGGTAGATGCGCCAGGCGCCGTTGTAGAGCACGAGCGTGCCGTTGTCCTGCGTGCCGCCGACGATGCGCCCGCCCGCGGCCGTCCTTCCGGCACCGCTGTAGAACTGCGTGACCGCGAGGCCGTTGTCCATGTCGGTCCAGCCGGCGCCGCTCTGGCCGCCGGAGATGGCGTACACGTTGGCCGCCTTGTAGACGCCGCCGTCGCTGCCGTCGTAGAGCGCCGGATGCGAAGGGCCGAAGTCGGGCGGCGAGACGAGCGCGTGATGGTCGGCGTGCGGCGACACCGGCGCGTGGCGCCAGTCGCTCACCTTGGCGAAGTTGGCGGCGCCATCGTGCGACTCGTACACGTCGAGCCCCGCCACGATCACGTGCGAGGCGTCCGTGGGATCGACCCAGATGGCGTTGTCGTAGTCGCCCTGGTCGCCCAGGTGCGCCGGATTGCTCGCGAGCTGCCAGGTGGCCCCCGAGTCGTTCGATCTCCACACCTCGCCCTTGTTGTCATCCACCGACGCGTACACGAGGCCCGGCTGCGCGCGCGCGAACGCGATCTCGGCGCGCGCGGTGTTGTCGCGCCCCGAAGGCGAGGCGACGAGCGGGGCGGTGCGGGTCCACGTGACGCCCGCGTCGCGCGAATAGGCGATGGTGCCGTCGTCCAGGCCGGCGACCGCGTTGGCCGGGTGCGTGGGATCGAACGCGAGATCGAGCGCCTTCATGGTGGAGACGCGCGCCCACGACGCGCCGCCGTCCGTCGAGCGGTAGATCGCGCCGGTCGCGAGGTTGTCGTTGGTGACGCCCGCGAGGAGCACCTGCGGGCTCGCCGGATCGATCGCGAGCCGGTTCACGAAGCGCCAGTCGAGGTTCGTGTCCGGGTTGGTCGCCGCGAGGTAGCTCCACGTGTTACCGCCGTCGGTCGACTTGAAGACGCCCACGCCGACCAGCCCGGCGCTCGCCTCGCCCGTGCCGGCGTACGCGACCGACGCGTTCGATGGATCGAAGATGATCGTGGAGATCGAGAGGTTGGGCAGGAAATCGTTGTCGGCGCTCCACGTCGAGCCGCCATCGGGCGAGATCCAGAGGCCCCCGGATGCGGTGCCCGCGAGCAGCCGCGACGGGTTGGCCGGGTCGAATGCGAGCGAGCGCACGCGTCCGCCGACGTTGGAGGGACCCAGCGCCTGCCATTGCGTGGGCTGCAGCCCCGCCGATTTCTCGTGCATCGCGGGCGCGGCGACGACGAGCGCCCTGCGCTGCTCCTGCGCGCGCAGCAGCTGCCACACCCGCGGCGGTCCGTTCTCGTCGGCTTCCGTCTCGAGGTTGTAGCGGATCGAGATCCCGATGCCGCGCTCGCCTCGCGAGTCCGCATCCTCGTCCGCGTCGCTCGCGAGCGACGACGGATCCATCGGGAAGCCCGCGGCGGAAGGGGCCGGCACGGGCGCTACGGCGCGCGGCCCGGGCGAAGCGCAGCCGCCGGCGAGGAGCAGCACGGCGAGGGCGCACGAAAGGCGATGCGAAGGGCTCATCGGTTTGCGCGATTTCCGGTCCGAGGATGATTCTGGCACGCGCGCGGCCGCCGCGACCGCGAGAGGCTCAGAGCAGCACGCGCTCGATCCCGCCGTGGCGCGCGCGCTCGACGAAATCCTCCATCCACGTGTTGCCGAGCAGGTGCCGCGCCATCTCGACCACGATGTAGTCCGCGGAAGTGCCGGCATCGTCGTCGAAGCGTTGCAGGCCCTGCAGGCACGAAGGACACGAGGTCAACACCTTCACGCCGCCTTCGAATCCATCGGAGCGCAACGCCTGGGCGCCCGCGCGCATCTCGGCTTCCTTGCGGAAGCGCACCTGCGTGGCGATGTCGGGACGAGTGGCGGCGAAGGTGCCCGATTCCCCGCAGCAGCGCTCGTTGAGGCGCACCTCCTGGCCCATCAGCCGGCTCACCACGGAAAGCGGCTTGTGCGTCTTCATCGGCGTATGGCAGGGATCGTGGTACATGTAGCGCACGCCCTCGACGCCGTCGAGCTTGACGTCCTTCTCCATCAGGTACTCGTGGATGTCGAGCAGCCTGCACCCGGGGAAGATGCGGTCGAATTCGTACTTCTGCAGCTGGTCCATGCACGTGCCGCACGAGACCACGACGGTCTTGATGTCGAGGTAGTTGAGCGTGTTCGCCACGCGATGGAAGAGCACGCGGTTCTTGACCGTGATCTCCTCGCCCTTGTCCGCGCGTCCCGCGGAGGTCTGCGGATAGCCGCAGCACAGGTAGCCGGGCGGAAGCACGCACTGGCTTCCGACGTGGTAGAGCAGGGCCTGCGTCGCGAGCCCCACTTGCCCGAAGAGGCGCTCGGAGCCGCAGCCCGGGAAATAGAAGACGGCATCGGAGTCTTCGCTCACCTTCGCCGGGTCGCGGATGATGGGCACGATCGCCGCGTCCTCGAGGTCGAGCAGCGCGCGCGCGGTCTTCTTCGGAAGGCCGCCCGGCATCGGCTTGTTGATGAAGTGGATCACCTGCGCGCGCAGCGGCGCCCGGCCGTGCGTCTCGGGCGGGTGGCGCACCTGTTTCTGCACGACGGGAAGCCGTCCCCACAGCTTGTTCGCGAGCCGCTGCGCCCGGTAGCCGATGTCGATCAATCCGGTCTTGATGAGCTTCACGCGCGCCGGATCGGTCGCGTTGAGGAATTGCAGCGACGCCCACGTGCCGGCATTGAAGCGGCGCTTGCGCAGCCTGGAAAGGAGATTGCGCATCGCCACCGACACGTCGCCGAAGTCGATGTCGACGGGACACGGAGAAACGCACTTGTGGCAGACGGTGCAGTGGTCGGCGACGTCGCCGTACTCCTCGAAGTGGCGGATGCTCACGCCGCGGCGCGTCTGCTCCTCGTAGAGGAACGCCTCGGTGAGGAGCGAGGCGGCGAGGATCTTGTTGCGCGGGCTGTAGAGCAGGTTCGCGCGCGGCACGTGCGTCGCGCACACCGGCTTGCACTTGCCGCAGCGCAGGCAGTCCTTGAAAGAATCGGCGATGGCGCCGATGTCGTTCTGCTCGAGGATCAGCGACTCGTGGCCGATGAGCGCGAAGGACGGCGTGTACGCGTTGGAGAGATCCGCGCGGCGCGAGAGCTTGCCGCGGTTGAAGCGGCCTTCCGGATCCACGCGCCGCTTGTACGCGGCGAAGGCCTCGATCTCGGCGGGCTCGAGGTACTCGATCTTGGTGATGCCGATGCCGTGCTCGCCGGAGACCACGCCGCCCAGGCTCTTGGCGAAGCGCATGATCCGCGCGACCGCCTGGTTGGCCTCGTTGAGCATCTCGTAGTCGTCGGAGTTCACCGGGATGTTGGTGTGCACGTTGCCGTCGCCGGCGTGCATGTGCAGCGCCACGAACACGCGCGAGCGCAGGATACGCGCGTGCACCGCCTCCGCGCCCGCGAGCACCGGCGCGAACGCGCGGCCCTCGAAGATCTCGCGCAGCCGCTCGAGCACCTCGCGCTTCCACGAGACGCGCACGCGCCGCGTCTGCAGCTCGGCGAACATCTGCGGGTCGTCGATCGCCGCGAGGTAGCCGGACCAGCGCGCGCGCGTCTGCTCGATGAGCTCGAGCGCCTGCGCGGCGCGATCGCCGAAGAACTCCTCCTTGTCGAGCTTCGCCTCGTCGCCGGCGACCGGCAGCTCCCCCAGGAAATACTGCGCCAGCGCGGCGAGGAGCTTCAGCTTGTTGCCGATGGACAGCTCGATGTTGATGCGCTCGATGCCGTCGGTGTAGTCGCCGAGGCGCTCGAGCGGGATCACCACGTCCTCGTTGATCTTGAACGCGTTGGTGTGCCTGGAGATCGCGGCGGTGCGCGCGCGGTCGAGCCAGAAGCGCTTCCTCGCCTCGGGGCTCGCGGCGACGAATCCCTCGCCGTCGCGGGCGTTGGCGATGCGCACCGCCTGCGAGGCGGCTTGCGCGACCGCGTCCTCGTCGTCGCCCACGATGTCTCCGAGGAGGATCATGCGCGGGCGCCCGCGGCTCCTCGCCTTGGTCGCGTAGCCCACCGCCTTCACGTAGCGCTCGTCGAGGTGCTCGAGCCCCGCGAGGCTCACGGCGGGATTCGCATCGAGCGATTTCTTCACCTCGACGATCGCCGGCACCGCGCGCTTCACGTCGCCGAAGAACTCGAGGCAGAAAGTGCGCGTGTGAGGAGGCATGCGGTGCAGTACGAAGGTCGCCGACGTGATGAGCCCGTCGCAGCCTTCCTTCTGCACGCCCGGCAGTCCGCCGAGGAACTTGTCCGTGACGTCCTTGCCGAGGCCTTCCTTGCGCAGCCGCCGTCCCTCGATCTCGAGGGTCTCCTCGCCCTTCAGGGTACGGCCGTCCGCCTCGAAGGCGCGGATGCGGAAGCGCGCGAGCGGCGCATCGTGGATCTTGCCGAGGTTGTGCCCGACGCGCTCGACCTCGAGCCAGTCGCCCGAGGGCGTCACCATGCGCCAGCTGGCGAGGTTGTCGAGCGCGGTGCCCCACAGCACCGCCTTCTTGCCGCCGGCGTTCATCGCCACGTTGCCGCCGATGCACGACGCATCGGAGGAGGTCGGATCGACGGCGAACACGAGGCCCGCGGCCTCGGCCGCTTCCATCACGCGCTTGGTGACGACGCCCGCGCCGCAGCGGATCACCGGGACCGCAGCCTGCAGCCCCGGCAGCGCGACGCGCTCGACCGCGCCGAGGGACTCGAGCTTCTCGGTGTTCACCACCGCGCTCATGCGCTCGAGCGGGACCGCGCCGCCGGTGTAGCCGGTGCCGCCGCCGCGCGGGATGATGGTGAAGCCGAGCTCCACGAGCGCGCGCACGAGCGGCGCGCACTCCTCCTCGGTGTCGGGACAGACGACCACGAACGGATACTCCACGCGCCAGTCCGTTGCGTCGGTCACGTGGGAGACGCGCGCGAGGCCGTCGAAGAACACGTTGTCGCGCCGGGTGATCGCGCCCAGGCGGCGCAGCGTCCTGCGGCGCAGCTCGCGCGTCTCGTCGAGCTCCGCCTCGAACGCGTCGACCGCGCCCCGGGCGAGCGCGAGAAGCTCGGCCACGCGATCGTCGGAAGGCGCATCGGGGGCGCGGCGCTTCTCGATCTCGCGCAGGCGATGGCGCATCGCCTCGACGAGCAGGCGCAGGCGCCTCGGGCTGTCGACGAGGTCGTCCTGCAGGTAGGGGTTGCGGCGCACCACCCAGATGTCGCCCAGCACCTCGTAGAGCATGCGCGCCGAGCGGCCGGTGCGGCGCTGGTCGCGCAGCTCCTCGAGCGCGGCCCAACCTTGCGGCCCGAGCAGGCGGATCGCGATCTCGCGGTCCGAGAACGACGTGTAGTTGTAGGGAATTTCGCGCAGGCGCGCGGCGTTCATGGGCGTGCGATCCGCGGGGCGCGCGGGAAACGATCCATCTTACCGCAGCGCAGCACCGGCGGGGACTCGTAGTACGATTATCGGTCCATGGCAGACATCCCCGCACGCATCCGCATCGCCACGCGGGAAAGCCGCCTCGCGATGCGCCAGACGGAAATGGTCGCGGAAGCGCTCCGCGGCCGGCACCCCGGGCTTGTCGTGGAGGCGGTCGGCATGACCACGAAGGGCGACCGCGTCCTCGACCGTCCACTCGCCCAGGTCGGCGGCAAGGGGCTCTTCGTGAAGGAGCTCGAGGTGGCGCTCGACGAAGGGCGCGCCGACATCGCGGTGCACTCGCTGAAGGACGTGCCGATGGTCCTCCCGCCGCAGTTCGCGCTCGCGAGCTTCGGCCGGCGCGAGGATCCGCACGACGCGTTCATCTCGAACGCGCACGGCTCGCTCGATTCGCTTCCCGCGGGCGCGATCGTGGGGACCTCGAGCCTGCGGCGCGAGAGCCAGCTGCGCCACGCGTTCCCCAGGCTTCGCTTCCGCGCGCTGCGCGGCAACGTCAATACGCGCCTCGCGAAGCTCGACGCGGGCGAGTACGACGCGATCATCCTCGCCGCCGCCGGCCTGCGCCGCCTCGGCCTCGAATCGCGCATCCGGGCGACGCTTGCCGAGTCGCTGGCGCTGCCCGCGATCGGCCAGGGCATCCTCGCGATCGAGTATCGCCGCGAGCGGGCGGACATCGCCTCGCTCCTCGCGCCCTTCGAGGATGCGGACACCGCTTGCGCGGCGCGCGCCGAGCGCGCGCTCGGGCTGGTCGTCGAAGGCAGCTGCGAGGTTCCGCTCGGCGGCTTCGCCCAGGTGCGCGCCGGCTCGCTCGCGCTCGAGGGATTCATCGGCCTTCCGGACGGCACGCGCCTCGTGCGCGATCGCGTGGAAGGAGCCGTGGCGCAGGCCGAGGCGCTCGGCCAATCGCTCGGCCGGCGGCTGCTCGATTCGGGAGGGCGCGAGATCCTCGGCATGCTCGCGCGCCGCAGCGCATGAGCACGGGCCGGCTCGACGGGCTCGGCTTGGTCGTCACGCGGCCGCGCCCGGCGGCCGACGCGCTCGCCGCGGCGCTCGTCCGGGAAGGCGCGCGCGCGCTCGTCTTTCCGTCGCTCGCGATCGAGCCCGCGCCGCTCTCGGCACGCTCCGAGGAAGCGCTCGCTCGGCTGGGTGATTGCACGCTCGCGATCTTCATCAGCGCCAATGCCGTGGAACACGGGCTCGCCGCCGCGCGCCGCGCCGGGCCGTGGCCGGCGCGCGCGAAGATCGCCGCCGTCGGCGAGGCCACGGCGGCCGCGCTCCGGAACTCCGGGTTCGACGCGGTGATCTCACCTCGCGAGCGCCAGGACAGCGAGGCGCTGCTCGCGCTTCCGGAGCTGCGCGTCGTCAAAGGGGAGAACGTGATCGTGTTCCGCGGCGAGGGAGGCAGGGAGCACCTTCGCGAAGGGCTCGAGTCGCGCGGGGCGCACGTCGACTATGTCGAATGCTACCGGCGCGCCCGGCCCGACGCGGACGCCGCGCCGCTCCTGCAAGCGTGGCAGCGCGGCGAGGTGCACGCGGTGAACGCGATGAGCGCCGAGACGCTCGAGAACTTCGTGGCGATGCTGGGCGAGCAGGGCGAGGCGCTCATCGAGGATTGCACCCTCGTCGTTCCCCATTCGGCGATCGCCTCCCATCCGGATGCGCGGCGCTTCGCGCATGTCGTGGTCGCCGCCCCCGGGACCGAGGGCCTCATCAACGCGCTCGCCAGCTTGCGCGTGCTGCCATGAGCGCGACCGCTCCCGAGCGCGACGAGCGCCGGCGCGACCCCGTCGCCCGGGCGCTCGCTCTCCTCGCGATCGCCGCGGCCGTCGCCATCGGCTGGCTCGCGATCGAGGCGCGGCTCGCGGTGCGCTCGATGGAGGCGAGCGCAGGAGGCCGCCTCGCCGAGCTGGGCGCCGACAGCGCTCGCGCCCAGGCCGGGCTCGCCCAGACGCAAGCGGCGCTGCGCGAGGCGCAGGCGCGCATCGGCGAGCTGGAATCGCGCATCGCCGACACCCAGGAGCAGCGCGCCGCTCTCGAGGAGATGTACCGCGACCTCGCGAGGAGCGCCGACGACCGCGTGCTCTCGGAAGTCGAGCAGATGCTCGTGCTCGCGAGCCAGCAGTTGCAGCTCGCGGGCAACGTGCGCGCGGCGCTCGCCGCGCTGCAGGCGGCGGACCAGCGCCTCGCCAAGGCCGACAAGCTCGCCGCCACGCCGCTGCGCCGCGCCATCGCCGCCGACATGGAGCGCCTCAAGGCGGTCCCGCAGGTCGATACCGTGGGCATCGCGGTGAAGATCGACGGCCTCATCAACCAGGCGGACAACCTGCCGCTGGTGATCTCCGAGAACCTGCCCCCGCCGCGCCCGGCGTCGCGCTGGCGGCCGGTGGACGATCGCGGCGGCTTCACGCGCGCGGCGCGCGACTTCTGGGACGAGATGAAGGGGCTGGTGCGCATCCGCGACATGGAGACCGCGGACACCGCGCTCCTCAGTCCGGCGCAGACCTACTTCCTGCGCGAGAACCTCAAGCTGCGCCTGCTTTCCGCGCGCGTGGCGCTCCTCGCGCGCGACGAGCCCTCGTTCCGCGAAGACCTGCACGCGACGCAGGCCTGGGTCGCGCGCTACTTCGACCCGCACGCCAAGGCGACCACGGTGGCGCTCACCACCATCAAGCAGCTCGCCGAGACGCCGGTCACGATCGCGTTGCCCGACATCAACGCGAGCCTCGCGGCCGTGCGCTCGGCGCGCGCCGCGCGCGAAAAGCACTAGCCATGCGCTTCGCGCTCTGGTCCCTGGTCCTCGCCGCGCTCGCGGTGGCGATCGCCCTGTTCGCGGAGCGCTCGACCGGGTACGTGGTCATCGTGTCCGCGCCGTGGCGCATCGAGTTGTCGGTGAACCTCTTCGTGTTCCTCGTGGTCGCCGGCTACTTCGCGTTCCACTTGCTCGTGCGGCTCGTGGGCACGCTCGTCGCCATTCCGCGCCGGGTTCGCGCCTACCGGGCCGAGCGCGAGCGCGCCGTGCACCGCCAGGCGCTCAACGATTCGCTGCTCGCCTTCTTCCAGGGGCGCTACGCCTCGGCCGAGAAGAGCGCGGCGCAGGCGCTCCTCGGCGACGAGACGAAGGGCATCGCCTCGATCATCGCGGCGCGCAGCGCCCACGAGCTCGGGCGCTTCAGCGCGCGCGAGCAGTTCCTCGACCACGCGAAGGGCGCGGCGCCCGCGGTGGACCAGGCGCGGCTCACGACGCTCGCGGATCTTCTCGTGTCGCAGGGTCGCTACGAGGAGGCGCTCGGCGTGCTGAAGGACCTGTCGGCGCGCGACTCGCGCAACCTGCGGCTGCTGCGGCTCAAGCTCCAGGCGGAGCAGGCGCTGCGCAACTGGGACGAGGTTCTCGCCACCGTCTCCTCGCTCGTGAAGCTGGGCGGCCTCGGCCCGGAAGAGGCGGCCGCCGCGCGCCGCGCCGCGCACCTGGGCAACCTCAACCGCAAGTCCCAGGACACGGCGGCGCTGGAAGGGTACTGGAAGACGCTTGCGGCCGACATGCGCCTCGATCCCACCGTGGCCGCCACCGCCGCGCGCTACCACCTCGCGCTCGCGAACCACGCCGCGGCGCGCGCGATCATCGAGCAGGCGCTCGAGCGCGAATGGCATCCGGGCCTCGTCGCCTTGTACGGCGAGGCGGCCGGGCCGGACGCGCTGCCGCAGATCGAGCGCGCGGAACGCTGGCTGCGCGTCCATGCGCGCGATCCGGCGCTGCTCCTCGCGCTCGGCAAGCTCTGCATGAAGCAGGGCCTGTGGGGCAAGGCACAGAGCTACCTCGAGGCGAGCCTCGCCCTCGAGCCCACGCACGACGGGCACATGACGCTCGCCGCCCTGATGGAGCAGCTCGGCAAGCACCAGGAGGCCGTGCAGCACTTCCGCCGCAGCGCCGAGCTCGCCGGCTGACGTACGAAGGAGATTCCCCATGCGCGAGTACGCACCGCTGTCCCTTTCCCCGCTCAAGTCCGGCGCACGCGTCGCGAGCCCGAACGCGCCCGGTCGAGTGACCCTCGACGATCCCGCCTTCTCCGTGATGACCGACCTGCGCGAGGTGAGCGCGGCGACGACCACGCCGGAGGAGCCCATCGACGGAGCGCATGCGGCCATGATCCGGCGCGGCGTGCGGCTGCTCTTCGTGCTCGACCCGCACTGCGCCGTAGCCGGCATCATCACCGCGAGCGACCTGCTCGGCGTGAAGCCGATGCAGTTCATGCAGGGGCGCGGCGTCTCCCACGCCGAGGTGCAGGTGCGCGACCTCATGACGCCCGCCTCGCAGCTCGACGCGCTATCGCTGGTGGAGGTGGCGCAGATGCGCGTGGGACACGTGGTCGCCACGCTCAAGGCCGCGCGGCGCCGGCACCTCACGGTCGCGGAGGACAACGGCACCCGCATTCGCGGCATCTTCTCGGCCTCGCAGGTCGCACGCCAGCTCGGCATGGAGGTGCAGACGTTCGAGGTGGCGCAGACCTTCGCCGACATCGAGGCCGCGCTCGCCCGCTAGGAGGATCGCGATGGACCGGTACCGCGAGCGCTACGAATCGTTTCGCTGGCAGGTCCCGGCGCAGTTCAACATCGCGCATTGGGCGTGCCGCCGGTGGGCCTCGGATCCCACGCGCATCGCGGTGCACTGGGAGGACGAATCGGGCGAGCGGCGCACGCTCACCTTCGCCGCGCTCGCGCAGCAGGCGAACCGCCTCTCCAATGCGCTCACGGCGATGGGCATCGCGCGCGGCGATCGCGTGGCGCTCATGCTGCCCCAGCGCACCGAGATGGCGGCGGCCTACATCGCCTGCTTCCAGATGGGCGCGATCGCCGTGCCGCTCTCGTTCCAGTTCGGACCCGAGGCGCTCGAGTATCGCCTGCGCGACAGCGGCGCGAAGTGCGCGATCGCCGATCCGTCCACGCTCGCGAACCTCGAGCCGATCCGCGAGCGCCTCCCCGACCTCGCGGGCGTGATCGGCGTGGCCGGCGCGCGCGGGGCGAACGTGCTTGCGTGGGAAGACATGCTGCAGCGCGCGGCCTCCGAGTTCACCCCGGGTCCGACGAGCCCCGACGATCCGGCCGCGATCATCTACACGAGCGGCACGACGGGACCGCCCAAGGGTGCGCTGCTGCCGCACCGGGCGCTCCTCGGCAACCTGCCCGGGTTCGAGCATTCGCACGACGAGTTTCCGCAGGAAGGCGACGTGTTCTGGACGCCCTCCGATTGGGCCTGGACCGGCGGACTCTGGGACGCGCTGATGCCGACGCTCTACCACGGCCGGCCGATCCTGGGCTTCCGCGGGCGCTTCGATCCCGAGCGCGCCTTCGACCTCCTCGTACGCTACGGCATCCGCAACACGTTCCTGGTCCCGACCGCGCTCAAGATGATGATGAAGGCGTTCCCCTCGCCGCGCTCGCGCTTCCCGATCCGGCTGCGCTCGCTCATGAGCGGCGGCGAGGCGATGGGTCCGACGGTCTTCCATTGGGCGCGCGAGGAGCTCGCGGTCACGCCCAACGAGATCTTCGGGCAGACCGAGATCAACTACATCGTGGGCAACTCGCACCGGTTCTGGCCGGTGCGACCCGGCTCCATGGGCCGCCCCTACCCGGGCCATCGCATCGCCGTGATCGGCGAGGACGGACGCGAAGTGCCGCGCGGCACCGTGGGCGACGTCGCCCTCGCGCGCACCTGGATCGACGGCACGGCGGACCCGGTGTTCTTCCTCGGCTACTGGGGAAACGAGGAAGCGACGGCGCGCAAATACAGCGGCGAATGGTGCCGCACCGGCGACGAGGCCTCGATGGACGACCAAGGATACCTCTGGTACCAGGGGCGCGCCGACGACGTGTTCAAGAGCGCGGGCTATCGCATCGGCCCGTCCGAGATCGAGAACTGCCTCGTGAAGCATCCGGCGGTGGCGAACGCCGCGGTGGTGCCGACGCCCGATGCCACGCGCGGCAACCTCATCAAGGCGTTCGTGCTGCTCGCGCCGGGCGAGGCGCCCTCGGAAGCGCTGAAGGAATCGATCCGCGCGCACGTGAAGCAGCACCTCGCGCCGTACCAGCAGCCGCGGGAGATCGAGTTCATCGACGAGCTGCCGATGACGACGACCGGAAAGGTGCAGCGCAAGGTGCTGCGGGAACGCGAAGCGCGCCGATCCGATCCCGGGCGCCCCGGCGACGACGCGCCCGCGAAGGTCTAGCCGCGCCTTACTTCCTCGGATCGACCGACGGCGTGAACGCGTCGCAGTAGAACTCGTCCTCCGGAAGCGCGCGCTCCTCGACGAAGGTCTTCCTCGCGATGTCGGTCATTCCGGCGGCTCCGCACGCGTACACCTCGTAGCCCGACAGGTCGTCGAAGTCGTCGAGCACCGCCTGGTGCACGAGCCCGGTACGTCCGGCCCAATGATCCTCGGGCCGCGGATCGGATAGCACGGGAATGAACGTGAAGTTGGAGTGCTCCTGCTGCCAGCGCGACGGAAGCGCGCGCATGTAGAGATCGGTGAGCGAGCGCACGCCCCAGTAAAGCACCATCTGCCGGTCGATGCCGGCGTGGAAGCAATGCTCCACCATCGCCTTGATCGGCGCGAACCCGGTGCCGCCGGCGACGAACACGACCGGCTTGTCCGAATCCTCGCGAAGATAGAACGTCCCGAGCGGGCCCTCGAAGCGCAGGATCGCCCGTTCCCTCATCTGCTCGAACACGTAGTTCGAGAACGCGCCGCCCGGGGACTTGCGCACGTGCAACTGCAGGAACGTGTCGTCGTGCGGCGCGTTCGCCATCGAGAAGCTGCGCCGCTTGCCGTCCTTGAGCAGGATGTCGATGTACTGCCCGGCGAGGAACTGCAGGCGCTCGCCCGCCGGCAGCTTCAACGAGAGGACCGCGACGTCCTGCGCGGGCTTCTCGACCTTCTCCACCCGCGCCGGCAAGGTGCGGATCGCGAGGTCCTTCGCGCCGGACACCTCGCGCACCTCGAACACGATGTCGTCCAGCGGCCGCGTGCAGCAGGTGAGAGCCTTCCCCGACGCCTTCTCCTGCGGATGCAGCGCCCGCTCCTGATATTCGCCGTACTCGAGCATGCCCGACTTGAGGATGCCCTTGCACGCGCCGCACGCGCCATTGCGGCAGCCATAGGGCAACCCCACACCCTGGCGCAGCGCGGCCTCGAGGATCGTCTCGCCCGGCGCGACGGTGAACCGATGGCCGCTCGGCTCTAGCCGGACCTCGTGGGCATTCGCGGGGGCTTGGGGCAATTCGACGGCTCTCGTGGGACGCGCGGGGAAACGAACGCCTCGCGAGGGCCGCGAGGCGAGCGAAATTCTAACCCATGGCTCCCGCGCAGCGGCGCGGGATCACCGGCTGCGGCGGAACTCGCCTTCGATCAGCGCGCCCTCTCCGACGCGGCGTACCCGGGGCTCGCTCGCGACGCGCGGGCCGGGAAGGAGCAGCAGCGTGATGGCGATGAGGTCGGATACGACGCCGGGGAAGATGAGGAGCAGCCCCGCGAGCACGGTGCGCGCGCTGTGGCTGAGCGCGGTGATGGAGAACTCGCCTTCGGCAAGTCCGGCCGCGAGCTGGGCGAGGAGGGTGAAGCGCGCCTCCTTGATGAGCGCCATGCCGGCGCAGGCGGAGAGCACCACCCACGCGAGAACCCACCATCCGAGCGTCTCGCTCAGGCGCACGAGCACGAGCGCTTCGAGCAAGGGGAAACCCAGTAGAATCGAAATCAGCAGGAGCCGCATCGAAAGCACCGTTCCAATCGTTTGTCCCTGCGCCGCCTTGCGGCGGCCGACGCCGTCATGGCTGCGATCTTCGTCCTCACCAACCTACCCGACTCCGACGCGGCTTTCAATCTCGCCGAGGCTCTCGTCTCGATGAGACTGGCGGCCTGCGTGAACGTTCTTTCGCCCGCGACCTCGTTCTATCGCTGGGAAGGACGACTGGAGCGAGCGACCGAATATCCGGTGCTCGTGAAGTCCAGCGCGGATCGCTATGCGGCGCTGGAACGGGCGATCCGCGAGCGGCACCCGTACGTGCTCCCGGAGATCGTCTCCTGGCCTGTCGAGCGCGGCCTTGCGGAATACCTCCAGTGGATCGAGGACGAAGTCCGCGCGCCAACCGACGAGGCGGCGCGATGAGGGCGGGCGTGCGCCATCCATGAGCGTGCGCTGGACTTTCGCATGGGTGGCCCTCCTCGCCGTACTCGCGGGCGCGGGGCTGTGGCTGCGGAACCGGCCGGAACCGCAGTTGGAGGCGGTCGAGTTGCCGCCGGATGCGCTCTACTCGATGGCCTTTCGCGACCGGGACGGCAAGCCGCGATCCCTGGGAGAGTTCCGTGGGCGGTTGGTGGTGCTCAACTTCTGGGCCTCATGGTGTGCTCCCTGTCGCCAGGAGATGCCCGGCTTTTCGCGGCTGCAATCGAGGTGGAAGGACGAGAACGTGCAGTTCATCGGCGTGACCGGCGATGATCCGCACGCCGTCGACCGCTTCCTGCGCATGCTCCCGGTGTCGTACCCGGTGTTCCTCGCCGGCGCGCAGGACGCCGACCGGTGGGCCCGCCGACTCGGCGATCGCGATGCGTTGCTGCCCTTCACCGTCGTCGTGGATGGCCAAGGCCGCGTGGCCGCGCGGAAAGTTGGCATTTACTCCGAATCAGACCTCGACGCGGAGCTGCACAAGTTGGCCCGGAGTTACCCTAAAACTCAAGGCAACTTCGGTGATCTGCATCGAAAAACCGCCTTCGCGTTAGCTGGGGCCCGCTCCTAAGCGGGATTCGTGCCCGCCCCGCGCGGTGGCCGCGGGAATGTCGCCGAAACTGGACATTCGTCGGGGAACTGCGGCAAACTCGATGGCCATGCCTACGATCCTGGTGGTGCACGGGCCGAACCTGAACCTCCTGGGCGGCCGCGAAACCGAGCATTACGGCACCGACACGCTCGCGTCGATCGACCAGCGCCTGGCCGAGCGCGGGCGCAAGGCGGGCGTCGTGGTCCAGAGCTTCCAGAGCAACTCCGAAGCGGACCTGGTGAACCGCATCCAGGCCGCGAAAACCGACGGAACTTCGTTCATCGTCATCAATCCTGCCGCGTTCACGCACACCAGCGTCGCCCTTCGCGACGCCTTGGCCGCCGTGCGCATCCCCTTCATCGAGGTTCACTTGTCCAACGTGCATGCCCGCGAGCCGTTCCGGCACCATTCCTACCTCTCGGACCTCGCGACCGGCGTGATCGTGGGCCTCGGTCCCCTCGGTTACGAGTTGGCGCTCGACGCCGCCGTGCGCGGGATCGGCGCCGGCCAGGCCGGATGAGGGAGCTCGCGATGGATTTGCGCAAGCTGAAGAAGCTGATCGACCTCGTGCAGGAATCGGGGATCGGCGAGATCGAGATCACCGAGGGCGAGGAGAAAGTGCGGATCTGCCGCCAGCCGGCGGGCTCGCCCCAGGTGCTCATGGCGGCCGCGCCGATGCAGATGCCCATGGCCGCCGGCGCCGCAGCGGCACCGGCCATCCCGGCGCCCGCCGCGGCGGTGCCCGAGGAGCCGTCCGGACATACGCTCAAGTCCCCCATGGTGGGCACGTTCTATCGCGCACCGTCCCCCGGCGCGCCCGCGTTCGTCGAGGTGGGCCAGTCCGTGACCAAGGGACAAACGCTTTGCATCATCGAGGCGATGAAGCTGCTGAACGAGATCGAGTCCGACGCGGCGGGGACGATCAAGGCGATCCTCGTCGAGAACGGACAACCGGTGGAGTACGGGCAACCGCTTTTCCTCATCGAATAGCGCCGAATGACCCCCTCCCCGACCCTCTCCCAAGGCAGAGGGGGCAAACGTTGGATGCGTTTTCGCGATGTTTGAAAAAATATTGATTGCCAACCGCGGCGAGATCGCGCTGCGCATCCAGCGGGCGTGCCGGGAGATGGGCATCAAGACGGTCGCCATCCACTCCGAGGCCGACGCCGACGCGAAGTACGTGATGCTCGCCGACGAGTCCGTGTGCATCGGCCCGGCGGCCTCGCGCGACAGCTACCTCAACATCCCCGCGATCATCAGCGCCGCCGAGGTGACCGACGCGCAGGCGATCCACCCGGGGTACGGATTCCTCTCGGAGAACGCCGATTTCGCCGAGCGCGTCGAGAACTCGGGCTTCGTCTTCATCGGCCCGAGGGCGGAATCGATCCGCACGATGGGCGACAAGATCGCGGCGAAAGCGGCGATGAAGAAGGTGGGGATCCCGTGCGTGCCCGGGTCCGACGGGGCCCTGCCGGAAGACCCGAAGGAGATCCGGCGCCTCGCGGCCGCGATCGGCTATCCGGTGATCATCAAGGCGGCCGGCGGCGGCGGCGGGCGCGGCATGCGCGTTGTGCATACGGAGGCCGCGCTCATCAACGCGGTCACCATGACGCGCACCGAGGCGCAGAACGCGTTCAACAATCCGGTGGTGTACGTCGAGAAGTACCTCGAGAACCCGCGCCACATCGAGATCCAGGTGCTCGCCGACGAGCACAAGCAGGCGATCTACCTGGGCGAGCGCGATTGCTCCATGCAGCGGCGGCACCAGAAGATCATCGAGGAGGCGCCGGCGCCGCACGTGAAGGCGAGGCTCATCGAGCGCATCGGCGAGAAGTGCGCGGAAGCGTGCCGCAAGATCGGATACCGCGGCGCCGGCACGTTCGAGTTCCTGTACGAGAACGACGAGTTCTACTTCATCGAGATGAACACGCGGGTGCAGGTCGAGCACCCCGTCACCGAGGTGATCACCGGCGTGGACATCGTGCAGGAGCAGATCCGCGTCGCCGCGGGAATGAAGCTCAAGCTGCGGCAGCGCGACGTGGTGAAGAAGGGCCACGCGATCGAATGCCGCATCAACGCGGAGAACCCGTACTCGTTCGTGCCGTCGCCGGGCCGCATCACCCAGTACCACGTCGCAGGCGGGCCGGGCATCCGCTACGACTCGCACGTGTACGCGAACTACTACGTGCCGCCCTACTACGATTCGCTCATCGGCAAGCTCATCGCCTACGGCGACACGCGCGAGCAGGCGATCGCGCGCATGCGGGTCGCGCTCTCCGAGATGGTGATCGAGGGAATCCAGACCAACATCGCGCTGCACCAGGAGCTCATGAACGACGCGGCCTTCATCCGCGGGGGTGTGAGCATCCATTACCTCGAGGAGAAGATGGCGGCGCTCAAGTCGATCCAGGCGGAGAGCTAGCGCGCCGTGGGCTGGCAGCGCGTGGATCTCGTCATCGAGGGAACCCGCGCCGAAGCGCTCGCGGACGCCCTCGGCGATGCGGGCGCGATCTCGACCGAGCTCGCCGATGCGGATGCCGGAACGCCCGAAGAGCAACCGATGTTCGGCGAACCGGACGCGCAGGCGCCGTCCTGGCGGCGCACGCGGCTCACGGCACTTTTCCCCGGCGGCCACGACGTCCCGCAAGCGATCGATCGCGCGCTTGCCGCCTGCGGCATGCCGTGCGCGGACGCCGTCTCGATCGAGCGCGTGGAGGACGCCGATTGGGTGCGCCTCACGCAGCGGCAGTTCGCGCCGATCCGCGCCGGCGAGCGGCTGTGGGTCGTGCCGACCTGGCACGCGGCGCCCGACCCGGCCGCGGTGAACCTGGTCCTCGACCCCGGCGCCGCTTTCGGCACCGGGAGCCATCCCACGACGCGCCTGTGCCTCGCGTGGCTCGAGCGAAGCGTGCGCGCGGGAGACATCGTCCTCGACTACGGCTGCGGGTCCGGCATCCTCGCCATCGCGGCGATGAAGCTCGGCGCCGCCGTCGCACGCGCGGTCGACATCGATCCGCTCGCGCTCGAAGCCGCACGCTACAATGCACAGCGCAACGGCGTGCGCCTCGAAGTCGTCGACGCGCACCACGCGCTCGACGGCGACGCGCGCATCACCGTCGCGAACATCCTCGCCAACCCGCTGCGCATGCTCGCGCCCGTCATCGCATCGCACACCGCGCCCGGCGGAGAGATCGCGCTCTCCGGGATCCTCGATGCGCAAGCCGCGGAAGTCGCGGCGGCGTACGCTCCCTGGGCGAAGCTCGAGGTTCTCGAGCGCGACTCCGGCTGGGTCCTGCTCGCCGGACGCAAGGACGCCCCGTGCTGATCACGACCTGCACCCATTGCCTCGCGCGCTTCCGCGTGGCGCCGCAGCAGCTCAATGCCCGCCAGGGACAGGTGCGCTGCGGCAAGTGCGGCGAGATCTTCAGCGGCTTCGAGGCACTCGAGCGCGTCCCGGACGACGACACCGGAAGCCGCCTGCTCGCCGCGCGCGAGGCGCTCGAGAAGAAGCCGCCGGTCGAAGCTCAGCCGCCCGACGACCTCCCCGAGCTCGAGACCGTCGAGCCGGCGCCGGCGTCCCCGCCGGGCCGCAGGATCTCGAATCCGCCTTCGGCCCACGTGGCTGCGCCGGCGGGCCAAACGCCCCCGCACGCCGAGCGGCCGCATGTCGCCGAGGCGATCGCCGAGCCCCTCGACCTCGCGCCGGTGCGCGAGCCGGTCGCGCGCGCCTGGTCCTTCGGCGCGGTGCTGCTGCTCTTCGTGCTCGCGATGGAAGCGGCCTACGCGTTGCGCACGCCGCTCGCGCAGCGCTATCCCCTGGTGCGGCCATGGCTCGAATCCGCGTGCACGCGCATCGGTTGCGCCGTGCACTGGTCGCGCGACGAGCGGCTGCTCAAGCTCGAAGACTCGCAGTTGCTCGAGGTGCCCGGCAAGCCGGACGAGATCGCGCTCGGCGCGCGCATCCGCAACCTCGCGAGCGTCGCGCAGGAATATCCCGACCTCGAGCTCACGCTCACCGACATCGGCGGCCAGCCCGCGGCGCGCCGTGTGCTGCGGCCGGCGGATTACCTCGGCCATGCGGTCGCCTCCGACGACGTGCTGGCCGCGGGCGGGGAGGTCGCGATCCAGCTGCGGCTCGAGACGACAGGCCTCAAGCCGACGGGCTACGAGCTGCTCGTGTTCTATCCCTAGGCGGGGCTGCCCGCGGCGGCGCCTTCGCGCAATGTGGCGAGCATCGAGTCCACCGCGCGGTCGACGAGCGGCGCGTCGTCGAGCATGCGCGCTTCGCCCAGCCGCATCTGCTCGGCGAGCGCCTCGGGCGAGATCGACACCGCCGCGTCGACCGAGAGCGGATTGGTGAAGAGGTAGACGCCCTTGTTCGGGCTGATCCAGGTGAGCCGCGCGCGCTTCGCACCGGAAGCGCCCGCGAATTCGACCCAGGTTCCGCGTTGCAGGTTGGTCCAGATGCCGGTGCGCGTGAAGACGTTGCGCACCACGCCGCGCTGCACGCGAAGGCGGATCTCCTCGACATGGATGCCCGCGGCCGGCAGCAGCTCGCGCTCGATCGCCGGCTCTTCGCGGCGGGGAGGCAGCGGCACCTCGGGAACGGCCGCCATGCCGCGCAGGCCCGATTTCACGGCCGCCGCGTGGCAATCCACGAGCGCTCCCAGGAACGCGTCGCGCCCGGCCTCATCGAGCGAGCCGCGGCGCAGGCCGTCGATCACGCTCTTGATCATGCGCGGAAGGATCGCGACGAGGCGCTTGCGATCGTCGGGCTGCGCCTTGGGCTCCACGCTCCAGACGAGCTCCTCCATCGTCTTGACGAGCGCGTCCCACGACGGGGAGGCTTCGCCCTCGACGAGCCGTGCCGCGGCGAGCGCGCGCACCCAGGTCACCTCGAGCATCTCGCGCACCACGGCCGGCACCCACGGGCTCGACTGCAGCCGGCGCGCGACCTCGTCCTGGGCGAAGGCGCGCGCGATCTCCTCGCGTTCGCGCTCCTCGACCAGCCGCGCCGAGCGCTCGACCAGCTCGGCCTCGGCGCGCCTGCTCTCCTCGATGAACGCCTCGACGCGTGCGAGCTGCGATTCGAACGGCGCGATGTCGGTGTCGAAC
>Ga0157370_10001289_pt1 | contig 31337 bp, 31 predicted proteins | sample C35metaG_FD_113463 | JGI IMG/M metagenome (GOLD analysis project Ga0157370, IMG submission 113463) | Corn rhizosphere microbial communities from Kellogg Biological Station, Michigan, USA - C3-5 metaG | ecosystem: Host-associated > Plants > Roots > Rhizosphere > Soil | place: USA: Michigan...
CCGATCCTGGTCGAGCGCGACCTGATCCTGTACGAGTCGAACATCATCAACGAGTACATCGACGAGCGCTTCCCGCATCCGCAACTGATGCCCGGCGACCCGGTCGACCGCGCCCGCGTGCGCCTGTTCCTGCTCAACTTCGAGAAGGAATTGTTCGTGCACGTGTCCACGCTGGAGAACCGCACCACCAAGGGCAACGAGAAGACCATCGAAAAGGCTCGTTCGCACATCCGCGACCGCCTGACGCAGCTGGCGCCCGTGTTCCTCAAGAACAAGTACATGCTGGGCGACAACTTCTCCATGCTCGACGTGGCCATCGCGCCGCTGCTCTGGCGCCTGGACTACTACGGCATCGATCTCAGCAAGAACGCGGCGCCGCTCCTGAAGTACGCTGAGCGCATCTTCTCGCGCCCGGCCTACATCGAAGCGCTCACGCCCTCCGAAAAGGTCATGCGCAAGTAAATAGGCTCTCCCCCAGGCTTCGCGCACTTCGTGTCGCTTCGCCAACCCCCTTCCGGGGGCAACACCAGCGGCCCGGCAAAGCCGGTTCCGCGGTGTTCCGCGAAAAGTCAGAAGTTTGCGATTGCACGGTAGAAAATTTTCATGATCAACGCGCTCGAGTCGTCTTCCACCCGCCCGTACCTCATCCGGGCGCTGTACGAATGGTGCACCGACAACGGGTTCACGCCCTATGTCGCGGTGCAGGTCGACGACACCGTCCAGGTTCCGCGTGAGTACGTGAAGAACGGCGAGATCGTGCTCAACATCAGCTTCGATGCGACCAGCTCGCTCAAGCTGGGCAACGATTTCATCGAGTTCAAGGCCCGCTTTGCGGGCAGCGCGCGAGAAATCAGCGTGCCGGTGGGGCGCGTGATCGCGATCTACGCGCGCGAGAACGGGCAGGGCATGGCGTTTCCCGCACCGGCGCCCGCGGTCGACAGCGGCGGCGATGTGCCGGCTTCGCCCACGGGGCCTGCGCGCATGCCTTTGCGTGACGCTTCGCGTGGCACCGAAGGCGATGCCGGCAAGATCGTCCATCTGGTGACGGGCGAGGAAGGCGGCGAAGTGCTCGATGCCGACTCTGCCGGCACGACCACGGACCCCGTCGACGAGCCGCCGCGCCCGCCGGCCGGTGGCGGTTCGCGGCCGTCGCTCAAGCGCGTCAAGTAGGCGCTTGCAACGGCCTACTAGAATCACGCACTTCGAAGAAATTCAGCCGCTTTAGCTCAATTGGTAGAGCACCCGCCTTGTAAGCGGAAGGTCGTCAGTTCGATTCCGACAAGCGGCACCAATATTAAATACAAAGTAATCAGTTAAACCCCCTGGATGAGGACTCGTCCAGGGGGTTTTTTTATTTCCTTTTCCTGAGGGGTCTTATTGGGAGTAATGAATTGGTTCTAGTGAACTGGAATTCAATTTAATTAGTTACCATTACGTTAGAATTACTTCAACTGGTTATTGGCCCAGTTTCATTTCTTCCATTTCACGAGAAGAATGGGTCAAAGTGAGAAAGAGGGAGGGAGGGAGCATGCATGCGGACCTAGCATTGAAGATGATGTCAGACCTGTTTTGGACAGGATTGCTGGTGTGTCTTCCTTTGCTCGGGTTGACCATGCTGGTGGGTGTGGTGATCAGTGTTCTGCAGGTGGTCACCCAGGTTCAGGAAATGTCGCTGACATTCGTTCCCAAGCTCTTCACCGCAGGCGCCGTCATGATCCTGGCCGGCCCCTGGATGCTTCGCAAGCTCACCCAGTTCACCGTTCAGCTCTGGAGCAGCATTCCGTCGATGTTCTGAACCGGTGCCTGAAGTGAATGCCTTCCAGTTGAACTCGTCGTGGCTGTCTCTCGTAGGACTGCTTGCCTTGCGCGTGGCCGCAACCTTGCTGATGACCCCGGTTTTTTATGCCGTGCCATTGCCCGCTTCTGTCCGGATGCTGGTGATCGTCAGTATCTCCGTCGCATTGGCGGCGGGTCTGCCGGTTGTTGCAGGACCGTTGATGAGCTGGGATGCCCTGCTTTTCGCCGCAATGTCCGAACTCGCCCTTGGAGCCGTGTTGGGCCTCGGCATCCTGCTGGCCTTCGGCGCGTTTGCTGTTGCCGGGCAATTGCTCGATGTCCAACTGGGATTCGGCATCGCGCAGGTGGTCGATCCGGTCACGAAGCGGCCGGTCCCGATTCTTACTTCCGCCTTCGGTTACCTCGCAGTCCTGATGTTCTTTCTTGTCAACGGACATCACGCGCTGCTGCGAGGCATCGGCTATAGCCTGGAGCGATTTCCAGTCGGTGCGCCGTGGTCGGTGGCAGGCGCTGCGGCTCCGATCCTGAAGCAGACGGCCGGCCTCTTCAGTCTTGGGTTCGCACTGGCTGCGCCGGTGGTGTTCTGCATCCTGCTGGTCGAGTTCGCATTGGGCGTCGTCGGCCGCAACCTGCCGCAGATGAACATGTTCACGATGGGCATTCCCGTGAAGATTCTCGTCGGCCTCGTGGCGCTTTCGCTCTGGTTCATGGGCATTGGCGGCGTCATGACGAGAACCTACGCAAGCATTGCCACCACGTGGGAAGGCATCTTCGTTGCCGCGCCGGCACCGCAAGGACTGGGACGCTGATGGCCGAGCAGGATCTCGATCGCAACGAAGCGGCCACGCCGTACAAGCTGCAGAAGGCGCGCGAGCGCGGGCAGACGGCAAAGAGCACGGATGTCGTGGCGGCTGTCGTATTCGCAGTCGCCGTCGTCTATCTGAACTGGCGCGGGTTTGGTGCCGTGTCGAACCAGTTCCGCTTCGACCAGGCCTTGCTGATCCATGCCGGCCGGATGGATGTTTCCGGTGTGGGCCTCTGGCCGATGATCGACCGCGCATTGCGCGCTGCGCTCATGCTGTCCGCTCCCTTCTTCGCCACCGTCATGCTGGCAGCGGTCATCGGCAACATGATGCAGACCGGCCCGATCCTTTCCTTCGAACCCGTGAAGATGGATTTCGACCGTATCAACCCGGTCAATGGCCTGAAGAAGCTGTTCTCGATGCGCGTGCTCTTCGATACCGCACGAGCGTTGATCAAGCTGACGCTGCTGACCCTGGTTGCCGTTCTCGGCCTCAAGGCGTTGACCAGCCAGTTCTATGCGCTGGCCTCCCTGTCGGCTGTCGGCTATCTGCATATCCTGCTCGACGACCTGGCAAGCATCGGCCTGAAGATGGCGTTGGTGCTCGGTCTCATCGCCTTGCTCGACCTCATGTACACGCGGCGCGAATTCGCAAAGAAGATGCGAATGAGCCAGCGCGAACTCAAGGACGAAGCCAAGCACCGCGAAGGCGACCCTCGCATCCGCGCCCGGTTGCGTGAACTGCGCCGCGACATGCTCAAGCGAAGCCTGGCGCTGCGCCAGACGCGCAATGCGGATGTGGTGATCACCAACCCGACGCACATCGCCGTGGCGCTGAAGTACGAGCACGGTCGCATGGCGTCGCCGCAACTGCTGGCCAAGGGAGCCGGCCACATGGCCGCTGCCATGCGCGAGATCGCGGCCCGCCATCGCATTCCCGTGGTCCAGAACCCGGCACTGGCACGGCGCATCTACAAGGAGTTGCCGGTGGATCATCCCGTGCCGCCGGAACTTTATGCGCAGGTCGCGCGCATCATCGTCTGGGTCTTTGCCATGCGCGAGCAGCAGCAACAACGCGGCCGCACCGCAACAGGGGCCGCATCTTGAACGCATTCGCGCGTGTTCTTGGCAAGCACAGCGACATCGCGCTGGTGCTGCTCGTGCTCGGTGTGCTGGTGGTGCTGTTTGCACCCATCCCCAGCGGCCTGCTCGACTTCCTGATCCTGAGCAATTTCAGCTTTGCATTCCTGGTCCTGCTCCTGACCTTCTACATGGCCAGGCCGGTAGAGTTCTCGACCTTCCCTTCGCTGCTGCTGATCGCCACGCTGTTCCGCCTGTCGCTCAACGTCGCGGCCACGCGGCTGATTCTTTCGGATGGCGATGCGGGCCGGGTGATTGGCGCCATCGGTGCCTTCGTGGTGGGCGGCAACTACGTCATCGGCCTGATCGTCTTCCTGATCCTTATCGTGGTTCAGTACGTGGTGGTGACGAGCGGCGCGCAGCGCGTCTCGGAGGTGGCTGCGCGCTTCACGCTCGACAGCATGCCGGGCCAGCAGATGAGCATCGATGCCGACCTCAACATGGGCTTCATCGACCAGGCCGAGGCCCAGCGCCGGCGCAAGAACATCGAGAAGGAAGCCGGTTTCTACGGCGCCATGGACGGCGCCAGCAAGTTCGTCAAGGGCGATGCGATCGCGGGCATCATCATCCTGCTGATCAACATCATCGGCGGGCTGGTGATCGGCGTGATGCAGCATGGCATGCCCTGGGGTCAGGCCCTGCAGACCTACACGCTGCTGACTATCGGCGATGGCATCGTGACGCAGGTGCCGGCGCTCGTTATTGCGGTGGGCACCGGCATCATCGTGACGCGGTCCGCCTCCGATGCCAACCTGAGCCGAGAGGCATTGCGCCAGGTGGGCTCGTTTCCGAAGACGCTGCTGCTGGTGGCAATGGCGCTTGGCGGCCTGTTGTTTCTGCCCGGTATTCCAGCCTTGCCGACGCTGGCGCTCACCGTCTGCTTCCTGGTGATTGCAACCTTGCTTTATCGCGCGGCCAAGGCCAAGGCGAACGATGCCGGTGCACCCGCGACCGCTGGCGCGGCCGCAACCGGTGACATGGCCCCGGCGGCCGACGGCTCGCCGGCTTCGCAGAGCGACGACCCCTACTCACTGCTGCAGGTGGAGCCCATCGAGGTCCATCTCGGAACCAACTGGGTGCCGGTGATCAACCAGCCGGGCAGCGTCTTCATGGAGCGGATCTCCACGTTCCGCAAGCAACATGCGCAGGAGTTCGGCCTCGTGCTGCCGCGTGTACGTTTCAAGGATTCGGCGCGGCTGTCGGCGGACCGCTACGAGATTCACCTCGACGGTGTGCTGGTCGGCAAGGGCGAGGCGCGTGCCGACAGATTGCTTGCGATCCATCCGGCCGGCGACACCAAGTCCGTTCCGGGCGAGCCGACCCGCGACCCGACCTACGGCCTGCCCGCGCTCTGGATCGAAGAGAGCCAGCGCGAAGCTGCCAGCCAGGCGAAGTACACGCTGGTCGACGCGCCCACGGTCTTCATGACGCATCTCACGGAGATGCTCCGGCGCGAGTCCGCGACGCTGCTCACGCGCGCCGAGGTCGACCGTTTGCTTTCCCGCGTTCGTCAGAGCCAGCCGGGACTGGTCGAGGAACTGATACCCACGGTGCTCTCGTCCAGCGATGTGCAGAAGGTCCTGCAGAACCTGCTGCGGGAGAAGGTCTCGATCCGCCACGTCGAAGCGATTCTCGAAACGTTGGCCGATGCGGGACGCACGACCCGCGATGCCAACCAACTGACCGAGATCGTTCGCCAGCGGCTGGGACACGCCATCTGCCAGGGCCTTCTCGGCGAGGCGACTTCGTTGCAGGTGCTCACGCTCGATCCCGCGATCGAAAGCCAGTTCCTGCAAAGCGTTCATGTGGCCACCGAAGCTGGAGGGGCGCAGCCCTTCGTGCTCGATCCGCGCCTGACCGAGCAGCTAATGAAGCGCCTGGTGCAGCAGGCCGAACGCATGATGAAAAGCAATCTCTTGCCGGTGCTGCTCTGCGCCCCCGAGCTGCGGCGCCATGTGCGTTCGCTGTCCGAGCGGGTGATGCCTCACCTGCGCGTGCTGTCCATGTCCGAAGTGCCGCACACCATCGAGCTGAAATCCTTCAGCGTCGTCCAGCTCTGAAATCCCAGGAACCCCCATGACCGACGTACTTGCCATCAGCCTGCAGAGCATGCAGCAGGACATGGCGCGCCTCGAACGCATCAGCATGAACATGGCGAATGCCACCACCCCCGGCTACAAGCGGGAGGTCGCCTCGTCGTTGCCGATGAACACGGGCACTTTCGCCGACGCGATGCGCAGCGTCGGTGCCGCCCGGGGCGATGTGTCGGGCAGCACCGCGGCAGCCGGGACGCTGCTGATCCAGACGGACGCCCGCCCCGGCACCCTCAAGTCGACCGGCCAGAACCTGGACGTCGCGTTGACCATGCCGGGCTTCTTCGAAATCTCCACCGAGGCCGGCCTTGCCTACACGCGCCAGGGCAGCTGGCAGCTGGACGCGCGTGGCCGCCTGGTCACTGCGCAAGGCAATCCGGTGATGGGGCAGGGCGGCGAGATCGTGCTCACGCGTCCCAACCCCGTGATCGACGCCGCGGGGCAGGTGTTCGAGTCCAAGCCCGGCGGAGGTGCCGAAGCCACACCCGTTGCGCAGTTGAAGGTCGTGCAGTTCGACAACGCCAAGGACTTCAGGCGCGTCGGCGACGGCCTCCTCAGTACCGAACAGGCACCCACCCAACTCGCGGACGGCGATGTGCAACTGCGCCAGGGCTTTCTCGAGAACTCCAACGTGAGCTCGATGCAGGAAATGGTGCAGTTGATCCAGTCGATGCGGCACTTCGAATCGATGCAGCGGGTCGCGCTCGGCTACGACGAAATGATCGGCGGCGCGGTGCGCAAACTCGGCGACCTTTCATAGCCCACGCCGCGCACCGCCTCCCCACACTTTTTTCAACAGGGACACACACCATGTTCGATGCCCTCTACATCAGCGCCACCGGCATGCAGGCGCAGCAGCTGAATGTCGACACCATTGCCAACAACCTGGCCAACGTCAACACGACCGGATTCAAGAAAAGCAAGATCAGCTTCACCGACCTCATGGTCCGCGAGGCCGGGCGCACGGCCCCTTCGCTGGAAGAGGCGGGCATCCTCGGTGGTGGGAGTCGCCTGGGTGCCGGCGTGGGCATCGCCTCGACCTCCAAGTTGTTCGACATGGGTGATCTCAAGAAGACCGAGTCGGCCTTCGACATTGCCATCCAGGGCGAGGGCTTGCTCGAGGTGACGATGCCCGACGGTTCCAGCGCTTACACGCGCGGCGGCACCTTCAAGATCAATCGCGACGGCTTGCTGGCGACGTCGGGCGGTTTTCCGCTCAAGCCCAACCTCGCCATTCCGGACAACGCGCAGAACATGCAGATCGACAGCGACGGGCGCGTGCGCATCCAGGTCGCGGGCCAGGCCACGCCGGTCGAGATCGGCCAGCTGGAACTGGTGCGGTTCACGAGTCCCGCGGGCCTGATGGCACAGGGCGACAACCTCTATCGCTCAAGCTCCAATTCCGGTGAGGCCATCTCAGGCAAGGCGGCCGAGGACGGCATGGGCAATCTGGCCCAGGGCTTCCTGGAAGGATCGAACGTCAAGCTGACCGAAGAAATGGTGAGCCTCATGGTGGCCCAACGCGTGTACGAGGCCAACGTGAAGGTCATGCAGGCATCGGATGAGATGCTGGGAATGATCAATGGCCTGCGCAAATAGCAGCGCGCGGGCCGCGCTGCGGGCCGTGTGCACAGCCGTTCCGGCGGTCGCCGCGCTGGCGCTGCCGGCGTTCGCGGCCGGGCAATCGCCAGTCGAGTCCCCGATCTCGATCGAACTGCGTCCGCAGGTCAAGCTCGATCAGTCCAGCGTCCGCCTGGGCGATATTGCCTACCTGACCGCACGCGACCTGCCGACGTTGCGCCGGTTGATGGCGCTTCCGCTCGGCCCGGCGCCGAGGCCCGGTTCGCCGGCCACGCTGGACCGCGACACCATCGTGCGATGGGTCGAGGCGCGCAGCGGCCTGCAGACCGTGGACAGCGCCATGCGCGTGCAGTCGCCCGCCATTCAGTGGACCGGTGCCAGCGAAACCGAAATCGAAAGCGCCGCGCAGCAACTGCCCGGCGAAACGGTGGTGAATGCGGCGCGTTCGGCACTTCTGAACTGGCTTTCCCAGCGCAGCGTTCGCGCCGAGGTCGAGCCCGTGTCCACCGCCCGCGACTTGTTCCTGCCGCCCGGTGCAACGACGTTGCGGGTGCGGCCCCTGGCCAACCAGACACAGCCGACGCGGCGAATGCTGGTGTGGGTCGATGCCTGGGTCGATGACCGCTTCGTGCGAACGACGGCCGTGACCTTCGAGGTCGGCGCATGGGCGCCTGTCACCGTGGCCGCCACGGGCGTCGGTCGCGGTGCGACCGTCGATGCGGTCATGCTTCGCGGTGCAACGGAAACGCGCGAGGTCGACCTGACCACGGTCAGGCAGGGCAAGCCGGTTGCCACCAAGGCGGGCGGCGAACTGGCGGACGGCAGCGAGCGCCTGCGGCGCCCGCTGCGTCCGGGCGAAGTGCTGACCAGCGCACACCTCGAGGCCACGCCCGCGGTGCTGCGCGGCAACTGGGCGCACCTCTTGGCGCGCAGCGGCGATGTGTCGGTCGAAAGCCGTGTCGAGGTGCTCCAGGACGGTCGCCAGGGCCAGGTTGTGCGCGTCAAGGTGCCTGGGTCGAGTGGTGAAGTGCTGGCGCGAGTGACCGGGCCTGGCCAAGTCGAGGTGCAGCCATGAGGGTTTCACTGCTGAAAAAAGGATGCGTGGGCCTCTGCCTGGCGGCGCTCGCCCTGGGGTTGTCCGCATCCCTGCCAGCGACGGCCGAGAGCCTTTACCAAGAGGGCAGCTTTCGTCCGCTCACCGCAGACAACAAGGCCTTCCGCGTTGGGGATTCCCTCACCGTCCAGGTCTTCGAGAACTCGTCGGCATCGACCAGTGCCGACACCGGCACGCGGCGCAACAACGACATCTCCGGTTCGGTCACGCAGACCGGCAACAGGGTGGTGGGGCAACTCGGCATCGGTGTGGCGGGCGGGTTCGACGGCGGAGGCCGCACCCAGCGAGCCAACAAGCTGCTTGCCACGCTGACCGTGACGGTGAAGGAAGTGCTCGCCAGCGGCGAACTGCGCGTGGCCGGCGAGCAGCTGCTGACGGTCAACGAGGAGTTGCAGAAGGTCAACCTGGAAGGACGCGTGCGTCCGCAGGACATCTCCGACGGCAATGTGGTCCTGTCGACCCGCATGGCCGATGCCCGCATCACCTATGTGGGCGAGGGTGACGTGACCGACCGCTCGCGCCGCAGCGGATGGCGAAAAGTTTTTGATTGGCTGGGATTCTGATGCGCCGGATCACTTCAAACCTGTCGCTGCGCCGTGCGCTTGCCGTCGCCCTGTTGTGCGTGGGCCTCTCCGTCGCGCATGCGGCAGATGCCATCCGCGTCAAGGACCTGGGCAAGCTCAAGGGCTGGCGCGACAACGCGCTCTTCGGCACGGGCATCGTCACCGGCCTCGCCGGCACCGGCGACTCGCCGGCGAACCGCACCACGCGCCAGTCGCTCGCCAACGTGCTGTCGCAGTTCAACCTGACGATCGCGCCGGAGGCGGTGCAGAGCCGCAACGTCGCCGTCGTGATGGTCAGCGCGAGCCTGCCGACCTTCGCGCGCGAAGGCGACACGCTCGACGTGACCGTGAGCTCGGCCGGCGATGCGCGCAGCCTGGTCGGCGGCACACTGCTGATCACGCCGCTGAAGGGCGCGAACGGCCGGGTCTATGCGCTGGCCCAGGGCGGCCTGTCGGTCGGCGGCTACCGCTACGACGCGAACGGCAACGTGGTCCAGAAGAACCACCCGACGTCCGGGTCGGTGCCGAACGGCGCAACGGTCGAAGTGGGCGTCAACGCGTCCATGCTCGACGAGCAGCAGAGCGTGACCTTCGTGCTCTCCGAGCCCGACTACACCACGGCCAGCCGGGTCGCGACCGCCATCAACAGCCAACTGGGCGGCGGCATGGCGAAGGCAAAAGACGCCTCCGGCATCGAGATCGCCGTGCCTCCGGCGCAACGCGGCGAGCTGGTGAGCCTCTTCACCCGCATCGAGAACGTGATGGTCGAGCCTGACCGGCGCGCCAAGGTGGTCATCAACGAACGCACCGGCACGGTGGTGTCGGGTGGCGATGTGCGCATCTCGAAGGTGGCCATCTCGCACGGCGACATCAAGATCGCGATCTCCAGTCAGAACACCGCCTCGCAGCCGTTCAACATCTGGAACGGCGGCCCGGACATCCGCACCGCGATCGTGACCAACACCCGCATCGATGTCGACGAGCAGGGCGGCACCGGCTTCGTGACCGGGTCCAACACCGTGTCCGACCTGGTGCAGTCGCTCGCGCGGCTCAAGACCAGCACGCGCGACGTGATCTCGATCCTTCGCGCCGTCAAGGCCGCGGGTGCACTGCACGGCGAACTGGTGGTCCAGTGACCCTGTCGCATTGCCCTGCACCAGACGATTCAAAACCCACCACCCCAGGAAGCCTCCGGAGACAGACATGACAGATGGAATCGAAGCCGTAACCCGATCGGTGGTGGCGCTGGCGCTCGACGCGGCGAGCCTGCGGCAGCAGGCAATCTCGGCCAACATCGCCAACGCCAACGCGGTCGGCTATGTGCCGCAGCGCGTGAGCTTCGAAGACCAGCTCGTGGACGCGCGGCGCAGCATGGAACAGACGGGACGCGTCGATGCATTCGCTCTGGGCGACGTCCGCCCGCGCATGGAGGCCATCGTGGACAGCCAGGGCATCCCCGCGCAGGTGCAGTTGGACATGGAGGCGGCCGACATGGCCCGCAACGCCGTGCAGTACCAGGCGCTCGTCAAAGGCCTTTCGCGCCATCTCTCAATTCTTTCAATGGCTGCCGGCGACGGCAGGAAATAAGCCATGGACTACATGCAATCCTTTGCCATCAGCGCGGCCGGCATGAATGTCGAGCGCATGCGCGTCGATGTCGCGGCGCTCAACCTGGCCAATGCCAACACGGTGCAGGGCGTGGGCGGAAGCAGCTACCAGCCGCTTCGCGTGCTCGCGGAAGCCCAGACATCCGCAGGCGCACTGGCAGGCACCGATACCGGCGGCTTTGGCGCATTGGTGAGCCAAGGGCTGGAAGGTGGCGACGTCGCGTCGCTGGCCGCACCCACGGCGCGCATTGTTCCTGCGAACGTCGCGCCCCGGCTGGTGTACGAGCCTGGCCATCCCCTGGCCAACGAGCACGGCTTCGTGGCCTATGCGGCCGTCGATACCGCAACCGAGATGGTCAGCATGATGAGCGCCACCCGCGCCTACGAGGCAAACGTGTCGGCCATGAACACGGCGCGCACCTTGGCCCTCAGGGCACTGGATATCGGGAGCGGCGCATGAGTTCCTTTCTTCCCGTGGAGGCGCTTTCCGCGCTCTCGCAGCAGGCGCAGTCCATGGTGGCGGCGGTCAATACCGAGGCGCTGCAAGGCCCTGCGATGGCCATGGCTCCGGATGCTTCGGCCGCGCCGGTCGCCGGCTCGTTCGGCCAACTGGTGTCCAACGGCCTCTCCCAGGTCAACGGCCAGTTGATCGGCAGCCAGGTCGACCTGCAGAAGCTCGCGATGGGCGAGGCGCAGAACCTGCACCAGATCATGATCAACATGGAGGAAAGCCGCGTTTCCTTCCAGCTGATGATGCAGGTGCGCAACCGCCTGCTTGAGGCCTACCAAGACATCATGAAGATGCCGATATGAATTTCTGGCAAGGACTCACGCAGCGCGCGCGCGCCGGACTCATCGGCGGGGCGCTGCTCATCTTGCTGGCGACTGCCGGCGTTGCATGGTGGGCATTTCACACCGAGTACCAGGCGCTTTTCACCGACCTGAAGCCGCAGGATGCGCAGGCCATGACGGCGGAACTCGAGCGGCTGAAGATTCCATACCGCTTGGGCGACAGCGGCACCGCGATTCTGGTCGACAAGGCAACGGTGCACGCCACTCGCATCAAGCTGATGGGCAAGGAACTGCCGCTGCAAGGCGCGGTCGGGCTCGAGCTGTTCAACAACACCGACTTCGGCATGACCGAGTTCGCGCAGAAGATCAACTACCAGCGCGCGCTGCAGGGTGAGCTCACCCGCACGATCCAGTCGCTGTCGGAAGTGCGCGAAGTCCGTGTGCTGCTGGCGCTGCCCGAGCAAGGGCTGTTCAAGCAGGCCACCTCGAAGGCGAAAGCATCGATCACCCTCACCATGCGCCAGGGCCAGGCCCTGCGCGCGGAGCAGGTGGTCGGCGTCCAGCGCCTGGTGGCCGCCGCCGTGCCCGGCATGGCGACGCAGGACGTCACGATCGTCGACGGCCACGGCGTGGCGCTCACGCGTCCGGAGGGCGGCAACGGCGAAGCGGAAGTGAACGGCGCGCGGCTCGAACTCAAGCGCGATACCGAGGCCTACCTCGCGCGCAAGGTCGCCGCAGTTCTGGACCGCAGCTTCGGCGCCGGCCAGGCCCTGGCCAGCGTCGATGTGACGCTGAACATGGACCAGATCCGCACCACCACCGAAGACGTGTTGCCCGCCGCATCGCGCTCGGGCTTGCAGGCCACGGGCGTGGTGGTGCGCGAACGCGAAGTTCTGCGCGACAGCGGCTCGTCGCTCGACACCAAGGTGAGCGATGCCGGTGGTTCGCGCAACGGCAGCGCGCAGCGCGACGTCGAATACGCCGTCGGGCGCCGCGTCGAACAAGTGGTGAGCCAACCCGGCTCGATCCGCCGCATCCAGGTGGTGGCGGTGGTGCGCAAGGCACTGGACGCTGCGCAAGAGGAGCAACTGCGCAAGGTCATCGCCGCAGCGGTGGGGGCCTCGATCGACCGCGGCGATGCGGTGGTCGTGCAGTCGCTGGTGGGTGGTGCGATCCAGGCACCCGATGCATCGGCTGGTGCCGTGGGCAATGCCGAGGCCGCAACGGCCGAGGAGAGCGTTGCCACCAACCCCGTGGGTGCAGCGCTGTCCGACAAGGGCCTTCCTTCCCTGCTGCAACTGCTGGTCGGCGGACTCCTGATCGCCGTCCTGGCCGTGCTGCTTGTCAAGGCCGGCCGTCGCGGCACGCCGCCGGGCGGCAAGGATTCCGGCCGGGCGTCGCTCTCGGAAGCAGAGCGCGCAGCCGCCCTGCAAAGGGTGCGCGACTGGATGCGCGAACCCGGCACCGGACCCGTGGGCGCGAGAGGGCGCAACGGATGATGCAGGTACCCCGTCCTTTTGCTGCAGCGAGCGCCGGTGCAGGCGTGCCCGAGTCGCGCGGCGCGCGCCACGCGGCATTGCTGCTGCACGCGATGTCTCCGCAGGACCGTTCATGGATGCTCGAGTCGCTGCCGGCGGCGGAGCGCGCGGGCTTGGTGCCGCTCCTGGCGGAGCTGGAGGCCCTGGGCATCGAAAGAGATCCCACGTTGATCGACGACGCGACCTCCGGTGCGTCCGCCGCTGTGATGCCGGAGCAGGACTCTGCGGCCGTAGCCCCGCATCCCCTGTCGGACGAAGCCATGCTCCGTGCGATCGACGGCAGCCAGGTGCGTGAACTCGTCGCGTGCCTGCGTACGGAGCCGGTGGGCTTGATCGCCGAGTGGCTGCGGCTGGCGGACTGGCCATGGCACGAAGACTTTCTTTCCGCGCTGGAGCTTGGCCAGCGGAGGCGCATCGAGGCCAGCCTGTCCGCTAAGGCGCCCGGGTTCGAGACGCCGCCCGGCCTGCGCGCGGCGTTGATCGCTGCGGTGGCGGCACGGTTGCGGGAGCAGCAGCCCGCGGCCGAAGCGCCCGCGGCAGCGCCGTGGCACAGACTGACGCATTCGTTCAGGCAAGTCTTTCGCGGCGCATCGTCGCGCAGGAGCTGGCGCCGATGAATCCCGGATTGCCACGCCAGGGCGATGCTTCGGCGCCAGACGCCGAGGCGCGCGCGCAGGCGGTCGTGCTGCGCGATGTCGTCATGCAGGGGCAGGTGGCGCTGGCGCGTCCGCGTGGGCGCGACGGCCAGCAGGCGCCGGTGCAGCCTTCCTCGCCCGGACTGGTATCGGTGCCATCCAGCCGCAATACGAAGCCCGGTGCGCCGGTGCAGGGCGCGGAAGCGTCTGTACCGACCGGTTCCACTGGCGGCGCACCCGATGCCTGGGCCGACCTGGCCCGGGTGGAGGAAGAAGCCCGCCAGCGAGGCTACGAAGAAGGTTTTGCCAAAGGCAACATCGAAGGTCGTGCACGTGGCGACGAAGAGGCCAGGCAGCTCGCCGCGCAGTCCGCCGAAAAGGCGGCCCGCGAAATCGAGGATCACGCTGAACGCATGGCGCGCGAGCTCAAGCAGCAGGCCCAGGCCGGCTACCAGGCACGCGTCCAGGTGTTGGATGGCCTGATTGCAGCGCTGCCGCCAAAGATCGAAGCGCGATTGGCTGCGGCGGAAGACGACATGCTCGCACTGTGCTTCGAGGTTGTCTGCCGTACGCTGGGCAACAGCGCCGCGCAGCCCGAGGCATTGCGCGCGCAGCTGGCGCGGGCGATGGACAGCCTGCGCAGCCGCAAGCTGGTGGCGATCCACATGCACCCCGACGACTTGGCGATGCTCCAGAAGGGCCAGGACCCGTCGCAGGCCCTCATGGGCGGCAACGACGTGCAATGGGTCGCCAGCGCTGAAGTGGCGCTGGGTGGCTGCATCCTGCAATCGGCCGAAGGCGGACTCGACGCCCGCTTCGAAACCCAGCTGGCCGCGCTGCGCGAATTGCTGCTGCAAACCCGGGTTGCGGCCCGCACCGCGGAGGCTTGAGTTGAGCACGCTCGACGTCTACCGCGAAGCCGTGAAGGGTGCCGAGCTGCACCGCCGCATCGGCTGGGTGAAGGAAATGCAGGGCCTCGCCATCGACGCGCTCGGCCCCGACGCCGCCGTGGGCGAACTCTGCCGGATCATGGTCAGGACGCAGGATCGTTTCGACGGCGTGGCCAAGGATGGCGACATGAAGAGCCAGCCCGGGGTGCTTGCCGAAGTGGTGGGCCTCAAGCCCGGCCGCGTCACCCTGATGCCCTACGGGTCGGTCGAAGGCATCGCCGTCGGCTGCGAGGTGCGTGCACTTGGGGCGGAGTCGCAGATCGGCGTGGGCAACAGCCTGCTGGGCCGCGTGGTCGATGGATTCGGTGATCCGCTGGACGGCAAGCCCCGGCCGTTGACCGAGGTACGCAGGCCGTTGAAGGCCGCGCCCATCAACCCGATGCAGCGCCCGCCCATCGACCGTGTATTGGAGACCGGCATCCGCGCCATCGACGGCCTGCTCACGCTCGGGCAGGGCCAGCGCATCGGCATCTTCGCGGGCAGCGGTGTCGGAAAGAGCACTTTGCTCGGCTTGCTGGCGCGTCACGTCAAGACGCATGCCAACGCCGCCACCGGCGCCGCGCAGGCCAACATCAACGTGATCGCGCTCATCGGCGAGCGGGGCCGCGAGGTGCGCGAGTTCATCGAGAAGCAACTCGGACCCGAGGGACTGGCACGCTCGGTCGTGGTGGTCGCCACCTCCGACCAGCCCGCGCTGGCCCGCTTGCGCGCGGCCTATGCTGCGCTCGCCATCGCGGAGTTCTTTCGCGACGGGGGTCACAACGTGCTGCTCACCATGGACTCGATCACCCGCTTCGCAATGGCGCGGCGTGAGGTCGGGCTCTCCGCCGGTGAGCCGCCGACGGCGCGCGGCTATACGCCCTCGGTCTTTGCCGAACTGCCGGAGCTTTGCGAGCGCTGCGGTACCGCGCCGGGCGGCGGCTCGATCACCGCGCTGCTTACCGTGCTCGTCGAGGGTGACGACCTCAACGAGCCCGTGTCGGATGCGCTGCGCGCCATCCTCGACGGCCACGTCGTGCTGTCGCGGCATCTTGCGCACCGGGGGCACTACCCAGCCATCGACGTGCTCAAGAGCGTGAGCCGGCTGATGCCCGAGCTCGCCGACAAGGAACAGCGGGCGCTGGCGGTGTCGGCGGTGCAGCAGCTGGCCGTACTGGAGCGCAACCGGCAGATGATCGACATCGGTGCGTACGAAAAGGGCTCCAGTCCCGAACTGGACCGGGCGATCGAACTCGAGCCCGGACTGCAGGCGTGGCTCCGGCAGAGCACGGGTGGCGTCTCCCGCGCAGAGGCCATTCAAGGGCTGCGCGACGTGCTCGCGCCGGCACCCGCGTCTGCTGGCGCACCCACCGGACGCAAGCCATGAACACCACCTCGACCAGAGACGTTGCGCCCGCGCGCGACGTCGATGTGCGCGGCTTCGTCTACGCACTCGAGCCGGTGCGCCAGCGGCAGCAGTGGCGCATGGACAAGCTCATGGCGTCGCTCGCGCGCGCGCAGCAGGCACTCGCCGAAACCGAAGCCCGCATGGCCGAGGTGCAGGCGATGCACGACGAACAGGCCAGCAAGGCCGGGCAGGCGCTCGTGCAGCGCATGGATCCCGGCGCCCACAGGGCCGCGCTCGGTTTCCTGACGCATCTGCGCGATCAATGGCGGGACCTTGATGCGAAGCGCAAGGAGCAACTGGCCAAAAGAGACCAACTGCGCAAGGACTGCATGGCATTGCAGCTGCGCCTCGACGGAATGACCCAGCACAAGGAGGATGCCTTGACGCAATACGCCGACGAAGTCCGCCAGCGCAACAGCAATGAGCAGGACCGCGACTGGCTCGCGCGCTCGGCCGGCGCGCGCGGCCGCAACGTGGAGCCGTCGCAATGAGCACGAACCATACCTCGGCCGCCGCGCGCCATGCAGCCGCCGTGCCCGCGCGGCAGGGCTCGCCCGCAGGGCAGGGCGATACCGCGCAGCAGCAAGTGGCCTGGCAGCGCGAGATGGAGCGGGCGCAGATGGCAAGCTGGTTCAAGCCCCCCGTTGCCGCCGGCAAGGACGGCACCGCGGCGGCGCCGGCCAGTGCGCCCGAAGCACCGGCTCGCGGCAGGACGAATGCTGTCGCGCAGGCTCCGCGTGTGATCGGCGGCGCCAATCCGGTTGCCGTCACGCCTCCATTGGGCATGCCCATGGAGCCGCGCGCGGTGGCGGGCCTGCCAATCGGTGCGACCGATATCTTCGGCAGTGCTGCACAGGCGCCGCGTGCGGCCGTGCGGTTCTTCGCGGAGATGCGTCCCGCCGTCGCCGCGGAAGCACCTCGGGAAACCAAGGCACCGCCGGATGTGCAACTGCACCGCGGCGCAAGCTTGCTTCCGGCCGTCGGCGAGCCCGCGGACAACAGCGCTGCGGACGCCGAGGCCGACGCGGTCGCCGAACCCCGAACACAAATGTCGTCCGCACCCGATGTGCAGGCGCCCGTGCGCCTGCATGAAGAGTCCATGCCCGAAGGTCAGGCCGTGTGGATCGCGATGCGCGCGGACGACGATGCGCTAGCGGCCATGCTGCCCCGCATCGTGGCGGACCTTCAACGCGGCATGCAGGACCGCGGCCAGCGCCTCCATCAGGTCGTGTGCAACGGACGCCTTGTGTGGCGCGACGGTGCCGAGGCAATGGCGACTGGCGACACATCCATTCCGGGTAGCGAGAGCCGCCCGACCACGGTCGATTCATTTCATTCAAAGGGGGCGTGATGGCAATCGATGCAATAGGTGCCGCAGGCACTACCAACCTGCAGGCCAACAGCCTGGGCATGGAGGACTTCCTCAAGATCCTTCTGACACAGCTGACCTACCAGGACCCGCTCAAACCCATGGACAACCAGCAGTTCATGGCGCAGATGGCCCAGTTCACAAGCCTGGAGCAGACCCAGCAGCTCAACAACAAGATCGCGACGCTGATCACCAACCAGGCCGCGCTGCAGTCGGTGGGCCTGATCGGAAAAACCGTCGATATCACGACCGCGAGCGGCACCGCGAGCGGCACCGTGAGCGCGCTTTCGCTCTCGGGCGATTCGCCGCTCCTCACGGTTCGCACGTCGGCGGGCGCCACGCTCACCAACATTTCGCTCAGCCAGCTGGTGTCGGTGCGATGACTGCCGCGCGGCCTCCCCTGAATCCGCAAGAAAGGATGTCCCATGCTTGAGTCCATCTACGTCGGCATGACCGGGTTGCTCGGCTACTCGCGCGGCCTGCGCGTGATTGCCAACAACACCGCCAACATCAACACGCCGGGCTTCAAGAGTTCGAGCCTGCAGTTCGCGGACATGTTCTATACAGGCGGCAACCTGAGCGGCGGCAACGCCAGCCAGAACTACGACCAGGTCGGGTTCGGCCTCAACACCACCGGCACCGCGATGTCGTTCAAGCAGGGCGAACTGCGCCAGACCGGCAACGACCTCGACATGGCGGTCGACGGGCAGGGCCTCTTCGTGCTGCAGGACGCGGAAGGCAAGACCACCTACACCCGCGCCGGCCAGTTCAAGTTCGACGACAACGGCGTGCTGGTGAGCCGCAGTGGCGGCGAGAAGGTCATGGGGATGGATGCCAATGGAAACTTGGTCGAGATCACCCTGGCAGGGCAGTTGCAGAACCAGGGTAAACCGACAACGAAGATCAAGTTCGAGGGCCTCCTGTCGAATACGGAGAGCGTCATTCCTGCCGTGGGAAATGTTCAGGTTGTCGATGCGGGAGGGGTGACGCATACGTTGAACGTAAGGTTCACTGTCATCAGCGCGACGACCACCGAGGGGGCCACGGTGAAGGTCGAATTGATGGACGGCACCACTGTCGCGGGAACTGGGCAGATGGTCTTCCTCAATGGCTCGCCGACGCCGGAAACAAGTTTGGTGAACATGACCTATGTACCTGCCGGCCAGCCGCCCATGGCGCTGACCTTGGATTTCAGCACCGACGTGAAGCGCCTTGCCGGCATCACGACCGTCACGATGAAATCCCAGGACGGCGTGGGGCCCGGCACGCTCAGCGGCACAGCCTTCGACGGCAACGGCGTGCTCCGCATGACCTATTCGAACAGCCAGACCACCAAGGGCGCACGCCTGGCACTCGCGCGTTTCGACTCACCCGATGCCGTGGGCTCGGTGGGCAACAACCAGTTCGAAATTCTGAACAAGAACGCCTGGCACTTCGGCTCGGCCGGTGAAGGCGCATTCGGCACCGTGCGCGCGGGCCAGATCGAAATTTCCAATGTCGACCTGTCGCAGGAGTTCAGCGACCTGGTGATCATGCAGCGCGGCTACCAGGCCAGCTCGCAGGTGATCTCCACCGCCAACGACATGCTGCAGGAACTGTTCTCGATGAAGAGCAAATGAACGCCTTGTCTCCCCGCGGTGCAGCGGCCTCCATGCTGCTCGACCCTTCCGAATCGGTGCTCAGGGCACGCCCCCTGCGCAGCTGGGAAGCTGCGCAGAAAGAGGCCGTGCGCGTATTTTTCGTCGCGCTGCATCGCGACTGGGGTGCCGAGTGGCTTCCTGTGCGCGAAGGCGTATCGGCACAGGTCGAGGTCGAGGTTGCCGAGCCCGAAGGCACCTTGGTGCTGGCGGGGGACGATATCGCCTGCTGGTCGTTTGCCGAAGCGCCGCGGCGTGCCGGCGCACCGGCTGCGGAGTCCCTGCCGCGTGCGCCCAGAGATTCATCGCAGGCGGCCCTGCAGGCACTGGCGGACCGCATGTTCGCGTTCGACCTCGCCACCTCCGCCACGGCGCCCGTCGCACCGGCGGTCGCACCCGCGATGGTTCGTGCCGCATGGACCGATTGGCTGCAGCGCCTGGGCAAGTTGCTCGGGGGCTTCGCGCTCGAGCCGCAGCCGGCGAAAGGAACGCCGGGAACGAGCGTTCCTTCGGACCCCTGGTCCGGCGTTCTCTGCGTGCGCTGGAACTGGTGCGGCGGCGTCTGGAGCCTCGGTTTGCCGCATGCTGTGGTGGCGGCCCTGCTGGGCAGCCAGGCGACGAAAAAAACGGTCCCCGCTGCACCTGCGCAGAAGCTGCCGAAGGCGCGTCTCGATCAAGCCCTGGCCGGAGAACGCGTGGCGCTGCGCGTCATGCTCGAGGGCGCCGAACTGAACCTGGGCCAGCTCCAGGAGCTGCGCCTGGACGACGTGATCCCGCTGGAGCACCTGCTCGATTCACCCGCGCTGGTCATCGGCACGGACGGCACGCCCGTGTGCCGCGGCTGGCTGGGGCAAAGCGACGGCCGCATCGCCATCGAACTGGCCGTGCCCGCAACCCCCAACCCGAACACCCATCCATCGAAGGAAAAAACACCATGACGAAAGCCCTGGAAGGAATCGTTGCCGACAACCGCTCCGGCGCAGCCAATACCGCGGCCGAGGGACGCGGCGAGCTTCGTGCACGTCCCCAGCAGGCCAGCGGCCTGCCCACCGCGCAGATCATCGCCTTGCCCGACCTGCATGCCGACGCCGACGGCGGTGCCGCGAACCACGCGGCCGATGCGCCGATCCTGAAAGACTGGAACCCGCTGCACCAGATCAAGGCGAAGCTGCAGGTGTGCGTTGGCGAAGCCACCATTTCCGTCGGCGAGCTGCTGGGCGCCAAAGAGCACCAGGTGCTGCGCCTGGACCGCGGGTTCGACCAGCCGGTCGACCTCACCATCGAAGGCAAGGTCGTGGCGCGCGGCCAATTGGTGGCGGTCGACGGACACTTTGCAGTTCGCATCACCGAACTGCCCGTTGCCTTGGGCCTGGCCTCGGGATCCTGACGGATGCATGCTGTGTTGCGGTGGATGCGGACCGGGACCGCTGTTCGACGGGGCCTGATGGGGCTTGCCATGACGGCAGGGCTGCTGCTGGCGTTGCCCGGTGAAGCACAGGAGGCGCAGAAGGCGCGCGCTGCCGGTGCCGAATCGCAGCCGGCGACCAGTCTGCCCGACAGCATCCCGGTGAAGCGGGAACAGCCCGGCGAGACGACCGGTCCCTCGAGCGATCGGTGGTGGATCGGGGTCGTCATGGCGGGCGGTCTCCTGGCGCTCGCGTTCGTCATCGCCCGCCGGCGGGCGGGACAACCCAAGGCCTCGGGCGCGTGGTGGACGCGATTCGGCGGCTTGTTGGACACGGTGCCTTCGCACGAGATCCAGAGGGTGTCGAGCATGCCGCTGTCGCCACGCCACAGCCTGCACGTCGTGGTGTGGAATGGCCGGCGCTTGTTGCTGGGATGCACGGAACAGTCCATCCAGCTGTTGGCCGAAACCGCAGCCGCCGAGCCGGTGGAGCCGGCCCCGGTCGTGCCGAGGGAGACGCGATGAGGCGGTCCTGGCACACGGTCCTGGCACTCATGTTGCTGGCCTTCGCATTGTTCGGCCTGCCGGTGGACGGCGCGCACGCGCAGTCGCTGGACGACGCCGCGTCGGCGGTGGTACCCGGCAGCCCGACGCTGGAGGCACCGCCTGCGGCGCCTGTCGCGACACCGCCGGCGGCTCCCGCGGTCGCCACGCCGGAGCCGGCGCCACTGGTGGCAGCGCCTTCGGCAGCTGCGCCTCCGGTCTCCGCGCCCGAATCCAAGGCCGCACCGACGGCCGCTGCCAGCCCCGTTCGCCCCAAGGCGGCGCCAGCCGCGGCTGTAACGCCAGCGCCCTCGGCGACCCCGGCGACCGAAACCGCGCAGGCCCTGCGCGTCGTGCTTGGCCTCACGGTGCTTGCGATTCTTCCGGCGCTGCTCGTCTGTCTCACCAGCTTCCTGCGGATCATCGTGGTGCTCTCCATGCTGCGCCACGCGATCGGCATGAACGAGACGCCGCCCAACACGGTGCTCATCGGCCTGGCGCTCTTCCTCACGTTGTTCACCATGTCGCCGGTGCTGCAGAAGGTCAACCACGACGCGTTCGAGCCCTTCATGGCCGGCAAGCTGTCGATGGAGGACGGCTATGGCAAGGGCATGGCGCCGCTGCGCGAGTTCATGGTGCGGCAGACGCGCGAGGCCGACCTGGCGCTGATGGTGGAGCTGTCGAAGGCGCCCATGCCCAAGTCGATGGACGACATCAGCAACGTGCAGTTGATCCCGTCTTTCATGCTGTCGGAACTGCGTGCTGCATTCCAGATCGGCTTCGTGATCTTCCTGCCGTTCCTCCTGATCGACCTGATCGTCTCGAGCATTCTCATGGCGCTCGGCATGATGATGATGCCGCCCACCACCATTGCGCTGCCGCTCAAGGTGCTCATGTTCATTCTTGTCGACGGCTGGAGCCTGGTACTCAAGGCGCTGGTCGGCAGTTTCCATTGACGCTCCGGACACCATGCCCCGCCTGAGCTCAGCGTTGCAACCATCTCCACAGCCGTTCTTCGATCCGGTTGCGGAGCCGGGCAAGCTCGGCGACGTGGCGGCCTCCGAGGCGCCGGACGTGACGGTGGCACTCTGGGTTCGATGGCGGAAGGAAAAAGACGAAGCGGCGCGCGAGCAATTGATCTGCCACTACCTGCCCTACGCCAAGATGGTGGCTGCCACGATCTACGGCCGGCGCACCCACAACGACGTGGAGTTCGAGGACTACCTGCAGCTCGCCCGCGTCGGCCTCCTGGAGGCCGTGGACCGCTTCGAGCCGGGCCAGGGGGCGCAGTTCAAGACCTTTGCGGCCAAGCGCGTGCAAGGCTCCGTGCTCAACGGGCTCACGCGCCTTACCGAGAAGAACCAGCAGATCAGCGTTGCCATGCGCCTGCGACAGGAACGGCTCGAAGCCGTCAAGGACGCGGCAGCAGCGCCCGAGGAAGCGCCCGGCGATGGCCATGCCGCCGCGCCGGCCGCCCCGCGCAGCGCCGACAAGCTCTTCAAGTACCTGGCCGAGGTGGGCATCGGGCTGGCGCTGGGCGTGCTGCTCGAAGACACCGGCATGGTCGACGGCGAGGCGTTCGACGCCAATGCCCATGCACCGTCGCCGGAGGTAAGCTATTTCCGCAAGACCGAGATCCTTCAGCTGCGCACCGTGTTGCGCGACCTGGTGAACCAACTGAGCGACCAGCAGAAAAGCGTGATCCGCCAGCACTATCTGCAGGAGGTTCCATTCGACGACATCGCGACGCTGATGGGCGTCACGCGCGGGCGCGTCTCTCAGCTGCACCGCCAGGGCCTGTTGAGGCTGCGCGAATTGCTGGCGAAAGATGCGCGCTGCGACGTCTCCTTGTGACGTTTCATTTTCCTGGCCGGACCAACCTACATTCCTTCTTCCCATGACCGATCCGAACGCATCCCCCTTGTCCGCCGCGCGCCAGCGCCTCGACCGGCTCGACGGCTTCCTGCGCGATGACCCGTCCAACAACGCGCTGCTGATCGATGCATTCGAAACCGCGCTGTCGTGCGGCGAATGGGAGCGCGCGCGCTTCCATCTGCAGCACGGCCAGACGCTGCACACCGAGCCCCTGGCGTGGCGCCTGCGCGAGGGCGATTTCTGGTTGGCGCAGCAGCGCTACGACGAAGCGCTCGAAGTGCTTCAGGCACTGGCGGACACGCCGCAGCCGCCCCCCGGTTTCACCGAGGTGCTGCTTCACAACCTGGCATTCATCGAACTGAGGCGTGGCCGCTATGCGGACTGCGTGGCCCGGCTGGCACCGGTGCTCGAATCGCCGGATGCGACCGGACAAGGTGCACATCCGCTGGTCGCGACCCGCGCCCTGCAGCAGCTCTGGCTGCGGGCCTTGCATCACGACGGCCAGCTCACCCGGGCCATGGACTGGGCCCTGCAGGCCGAGCAGCAGAAAAGCCTCGATGCGCAGGCCGCCGGCATCGCCAGCCTGATTGCCATCGATGCGGCCGACTTCGCCGCCGCGCAGCGCTGGTCGGCCGCGAGCCTTGGCGAAGGTTCTCCCGCGGACCATCCCGTGGAGAGCCTCGTGACCCAGGCTTCGATCGCGCTGGCTGCCCGCGATGCCGCACGCGCGATCCACTTCGCCGATGCCGCGTTGCAGCGCCAGCCAGGCGACGGCCGCGCGTGGTCGACGCGCGGCTTTGCGGCACTCCTCGCCAGCGACCTGCCTGCGGCTCACAGCGCCTTCGTGCAGGCGCTATCGGCCATGTCGCAGCACATCGGTACCTGGCATGGCATGGGATGGACGCAGATCCTGCAAGGCGACCTGCCCGGCGCCCGCGCCAGCTTCGACACCGCACTGGCGCTCGACCGGAACTTTGCGGAAAGCCATGGTGGCCTGGCGGTCGTCCTCGCCATGCAGTCGCAGCGGCGGGAGGCCGAGGAACACGCCGAGTTGGCATTGCGGCTGGACAAGAGCAACCTCTCGGGCCGCTATGCGCAGGCCCTGCTCAGCGGCGAAGTGAAAGACGCCAAGGACGTGCAGCGTTTCGCGCGACGCCTGCTCGGCGGAAGGGCGGGGCCGCTCGGAGGCGACATGGGCGACATGTTCCCGTCGCAGGACGCGGCTGCCAATGGCGCAGCAGGTCCCGACAGCGGCAACGGCTGACGGGGTGGTTGCCTAGCTAGCGCGGTACCGACGCAGGCGCACCCGGGCCTGCATCGGCGAGCAGCAGGTCGCCCGCTTCGCGCAGCGCCGCGCTGAGTTCGGGATCGCCCTCCATGCGTTGCAGCACCGCATCGACCATCTGGTCGAAGCCGCGGTCATCGAGCCGTTCGCGGCCGAACGCCTGCATCAGCACCGACTCCAGGAAGAGCCGGAACGCCTTGCGCTGCCGCTGCGGGTCGTCCGGTGACAGGGCACGCACGCGCAGCGCCACCATCTGCTGGATCTGCGCGTCTTCGTTTGCCGGCGTGTTGTTCGGCACTGCCTCGCCGCTGGTGCGCGACGACGCGGACCCGCCTTCGCCTCGCGCCGCATGCGCATCGCGGCCAGCCACCGGACGTTCCTTGGCTTGTTGCGTCCGGAACTGCGCTGCGAACTGGGCGCGGATCATCGCGGCCAATTGCGTCGACGTGTCAATCATGAGGAACCATGTGAACGGCGGGAGAGGGCAGCGCGAGAGCTTGTGGCCAAAGCATCAGTGCGAGCGGCCTTGCTGCTGGTAGTTGGCCAGCAGCACGTGGTTGCTGGATTCGGCCGCGGCGGCGTCTGCATCCTCTTCCTGGGCAGCGGTTGCCTGCTTGTTCGTCAGGGCGTTGATGCCCGCGATGACCTTTTCGATGTCGCCCGACAGCGCACTGTTCGTGGTGTTGAGCGGAAGGCCCTGCCGATAGTGCTGTAGCGCTTCGTCGAAGTTGTCCTGCGCGAGGGCTGCGAAGCCGCGAACGAAATGCGGCAGCGGGTCGGTCTCGGGCAGATCGAGCAGCGGTTGCCAGGTGAGCAGCGCGATCGCCGCACGCCCGGAGCTGAACTGCAGCAGCCCCAACTGGTAGCGCGCCATCGGAAAGCCCGGTGCCAGCAGCGTGGCGTTGGCAAAGGCCGCCTCGGCGGCATTCATATCGCCGAGCGCAGCGAACTCCGCGCCCAACAGGAACTGCGGCAGACCCGCGCTGGGTTCGGCCGCACTGGCCTTCTGGAACCATTCGATGGCTTGCGCGCCGTCGTTGGCCTGGCTCGCCGCCATGCCGCTGGACATGAAGGCATCAAACGAAGTGGGATCGGGGCTTTTCATCACAAACATCCTCCGGTGCGATTGAGGCATCGCGTGCCAGGAAAAAACGGCGCTGCCGCTCGCGTAGGGCATTGTCGCGCGGAGCGGTGCTCGAAACGAGGAGGCGGACTCCTGCGAGGGGTCATCGGCGCTCTCGCTAAACAAATCGCCAGAACGCTGGATGACTTGCTTGATGAACACCACCAGCACCGCATACCCCCCGTACGCTGCCTCGTCGCAAGGCGCTGACTCCTCGGCAGAGGTCGACGATTTGGGCGAGGCGTTTGCCGCAGCGCTCCGGCGAAGCGATTGGAACGAGGCGCAGCGGTGCCTCCAGGCGGCGGCGGAACGGGAGGACGAGGACGCCGCTGCCTGGGCCTTGCGCAGGGCCGACTGGTTCCTTGCGCAGCAGCGGTGGGACGATGCAGAGAGCCATCTCAAGGGATTGTTGTCGGCCGAGGCGCAGTCCGACGACCTGTTCCAGATGGCCGTGCGTCACAACCTCGCCTCGATCGCGTTCATGCGGCGCGACGATGCCGGGTGCGTGGCCTGGTTGTCTCCCTTGCTCGAGGTCGATGGTGTGGCAAGGCCGTCGCCTTCGGGATTCCTGGCTGCGCAGATGTTGTGGGTGAGGGCGCTGCACCGGTCGAATGCGGTCGATCGGCTGCTTCGGTGGGTGATGCAGCTCGATGCGTCGGGCGAACTCGATCCGGTAGTTGCGGGTATTGCGAGCTTGGCTGCCTGGGAGCGGGGGGATGTGGTGTTGGCCAGCCGCTGGGTTGCCATGGGGCGGAGCCGGGGTGAGGCTGCGTCGGCGGAGTGTTTGGTGGCGGCGGTGTTTCTTTTGATCGCGGACCGGGCGTCTCGAACGGAAACTATGAAGCTTGCCGAGCAGGCCTGTGCGCGTTGGCCTGCTGACGGACGCGCATGGGCTGTACGAGGCTTGGTCAAGCTATGGATGGGGGATGGTGAAGGCGCCAAGTCCGATCTTGAGCGCGCAGTTGCAACGGCGCCGGACTACGCACCGGCCTGGCGCGGGCTGGGTTGGGCGCAAATACTTTTGGGAGAGACCGCCGCCACAGAGGGGAGTTTTCTGTCGGCTGTGAAGTTGGATGACCGACATTCAGAAAGCCATGGCGGTTTGGCTGTGGCACTGGTCATGCAGCAGCGGGAATCTGAAGCACGAGACTGTCTGTTGGCGTGTAAAAGACTTGACAACAAGAGCCGATCCGGGATCTATGCCGAGTGTCTTCTGGTGCACCATTCGGAGATGGCGTTGGACCTTGCAGAAGTGATTGAAGGGCTGAGCTGAGATTTATCCGTTACGCCCAGGAGCACATTTTGAAGTGACATCAAACCCGGTGTGTTTGCCCCGTTTGAGTAGTTCCTCTTGGCTGAGGTGCGGGCGTTCTGGATCTGCGCGAACTGTCCCGTATGGCTTCATCAGCTCCTGAATTTCGATCTTGAAACGTTCGTAGTCTTGCGTTTCCTTGAAGCCATAAATGGCAAGATCGAACATCACAACACTCCCGTCCCCCGCTGTCGTGCCGCCACCCGTATATTGATTACCGCAATAAATCTGAATTTGCCACTCTCGGCCATTGGTGGCACCGTCACCCCGAGGGTCCATGCCATATCGTTTGGCCAGGCTGACTATAGCTAGATACAAATCTTTGGTGGGTCGACCTTGGGGCAGCACATCTATCGCACCTGTAAAGGTCGAGGGAATGGAGTTCAAGTTTCCTTCTGGCTGGGGTGAGCAGGCCGCCAGCCCCATAAGTAAGTAAGCCGATATCCATCGGCTCACGCGAGAGAACTTGACAGTATTCATTGTTTTTGGGTCTGGGATTGACGGATTTGCATGACGTTGTACTTTACGCCCGCTTGCCATGCTCCAAAGTAGCCCACGCCGACGGCATAGTTGGCCGCAGTATGCGGAATGCTAGAGCCGTAACCATAGCCCACAGTCCTCAGGTGCAACACGTCCCCATTCCAATAGAGGTCGCTCTCCACCACTCCCGAATGAAACGGATGTTCCGACATGGTTCGATTTGTGAATTTGCCTGTTTCGTAATCCGAGGAGTGAATGATGGGGGAGTTGCCCAAGAGAATTTGGCGCCCACGCTCCATTCCACCATTCCAGCTTTGTATCGGTGCGGACCGGTAATCCACCAAAGGTGACAAGATCGGAATGGTGCAGAACGGTTCTTGCCTGTAGCACAGTTCCACATCAAGACGGTAGTCGTGGTAGGTGATGTTGGTGGAATCGTAATTGCGAATACCCACGGGAGCCACGCTCAATCCCATGGCGGCTTTATAAGAAAGACTTTGCTCCGTCTTTTCGCCGTAACTCCTGTTCAGCAATTTGTCGATGGTATTGGAGGTGTCCTCCAGCTTTGCTTGGGTGCCCCAATCCACGCCCCAGGATTTTTCAATTCGTGCACCCATCTGCAAGATGGGTTTATCGATGAACTGGCGGTACGTCAACTCCATCCCGTCACCGAACTTGCTCGAACTTGCAGGTACCGGTTCAACTGGACCTATGCTCGCATCTGACTGCTGTCGTGCAACCAACGACTGATAGCTAAAGCTTCCTTGGAAGTCACGCGGATCTCGGTAGTCAGTCGGAGCACTGGTATATGCATCGGTCGCGGCCTGCGCGATACGCGCCGCTGCAGCGCGTGCGATCACGGTACGTGAACCCGACTCGTTGGCGATCATCTGACGTCCCGATTGAACGTCACCATTTCTCACGTCATTGAGATCGATATAAAACTGATCGCCCTCCTGGACTGTTGGAGAGTTTTTCGAATCAAAGCCTGAGGGATCGAGTTGGCCATAGCGCACCAATTGACCATAAGCCCCAGGTCGTTGCGCAGCATTCAAGCCATTGGCGCTCATCGCTCCAAGGAGGCTTTGATTCTTCCCAATCGTAATTGCACGCCGACCACTCGCATCGGTCGTGTCGTCCATCACATCGCTGCCGTTGCGATAGTCGTAGGCAAACGCAGGATTGTCTGCGTCACCATTACCTACCGAAGTCGGCAACCCATATGGGTTATTGGCTGCCCGGCGTGCTGCTACGTCTTGCGAGAAGGTTAATCCGTTGGCCATGGGCACGCCGCCATTGGCATCGACGCCGTTGAAGTTGTCGTTCAGCGCAAGGAATGCATTCAGGTCGTCGCTGCGGCTGTTCGAACTCTGTCCCATGGCATCCGCAAGGCTGTCTCCCAACGCATTGCCAAAGGCATCCGTCGCGACTTGTGCGATGTTGACTCGGCCGCCTCGCATCGCGGCTACGGTCGCACCTGCAGCGAAACCACTAACCGCGCGCGTGGCAAATTGACCCAACGGCGAGTCGCCGAAGGCCGGGCTCACTGCATCGGCGACCGCTGTGCCGACGCCTGCGCCAACTGCCGAGGCCGCGACCCCCTTCCAGCTGAAGCTGCTCTGCAAACCGGTAACAACCGAAATACCTTGGGTAACGGCACTGGAGAGTGCAGCTCTGCCGGCATAAGCGAGCACTCGATCGAACCCTTGCACGCTGCTGCCAACCGGGCCCAGATAACTTCCGACGCCGGCAGTGACTCCCGCGCCAAGCGCCCCCAGCGCGACGCCCTTCCAGCTGAAACTGTCCTGCGCACCGATGGCAATGCCCACGCCCTGACTCACGATGGAGCCAACCGCTCCACCGATCACGGCAGCACCAATGGAGCCCCCTGCAAGCGCGCCAACGCCCGCAGTCATGATGCCCCCGGCGGTGGCACTGCCCAGTGTCCCAGCCATCGCGAGAGAAGCCGCGCCGGCGGTAAAGACCGTGGCCACCACCGCCACCACGATCATGATGATCTGCCCGATCCCCCCACACCCACCGCCCTTGTCCGCCTCGGGCATCGGCATGTTCGGATTGGTATCCCCAATCGTCCGGCTCGGGTCATACGGCTTGAAGCTGTTCGCGTTGTTCGCCGATCCCACCTTGGTCGGGATCGTCAGCACCTGCCCGGCCTTCAGGTCGGCATTGCTGCCCAATCCGTTCGCGTCCGCAATCAGGTACCACAGGCTCTCGTCGCCATACGCGCCGCGTGCAATGCCTTGCAGCGTGTCGCCGGCGCTCACCGCATACGTGCCCGGGCTCGCCGACGGGTAGTTGCCGTTGATCGGCTGGTAGCCGAAGTTGAACTCCGCCTTCGGCAGGAAGAACGGCGTGCCGTTGGGCAGCGTCGGGTTGTTCTCGTCGCGAATCGAGCCGTAGCGTCCCAGCACCTGGCCGTTCACCACCAACTGATGCTGGCCCTGGCCCGCCTGTTCGGCATAGACGATCGTGCCGCTGATGTCGCTCACGAAGCTGCGGTTGTCCTGCGGCTTGGTCACGTCGTTCACTGCCGTCAGTTCGCCGCCGTTGCCGTACTCCCAGACCGTTCCGCCCGGGTTGGTCACCGTGCTGGTGCCCAGGGTGGTGAGCTGGCGATAGCCCTCCGCGCGCCCGTAGGTGTTGGCGTAGTTGGTCACGTTGCCGCCGACCCAGTCGAACACGGTGTAGCCCAGCAGGTTGCCCGCGCTGTCGTAGCCGCCCGCGGTGCCCATGCCGGGCTTCAGCGGTGTGGGCAGGGCGTCGTAGACGACCGCGTACTTCAGCGCGTTGTCGCTCTTGTAGACGTCCTGGCGCACGATCTGGCCATTGGCGTTGTAGCGGTTGATGTGCGTCTCGCTGCCGGTGCCCGCCAGCGTCTGGCCGCTCAAGTTGGTGCCGTTCAGTGCGTTGATGTACGCCTGCGGCAGGGAGCCCGCGGGGCCGGTCTGGATGACGCGGCTCGCGCCGTCGTACAGGCGCGCATCGGTCTGCACGCCGTCGCGCACCACGCTGGTCATGCGGTTGAGTTCGTCATACCGGTACTGCTCGGTGGTCTCGCCCAGCGTGGCCACGTAGCTGGTGGGCGTGGTGCTGTAGATGGCCGAGCCGTTCTCGTCGAAGCCGATGATCTGGCTCTGGCCGTCGACCGTCATCACGCGCGTGCCGTTCCAGGTGTCGGTCAGGCGGTTGCCGTTCTTGTCATACGTGATGCGGTGCCCCTCGGCGCCCAGGTTGCCCTGGGCGTCGGCCGCGTTCGCCACGGTCTGGCGGTTCATCTGGTCGTACTGGAAGAACAGGTTGCTGTCCAGGCTCGTGTCCTGGTTCAGCACGTGCGTGCGGATGTTGGTGCGGTTGCCGACCTTGTCGTAGGCGATGTTGACGTAGGCGCGGCCGTCGGCCACCCAGCGCATGCGGCCGAGCGCGTCGTAGGCGATGTGGTTGTCCTTGTAGACGACGTTGCCCTTGGCGAACCATTCGCGCACGCGGTTGCCGGCCATGTCGTACTCGTACTTCTCGTCCTGCGTGGTGGTGCGGTCGTACACGCGCTCCAGCAGGCCTTCGCTGTTGTAGTGGTACTCGCGGTTGGTGCCGCTGTCGAAGGTGAGCTGTTTCGCGTTGTCGTAGGTGTAGGCGTAGGCCCGGCCGCCGAAGTCGGTGTGGGCCTGGACCTTGCCGAAGTAGTCGTAGCTCCAGGTGGCGATGTAGCCGTTGCCGTCGACTTCCGCAGTCTTGTTGCCGCGCGCGTCGTAGGCCACCCGGGTGGACTGGCCCATGGGCTGGATCGTCTGGACCACGCGGCCCTGCAGGTCGTACACGTAGCGGATGGTCTCGCCGTTGCCGTTGGTCTGGCTGAGCTTGCGCCCGGCCTGGTCCCAGGTGTTGGTCTCGACGATGGCGCGGGTGTCCACCAGCTGCGCCACGTTGAACGTGGTGTTGACGCCGAAGACGTTGACCACGCCGTGGGTCGTGGTGAGCAGCCGGCCCACGTTGTCGTAGGTGAAACGGGTGGCGCGGTCCATCGCGTCGATGGTGCTCACCTTCTCGCCGAAGACGTTGTAGGCGTGGCGGACCGTGCCGCCGTCCGCGTTGAGCTCCTGCACCAGGTTGCCGGCCGCGTCGTAGGCCTTGCCCTGGATGTTGCCGTTCGCGTCCTTGACGGCCACCTGGCGTCCCAGCGTGTCGTAGAACAGCTGGGTGACCGGTGCGCCGGCGCTGTTCGAGTTGCCGTCGGCGTCAGGCTGCTTCTGTTCGACCAGCTGGTTGTTGGCGTTGTAGCGGTAGGTGGTGA
>Ga0157370_10001290_pt1 | contig 31329 bp, 28 predicted proteins | sample C35metaG_FD_113463 | JGI IMG/M metagenome (GOLD analysis project Ga0157370, IMG submission 113463) | Corn rhizosphere microbial communities from Kellogg Biological Station, Michigan, USA - C3-5 metaG | ecosystem: Host-associated > Plants > Roots > Rhizosphere > Soil | place: USA: Michigan...
ATAGGAAGTGGCGCAATAGTTTTTTAATAAATTTGTTTTATACAAAGTAAAACAAAACATTTAAGTTTTACACCCTGAAAAATACAAAATGTTTCTTGAAAATACAGTAAATCATAAAGAACAGTTCGGGTGGATAGAGGTCATCTGCGGATCGATGTTTTCGGGTAAGACCGAAGAGCTGATACGCAGGTTAAAAAGGGCTCAGTTTGCAAAACAAAAGGTTGAAATCTTTAAGCCCTCAATAGAAACCCGCTACCACGACGAGATGGTGGTATCTCACGATGCCAACGAGATTCGCTCCACGCCTGTAACCTCATCTGCCATGATGAAACTGCTGGCACAGGGATGTGATGTTGTAGGCATAGATGAAGCCCAGTTTTTTGATGATGAGATTGTAACCGTTTGCAACGACCTTGCCAATAGCGGCATACGTGTTATTGTAGCCGGACTTGATATGGACTTTAAAGGCAATCCTTTCGGACCGATGCCAGCACTTATGGCCACTGCCGAATATGTTACCAAAGTGCACGCTGTATGTACCCGCACCGGTAACCTTGCCCACTTTAGTTTTCGCAAAGCAAATAACGACAATTTAGTACTGTTGGGCGAAACCGAAGAATATGAACCGCTTAGCAGGGCTGCTTATTATGAGGCGATGAGAGAGGCTGCAAAGCCAAAAACACAAAATAAAGAAACGTTCGTACCTAAGGACGATTTAAATAAATAAGCTCTTGAGCATAAAAATCCAGGATATCATCCCCGCACTGCATTCCCGTTTTGAAGGAATACAGTCTAACACTGTAATTGACAATGTTTCAATTGACAGCCGTTCGATGCAAAACGATAGTGGCACTTTATTTTTTGCCCTTGGCGGACAAAACCGCGATGGACATCAATACATTAGTGAACTTATAAACAAAGGTGTTGTTAATTTTGTAGTGACACATATACCTAATGATGTAAAAGACAAAGCCAACTTTCTTATTGTTGACAATACCCTTAAAGCTTTACAGGATTTTGCCATTTACTACAGGCAGCTTTTCAGTTTTCCTGTAATTGCCATAACAGGCAGTAGCGGAAAGACTATCGTTAAAGAATGGCTTAACTATCTGCTGAGTCCCGATTATAATATTATCAGAAGCCCAAGGAGTTACAACTCACAAGTAGGTGTAGCGTTATCGGTTATAGGTATCAACCAAAAACACAATCTCGGCATTTTTGAGGCCGGCATTTCGTTACCCGGTGAAATGGAAAAACTGGAGCCGATTATCCGTCCGGATATTGGGGTGCTGACCAACATAGGTTCTGCTCATGATGAAGGTTTTAGCGGCCGTGAAGAAAAAATTAGCGAAAAGCTAAAGCTATTTACCAATGTAAAAACACTCATTTATCAAAAAAATGATGCTGTTGCAAAAGCGCTTCCATCAACTATAAAAACCTTTACCTGGGATTTTGAAAAAGGTGCAGATGTAACCATTGGCACTAATCAGACTTTTGGAAAAACAATATTGACAATCACACAGGGCGCTAACAGTTTTGAAGCTGAAATTCCATTTACGGATGCGCCATCTGTAGAAAACGCCATTAACAGTATGATGGTTCTGTTGCACCTTGGATACAGCCATGAGGTAATTAAAGAGCGATTAGCCGGATTATATCCTGTAGAGCTTCGCCTTCAGGTAAAGAACGGAATTAACAGTTGTACAATTATAGATGACAGCTTCAGTTCTGACTACCAATCCCTAAAAATTGCACTCGACTTTTTAGAGCAACATAAAACGCATACTAAGAAGACCATAATACTATCTGATGTTTTTCAAAGCGGGTTTGAAACCGAAGAACTTTATGTCAAGGTTGCAAAACTACTTTCGGGACATAATATAAGTCAGGTTATAGGGATTGGAGAAACCATAAGCCGCGAATTGGCCGATTTTCCTAACTTCTTTCCATACAATACCACGCAGGAATTTTTAGCCCATTATAAAGCCAATGCATTTGAAAATGAAACGGTATTGGTAAAAGGTGCGCGAAGCTTCCGATTTGATGAGATCGTAGTTTTCCTTGAAGAAAAGACCCATGAAACGGTATTGGAGATCAACCTGAATGCCATAGTTCATAACCTGAACTTTTATAAAAGCCGACTAAAACCTGAAACTAAAATTATGGTTATGGTTAAGGCCTTTGGGTATGGCAGTGGCAGTTATGAAATTGCTAAAGCGCTTTCGCACCAAAAGGTAGATTATTTAGGCGTGGCATTCGCTGATGAAGGTATTGCACTGCGCAATGCAGGCATCAAAACGCCAATAATAGTAATGAACCCGGAACGTAGTGCTTTTGCCGCAATGGCAGCCTACAACCTGGAACCGGAAGTATATTCGGCTAAAGAGCTTAGGGCATTTATTGCTGTCGCCCAGCAAAAGAACTTATCAAACTATCCTATACACATTAAGCTCGATACAGGCATGCACCGACTCGGCTTTATGGAAAACCAACTGGATGAACTGATTGATTTGCTTAAAAACAATAACCTTGTATCGGTTAAGAGTATTTTTTCGCACCTGTCGTCAAGTGATGTTCCGGAATATCGTGACTTTACCCTTGGGCAGATTGACAACTTTGAGCGCTGGTCGTCACGGTTAATAACAGAATTAGAGATAAAACCAATCCGCCATATACTGAACACTTCGGGTATTTATAATTTTCCCGAAGCACAATATAATATGGTACGCCTGGGCATAGGCCTGTATGGCGTGGGCAACGACGAAATCGAACGTACGCATCTTGAAACCGTAGGCACACTAAAAACTGTTATACTTCAGATAAAAGACATTGAATCCGGCGAAAGCATTGGCTATAGCCGAAGATTCATTGCTACAGAAAATATTCGCATTGCAACCCTGCCTATCGGTTATGCTGATGGTATTCCGCGCGCGTGGGGCAACCAAAAAGGTTATGTAACCATTAATGGTAAAAAAGCCCAAATTACAGGAACCATATCTATGGATATGATGATGGTAAATGTTACAGGTATTGACTGCAAAGAAGGCGACAGAGCCGTAATATTTGGCAAAGACCCATCGGTTATTGAGATGGCTGCTACACTTGGCACTATTCCCTATGAGATTTTAACGAGCATTTCACAGCGCGTTAAGAGGGTTTTTTATAAAGAGTAAAATTGTTTTTGTATCTTAGCTTACAACCAAAAAAATAATCAAACCTAAAAATTCAAGCTTATGGGATTAATGAAAGAATTTAAAGACTTTGCCCTTAAAGGTAATGTTATGGATCTTGCTGTCGGAGTTATTATAGGTGCTGCCTTTAGCGCTATTGTAAAATCGCTGGTAGAAGATATCATCACACCGTTAATATTAACCCCGGTACTTAAAGCCGCCAACCTTGAAGATATTAAAGACCTTACATGGGGAGCAGGGGTTAAATACGGTAATTTCCTGTCTAATGTTATTACATTCCTAATTGTTGCGTTTATCCTTTTCCTTATCATTAAAGGTGTAAATGCAGCCCGTAAAAAAGATGAAACACCGGCAGCTCCTCCTGCACCAAGCAATGAGGAAAAATTACTTATGGAGATAAGGGATGCCCTTAAATCGAGACCATAAGTTATAGCTGTAACACGCTTGTTATAAAAGATGTATCCGCTACGCTATATATTCTATTGTTTAACAAAACCGTTCTTAGTGGACGGTTTTTCTTTGTTATATTTTTGTTTTTTGAAACACTTTTATAACTAATTTTGCCAAAAATATTATAATTAATAACACTCACAATTATGAAAGTTGCTGTTGTTGGCGCTACCGGAATGGTAGGCGAAGTAATGCTGAAAGTACTTGCAGAAAGAAATTTTCCCGTAACGGAATTAATCCCTGTAGCCTCTGAGCGATCTGTAGGTAAGGAAATTGAATTTAAGGGTAAGAAGTATAAGGTTGTAAGCCTTGACACTGCAGTAAGCATGAAGCCACAAATAGCGCTATTCTCTGCCGGTGGCGACACTTCTAAAGAGTGGGCTCCTAAATTTGCCGAAGCAGGTACTACCGTTATTGATAACTCAAGCGCATGGAGAATGGATCCGACCAAAAAACTGGTTGTTCCTGAGATCAATGCAGGTGAACTGACTAAAGAAGACAAGATTATAGCCAACCCAAACTGCTCTACCATACAAATGGTACTGGCACTGGCTCCGCTACACAAAAAATATAATATTGAGCGCGTAGTCGTTTCTACGTACCAGTCGGTTACCGGGACAGGCGTTAAAGCTGTGAAACAGTTAGAGAACGAATATGCAGGTATTGAAGGCGAAATGGCATACAAATACCCTATTCACCGTAATGCTATTCCTCAGATAGATGTGTTTGAAGACAACGGCTACACGAAAGAGGAGATGAAAATGACGAAAGAGACAAAAAAGATCTTATCTGACGATTCTATAAAAGTTACCGCTACAACAGTGCGTATACCAACCGTAGGCGGGCACAGCGAAGCCGTTAACGTAGAATTTTCTAACGATTTTGACATTAAAGAAGTACGTTCTATCCTTGAAAACACACCGGGTATTACCGTTCAGGATGATATCAGTGCATTCTCATACCCAATGCCATTATATGCAGAAGGTAAAGACGATGTTTTTGTAGGCCGTATCCGTCGTGATGAAAGCCAGGACAACACCCTTAACATGTGGATCGTTGCCGACAACCTTAGAAAAGGTGCTGCTACAAACGCGGTTCAGATTGCGGAGTATTTGGTGGATAACAATCTGGTTTAGAACAAAAATATATTATATTTGAAACCCGCAGGCGAAAGCTTTGCGGGTTTTTAATTTTTATTATATGAACAACACGGTAGCTATAAGAACAAGTGGAGCAACAAAAATTCTAAGTGAACTTTCAGATTCGATTTATTTGTGGAATCTGTCAGAACCACTAACTGGCATTGGTTTTTACCATATAAAAATTGGAAAATATGCTCACATTGAAATAAAATTATCCGTTTCAGAAACTTCATACGATAATAAACTTATTTGGAATGTACCTCAATTTAAAATGCATGATATTTATAGACCTGAAATTGAGGATTTCTTTCAGGTCGCCAACAATTATATTTCGATTATAAAGGGCATACCTACTAACTTGACGTTTGAAGTAACCAATGGCAGTTATAGCCTTACAGAGGCTCATCCTCATTTATATTTTCAAATGGCGTTGATAGCTGTTATGAAAGATTGCTTTAGTAACACTTCTTTGATTTTAACCAGTGAACAAAAAAGCACCGTCGAGACTATGCAGCAAAAAGCACTAGCTTTTTCTATAAAAGATTCCCCTAATGCAGCACACACATTTGTTAGTCAAAAGATTTTAAAAAAAATCCGGGGAGTTGAATTATTAAATAAAGTAACTGAAAAAATAAAAAACTGGGATCTTTCCTCCTTAGTCGGCGCCGGATATTATTATAAATATGAAAAATATGGCCATATTGAAATTAAAATTTCCATTTCTGACGATTGCAAAGGAAATAACATTATATGGAATGTATCCGAAGAAATGATTCCCGAATTTATAAAAAATTCTGTAAATGAATCCTTGACATTTTTTTGCAACCTAATACTTATCCTAAAAAATCAATTGGAGGGCAAAATAATTTTTGAGGTAAGCAATGGAAGTAACCATCCTGTCGACTCTAATATGGCGGGATTTCAAAACGCCAGCGTATATGCATTTGGAAATTGTTTTGACAAAGATTTTGCTCCAATGACAGATATTGACAAATTAGACTCGAAAAATAGACAAAAAGATGCTTTGCTAATAAAAAAATGGAGCTAATTAATTGCACAAAATATAAGAGAGAAAAATTTCCTGTTGAGAATCAATTTTCAAAGATGGCACTAAGAACACAAAGCTTTGTGAGCCCCGTGCAAAACCTTAGTGACCTTCGTGGTTAAAAAAACCTAAATGCAACTTTATTGCAATTACTAAAATTCTTTTTATATCTTTGCTGCAATGAAAAGAAAGTTCGCCATATTTAACCTGGCTCTGATGGCATTAGTGCAGCTCACTATTGCGTATCAATCTTTTCATGCCTTTAGCCATACTCATGAGTCGTTTGCGCATCATAAAGAGTTAAAAAAAGAGACCAAACAAATCAGTGCAAACCACAGCCATGAAGACGATTGTTCTGTCTGTGATTTTCATTTTGACTACTTTATCCAGCCACAGCAATTTTGCCTGAGGTTAGATTTTCCTTTTACTCAAATCCCATATCGCTCTAACAGCGTAGAAAATAATGTTGCGGCATTCGCCGGAAGTTTATTTTCTCATAGGGGTCCTCCTGTTGCTGTCTAAGCACAACTGACCTCACCCCCAACCCCTCTCCGAGGGAGAGGGGAGCAAATCCCTTTATATTTATATTTCTGTTATATTCTTTTCATAAGAGTGTAACGTATCAATATTCATTCCGTCACAAATGGTAACGGAGAGTCCCGATAGCTATCGGGAGCGGGTGAGGTCTGACAGTATTTTATTTACTTCAGAACAACATTCCTATGCGATTTTACTATCTAATCCTGGCTGTATTTATAGCAGGAGGCGTGTGCGCTTATTCCCAGAACACCATCAGCGGAAGCGTAACCACTGCCAAAAATACTCCGCTTGACGGGGCACACATTCATATCGAACAACTACACGCCGTCAGTAACCCTGATGGCACGTATGCATTACACAACGTGCCATCAGGCCAGCATCGTGTAGTGGTTTCCTTTATTGGTTTTAAAAGCCTCGATACACTGGTTACCATTTCCGGGCCAATGCGCTTTAATGCAGTGCTGAAACCCGAATCGGAGCAATTACAGGAAGTGGTGCTGACCGAAAACAACGCTATTCCTAAAAACACCATTCACGAGGAAAAGCTGAAGACCGAAACCATCGAGAAGTACAGTAATGCTTCACTTGGCGATGCCCTAAAAGAAATTGCAGGTGTATATAGCCTCAAAACCGGCAGCACTATTGTAAAACCTGTTATTAACGGATTGCACAGTAGCAGGGTGCCCATTATATCCAACAACGTGCGGATGGAAGACCAGCAATGGGGTACCGAACACGCACCCAACCTGGACATCAATTCTGCCGGAAAAATATCGGTTATAAAAGGGGCTAATGCCCTGCAATATGGTGGTGATGCCATTGGCGGATTGGTATTGGTAGAACCTGTTTCGGTTTTAAAGGATACGCTTTTTGGCAAGACAATTATAAATGCGGCAAGCAACGGGCGTGGTGGTAGCATATCATCAAGCCTGCATCAGGGAGCTGAAAAAGGCTGGGCATGGAATGCAGCGGGTACTTGTAAATATTTTGGTGACAGGCAGTCGCCCGATTATGTACTCTCGAATACCGGAAACCGCGAAGGCAATTTCGCAGGTGATTTGAAATACATAGGCGACACTTATGATGTTACTGCTTCCTATAGCTTATACGACGCGACAATAGGTATTGCAAAGGCTACACATATAGGCAGCGTTTCCGATTTGGTTCGCGCTATAAATAGTGGTCAGCCCGCCGTCATTGAACCCTTTACATACAATATAAGTTCGCCAAAGCAGGAAGTTATACATCATTTGGCAAAAGTAAATTTTACCAAACATTTTAATGACAACTCATCGCTTTCGGTACAATATGCCTTTCAGCACAACAGTCGCAAAGAGTTTGATATCCGCAGAGGCCAGTTTGCCAATAAACCTGCACTCGACCTTACCCTTGTAACACATTCGGCGCAGGCCGACTGGAAAAAAGAAATAGACCGCCTTACCCTGAAAACAGGGGCAAATGTTTCGGCACAGGATAACAATGCCAGTCCAGATACAAACATCCGCCCGTTAATACCTAACTATAACAAGTTTGATGCAGGCGCTTATGGTATTGCGAGTTATGCACTTTCAGACAGCTTTACAGCCGAAGCAGGACTGCGTTATGACTTTTCTAAAATGGATGCCTCCAAATATTACCAGAAATCACGATGGACAAGCCTTGGTTATGATGGCGTTTATGACAAGTTTATTGTAGCCGATGCAGGAACCCAATGGTTAACTGCTCCCGAGTTTACCTTTCATAATGTTTCGGCAAGTCTGGGAATTCGCAAACAGTTAAACAACAATTATCAGTTATTGGTAAATGCAGGACTGGCTATGCGTAACCCAAATCCGTCGGAATTATTTAGTGATGGATTGCACCATTCTAACGCTACTATTGAATTAGGTAATCTGGGCATCCAAAAAGAAAAGGCGTATAAATTATCAGCTACCTTATTAAAAACATCAGGCAGTTTTACTTTTGAAGCCACTCCCTATATTAACAGCATAAACAATTTTATATACCTGTCACCTACTACCATAGAATATACTATTCGCGGTGCATTCCCGGTATACCAATACAAACAGGCTAACACACTAATGACAGGACTTGACCTGCATACCAACTGGAAAATAGATGATCACTGGCAACACAGTTTTACAGGTGCTTATATCTACGGACAAAACAAAACCGATAACCTTCCGCTTATAGATATGCCGCCATTAAACATTGTAAACACCATTCGGTACACCAAAGAAAAATGGCACAGTTTATACCTGGAATTGCGTAGCGAAGCCATATTCAAACAAACCCGCTACCCTAACAATAACTTTAGTGTAGACCTGCCTGTAGACGGACAACTGGTGAGCACAATGGTAGACATAAGTACACCGCCAAAAGGTTATCAATTAGTACATTTCGGATCGGGTATGAGTTTTAAAACTTCAGAAAATACAGGCCTTGCCGTAAATTTTTCGGTACTCAATATTTTCAACACACAATACCGTGACTACCTAAACCGCCAGCGTCTTTATACAGACGACTTAGGCCGCAACTTTCAGTTACAATTAAAATTTAATTATTAATCAATTTAAATATCTTTCAAAAATGAAGAACTTAAGAATTTCGGCTTTGGCACTGGTAACAATAGTTACTTTCTCATCATGTAGTAACGACGATACTGCTACTATTGTTAATGAAGAAGAAGTGATCACAACTGTTACAGCCACCTTTACCCCAACAGCCGGCGGTACTCCAATAACACTAACGTCGCGTGATCTTGACGGCGACGGGCCCGACGCTCCTATAGTAACAGTATCAGGCTCTTTTACAGCCGGGGCAGCTTATAACGGTACTGTTGGTTTTTTAAACGAACTTACTAATCCCGCAGGAGTAATTACTGATGAAGTACATGAAGAAGGTGATCAGCACCAGATCTTTTTCCGCCAGACAGGACTTGGATCATTTACCTATAAAGATCAGGATGTAAACGGACACCCCATAGGACTTCAGTTTGGCTATACCGCAGCAACTACACCTATTACAGAAAACCTGACATTAACGCTAAGACACCAACCTGACAAATATGCCGAAGGCGTTTCAGGCGGAAATATTGCAAACGCAGGCGGAGGCACTGATGCAGAAGTGGTATTTCCTGTAACTGTACAATAATTTATTGTTACTGAATAACACACCCCTAACCCCTCTCAAGATGGAAACCAGCTTCACTCGCATATTTAGCCTGGGTAGCAGGTTTAAATATTCCCTTCTTGAGAGAGTTTGGGGTGTGTTTAAAATAAAAGTTGTCATTTCGTGCTTTTTTAATTAAACAGTCTGCATCATTTTTATTAAATTGCTAATTATAAATTCGTTAACTTTCGGATACCATAAATTTTATTCAAAATTAAATCCCTTAGTCTATGAATTCAAAATTTACCCAAATTATCAGGATACTGCTTGGGCTTATCCTTATTATGTTCGGCGCAAACAAGATTCACCCTTTCATTCCGCTACCCCAGCCTCCACAGGCAGCCGCCGATTTCATGGCTTCCTTAGCCGATACCGGTTATGTACTTACCGTGGTGGCAATCTTCGAAATTATAATTGGCTTACTTCTGCTCACAAAAAAATGGGTTCCATTTGCGTTACTTGTACTTGTTCCAATATCCCTGAACATATTGCTGTTCCATTTGTTTCTTGATATCCCTGCTATTGGTACAGCCCTGCTGGTAGTTGCGTTAAATGGTATCCTTTTATACAAACACAGGCAGAAATACAGACCGCTATTTACATCATAAACAGATAGTTTTGTTATTTTTGTGTACCTAACAACCAAGTTCATGAAAAAAGCAATAACCCTGATGGCCGCAGCCTGCAGCCTGACTATTAACGCACAGATGCACGATAATAACAAAACTTCTATTAAATATCCTGTTACACGCAAAGCCGACAATGTTGATACTTATTTTGGAACCAATGTTCCCGATCCTTACCGTTGGCTGGAAGACGACCGTTCTGAAGAAACAGCAGCATGGGTAAAGGCCGAAAACGAGGTTACTTTTAATTATCTGTCTAAAATTCCGTTTCGCGAAGCCATAAGGGCACGACTGGAAAAGCTATGGAATTATGAAAGGATAAGCGCCCCTTTTAAAGAGGGCGATTATACCTACTATTATAAAAACAACGGTTTGCAAAACCAGTCGGTATTATACCGTAAAGGTAAAGATGGCAAGGAAGAGATTTTTCTTGACCCTAACACACTTTCTAAAGATGGCACAACCTCTTTGGGCGGTACTAACTTTACTAAAAAAGGCGACCTGATGGCGTATTCCATATCGGAAGGCGGCAGCGACTGGCGCAAAGTTTTTGTAATGGATACAAAAACCAAAAAGCTGGTAGGCGAAACTATTGTTGATGTAAAATTCAGCGGTGTATCGTGGTACGGCAGCGAAGGTTTTTACTATTCAAGTTATGACAAGCCTGAAGGCAGTGAACTATCAGCAAAGACTGATCAGCACAAACTGTATTATCATAAACTGGGCACGCCTCAAAAAGAGGATAAAGTAATTTTTGGACTTGAGCAAAAAAGACGTTATGTAGGCGGTGGCGTCACAGAAGACATGCATTATCTTATTATTTCGGCAGCGAACTCAACTTCGGGCGGTGAGATTTATATTAAAGACCTTACCAAACCGGATAGCAAGTTTGTTCCTATTGTAGATAACTTTGACTCTAACAGCAACATTATAGATAACAATGGAAGCACATTATATATCGTTACCGATTATAATGCGCCAAACATGAAAGTAGTTACTGTAGATGCAGCTAATCCTCAGCAGAAAAACTGGAAAGACCTTATTCCTGAAACTGACAATGTACTTTCGGCTTCAACAGGATCCGGTTATATTTTTGCCGAATATATGAAAGATGCAGTATCTCTGGTAAAACAATACGACTATAATGGTAAACTGGTACGTGACATTACCCTGCCGGGTCTTGGTACAGCCGGAGGTTTTGGCGGTAAAAAAGAAGAGAAAGTATTGTACTATTCATTTACTAACTATGTAACTCCGGGCAGTATTTATTCTTTTGATCCTAAATCAGGTAAATCGGAAATTTACCAAAGGCCGAAAGTAGATTTCAATAGTGATGATTACGAATCGAAACAGGTATTCTACACCTCTAAAGACGGTACTAAGATACCAATGATCATTACCCATAAAAAAGGCATAAAACTGGATGGCAAAAACCCAACTATACTTTACGGTTATGGTGGTTTTAATATCAGCCTGACGCCAAGCTTTAGCATTTCTAACGCAGTTTGGATGGAAAATGGCGGTATTTATGCCGTAGCTAATCTTCGCGGTGGTGGCGAGTACGGTAAAAAATGGCATGATGCCGGAACAAAACAGCAAAAGCAGAATGTATTTGACGACTTTATAGCTGCAGGGGAATACCTGATTGCCAGTAAATATACTTCGCATGACTATCTTGCGATAAGCGGAGGATCTAATGGCGGATTGTTAGTTGGCGCAACCATGACACAACGCCCTGACCTTATGAAGGTAGCTTTACCGGCGGTAGGTGTACTTGACATGTTACGTTATCATACATTTACGGCAGGCGCCGGATGGGCTTATGATTATGGAACTGCCGAAGACAATGCCGAAATGTTTAATTACCTTAAAAGCTACTCTCCGGTACATAATGTAAAGAAAGGCACTCAATATCCTGCGACGCTTATTACTACAGGCGACCATGACGACCGTGTAGTTCCTGCACACAGCTTTAAGTTTGCGGCAGAACTTCAGGAAAAACACCAGGGCAACAACCCTGTACTAATTCGCATAGGGGTCAAAGCGGGACATGGAGCAGGAAAATCTATCGCACAAATGATTGATGAATACAGCGACATTCAGGCATTTACACTTTACAATATGGGAGTTACACCGAAGGTGAAGAAGTAGTGTTCAGTGTTCAGTGTTCAGTTGAAAACTTTGACCTAACAACTTTAGTATAAAATCAAAATCTATTATTGCACTTTTATAAGTGTAGTAATAGATTTTTTATTAGCAGCTATTACACAAAGATTCGCAAAGAAGTCACAAAGACACACAAAGAAATTGTTTAAAGCACACAGAATTTTATTCTGCTTAAGCAGAATTCTTTGCGAACTTATTTTTATTAAATAAAAGCTTTGCGAATCTTTGCGATACAGTCTTTACTTGACTCTACAACATATACGAAACCTGTATCGATCCGTAATAAAACCCGGTGATTACATTATTTGAAAGTTCTTTACCACGATAGTTGAAGGAGTAAGAATAGTTCCAATTATTATAACGATACTTTACACCTACTTCGGCATTAAAGCGAAAAGGAATAAGCCTGTAGGTTACGGGACTGGTATCATTAAAATGACTGCCTTCTATAGTGGCATCATACTGCATGTATTGCAGGTTTGGGTTTATATAAAGGAAAAGTTCGCGATGTTCCTTATACGTTTCTTTGTCCTTGTTAAGCACTGCATTATGTAAGCTCGAATTGTACATTGCCTGAAGCGGTCTTTTAAGACTTATACGCATCATTCCTCCAATATTTGCACTATTCCATATTGTACCCACATTTACTTCCCCTAAGAGATGAAAATCGACCTTTTCTTTAAAGCGATTTCCTAATATCTTATGTGAATAATAGGCATCAAGCTGTGCCGCAGCAGTTGTTGTTATCTGGTACTGCCAGCCACGCACGGTTGGGTAGTTTATAATTTTATGAAGCCCTCTTTGTACAGCTTCAGCACCGGCTTCAGGCCCTACAACCCCACCCTGAACTTTAAGCTTAAGCACACTTTCATTTGTGTAATAATAATTGATGCCAAATTCACCAAAAAGGTATCCGGCAAAAGGCCTGTCGTTTACATTGATATCCTCTGCTCTAACCGACTGCGGATTATAAATGTACTGCCCTATCCTGAAGTCGTATATTTTTTTGGCAAGTTTTTCATTACTCTTATCGCTAAGGTAGCGGTAAAATAATACAGTACCTGCTGTGTAGTACTGATCGTTTACAGGCGATGTATAAAGGTCGTTATCGGTAATTAGTCCAATTTCTGCGGGTTTTTGAGCCCATGAGAAACCAAAACATAAAAGCGCCGTTAAGGCAAATATTTTTTTCACTTTTCGTAGTCAAGCTTAACGTAACGCATCAGTTTTACAATCCTGCCTTTGCGTCGCTCTGTATATCCTGAAGATCGCGTAGCCCTGAATTTACGTGGGTTGGGTAATATAGCTGCTATACCTGCAGCCTCATATTTACTAAGGTCTTTAGCATCTTTGTGATACCAGTGCTGCGATGCAGCCTGTGCACCATAAACGCCATCGGCCATTTCTATGCTGTTAAGGTATACCTCCATAATGCGTTCTTTGCTCCACAGCATTTCAATAAGCACGGTAAAATAAGCTTCAAGCCCTTTACGCAAATAGCTCCTCCCCTGCCATAAAAAAACATTCTTGGCTGTTTGTTGCGATATAGTACTGCCCCCTTTTAGCTTTTTCCCCTTATTATTGTTTTTGAAAGCCTTATACATGGCATCAAAATTAAACCCATTGTGGGTTAAAAAAAGGTCGTCTTCGCTGGCAATAACAGCCTTTTGAAGGTTAGGCGAAATCTCTTCTATAGGTACCCAGTCGTGGCTGGAAGTCATTTCTTTGCCATTTTCCTTTTGCTCAAAAGCCCTTGAAATCATTAACGGAGTAAAAGGAACAGGCACGAAACGGAACACAAGTACCGAAAATATAGACAGCGCGATAAACCATAAGAGTGCTTTAAAAAGAAAGCGGGCTATTTTTTTGAACATAAAACGAATTGGTTAACAGTTGCCAAAATTACGAATTAGTTTGAAAGGCAGATACTCCAATCTATTAACAAATAGAAAAAATGTTAATTTTGATAAACACTCAAAATAATAATTCAACACTATTGTAAGTTATTATAGCAAATCACCAACTATGAAATTTAAGCTTGCACTACTATTTTGCTGTATCTACAGTATTACATTTGCGCAAAAAATTCATAAAATAGCTATAGATACTACATTAGTTATAAATGAATATGGAGGCTTTTGGGATGATATGCAGCTGTTTTACGCAGGGCTTCCCAAAATTCAAAACTCTCCATATAAATATTACTTCAGATATAATGAAAACAATCAAATTGCAGACGTTTACAGCAATGATGGCGTTAATTTTAAAGGCCATATTCTAAACAACGTAGTTTTACAAAATAACGACACGGTAAAAAGAAAAGAAAATTTCAGGCACTCTTATATATTCCGCTATACGAAGATTAAAGCAAAGAAGGCATCGCAAATAGGTCAACTTATAATTCGCAATAAGATAAATACAATTCCATCAAGGGAGAACTTTCCTGAGTGGGATATTTACTCTATAGGTGGCGGAGGCATTTCATTTGACTTTAAAACCGATGAAGTCATCACCCACAAAATTTATGATTGTCCACGATGTCAGGATAATACACATGAAAATGTCCTAAAAATCAAAAAATTATATTTTGATATTCGGTCAATTTTAAACTGGAATCAATTGTTCGTGAATTTTAATGATAAACTCGAACCCGGAAAACGTTACGAGGATGGATTTTTTTCCTGGGACAGCCCTCCCAAAGACAAAATACGCCAATGGAAAAAAAGGCGTAAAGCTGAGGCCAGAGTAGCTCCTTATATGAAAGATGTTGACCAGTATCTAAAAATTGCATTGAAAAACTCTAATCGTTCGAGCTTACCCGAAGATGGTAGTTATAAAATTATGTTTAATAAAAAAGGAGAAGTAAAAGAAGTGCTTTATGATGCTGACAGGTATATAAAAGTTTCCGCTTCCAATACCAAAAAGATAAAAGCCATTTTTAAAAATAACAGGATTAAGAATTTTAATCTAAAATATGGATTTGTCCAAATTTTATACACTTTTGCAAATAGCAATCCGTCTATAAGCCATTTATATGGTGGGGGTTATTATCCACAGGAAGTAGACTACTAAATTTCAGATTAAACTTTTCAAGAAATGAGATTAATATTTACCACAACGCTTTGTTTTGTGTTTATAATTATGACAGCACAAAACACTACGCCTGTAACTTTTTTTAGTAATTACAGGTTTAAAGAGTTACAACATTATGGCATAGGAATTAACGCTTATGCTGACAGCCTACTTAAGCCGGGAATAGTCCGTTTAACAAAAGCAACTGCCATTGATGATCATAAAAATAAATGGGAATGGGAATCATTATTAGCGACTACGTATGATGATAATGAAGAAAAAGAAAAAAATCAATTCCATGCAGCGTTTAAAGTAACTCCTAAACAATTTACCCAAAAAGAAGTTACTATATCAGGGGAGCTGAACTATTTTACACCGACAATTGAAAACGGAGGACTTATAATCATTGACAAATACGATGGAACCAACGGAGTAAATATTTTAAAAAGCTATACTACTAAAACAAAATTAATACTTTTAAATTCAGGTTCATTGTATAACTTGTTTACATCAGATAGACATAACTTTAGAAAAGAAGTTCTTAAACTTGCATCAAAAAATAATCTTGACAAACGTAAGCTTAAATCTTTATTACAAGATTATTTTGAAGAATATATAGACCAAAATAAGACATTAGGTATCTCTGATGACGGCTATAACGACAAATCACTTATATTTTATAGTGAAGGTGATTATATAACAGGTTTTAAAATAAGATATGATGATCAGTACAGAAGAACAAATTCAGGTCGTGGTCTGATTAGCAAAAAGTTAAAATACCAAATTTTAGAATTTTCTTATTTCAAACCTAAAAATGATTATAGAATTGAACTAATTATTGAAACAGAAGCCGCTATAAAAAAATATAGTTTCACCACAGGTGTTCTTCAATTACAAGATTTTGAGCCTTTAGGTGAACTAGCTACAGATTAACCGATCTCCCAGTTGTGCCCTGTAACACTACCCACCGAACCGCCATATTAAATACAGATGATCTATTTTATTTAAAAGATTAGCAATTACTGGAATACGTATATTTGACTCATGAAAAAGATTTTAATTCTGTTCTTAACACTAAACCTAAACAGTCTTTATTCGCAGGAGTATAGTTTTCAGTTGTACTCAACAAATCCATGTAACAATATGGAAACTATAGACACATCTTCGTATACAGTTTCTAAGATTCAAAACTTCTCGAAATCACTATCGGAAACTGGCTATTTCTATGGTTGTCTTAAACAGGGCAAAGACACGATTGGATTGCCAAGCACCGGCAAATATATTATTGAATATAATTATCAGTTTGATAAGATGACTGACACTATTGAAATAAAGCAGAAAGGACTTTACAAACACAAGCGTTATGAATCGAAAATTACTCAACGAGCATATGGGCCATTCTTTGATTACACATATGATGTTTGCGGCCAATTAGCAAACGGATATGCAGAAGATCATTATAAAAATGGAAAATTAAGCATTAAAGGCAATTTCAAAAATGGTGAAGCAAAAGACATTACATTTTATTATTCAAATGGAAAAGTAAGGGAGGAAATGAAGCATTCCGGTAAAACATATTATTGCGCCTCTTATGATAGCTTAGGCAAACAAACCTGTGAATTTTGGAGTAATTATATCAAAGGACCACATTCAAATGATTTCAAGGCCAGCTATTTTTACCCTAATGGAAAAAGAGCTTCAGAATTTTCAACTGTAAAAGCTATTTGCAGAACGAATTTATACTTTCTTAATGGTAAACGCAGATTAAAAGTAACAAAGAATAAGCGTATCGACTTTTATGAAAACGGTTCAATAAAAGATGCCTATAAATGGAAAAGAGCGAAAGCACATTGGGAGTTTACAGACAGTAAAGGATATGGAGATGCCATTGTTACTATACATAAAGAATATGATACAAAGGGCAAATTGTTAAACACATCAACAACTACAGAGCCATATAGCAATTCTCCACAGGCGACAATTGCGACTATCGGACTTCCCGAGTGGTATAAAACAGAACTGATTTATAATTATCTGTTATTTTAAATCAAATCTGCCAGTTCAGCCCCTACTACACTACCAATCGCTACACCCATACCTCCAAGGCGCACACCGCAATAGGTATGTTGCGATAACTGCTCAATAATAGGCTTTTTGTGGTTACCCATACCCATTATACCGCTCCAGCGATGGGCAATGGTAAAGTCGGTATTGGGAAGTATCACTTCGCGTAATACTTTTTCCAACTGATTCTGTATGATATCGTTCTGCCCGAATTCAGTAGTGGTTTCGCCTTCAAAGTCAAGGTTACGCGCACCGCCAAAAAGGATTCGGTCGTTTATATTTCGGAAGTAATAGTACCCCCTGTCGATATGGAAAGTCCCTTTTATATCAAGGTTGGGTATTGGTTCTGTAATGAGTACCTGGGCACGTGCCGGTTTTACAGCACCGTCGGTTAGTTGCGAAGCAAAACCATTGGTAGCAAAAAGAAGCTTTTTAGTAACGAAACTAAAATCACCCAAGGCAACATCTACACCATCTGCTTTTTCATGATAGGATGTAACGGTCTGGCTATTCAGGATAAGGATATCATTGGCTACAGCCTCTTTAAGCAAAGCCTGCATCATATTGCCGGTATCAATCTGCCCTTCAAACGGATTGAATATAAGATATTCGTGTATGCCTTTAAAATCGAAACGATCTACTTCTTTGGCAAACACGTCGGTTTTAAAAAGTGGTTTTAAAACTTCATTTACAAAAGGCATGCGACGCAGGCATTCTTCGTAACCTGCAACGTCATCTTTTAGGAATAGTTCATATCCGCCGTATGACTTAAAATCGATAACCGAATCGCCAAGGCGTTTACGCAGTAACTGAAGCCCGGCCCAACGCTTTTGTATAAGCGCCAGTACCTCTTCTTCTGTATGTGTTTTTAGATCGTCATTGATTTCAGACAGGCTGCCAAAACAGGCAAACCCGGCATTCTTAGTACTCGCCCCCTGCGGAAGCGGCCCGCGTTCTATAACAAGTATTTTACTATCAGGGAAACGTTCTCTAAGGCGAAGTGCTGCATGAAGCCCCACTATACCGCTGCCTACTATTGTATAATCTACATCAGTAAACCAGTTCTTTATTTCCCAATAGCTAAACATTACATAGGAGGAATAATGTTAGAATCGTCGTCGTCATCCGCTTCTCTTTTTGCTTCCTCTTCGGTAATCTTTTTACCTTTCAGTGCATTAAGAAGTAACGGAACTGTAGTGATAAGCACGATACCTATGATGATAATTTCAATGTGAGATTTAAGGTCGATATCAAATTCCTCTAAGAATAGTTTGTACAGGTAACGCCCTGAAAAGATAAGTGTACATGCCCATAAGAATGAACTTATTACATTGAACAGCATAAATCTTTTCTTATCCATCTTAACGATACCCGCGATGATAGGGGCAAATGTTCTGATAACAGGAAGAAAACGTGCAAAGATGATAGCGCGGCCACCATGTTTTTCGAAAAACTCGTGCGATTGTACCAGGTATTTCTTTTTGAACCAGAAAGAATCTTCTTTTGTGTAAAGGTAAGTACCGCTTCGCGCTCCAAACCAGTAACCAAACATATTGCCTATAATTCCGGCAAGTGCCACAAGTACCGATAATAATAGTACATTAAAGAAATCGCCCTCTATGGTAAACAGTGTAGCCATAAGCTCGGTACTGTAAATACCTGCAAGGAATAAAAGGCTGTCACCCGGAAGGAAGAAACCTGCAAAAAGGCCTGTTTCGGCAAAAACAATAAATAGAACTACGTAGATACCTACAGGTACCCCGGCTATATGAAGATTGATATAAAATTCAGGATTAATAAGCTGCGTCCAGTGAAAACTGTCCATAATAAATTGTGTCTTTTTTGGTAAAATTAATTTCTTTTAGCTTCCCATTTGTCTACGGCACCGGTAGCAAGCGCATTGCCCAATACGTTTGTCATGCTTCGGCCCATATCGCAAAAATGATCAATCGGGAGTATTAATGCAATGCCTTCCGGCGGAATGCCGAACATAGCGCAGGTTGCCACTACCACGATAAGCGAAGCCCTGGGAACACCGGCTATCCCTTTGCTGGTAAGCATAAGCACCAGCAGCATCAAAATTTGTTTTTCTAATGGCATGTCTATACCATACACCTGAGCAATGAATAAGCTCGCAAAGGTCATGTACATCATGCTCCCGTCAAGGTTAAACGAGTAACCCAACGGCAATGTAAACGATACAATCTTAGGATCGCATCCAAATCGTTCCAGCTCTTCCGTTAATTTAGGAAAAACTGCCTCACTACTTGTTGTAGAAAATGCAATAAGCAACGGGCTGGCAAGCCTTTTTAGCAGCGCCCATAACCTGTTACCCAAAACAAGATAACCTACAGTTAGCAAAACAGCCCAAAGGCAAACTAAGCCAAAGGCAAAGGCAGCAAGATAGTTAGCATACAGTTTCCAGATATCAAAACCATAAATAGCTACTGCTCCGGCAACTGCACCAAACACACCCAGCGGTGCCACCCACATAATATAGCTTACCATTTTAAGTATGGCGTGAGATAACACATCCAGTACCTTAATAATAGGATCTGCCACTTTACCTAATGACGCTAAAGCTATGCCAAACAGTATAGAAAAAATAACAATTTGCAATATCTCATTTGTTGCCAGTGCTTCAAAAATACTTTTAGGCACTACGTGCGTTACAAACTGTTCCAGAGAAAAGGAATGGGTATTGTTTACAAGATCATCAGCAGGCTTAACGTCTGCCATAGAAATGTTAGTATTTTTACCCGGCTGTAACCAGTTTACAAGTACCATACCCAGCAACAGCGACATTAGCGAAGCCGATATAAACCAGGCCATTGCCTTACCTCCTACACGGCCTACCATTTTCATATCGCCCATTTTTGCAATTCCGACCACAAGGGTAGAAAACACCAGTGGCGCTATGATCATCTGTACCATACGGATGAAAATAGTACCCAGCAGCTTTATGTTTTTAGCAAAGCCTTCTGCGCTTTCGGCATGTTGATAATGTACAAGTCCGCCCAAGGCTACACCCAGAGCAAGTCCTGCCACTATGGCAATAAATAGTTTATTGTTGCTTTTCACTAAAGTCAGGTTTTAAGTGCGTGAAAATACTCATATTTTTTGAAATGAGGGTTTCCATATTCTTTTAGCCCGATTATTTTACACTATTCACAAACATTTAACACAAGGTTCGTTTTTAAAACTGCATATCTACCAAAAACACAACAACATATCTCAAAACAAGTCAAATCAAAGAAAATCATTACTTTTAGGGCCTATTAAAATTGTGTTTCAATGAAAAAACTTTTACTTCTAACTGTAAGCATCATGGGATTAACTGCTTCGGCACAACAGGTCATGACACCCGAACTACTTTGGAAACTGGGTCGCGTGAGCGCACTGGGTATTACTAAAGACAGAAAAAATATTGTTTATAAGGTATCTGTACCCGTTATTGAGGAAAATAAATCAGCCTCAAAATTTTATACTATTCCGGTTAACGGAGGCAATGCGACAGAAGTTACAGAATATAAAAACCTGCTAACTGACAAGTATATATCGGCAGACGGTAAATGGGCGCTTACTTCAAAAGAAGTTAAAATTGATAAAGTAAACGGCAAAGACTTTTACCCTGAGCTTGAAAAAAGTAATGTACAAATATACGACGGCCTTGATTACCGCCACTGGGATACATGGAACGATGGAACCCACAACCACGTAGGCTATACAACTGTAGGCGATAACGATAAAAAGAGTTTTGTAGATATTATGCCTAACGAACCGTATGATTCGCCTCAAAAGCCTTTTGGCGGCGAAGAAGATTACACATGGTCGCCGGATGGCAAAAGCATCATATATGTTTCTAAGAAAAAAGCAGGCACTGCCTACGCTACAAGTACCAATACCGATCTTTACGAATACAATCTTGACACTAAGAAAACAGTAAATCTTACACCAAATAACCCCGGGTATGATACTCAGCCTGCATATTCACCACAAGGGGACCTTACATGGCTGCAAATGAAACATGACGGTTATGAAGCCGATAAAAATGATATTATTGTACGTTTTAAAGGCATGGACATTAATCTTACAGCTGCCTGGGATGGCACTGTAGACAGTTTTACCTGGAGTCCTGACGGAAAAAAAGTATATTTTCTTGCACCTACCGATGGTACAAAACAACTGTTTGAAGTTAACTTTCCGGGTCTGACGAAAATTGCTGTAACCGTAAGACAAATTACCGATGGCTTTTTTGACATTAACGGTATTACAGGATTCAGTGGCGATAAAATTATTGTAGAACGTACGGATATTAACCATGCTTCTGAAATTTTTAGTTACGATCTTAAGAAAAAGAAATGGGCACAGCTTTCTAAAGTAAATGATGCGGCATACGCCGGAATTGCCCTGAGTAAAACCGAAAAGCGTTATGTAACTACTACCGATGGCAAAAAGATGTTGGTATGGGTAGTGCTTCCGCCAAACTTTGATGCTAAAAAGAAATACCCTACCCTATTATATTGCCAGGGAGGCCCTCAAAGTGCGCTAACGCAGTTTTACTCTTTCCGATGGAATTTTCAGGTAATGGCAGCACAGGGGTATATTGTGGTTGCACCTAACCGCCGCGGTATGCCGGGTCACGGTGTAGAGTGGAACGAAGCTATTAGTAAAGACTGGGGCGGACAGGTTATGAACGATTACCTTTCGGCTATAGATGATGTAGCTAAAGAACCGTATGTCGACAAAGCAAGGCTTGGCGCTGTAGGTGCCAGCTATGGCGGATACTCTGTATTTTACCTTGCAGGCATCCATAACAACCGTTTTAAAACTTTTATTTCTCATTGCGGCGTGTTTAACCTGCAAAGTATGTATGGCACTACCGAAGAGGTATTCTTTACCAACTGGGATAGCGGCGGACCGTACTGGGAAAAAAACAATGCAGCGGCACAAAAAACATATACACAGTTTAACCCTGTAAATAATGTTGACAAATGGAACACCCCTATCTTTATTATTCAGGGAGGTATAGATTATCGTGTGCCTATAGGACAGGGACAGGAAGCTTTTCAGGCAGCACAATTAAGAGGCATAAAAAGCCGTTTTATGGTTTTTCCTGAAGAAAATCACTGGGTGCTAAAACCGCAGAATGCCTTGGTTTGGCAGCGTGAATTCTTTAAATGGCTGAAGGAAACTTTATAGAATTTTCAAAAAAAAGGGCTATTTTATAAATTTTCAGTACTTTAGCCCCCACAAAAAAATATAATAAAACCTTTTATTTAGATGTATAATTTTTCAGTTAAACCGTTTGTAGCAACTGCTTTGCTATTTGCGGGAATGCAGACAGGCTTTGCGCAGGACTACCTGGTAAATTCATTAAAAAACAATCAGAGTGCTAACAGTACTTCGGCTTTTAAATTTACCGATGTCATAAACATTGAGAACACTCCGGTTAAAAACCAGGGATCATCAGGAACATGCTGGAGCTATTCGGCAAACTCTTTTATTGAATCAGAAATGATCCGTATGGGCAAACAGCCTGTTGAAATATCTCAGATATACACTGCACGTAATGCTTATGTAGAAAAAGGAAAAAACTATGTACGTATGCATGGCGCTATTACTTTAGGTGACGGTGGCGCGCTTCACGATGTTATAAACATGTACCGACAGTATGGTGCAATACCACAAAGCCTTTATACAGGTCTTAACTACGGTACTACAAACAATAAATTTGCAGAAATGCAGGCCATGGGCGAAGGCGTGCTTCAGGCAGCGGTAAAAAACCCTAACGGCGAGCTTTCTCCAAACTGGATAAAAGCATACACAGGCGTTATTGATTCTTATCTTGGCGAAGTTCCGCAGAACTTTGAGTGGAAAGGAAAGAAATATACCCCACAAACTTTTGCTAAAGAAGTAGTAGGTATTAACCCTGACGAATATGTTGAACTTTCATCGTTCACAGATCACCCGTACTACTCTAAGTTTGTACTTTTAGTACCGGACAACTGGTCGCTTGACCAGGTGTACAACGTTAAACTTAACGAGCTTACAGACGTTATTGATAACGCGCTTAAAAAAGGTTACACTGTAGGATGGGCAGGAGACGTTAGCGAAAAAGGATTCAGCTGGAAAAACGGTGTAGCTTATATACCTGCTAAGCCTATTGCCGACATGACTCCTGAAGAAAAAGAAGGTATGTTCCTTGGACCAAAAGACGAGCTTGAAATTACAGAAGAAATTCGCCAGAAAGCTTTTGATAACTACAACACTACCGATGATCACGGTATGCACATTGTAGGCCTTTCTAAAGACCAAAATGGTAAAGAATACTATATCATAAAAAACTCATGGGGTGCATCTAACGATTACAAAGGTTACATGTATATGACCAAGAATTTCTTAAAATATAAAACTACAGCGATCTTATTAAACAAAGGTGGTATACCATCTGCGATTTCTAAGAAACTTGATATTAAGTAGGCAACTGCTTTTTTAAATCTTACACTCTTTAAAAGGTCCCGGCATTATATTTCGGGACTTTTTATTATCATCCAATCACGCAATTACTATTACAAAACCCATGTTTATTAAAAAACTTTACATTACCGCTATTGCTGTATTTTCGCTTGCTACAGCGACTGCACAGCAAACAACAGCATCTGTTGAAAAATCATTGTTCAATGTGCAGGCCGGAGCCATAGGAATATGGGCAAGCCACGAAGCACGCCTTAGCAACAAATGGGCACTTCGCACAGAAATAGGCCTTGATTTATGGTCATATGAAACCTATAGCTACAACACAGCGGGCGAAACCAGAAAAGGCTCGGTGTTAGTACCTTCAATTGCCATAGAGCCAAGATGGTATTATAATATCCAGAAACGTGCCGATAAAGGCCGTTATAGTGCTAATAACAGTTCAAACTTTTTAACCTTAGCCATAAAATACTATCCTGACCTGTTTGTAGTAGGAGGCCCTGATAACCTTAAAGTGCGTGATCAGATATGCTTTATTCCAAAATGGGGTATCAGACGTGCGATTGCACAAAGCGATTTTAATTATGAATTAGGAATTGGCGTTGGGCCAGTCTTATACCTTGAAAAAAATTCGTATTACAGAAGCATTTCAGATGTTGCATTAGACCTGCACCCGAGAATAGGTTATACATTTAAATAAGATTTACTTTATACCATACCTGTCCCGAAACAAAACTTCGGGATTTTTTCATGTCTTATTTGGACTGTTTCTACGGTAAACACAGTCAAAATAGTTGCTATATTTGTTAGATTACACAGTACTTTATTACTAATAAAACAAAACTAACCGCTTTCAATTACCGAAAGTTCAACATTCAGCTGCTATGAGAAAAGTATTTCTTCTTTTTTCCATTACCTCTTTAGCAATTATTGCGTTGCTAACCTACATCAATTTTAAGTCTATCCTGTTGCTGCTTATCTTCTTACCGCTTATAGCAATGGGCTTTTATGATATGTACCAGTCTAAAAAAGCTATCCGTAGAAATTTTCCGCTACTGGGCAGGCTACGTTACCTTTTAGAATCCATAGGACCGGAAATCCGCCAGTATTTTGTAGAAACAGATCTTGATGGCAAACCTTTTAACCGCTTGCAAAGAAGCCTTGTTTACCAACGTAGTAAAAAAGAGACAGACACCAATCCTTTTGGAACCCAGCTTAATGTTTACGATTTAGGTTACCTGTGGATAAACCATAGTATAAGGGCTTTACCTCTTGGCGAGATAGATCATAACCCAAGGATAAGAATAGGATCAGAGCAATGCACCCAACCTTATAACGCCAGCTTATTTAACATTAGCGCTATGAGCTATGGTTCGCTAAGTAAAAATGCCATATTAGCCCTTAACGCAGGCGCTAAGCAAGGAGGTTTTTACCATAATACAGGCGAAGGCGGATTGTCTCCGTACCATTTAGAACCGGGAGGCGATATCGTTTGGAACATAGGTACAGGCTATTTTAGCTGTCGTGATGCCGAAGGTCATTTTTCGTATGATGAATTTGCTAAAAGAGCAGTACTTGACAAAGTAAAAATGATTGAGATAAAATTCTCTCAGGGTGCAAAACCCGGTCATGGCGGTATATTGCCAAAAGAAAAAGTAACCGATGAAATTGCCAACATTCGTATAGTTTCTAAAGGACACGATATTGTTTCACCGGCTTACCATTCGGCGTTTACAACACCATTGGAACTAATGGATTTTGTAAAACTTCTTCGCAAAGGATCTGGCGGAAAACCAATCGGTATGAAAATATGTATTGGTAACAAGTCAGAATTTATATCCATTTGTAAAGCTATGGTACAAACCAAAACGTATCTTGACTTTATAACTGTAGACGGTGGCGAAGGCGGAACAGGTGCTGCACCACAGGAATATTCAGACCACGTGGGCATGCCGCTTCGTGATGCATTAGCTTTTGTTCATGACGCACTTACAGGCTTTGATTTAAGACACCAGATAAAAATTATTTGCAGCGGAAAAATAGTAACCGGTTTTGATATTATTAAAACCCTTGCCACCGGCGCCGATCTTTGTAACTCAGCACGAGGTATGATGTTTGCTCTGGGTTGTATACAAGCCCTTGAGTGCCATAAAAACACCTGCCCTACCGGAGTTGCCACACAAGACCCAAAACTTGTTAAGGGACTTGTTCCTGAAGAAAAGAGTGTACGTGTATTCCGTTTCCAGCAAGAGACGGTTAAAAGCGCTATGGAACTTATGGCTTCGGCAGGACTGGCACATCCAGATCAGGTAGATAGGAGTGTTGTGAGCATGAGGGTAGACAGAACACATATTGAGACTTTTCAGGAAACCTATCCTGAGCTGGCAAAGGGCTGCCTGCTTAAAGACAGTACGATACCCGGTAAATGGCTTCATAACTGGAACAAAGCATCTGCAGAAAAATTCTAATAAAAAAGAGCTCCTAAATTGGGAGCTCTTTTTGTATTATATCTTATGATTTTCTTTTACAGCTTCAATAAGCTTTTTCGCTTCTTTCTTATTGTTAGATGTCACCCTGATCCATCGTGTAGATCCGTCGTGGAGATGAATCACTATCTGGTAATTTCTTTCTACCAGAGCAACAGATATCAGCGTAAATAAGAAAGCAGTAAATGTAATTCCTGCAAAAAGCCATTCGTTAAGATTTCTCTGGAGGTAAAGCAAAAAGAAGAATGACGAGGAAATAAGCACCCAAATAAACGACTTAACTGTAATTTTAGTAACAAACTCCAATCGTTCTATAGCATCTATTTTTACCTGGCTTTCTCTTACAGGAGAAAACAAAACAACACGGTCTTTAAATATTTTACCGCAGCTGTTATCAAATAATGGTATTCTGTCCATTTCCATCGTTAAGCAATTTTGTAATCGGTTAGTATTTCTTTTTCAATTACTAAACAGCTCACTTTAAAAATACCCTAATACCTTTACAGAAATTTATAAAAAAAACCTCACTAAAAAGTGAGGTTTCAAATTATATCCCGGCGGTTTCTTTTAGCTTTCGTATGTTTTCAGCTCTTACAGACGCATACTTTTTGTATTGCACTTCGGTAAGTACCGACTTAAGCTTACTATCTCTTTCTTCATTAAGCGCCTGCATCTTTTTTGCTTTTGCAGGAGCCGTATCGCCCGATGCCTTACATTCTTTCACCTTTTTAAGGTAGGCTTTATTTACATCTACAACCTGAGTGTACTGGTTATCGTTTAATACCAGCTGTGTTTTCATTTGCGAAGCTGCTGCTTTGGCGCCTTCCGCAAGTTTATCAGTTTCCTGGGCTACAGCTGTAGTAGATACAGCAAGAAGCAATAGAGCCGCACCAAACAAGGTCTTTGCAGCAGAAGAAAGTTTTTTGATCATGAATTTTCTTTAATAGGTTAATACTAAAAAGCAGGTATACCGCTTACCAACAAATATAAAATAAAAACAGTCGCGTCAAAGCAAAAAAAATCCTCCAATGTGGAGGATAATTCTTTTTTACTTATGATTTTTTCACAGCCGGCGCAGGTGCTACAGCATCTTTAGATGGCGTCATAGAGCCATTTGCCCTGAAAATCTTATTATCTGCACGACGCTCCTGAAGGCGTGCCTGTTTCTCTTCTTTTTTCGCTAAATACGTTTTGTACTGATCTTCAGTAAGAACTGTTTTTAGTTTAGCTTCTTTTGCTTCGTTTAAAGCTTTAATTGCATTAGCTCTTTCAAGCCTTGCTCCTTTATCCGGTGCAGTAGTAGCATCTGCAACAGGTTTTTTTGTTTCTAATGTTTTAGTAACAAATTCTTTGTTGATTTCAAGAACTTTAGGATACTGGGCATCTGTAAGTGTAAGCTCAGTTTTCATTTTGTCAGTCATTCTTACTGCGCCGGCTTCGGCACGGTCCTGGGCAGAGACAGTATTTGTAACTGCAAGCAGCATAACAAAAGCAACGCCTGTTGCTTTAACTGCAGAAGTGATCATTTTTAACATCGTTTTTAAATTTTTCTGGTTTATAGGTTTTGAGCAATACAACTTCTGTACCACTTTCTTTTTCGAGCACTAATATAATAAAAAAGCCTCTTCGTTTGAAGAGGCTCTTAGATATTATGCAGGATCTTTCATTTTAAAAGATTCCATGAATTTAGTGGTATAATCACCGGCTACATAATCCGGCTCATCCATCAGCTGCCTGTGGAAAGGTATTGTTGTTTTAATACCCTCTATAACAAACTCATCAAGTGCACGCTTCATTTTGCTGATAGCTTCTTCCCTTGACTGGGCAGTTGTAATCAGTTTAGCGATCATTGAATCATAGTTTGGCGGAATTGTATATCCTGAATACACATGAGTATCTAAACGCACTCCGTGTCCGCCCGGCATATGCAGGGTAGTAATTTTACCCGGAGACGGCCTAAAGTCGTTGTATGGATCTTCAGCATTGATACGGCATTCTATAGAGTGTAGTTGCGGAAGGTAGTTTTTACCCGAAATAGGCACACCTGCAGCAACAAGTATTTGTTCACGTATAAGGTCATAATCAATTACCTGCTCGGTAATAGGGTGCTCTACCTGGATACGCGTATTCATTTCCATGAAATAGAAATTTCTGTGTTTGTCTACAAGAAACTCTACAGTACCTGCACCTTCATATTTAATGTACTCAGCAGCTTTAACAGCAGCTTCACCCATTTTAGTACGAAGCTCATCAGTCATAAATGGCGATGGTGTTTCTTCAGTAAGTTTTTGGTGGCGTCTTTGTACAGAACAGTCCCTTTCAGAAAGGTGACATGCTTTACCAAAAGAATCCCCTACAACCTGAATTTCAATGTGGCGTGGCTCTTCGATAAGTTTTTCCATATACATACCGTCGTTACCAAAAGACGCAGCAGCTTCCTGCCTTGCGCTTTCCCACGCTTTTAAAAGCTCTTCATGTTTCCATACAGCCCTCATTCCTTTACCACCACCACCGGCAGTAGCTTTAAGCATTACAGGATAGCCAAATTCTTTTGCAAGTTGTTCGGCATGTTCGTAAGAATCAAGAAGTCCGTCAGAACCCGGTACACATGGTACACCGGCAGCTTTCATGGTAGCTTTAGCCGTAGCCTTGTCTCCCATTTTATCAATCATATCCGGCGAAGCACCAATAAATTTGATACCATGCTCACCGCATATTTTAGAAAATTTAGCATTTTCAGATAAAAACCCGTAACCCGGGTGTATAGCATCTGCATTAGTAATTTCTGCAGCAGCTATAATGTTAGATATCTTAAGATAAGAAAGGTTGCTTGGCGGTGGGCCTATACAAACTGCCTCATCGGCAAATTTTACGTGAAGGCTTTCAGCATCGGCAGTAGAATAAACCGCTACGGTTTTAATTCCCATCTCCCTGCAGGTTCTTATTACACGTAGTGCAATCTCTCCCCTGTTTGCAATTAATATTTTTTTAAACATGGTCTCCTTGGTTATTTTAAATTTTGAATTATAAATTTTAGATTGATCTGAATACTAAATCAGCATTCAAAATTCATCATTTAAAATTATTAAGACGGGTCTACTAAGAATAATGGTTGGTCAAACTCTACCGGAGAAGCATCATCAACTAAAACCTTAACGATTTTACCAGATATTTCAGACTCGATTTCGTTGAATAATTTCATTGCTTCAATAACACAAACAACATCACCTTTAGAAATAGTGCTTCCTACTTCAACAAACACAGGTTTGTCCGGAGATGGTTTTCTGTAAAGAGTACCAATAATAGGCGACTTGATCACAATGTATTTTGAGTTATCGTCTGCAGCAGGTGCATCGGCAACAGGAGCTTGTGGCGTAGCAGCAGGAGCTTGTGGTGCAAAAGACTGTTGTTGTTGCATAGGCTGTCCCATTGGCATATGCTGAACATAAGTTGTAGTTTCAGCTGCGCCTGCATCAGTTGTCTTTATGGTGATCTTAATATCATCCATCTCCAACTTAACTTCTGTAGCTCCGGATTTTGCTACAAACTTGATTAGGTTTTGAATCTCTCTAATATCCATAATTTCCGTTATTTTGTATAGTTTGTTTTGTTATTTTTTATCGTATGCCCACTTAAGGTAAATGGAACCCCATGTAAATCCGCCTCCAAAAGAAGCAAAGATAAGATTATCTCCCTTCTTAAACAGGTGTTCAAAATCGTATAACAGCAAAGGTAGTGTAGCCGATGTTGTGTTACCGTATTTTTCTATGTTAACTAAAACCTTAGATTCGTTTACGTTCATTCTTGACGCTGTAGCATCAATAATCCTTTTGTTAGCCTGGTGGGCTATCAGCCAGTTTACGTCGTCGTTACCAAGATTATTGTTTTGCATGATCCTTTCACTTACATCCGCCATGTTAGAAACAGCATATTTAAATACCGTTTTACCATCCTGGTGAACAAAGTGCTGTCCATTATCTATAGTTTCATGAGTAGGTGGCAGTAAAGAACCTCCTGCGTCAATCTTAAGAAATTCGCGGCCTATACCGTCACTCCTTAATATCTCGTCCTGAAGGCCAAGGCCCTCATGGTTAGGTTCAAACAATGCTGCACCTGCACCATCGCCAAAGATAATACATGTAGCCCTGTCTGTGTAATCTATAATAGAAGACATTTTATCTGCTCCAATGACAAGTATCTTTTTATATCGGCCTGACTGAATATAGGCTGCCGCCGTACTCATACCGTATAAAAAACTTGAACATGCTGCCTGAAGATCGTAGGCAAATGCATTTACTGCGCCTATTTGTGTTGCAACATATACTGCTGTTGCTGCCACGGGCATATCTGGTGTTGTAGTTGCTAAAAGCACCATATCAATCTCTGCAGGATTGGTGCCCGACTTTTTTAGTAAGTCTTCTGCGGCTTTGATAGCCAAAAAGGAAGTCCCTTTATCTTTATCTTTAAGAATGCGCCTTTCTTTAATACCAGTACGGGATGTAATCCACTCATCGTTAGTGTCTACCATAGTTTCCAACAACTTGTTAGACAACACAAAATCAGGAACATATCCCCCTACTGCTGTAATGGCGGCCGTTATTTTACTCATAGGATAATTTTTCAACCTCAATTGTTGAGGAATTTGAAAAGCGGGGGAAATTACAAAAAAATTGCAAATTGAGTCGTAATAAGCCCCATTAAATTATAAAAAACAGATATTTAAAAAAAAAACTCTCACGGCGTGAGAGTTTTACCCTATTTTTTTACTGCAATTATGCTACAGCTTCTGCTTTGTCTATTACAACCTGACCTCTGTAGTACATTTTACCTTCATGCCAGTAAGCTCTGTGGTATAAATGCGCTTCTCCTGTTACAGGACATGTAGCGATTTGAGGAACA
>Ga0157370_10001292_pt1 | contig 31290 bp, 28 predicted proteins | sample C35metaG_FD_113463 | JGI IMG/M metagenome (GOLD analysis project Ga0157370, IMG submission 113463) | Corn rhizosphere microbial communities from Kellogg Biological Station, Michigan, USA - C3-5 metaG | ecosystem: Host-associated > Plants > Roots > Rhizosphere > Soil | place: USA: Michigan...
AATTGGCATGGCGGTTGGAAACCGCCGCCACGGTTAGCCATGGATGGCGCGGAAGGCGTCCTGAGGCCTGAACGTCTTCACCCAACCTTCATGGCGCAGCCATGAAGCTACGAAGAAGGGGAGTCTGCTTAAACGAAAAAGAGGGAATCATCGTTTATATCTGCTGGAAGCAGTGTGGCGAGATCCCCCCGTATTTTGTTGTGGCCAGATACCTAGTAAATGCCTGTCGTACTCGTCGATTCAGGCGATGACTTGATACTGGCCACTTTTTAAAGTGCTTATCTTACGACCCGTGCGCCGCCACCACCGATTTGTTTCTCGATGTCTTTACGGGTTACCATGGAGGTATCGCCAGGGGTGGTGGATGCGAGGGCACCGTGTGCGGCACCATAGTCGACTGCCTTTTGAGCATCGTTGAATTCCATGAAGCCGAATTGGACACCGGAGGCAAAGCTATCGCCACCGCCGACCCGATCCAAGATCTCCAGTTTGTCGTATTTCTTGCTCTCGTGGAATTTGCCATCGTGCCAAAGAATGGCGGACCAATCATTGACGGTGGCAGTGATCACTCCACGCAGTGTGGTGGCGGCGACCTTGAAATTCGGGAATTCCTTGACTGCGGTTTCGATCATTTTCTTGAACGCATCCGTCTCGATATTGGAAATGGTGTGGTCCACGCCTTCCACTTCAAAGCCGAGGGAAGCGGTGAAGTCTTCTTCGTTGCCGATCATGACATCCACGTATTTCGCGATCTCACGGTTCACTTCCTGCGCCTTCTGCAAGCCGCCGATGGTTTTCCAGAGTGACGGGCGGTAGTTGAGATCGTAGGAAACGATCGTTCCGTATTTGTTGGCAGCTTTCACTGCTTCCACCGTCAGCTCGGCAGTGGATTCCGAGAGGGCTGCGAAAATGCCGCCCGTGTGGAACCAGCGCACACCCAGCTTGCCGAAGAGGTGATCCCAATCGATGTCGCCTGGCTTCAACTGCGATGCAGCGGTGTTACCGCGATCCGGATTTCCCACGGCTCCACGGATGCCGAAGCCACGCTCGGTGAAATTCAGTCCGTTTCTCACCTTGCGGCCAATACCATCGTCTTCGCGCCACTGGATGAAGTCCGTAGCCACGCCGCCCTGCATGATGAAATCCTCGACCAAGTGGCCGACTTCGTTGTCCACAAAAGCCGTCACGACGGCTGTCTTGTAGCCGAATACCTTACGCAGGCCGCGTGAAGTATTATACTCACCACCGCCCTCCCAAGCCGTGAAATGGCGTGCTGTGCGGATGCGGCCTTCGCCGGGATCCAGGCGGAGCATGACTTCGCCCAGTGAGATTTGATCAAATGTAACTTCGGATTTTGGTCTAATGGTCAGGCCCATGGTGTTTGAGTAATGAATTGGTTGAGATTGGAGGACGCTGGAACTGGCTTGGCAACGACAATCGGAATGATTTGCAGTCATTCACTGTCGGCCATCCTGCTTAAGGACAAACGTAGGCCGTGTTGCGGTTTGGACAGTATTCCATGGGCAGCCGTTCAGGCCTGTTGTGGGATGTCCATGAGAGCTGGATTCCGTGCGGCGCGCTTGTCCTTCAGCCGTTGGGTGATGCGATCAAAATAAAGATAAACCACCGGTGTGGTGAATAGAGTGAGAGCTTGGCTGAGGATCAGTCCACCAACAATGGCGTAGCCGAGAGGCTGGCGGAGTTCCGAACCATCTCCGTGGCCGAGGGCCAGAGGGATACCGCCGAGCATGGCCGCGATGGTCGTCATCGTGATAGGACGGAAGCGCTTGATGCAGGCTTCAAAAATCGCCTTTTCCGGGGACAGGTTCCGCTCGCGCTCCGCTTCAATGGCGAAGTCAATCATCATGATGGCATTCTTTTTCACAATGCCGATGAGCAGGAGGATGCCGATGATGGCCATCACGCCAATATCGTAGCCGGAGATCCACAAGGTGAGCAGGGCGCCCAGACCGGCGGAAGGAAGAGTAGAGAGAATCGTGAGCGGATGGATAAAGCTCTCATACAGCATCCCCAAGATGATGTAGATGGCGATGATGGCAGCTGCAATGAGGTAGGGCTGGGATTTCAATGAATCCTGGAAAGCTTGGGCAGTCCCTTGGAAGCTGCCGCTGAGAGTACTTGGTTTCCCTATCTCTGCCTCTGCTTTTTGGATCACTGCTACTGCATCACCCAGAGCGATGTCTGGTGCTAGATTGAAGGAAAGTGTAACGGATGGGTATTGCCCAAGGTGATTCACCGAGAGCGGTTTGGTCGTGTAAGTATCGAATTTCAGCAATGAAGAGAGTGGAACTTGTCCCCCCGTGAGGGGGGATTTGATGAACATCCGGCTGAAGGTGGACGGGTCCTTCTGTAACTCAGGCGGCACTTCGATGATGATCTTATACTGGCTGACCTGAGTGTAAAACTGGGCAACCTGCCGCTGGCCGAATGCATTGTAGAGAGCCGCATTGATATCTGATACTTGAATGCCGAATCGGGAGGCAGCCTGGCGATCAATGGTGATGTTCAGTGCGGGAGCAGATGTTTGCTGATCTGAATTCACATCCCTTAATTCGGGAAGGGTTTTCAGCTTTTCCAGAATACGAGGAGCCCATTCATTCAGTTCGTCCGCATCCGCATCACGCAGAGTGTACTGGAATTGGGTCTTTGAAGAGATGCCTCCTATATTGAGATCCTGTTGTGCTTGGAAATACATGGTGGCACCCGGAATAGACCCTGTCTTTTTTCTCAAGCGGGTGATGATGGCCTGCACATTGTCGCGCTCTTCCCGTTCTTTCAGAGTGATGAAAAATCGGCCGTTATTGAGACTGGAGGAGCCGCGTCCCGCTCCCAAACTGTATTGAAATGCGAGCACTCCCGGATCTTTTTCAATGATCGCTCCGATTTGCTGCATCTTCTGTGACATGGCATCGAAGGAAATGTCCGGCGCTGTTTCGAGCGTGGCATTCAGGAAGCCAGTATCCTGCTGCGGGAAGAAGCCCTTCGGCATTTCAACGAAAACGAAACCCGTGCCGATGACTGTTAGGAAGAGCGAGAAGATGGTGAGTCTGCGGTGGCGGAGGACCATGGCGAGCATCCTCTCGTAAGTATGCTCGATGGATTGGAAAAACCTTTCCAACATGCGGTCCAGCTTTTCCCGGAGCGAGCCTGCAGGCTGGCCATGCGGCTTCAGGAATTTTGAGCACATCATGGGGACAAACGTCAGCGAGACGAATCCGGAGATGAGAACCGTGACCGTTACCGTAACGGCAAACTCCCGGAACAGCCGCCCGACGATGCCTCCCATGAGCAGAATCGGAATGAAGACCGCCACCAGGGATAAGCTGATAGATAAAATGGTGAAGCCGATTTCCCCGGCACCTTTCAAGGCTGCCTCCATCGGTTTCATGCCTTCTTCAATATATCGATAGATATTTTCCAGCATCACGATGGCATCATCGATCACGAAACCGACGGAAATGGTCAAAGCCATCAGCGAAAGGTTGTTCAGGCTGTAGCCCAGCACCTGCATCATGGCGAAGGTGGCTATGATGGAGATGGGCACCACCGCACTGGAGATGAGAGTCGCGCGGATATTCCGCAGGAACAGGAATACGACCAGAGTGACCAGCACCATCGTTAGAACCAGATGGAGCTCCACTTCCGCCACAGAGGCCCGGATGGTGCGCATGCGGTCGCTGAGGACATCCACCTTGAGTGCGGGAGGCATGGAGGCGCGAAGATCTGGGAGAAGATCACGGATCGACTGAACGGTTTGGATGACATTGGCATCCGCTTGTTTGCGGATCACAATGCCCACCCCACGCTGGTTGTTGATCCATGCGGCGGAACGGATGTCTTCCGGCCCGGAAATGGCGCGGCCAATATCCCGAATGCGGATGGGCGCTCCCTGACGATAGGCCAGGATCAAGTCATTGTAAGGCTCCGCCTTAAGAATCTGGTCATTGGCGTAAATGGAGAGGCTTTGGAAATCTCCATTCAGGCTACCTTTGGGAGAATTCAGCGTGGAGGTGGAAATGACTCCCCGCACATCATTGAGTGTTAGGCCGACTGATGCCAGTTTCACTGGATCCACCTGGACACGGATGGCAGGCTTTTGCTGGCCCATGATGCTTACCTGAGCTACCCCTTTGAGCTGCGAGATCTGTTGGGCGATGACATTACTGGCATAATCGCTCAACTCCGTTAGAGGCATCACGTCCGATTGGACACTGAGGATCATGATCGGGGAATCGGCCGGATTGACTTTCCTATAGGTAGGAGGGCTGGGCAGATCTGTGGGCAATTGGCCGCCTGCAGCATTGATGGCGGACTGCACTTCCTGAGCTACGGAGTTCACATCCGTATCCAGGCTGAACTGGATGGTAATGGATGTGCTTCCCAATCCGCTGCTGGAACTCATCTGGGTGATGCCAGGAATGAGGGCGAGATTGTTTTCCAATGGAGTGGCCACCGAGGAGGCCATGGTTTCCGGGCTGGCACCCGGTAGGCTGGCAGAAACCTGGATGGTGGGAAATTCAATCTGCGGCAAGGGGGCCAGCGGCAGTAGAGGAAAGGTAACAACGCCTACCAACAGGATGGCGATCGTTAGCAAGGCCGTGGCGATGGGCCTGCGGATGAAAGGTGTGGAAAGGCTCACGGCTTCGTGGGGTGAACGGTGACGGCGGCGCCGGGTTGGAGCTTGCTCTGGCCATCCAGAACAATCTGCTCACCTTCCTGCAGACCTTGTTCGATGAGCGTGATGTCTTCCACCTGCGGTCCCGGCTTCAAGGGGCGGGCTTCCACTTTTTTATCCGCTTTCACCACGTATGCGAATGGGCCATCCAAGCCTGTCTGAATGGTTTGAGTGGGGACTACCTCTGCCTGCTTCCGCGTCTCCACGAGAATGCGGGCGGTGACAAATTGCCCGGGCCACAGTGACTCCTCCGTGTTCGCAAAAGTGGCTTTCAGCTTGATGGTGCCGGTGGCGGTATCAATCTCATTATCGATCAGTTCCAGTTTCCCTTCCGCAAGAATGGCGCCGTCATCCGTGAGGGCCTGTGCGATCAGCGGGGATTTATCTTCGGCTGTGCGTTTTTGAATGGATGCCAGATTCTGCTGGGACAGCGTGAAAATGACGGAGATAGGCTGGAACTGGGTGATGACCACCAATCCACCTTCCTGACTGGCCGTGACCAAATTTCCCTGATCAATCAAACGCACACCCGTGCGGCCAGAGATGGGCGCCTTCACAGTAGTGAATTCCAGGTCCAGTTCCGCTGCTTGCACAGATGCTGCATCCGCTTGCTCCTGTGCTACATATTGGGCCACCGTGGCTTGCAGGCTGTCGAATTTCTGACGGCTTTCCGCACCGCTTTGCAGAAGATTGGCCACACGATCCAGCTCGATGCGTGCATTGGAAAGTTGTGCGGCGCTTTGGGCCTGTTTGGCTTTTGCTTGAGCCAGGATCGATTGATAAGGCCGTGGGTCGATTCGGGCCAGGACATCACCGGCTTTTACGGTGGCCCCTTCCGTGAAATGAAGTTCATTCAACACTCCACTCACACGGGGGCGCACCGTCACCTTATTGTAGGCCTGCACCGTACCGATACCGGAGAGCCAGATCTTCACATCCTTGCGCGATACGGAAGTCACCGTCACAGGGATGGATTTCTGTGCGTTCGTAGAAGGAGGGAGATTCTTTTTCGGTGCAAAAAAGTGCCACAGAAGGGCAAGACCGATAGCTGCCAGGAGCAGAACGAAGTACCAGCGGAATTTCATTGAAGGAAAGGAGCTTGAACAGCGGCTTCAGGCTAGCACAGATACGCCGTTTTGGGATGCATATCATTCAAGCTTTTTGTGGCAAACTGTAACAAAGGGAAGGACTTTGACACATTCCCCGAGACGGAGTTCCAAAAAGAAACCCGCCAGCCGGATGACGGCGGGCAGGTCTGGAAATGAGACGTTGGTCTATCGAATCAATGTCTGAAGTGGCGGTGGCCGGTGAAGACCATGGCCATGCCTGCAGCGTCTGCTGCGGCGATGACTTCTTCATCACGGATGGAGCCACCCGGCTGGATACAGGCAGTGGCACCTGCATCAATGGCGGATTGCAGACCGTCTGCGAATGGGAACATGGCATCGGAGGCGACGACGGAACCGGCGAGGTCCAGTCCTGCTTCCTTTGCCTTCCAGATGGCGATGCGGGAGGAGTCCACGCGGCTCATCTGGCCAGCGCCGATGCCGAGTGTGCGGTCTGCATTGGTATAAACGATGGCGTTGGATTTCACATGCTTCACGATGCGCCAGCCAAAACGCATGGCACGCATTTCCTCTTCCGTAGGTGGGCGCTTGGTGACGACTTTCGCCTCCAGATTGTCCAGGCCCAGCGCGGTGTGATCCCGGTCCATGACCATGAGGCCACCTGGGCAGGAACGGATGAGGGGTGATTTTTTCTCCGAGAGATAAGCCTCGTTCATTTTCATGATACGGAGGTTTTTCTTCTTCTGAAGCAGGGCGCGGGCATCGGACTCAAACTCTGGAGCGATGATCACATCGGTGAAAATTTCCGAAATCACACGGGCCAGCTCAAGGGTGAGGGGGCGGTTGCAAACAATGACGCCGCCGAATGGAGCTTGGCGGTCGGTTTCAAATGCCTTCTGCCATGCGAGGCGGAGATCCTCATCATCCTGGCCTACGCCGCATGGATTGGTGTGCTTGAGGATCGCCACGGTTGGACGGACAAAGTCGAGGATCAGGTCAGCAGCAGCCTCAATGTCGAGAATATTGGTGTAGCTGAGTTCCTTGCCCTGCACCTGGGTGAAGTAGTCGCGGAAATTTCCGTAAAGGGAGCACTTCTGGTGCGGGTTGTCTCCGTAGCGGAGTTCCTGTTCCAGCGGAAGGCTGAGGGAGAAATTGTTACAGGTGCCTTGGCGGGATTGGCCGAGGTAATTCGTAATCGCTGCGTCGTATTCCGAGGTGCGGAGGAAAACCTTCACGGCCAGCTGCTCGCGGAATCCCTTGGTGGTGTTGCCGTTGTTTTCCCTCATCTCTTCGACCACACGGGAGTAATCGGAAGGATCCACGATCACGGTTACGCTCTCATGGTTCTTGGCGGCACTGCGGAGCATGGATGGGCCGCCGATGTCGATGTTTTCGATGGCTTCTTCCAGAGTCACATCCGGCTTGGCGATGGTTTCCTCGAAAGGATAAAGGTTTACAACCACCAGATCGATGGGAGGAATGCCATTTTCCAGTGCTTGCGCCACGTGGATCTTGTCATCGCGGCGGTGAAGGAGACCACCGTGGACCTTAGGGTGTAGCGTCTTCACGCGTCCGTCGAAGAGTTCCGGCGCACCGGTGAACTCGGAAACATCAATAACCGGCAGGCCTGCTTCACGCAATGCCTTGGCGGTGCCGCCGGTGGAAAGGAGTTCCACTCCCATTTCATGGAGTTCCTTGGCGAATTCAGCGAGACCGGTCTTGTCGGAAACCGAGAGCAGGGCGCGGGTGATTGGCATGATATGGTGTGCTGGTTGGGCCGACTGGCGTTGGCTAATCGGGAAGCACCCCGTATCGAAGGATTTCACTGCCCGCAAGCCGGAATCCGTGGAGGGAAGGGGCTCATGGGGAAAAGGAAGGGCTTTTCACTTCTTCTTGAGCAGCCGCTCACTGAGCCAAAGGACGATGAAAGCGGTGGCCACAGAGACCGCCGCCAGCTTCCACACGGTTTCATCCTGCCCAAGTTGCACATGCTGATAGATGGCGACGGAAAGAGTGGTCGTTTTCCCCGGAATATTGCCCGCTACCATGATGGTGGCGCCGAATTCACCCAGCGCCCGGGCAAAGGCGAGCAAGGTGCCCGCAAAGATGCCCCGGCGTGCGAGTGGCAAGGTGATGAATAGAAAGACCCGCCAGCCTGGAGCCCCCAGAGTGCGGGCCATGTGCTCCAGCTCAGGGTTGATTTCCTCAAATGCCGTCCGGACCGTTCTCACCAGCAGCGGAATGGACATCACCGAGAGCGCAATGACCACCGCCCTCCATGTGAAGACAATGTCCGCCCCAAACGTCTGGTCCACCCATGCGCCGATCATTCCCCGCCTGCCGAAAAGGCGCAGCAGCACCAAGCCGGTCACCACGGGAGGCAGCACCAGGGGCAGGGCGACGAGAGTTTCCACCAGAGATTTCCCCGGCCATTCCCTGCGGGCCAGCAGCCACGCCAGCGCGATGCCGGGTGGCAGAATGAGAACCGTGCCCAACATGGCCATCCCCAGTGAGAAGGCGATGATCTGGTATTCTTCCGGGCTCATGTTGCCGCCACCTTATGCATCAACGAATGATGGAAAAGCCGAACCGTTGAAAAGTGGCGGTCGATTCCGGCCCCGCAAGATAGGTCAGGAATTTCCGCGCCGCCGCAGCGTGACGGGAATCCTGCACGAGAGCTACCGGGTAGCTGATCTTCGGGCCTTCCGCAGCAGGGATTTCAAAAGAGATTCTCACCTTCTGGGAAATGGCGGCGTCTGTCTTGTAAACGATGCCTGCCTCCGCATTTCCAGATTCCACTACTGCCAGGGAGGCACGCACGTTTTCCGCTGGGATGATTTTCGCTTCCACTTGGGGCCACAGGCCGGATTTTTCCAGATGGGCCTTGGCATAGATCCCTACCGGCACCGCCTTGGGGTCACCCAGGGAGATGTATTTGATCCGTGGTAGGGTGAGATCCTCCAGCTTCGTCAGCGGAGGCATGTTATTGGGCGCGATGACCACCAGGCTATTTCCAAGAAGGGAAATCCGGGTGCCCTTCACGATGAGCTGCTTCGCCTCCAGCGCGTCCATCTTTGCCTCATCGGCGGAGAAGAAGACATCGGCAGGCGAACCTGCCTGGATTTGCTGGGACAGCGCACTTGAAGCACCAAAGTTGAAGACCACCTTGTCGTCTGAGGTTTTTTCGTAAGCGGTGGCGATTTCCTTCAAGGAATCTGTGAGACTGGCTGCTGCGAAAACCGTGATGTCTTCAGCCAGCAGGTGACCGGCGGCCAGGAGGGATACAATGAGTGTTCCGAATCCAAATAGGGATTTCATAACGTTTAGTTAGAAGGTGAAGGTCAATTGGGTGTAGAGCCAGTTGGCATCCGTGGCGGCGGAACCAGCGGTGTCCTTGATATAATCGCCCACGAAAAAATGGCCGTAGCCGAGCTGATAGTTTGCCCATCGGTTGATCTTGTAGTTTGCGTAAAGATCCAGTTCGGTGCCTACGAAGTTGCTGTAACTGGAGTTGATCCCGTAGCCATTGCCGCTGCGGCCACTGCCGGATTCCGGGTAAAAGTAATCCGCGGTATTAGCGAGGAAGAAGCCCAGATAATCCGCAGAGAGCGTAAGGCCCTTCACCGGCTTGATGGCGTAGCTGAGTTTTGGAATATGCATGTTCCGCGCTCCAGCAAGATCCATCAGGCCGTAGGGACGGTGCTGGGTGCCGAAGAGGTTTTCAAAAGTCTCTACTTTACCATCGGAAACATCGCCATCACCTGAGCCGTGTTCATAGCCGAGAGCGATGCGGGGTTTCCCCCATGCCTCTTTCCATGTATATCCCACGCTGGCGAAGATGCCGTAAGATTGTTGATCCAGGCGGGTATCCTGCGCCTTGTTATAAACGCTGCCGAATTGATAGGCCATCTCCAGGCTGTAGTCCCAGTTTCCAAATTGCTTTTCATCAGACTTCCACAGCGTGCCCAGTGTATAGATATCGCGCTGTGTGGAAGGTGAGCCAGGATTTCCTGTGGCGATGGCATTTGCTGCCTGCGTGCCGTAGTTCCGGGCAAGAAAATACACCTGCGTCTCCTGCCATGGTAGCAGCTTGCTGGAGCTGGCATAGATGCCGGATAGATTGTCATAGTCATTGCTGACATTGAAATTGTGATCATCCGCGATCACTACGCGCCCGGCGAATGCATCCACCCAGCCGAAGGAATTTTCAAAGCGCACCTTCACCGCATCGAAGGAGCGGCCCGTGTTGTTCCAGTCTCCCTTGCCCAGAAAACGTTCGTCGCCATAGACCAACTCCTGTCTGCCGATCTTCGCTGTGAAGGGGAATTCCTTGGCATTGCCCAGTGTGAGATAGGCTTGATGAAGGTCGAAGGTATCGTCTGCTTTCGGATCTTCGTGACCTGAGGCATCCCGCCCTTCGATGAATGCACCGAACCAATCACCCTTGTAACCGACGTGGATTTTCTCACGCAGGTAGATGGCTGTGCGATCCTCCGCAACGCCGGAAATGAAGTCCGTATTAGGCGTCACACCTGCGTCATCCTTGATCTCGTAGCGGCTGCGCAGCTCCATGCCGATGTCCCATGCGGAATAACTGCTGGACTGCTTCTGCAGTAGATCATTCAGGAGTGTGCTCTCCTTTTCGAGGGTCTGTGCTGCGAAGAGTGGCGTTGTGAGTGTCAGTCCGATCGCCAGCGTGGGGTGGATGATGTTTTGGGGATTCATGGTGATATGGGAAAGGTTAGAGTGATCGCAGATCGCCGGTGGTGCGTGCATCGTAGCCGGGGAGCCCGCTGAGCATCTGCCGATAGCGGCGGCTGCGGAGCACACGAATGAGGGCCAGGATGCGTGGGTCGTGGTCCAGGCTGCCGTGAAAACAGAAGTCCAGGTCCTCGTACTGAAGTTGCAGAAAGTTAAGCCGTGCCTCGGCAGCGGAAAATTTCACACACACTCCGGCTTCAGCCCATCCGGCGCGCACTGCCTCGGAGACACTCTGGTGGCTTTCCACCACGCGGCCTTCCGGTGTTTTCCCGTTCAGCAGGTGGTCCAGGCTTTCACGTGCGGCGGAGCCCGGCTCGCGCGCCGCCCATTGGCGGATGAGGCGCGGCAAGGATTTGATGGAGCGGGTGCGGTTGCTGGCCGCCAGAGCCACACCGGACTCCCAGCGTGCCACCCGGAGCAGGCGGCTGGAGTTTCCCAATTCCTGTCTCACCGTTTCCGCATTTCGCTGTGCGGCCTCATCCGTGGAGCGATGCAGCGCCGCCACGTGAATGAGTTTTTGTTTGGTCAGATGCAGGGCTGCACTGCCATTACGCGGGAAAACCAGCAGACGGAACCCGGATTCGCGCTCGTATTCACGTGCCAGCAGACCGATGGCGGGGTCGCATGTGGCCACGGTTAGGGTGCGTTCAGGAGAAAGAGCGTGGGTTTGTTGGAAAACGCCATTTTCCCATAGGCCATCCTGTTGCTGCTGATTGAGCGCGATAGATTCCACCGGATAGATGATGCGTTTCCCACAGACCTCAGCCTCCCAATAGCGGCAGGAGTTTCCCCACTTTTGCCATGCCCAGACCGCGCCCAATGCCATTTTCGGCTGCACGCCGAAGAGCTCTTCCACGCTGCATTCAAAGGCACGTGCCAGAGAAATGGCCGCGCTCACCGAGGGTGTTAAGCGATGCCCCTCGATTGCGCTCACCGCTGCCCGGGAAACTCCTGCCCGGTGTGCCAACTCCGCCTGAGACCACCCCCGCACTCTCCGAAGAACGAAAACAGAATTGGCCGGGACTTCATGTGCTGATTGGATCATGTCAGTAAGTGGCAGGATGCTGTCAGTCATGAGGGGCATTTACAAGCTTGGGGGCGCTTGGGGCATGCAAAGAGTTCATGCGGAAAACTCCCGGTTTTCATCCCCGCCTTTATCGCTTCCCACAGGTCGGGATTTTTTTCCTTAGCCGTTTTTGCCGCGATGCGTTACACCGGATCAATGGATGAACTGACACGCGATCACGGGACGCAGCCGCTCGACGGTCTGATGGACCGCTGGAATTTGACCAATCATGAATTGGTGGAAGTTTCGACCGAACAATTGAACCACAAGCAGGTGCAGAAGGCCCGCAAGGGACGCCAGCTCACGCTGAGCCTCATGCAAAAGCTGATGCGCACCCTCAACGATGCTGTCTTTCTCAAGCTGCCAAAGGATCAGCGCCCCAATTTTGTGCCATATCTCCACAAGCATCATCACAGCTACTTTTTACAACTAGTTCTCAAAGCTGTTCGCGCAGACCGGGATGGCTGGGGCACAGGAAGCGGTAAAATTGGAGACCGCATCCGGGCGCTTAGGAAGCGCTTTCAATTTAAGCAGGCCGAACTGGCAGCGCTGGCCGGAGTAAGAAAAGAAGCGGTCGCGCTCTGGGAAAATCACCATTGCAGACCGGGTCGTGATGCTTTCGCCAAGCTTGCCGAATTTTTTGGAGGCGAGCTGGGGGATTTCCAAGCGGGATGAAATGCTTGATTGAGTGGTATAGTAAAACAATAACTCCTGACAAATGAGTGACACCGAACGAGAATATGGCCCGCAGCCGCTTATCGCCCTGATGGAAGCTTGGAATCTGGAAAACCACGATCTTGTAGAGGCATCGCTGGAGCAGCTCACCCACAAACAGGTGCAACGTGCTCGTAACGGTCGACGGCTGACCCTTGCAATGATGATGAAAGTCGCTCGCGCTATCAATCTGACGATATTTTCACGATTGGACAAGGCCCAGAAAGAGCAGTTTGTCGAATATCTCCACAAAGACCTCTTTTCTTATTCAAAAGGCTTCGATCCCGCGAAAATTGATTCTAACAAAATCATTTTTCCTCAACCACGTTTATAAGTGCAAGGGAAATTGCTTTGCTAGGCCCTCTCCCTGTACTTTTAGGTCTATGTATGCTAGAATTTAAGCTGAACTAGTTCGGGCTGAGTGCTTAACGTTGTTCATGTATAGGAGCCAACCTGCCGCCACGGGTTGGCTCCATTTTTTGCTTTTTTAAAGATCTTGACCCGGAGTCCTATTCCTGCGACACAAAAAGTGAGGAAGGCCTAAATCTCTTGGCGGAGAGGGCAATTCTCATATACATGATAACGCTATAACCATCCTCGGGATTGACTTGAACGGTTTGTAAAAACTGTTTGTCAGTACCCGTGTGACACAAGGATGTGCACTTGATAGGCGCCGTAGTCAGAGCTACCCCCCTTTGTAGCTCAACGTTTGATAAACACCCCCTTATGAAATTCACCTTGAAGAAACGGGTGCAAGGAGGTACATGTGAATGTACTCTCACCCAAGATGAGTCTGACGCTCCCGATGACCCTGACGGGTCGGACATACGCCGTAGAGCATGCAATCTAATTCACAAATTGTTTGATGATTTGAGTCATTCGGCCGTGAATACTGAGCTATTCCACCATGTTTTTGACCAACACCTGGATTATTACAATGGTGGATGGAGTATGGAAGATTGGTGGATATCGCTTAAATAATTATTATTAACGGACCAACAAGCTTGTCAGCCCTTTCGTTTCTAACGGATGGGCCTTTCATTCAATGAAGTTTGCTGTCACCTTTATTGATTTTTAACCGCTGTGCAATTGTGCGGTGGATGGCGGAGAGCCGTTTTTCTTGCTCTGGTGCGCTACTCGGAGAGTGTCTCACTTTCACTTTGTAGCCTCTTGATGTTGTCTCATAAGACGCCAGTCTGGCTCCCAATTCGCAAAAATGATTTCCTATTTCTTCGGTTTGCAGAAAGAAAATCGAATCGCTTAGTGGGACGCCTCGGCTGATAGCTTCTGCCTTGATAGACTTCAAATGTTCAGGATCATCGGACACTACCACCACGGTTTCAATGCCGTTGGCCAATGCCTTGGAAATGTTTTTTACTTCTTGGGAGAGAGGGCTGCTGTCGGCCACTTCAAAGGCTATTTTCAGCGACTGTCCTTCAAGCAGGACATCCACTGCTCCGGAATTATCGTCGAGGGCTGACTCAATGGTAGCTCTTAATCCCAAGCCATTGCCGTGCTGCTTGATGAGTTGCTGAATCGCTTTGTGTCGGCTTCCGCCTCTTCCTGGTGTTGACGGCGATTTTTGCGTCTGGGACTTTCCGGCAACATTATCGCTTGCGATGGATATCGGCAATGGCAAGTCGGCTCGGCTTTCTTTTTCTGGAGATGCGGCAGGGAAGAGTTTTGAAAGCTCTTTCTTCCTATGGGGATGTGGCTCGAAGTATTTTTGAGAAGGAGCATCTGGCAATGCTGTCAGCCGCAAGCTGGTTGCATGTCCCTCGACTAGATCTCGCGGTAAAGAATAAACGTTGCGGGAATGATCGACAGCCTTGTTTCTCCTGTATTCTGCTTCTGCAGAGAGCGGGGAAGCTGAGCCTATTGATATGTTAAAGTCTTCGTCGCTGCCGCCGATCCGGCAGATTGCTTCGCCGATTTTTAGTTTTCGAAAGTCGCTATTTTCGAAGTGCTCGAATCCGCATTCGATTTTCGCGGCGTCTTGATCTCCTAGCCTAAAACAGACGCGGGTGTGGCAGTTGCTTAAGATGGAGCCGAGAATTCCGCTTTCTCTGCTGGGAAACTGATCCAGAGACTGGTGCGCCAGTATCATTCCGAGGCCGTACTTTCTGCCGCCGGACAGAAGCGAGGCAATCGATGGGGTTATGAAGTGGTGGGCCTCATCCAAATACAGGAAGAACGGTCGGCGGTCGTTTTCGCTGACGGCCTGCCTTGAAAGGGCTGCTTGGTAGAATCGAGAAACCATGAGCGAGCCAAGAAGCCACGAATTCTCCTGACCGATCAGCCCCTGTGAAAGCGGGGCAAGGATGATTTTTCCCTCGTCCATCATCCGCGAGACATCAAATTTTTCGCCTCGCTGGGACACCATGTTGCGAATAAGGCGGTGGCGGAGAAATCCATTCAAGCGGGTAAGGAGCGATGCCAGCGTCGTGCCTCGCAGTAGCGGAAATTCATGAGTCCAAAAGTAGCGGATCTCAGGATCATTAACTGTCTGAAGGAAGCGATCACGGAACCCCTTTTCGATCAGGAAGCGCTTCAGATCCATGAGAGTTCCTCCTTGGCTGCTTTCCAAAAACGCCATTGCCGCATTTCCTAACACTGCCGTCATTTGATCACCCCAGGAAGAGGATAGGCGCTCAAAGATGGCCACAAAGTCAGACGCCAATAGGTTTTTTTCGATGTCAGAATGTGCTCGCAGAATATTAAAGCCTACCGGGTGGTCCGCATCAGCGGGATCGAAAATCACTACGTCCTTGATTCTATGTTCAGGGAGGCGGTCAAGAACCGCTTCAACCAAGTCACCATGCGGGTCTAAGACAGCAAAGCCATTGCCCGCTTCAAGATCCTGAAGCATCAGATTTAGCAGAAAAGTTGATTTTCCCGTTCCGCTAGCTCCGAGCACATGCATGTGGCGAGAACGCTCGCTAGGGTTCAACCTGCATTCCTGGGTTTTGCCTGCATGCGCATTCAATCCGAGCAGCAGACCGGACTCCAGTGCGTGGGACTGGGGCACTCGCCTCGTCGAAACCATCGTCCTTTGAAGAGCGGATGCTCCTACTCGTCCTGAGGGAGGGTGGACGAGGGCAAATAATTCAGCCGCATTTAGTATGACCCCGCTCCGCCGGCATTGTCTGAGGCCTAGATCACGCAGCGCGTCATCGTTATCCTGACTGATAGTATCGGCGAAAACAAAACCATTTGCTTTGTCAAAGCATTTGAATGAGCGCGAAAGGCGGCTAGCAACGGCTTCGCCATCTCCTTCCGAAAGCACCGCAAGCCTGATAGTTGCGGCAAACAGAGGATGTGAACATTTCGATTGGACGGCTTTCAGGAAGGATTGACCTCCGGAAAAAAAGGGTTGTCCCTTTTCCGTTATGACCGATCTCCATATGCTTTCTGCCCAACTGTTCTGGCATGGAGAAAATACTACCTGAATGACAGAGAGGGAATCCCGGCCCAGTCTCGAGATGGCAGCCAAGATTCCCTCATAGGGATCGTTCAGGAAATCGCTACGAATGGGAAAAAGAAATTCCTTTTCCAGCGCGAGTTCACGGTTCCAGAAATACCCTCCGTGATGGCTTTCTAGCCAATCGATAAGGAGATCAGCCTGCGGCTGAATATTCAGTTCCGATGCATGCATCGAATCCTCTAAGACCTCTCGGTCATTTTCCTCCACGATCCAGCGAAAATGGATTTCTCCGCCAGTGGCGAGAATTTCCAGACAGACTGGGAATGTGGCGCGGGAAAGCGATAATAGGAGTGCTTCCCATTGTTTGGGATTCCATTTGATATCTGGCGTCAGCAGCCACGATGCCTGAAACAGCTCAGCTCTCTCATCAAGAAGATGGCCGGGAGCCTCTTGGGTTTTGAGTGGATCAAGAAAGCCCCATGTGTGTGGGGTAGGTAGGGGAGCGGCGGACGGTTTGAACGCTCCCATCAGCTTGTCGGTCATCCGGGAAAGCAGTGTCTCCCGTTTTCCGTCATCGATAGGCGATGCGCGTTCGACGAGTGCGCCGTGGCGGAAGAAGGGATAGAAATAAGGCTCGGGAATTACAGGCGCATTCCATACGATTTCTCCTTGGCCGAGCTTTTGCCAATCGTGAAATTCCTGAGCCAACGCTTTGCGAAGTCCATCGTTCATGTCAGATGACGCCTAAGCGCTTGTTCGAGACGGCCCGTTCGGCGGCAGTTAGCGGGGTGATGTTTGAGGAGCCGCAGAGCTCGTCGAGGTGGGCGACGAGGATCGACTGGATGGCTTCCTGGAATGCATAGGCTGTGTCGACCTCGTAGCAGGTCAGTGGACGCAACTGGCGTTCTGCCAGAAGCCCGATGCCAGGTATGACCGCTAGACAGCCGAGGGCCATCATCCCGCAGCCCGAGGTGCCAATGCGCCCTAGCCAGGAAGAGACGAAAAAGACCCTGTTGCCAAAAGGAGCGCCGCATATGTCAAAAGCCAGCTCGCCCCGCATCACGCGCAGATAGCGGCGCTTGGCCGAAAGAAAGCTGCCCTCCGGAAACTCAACCGTGTCCATTTTTAATGACGGAAATTCATGGTCGCGAATCCTGTTGGAGAGTTCGTTGTAAAAGCTTTTGGGAGTTACATTCAATCCCGAAAAGGAATGGTGCCAGTGGGAGAGATATTCGACAGGCTTTCGGTCAGTAACGTTCATGGTGGGAGGGTTCCTGCGCGGGATTCGATGACGGTAGAGGACTGGGCGACGATGACGGCCCGGCCCTGTACGGAAGTGATGATGAAGTGGTGTTCCGCCAGCCCCTCCTTCCAATCTCCGCGCTCCGGATTTTCGACGCGGAATGCGCTTCTGAGGGAGCAGGAGGCTTGGTTGGCCGCCTTTTCCTCCACTGCGAGGAAGGCTTCAAACTGCTCCCTCCGCGTCGGCCACCTTGCGAAATAGCGGGCTTTGTCGGCTCGAAGATCGTCGTGGGTCGCAGCCCTGCCGTAATAGCTCACCCGCTCGCCGTAGGATGCGATTGAGGCATCGAGATCTCCCGCCGCGTCTGCCTCTAGACAGCCGCAGATGATCGACCGCAATGCGGCAGTTTTTATGCAAGCCGCAGAAGACGGCGAGGGAGGAAGGAGTGGAATGATAGCGTCCCGATGCTCCAAGATTCGCAGGACGCCTCCTCTTTCTCGCAGATAAAATGTATGGAAGCTCTGGCCTCGCGCAGAAAAGCCGTTGCCTTTCCCCGATAACTTGAAGCTCACCCGGTGCTCCACCTTCAGGTATCCCGGCTCGGTGGAAACGCGCAGCGGCCCGACGATGGCTTCGCTTATCGCCGCGTTTTTCCTCCAGTCGGCTGCTAGGCTCTGCCGAAGCTCGTCATGCGAAAGCGTCCGATTGCCCACGACGGCTCTGTCTACGAATAGAGAAAGCGCCTTGTCCAGATTGCCGGATTGACGCGCCTCCCACCAATCCAAGACGACTGCTTCGGCTTTTTGAGGTGCGGAGATTACCGTTGGTTCTTGAGCAGGCGGAGGAAGATTGCGGGGCGGATTGACCGAAAACAGAGACGACTCCAGATTCTGCATGATGCTCTCAGGCGGAGGCGCGGCGGGCGGCGAATCTTCGCGAGAGAGCGGAGGGGGCTGACCCAATGGAATGACATCTTGGGATTCTGCAAAAGGCATGAAGACGGAGGCTATTGGCTTACCTTGATAATATGTCGGGGTCTGGTGGATTGAAGAGGAACGGGGCGCATATATCCAGTTTCTCCCGAGACGGAGGTAAGGGAAAATGACTAGCCAAATGGAGAACGCGGCAACGAAAACTGAGCCTTGGAACATGCGCCTTTCGCGGGCTAGCCTTATGCCTGTGCTAACGCCCACGAATCCGAAAAATTCACCTAGCGGAAGGCCGACCCACGGAACGGCTCCAATAGCCGGGCACAAAAGCAGCAAGCACCATGCATCCAATACATGACGAATCCGACGAGAGCGCTCGAGGACTGCTTCAAACACTGCGCCTCGCACATTGCTGCTATCAGTCATCAACCGTCAAGCAGCAAAGCTAGGTAGGACTGTCAATATGCTAACAAAAAACTGATGGATAAGTTCTGAAATAGTTTGAAATTCTTGGCCTTGTAGACTGGAAGAACCGGCAATATTTCTTCGGAGTCAGAGAATTGGGGAAGTCGATTCTTTCAGCGCCTTCTTCAATTTGTGAGAAGGAATTTTTGCCTCCGCCTTCTTCCATACCTCGGAAGGAAGCAATCCCAAAGCCATAGCGATACGAGACAGGGTTTCCGAGGTGGGACGCCGGTCGCCTCTCTCGATAAAGGTGATGGCCTGGCGATTGAGCCCCGAACGAACGGCCAACTCCCCAAGGGACAGTAAGGCGGCTTCTCGTTCCTCACGGAGGACAAGGCTCAATGCCTTGGAGAGTTCCGCAGCAAACTGGAGGTCGGTCGGCAAGCTGCCATAATAGGAAATAATCTTGATTTCAGAACGCTACAGTTGTAGCGTGTAGCGCAGTTAACAACCAAAACAATCCGACGCATGAACATCAGTAATTCCACTTTTACGCGCCGTTTGGGCCCTGACCCTCACGCCAATGGAGCGCAGACGCCTGCACTTCAAAACTGTCCCGACATTTGGGAACTCGACAGTGGCGATTTCGCCGTCATCGGCATTGAGGCCACCAAAGTTTTTCTCGATAAGCTACCGCCGACAGCGTCTTGTGGCCCTGACGAGCGAATCGTTATAGTGCCAAGACGCATACTAGTTGCAGCTAAGCAGGACATACCGGATTAAATATTCCGAAATTGGGCTTTCCATGCTACAATAGAGAGCATCATGTCAGCCACGTTTGACTGGATTATCCAAAACGCATTTGATCTTATTTCCACCATTGGAATCATTGCTAGTCTGCTGTTTACAGCTGCCAGCTATCGAACTGATAATCGGTCTCGTCGCCTGTCTAACTTAATTTTACTCACGTCGCAGCATCGGGACATCTGGAAAGAGTTTATTCAGAACCCTGCACTGAAACGAGTGCTTGATCCTTTTGCGCTGACTAAATCAACGCCAGTCACGGAATCCGAAACTCAATTCGTCGTGCTTCTTCTGCTTCATCTGCACACTTGGTTCAAGGCTCTCCAAATTGAAGACGTTTGTGAGGCAGGAAATCTGTCTCTAGATATTCAGACTTTTTTCAGCCTCCCGATTCCCCGAAAAGTTTGGGAAAACCGCCGCAACTTTTACGGCGTTGAGTTTGCTCGTTTCGTGGATGAAAATTTGAATTTAATATAAGGAGATATTGTTTTATTGATACTACAGATTTCATCTCGGTGTTTGTGATATATTAATCATATAGCCATGGAGTATAGCTATTTTTTTCGATCTAAGCCTAAGGTCAGTCTCTGTTTGATTACTTTAATGAGTTCTGCGACAATTTTTTTGCGGGTTTTTTCGTATTTTTTTTCATCTCTCACGAAAAACCAAAAATTAATGAATGGGCTCTGATAAGTGAGCCGGGTAAGATCCGCGCAACGTTCGGCTAACTCAAATTTATTTAGGAAAATTTTATTTGCACCTATTGACTCCGGCCCATTTTGAACGCCAAAAAGGACGAATATTCCCTCTTCTAAAAAAACAGTTTCAAGAATCCTTGTTCTAATCGAGAGTTCCTCAAAGTTAAGATTTTTGCGGAATTGAATAGCTTCTTCGATATTTTCAGGCGGTTTAATTACCACCGCCATTTCTTCCCAGAATTCTTTGGGGGATCGGAATCCTGTTTTGAAACGCGTTCTGTCTTCTACCAAGTTGCGAATCCCAGTCAGCAGCCACCATTCCTCTATTTTTAACATTCTAAGTGCTTTGGGATCTATCGATAGAGCTTTATTCCAAAGAGATCTTACTTCTTGCTCAAGCCACCCATCGGTCATTTGGATTTCCAATGAGCGCAAATTTGCATAAAAAGCCTCTTTATCATCAACATAGGTCTGTTTCATTTTCTCGATCTCTTTCTGATCCTCGTCTATAGGTTGATACGGGGCTTCATCATCATCTAGTGCATCCGAAGAAGGGAAAAATGCTGCATCCAGTCGCTCAATAAGCCAGAGAAATTTACCTTGTTTCGCCAAATGAACGACGCATCGAGTTAGAATAAGGTCAAATAGTCGAACTTTGTGATGATTGTATATATGACGATACGCTTGGAATCTTTCCCGTAGCAGTTTTTCGATATCTGATGTGGCGCGAGATCCGGGCGTTACAAGTATATGATCTGGATGTTTTTCCGGGTGCTTTTGGAAATTTTTGAACATCATTTGTGGATCCACCTCGCCCTCGAAGTGGACAAGACCTATAGAATTGAAGATTCTTGAGTAGTCAGCTCCGCTTTTCTGGAAGCCAGATGCTTCACTATCTCGGCGTATATAATCAATCCTATCCGCGTCGATGGGACCTGACACCATCGAATGCAGTATTGGAAATTGTTTTGTAAATAAGACCCTATTCGACATCAAAACAAGAAGTCGCGTTAAAGATTTAATTGGTATTTTTTCATGGAATCTTTCAAGATCGGCGAGAATGAGACTACCAAGGTGTTCGTGAAGCGAAAGATTGCTACTATCAATTCGTTCAAGAATCCTTGATTCAATCGAATTTTTGTTATTCCGAGATACTTCGCGCATATATTCGATAAGTGCAGTTTCGGAAGTATGGCTGTAAGGGAGATGTCCGATATCATGAAGAAGGCCGCAGAGTCTCATTACAGCGAAACCCCACAAATATCTTTCAGGATAGGGTCCTGGGATACGCTTCGAAAGTGTTCCCATAATATCAACATTAAATTTACCTAAGTCATGATGCCATTCCGTAGGGTTCGAATGGAGGCTCCATAAGGCTTTAAGCTCGTTATCAAGTTCGATAATCTCGGATTTGAGGGAGAAATACTTCACATTGCTAGATTTATTCTGCACGACAGGGGCAGTGCTCAAATTGCCTTCCTTGTCAAAATTAAGATCGAGATTAATAAAGAGATTTTTACATAGCTCGCCCGCCACATGCATGACTCCTACGCTGTGTGCAAATCGACTATGCTTGAGGCAAGGATACACACGGAATGCTGTGGAATTCTGGGTGATACTGTGAAGTCGGTTTAGCATGGAAGTTGCAAACAATGGCTTCTCCCATGAGAATATTTCAACCTCACCCCATATGGAATCTTTAATGAAGTTTCGTTTCATTCAATTATTAGTATATATAATTATATTATGGTATGATGATTCAGAAATGAACTCATCACACTATAATGATTTATTGTCTGTTTTATTAAAAGGAGCGGATATAAGTGAGCTGGCCGAAATTGCTGAAGTGGCTGATCGAGGTTACCCAACCAACTTATCAAAATCCCTTGCAAGAGAGATATTTATGGATACATGCCCATTCACTACTGTTAGTAAGGTTGTGGGGGATTTAATCAGTAAGGGAATTGTCAGACGATTGGGTGATAGATTTACTGCCACGCCCAAAGGTAATTTGCAACTGAAAAAGATGATTGGCACCGTCAATCATCTTTGAACCTTCACTCGAGCCGCCGGAGTTGTTCCGGCGGCTTTTCATTTAATGGGAAGGAAGGCTTAGGACTTAAGATGGCTCTACACGTCTCTCTTCGGGAGTCATGGCCTCCCACTTCAGGCCATTAGATGTCATCACCTTTGCATTGGCGGAAGGCATGCTCCAGAGGTTCTTCCAGTCCTTTGAACACTATGCTCAATCAGGATTTTAAGTGAGAAAGATGCAACTCCTTGATTACGTTATAATATTTACGAGCATTAAAAATAGAGCCGTCCAATTCAATGGACGGCTCTATGATAGAACCCAAAAATGCCTCAGATAGTAATGTGCAGTCAGAGATTGAAATTCATCTGTTCAAAGACTTTGCTGGAATTAGTGCGATCAAGTGGTAACTCAACGACAGTCTCCGCGAAGAGACGCGTGATATTGACGTAAAGCCTCCGCTGGTCCTCACCGACTCTTACCCAATGGATATTCTTCCAAGTGCGATAGGAGATGTTGCGCAACGTATCTCCCCACACAATTTCAGCCGGGATGCCCCATAGGGTTGTATTGAGGTAGCACATATCGGCTGCTACGGGATTAAGATCCCAGCAGGTGACTCGAAGGAGGTGGAGGTGAGCGGGAGCAAAGAGTTCGCCGATGGCGAGAACCATGCCGCCAGCTCCGCAGGCGGGCTCAAGAAGAGGGATCGCCCGGTCTTCTTCCTTTAGCTTCTCCGCGTCAATAAGCATCCGGGCCATCAATTGGGAAATTTCGGGAGGCGTGTAGAATTCTCCCCGAGCTTCCTGAGTCGCTTTCGAGGCGACCTCCAGATAGTAGGGGCCGAGGATGTCTTTGAAAGGATTCCGATCCATTTCGAGCACCAGCCCGGCCAGTGCCTCGGAAAAAAGATCGAGTTCCTCCCTCGAGTAGCGTCCCGCTACTTCAAGGTATTCCTCCTCGCGGGTTTGAGTGGCGAAGCAGCAAGCACCCATGCGGCAGAAATCACTGAAGATGGTCACAAGCGCGCCATGCTTGCGGGCTATTTGTCGGATCACTCCCCGATAATCGAGAGATGATTGGGAACTCATGGGAGTGGCGCGATTTGGTGATTACTCATCAGCTCCGTATATTCTCGTTCGAAGACGAGGAATGTGCGTGCTTTATGGCGTGGCGGGCGATTGCGCGCCGTAGATGCATTTTCTTTTTTCATGATTTAATGAACAATTGGTTCATCTGTCATGGTACCACGGAGGACGATTCAGTACAACGTGCAGCCCTTTACCAAGGCTGTTGCTGAAGGCGGTTCAAGAGCCCGAGATGCTTCCAGTAAGTGAACTCGGATTTAAAAGAGGCACTCCTTAACAGGAGTGCCTGGATGCTGCATTAATTTAATAGTCTTCCGGCAGCAGGAACGTAGTGGCTGATCTGTCGGCCTCCGTGATGATCCACAGCTTGCCGCGAGAAGGGAATTCGTAGGATGAGAACAGGCGACTGCCGTCCCGCAGGGCGCGGTCGTTGCTCGTTTTGTCTTCTTTGCAAAGATCGCCCCAGTCGCCATCCGCATGGCGGCGGAGGCAGGCTTCGAGTGTTTCCATCGAGAATGTCTCAGTCGCGTTCGGAGTGGCTACAAGTTCTCCAATCGGAAATTTTAGTGCAGTTAGATAAATGACTGTCATGGTTCGTATTAAGGTTCGAGGAACAAGTCCGTCTCCCATTGTACCATGACAGCGTCCGTCAGGACAGATGGCTCGGAGCAAGTAATCGGATATCTAACTAAAACGTCAGCCGCTTTCGCCAAACTGCAATTTCCTGATCGTCACGAGCGAATGGAGGGCGAGCCGACCCGCGATTTCACGGCTTCCGTTCCTCCCCGCATCGTCATCATCAAACATGATAAGGACATTATCATCGGGCTTCAGATGGGCGGCGATGAGTTTCTCTTGTGCGACACTCATGTGAGTCCCCATCAAGGCAACGACCTTGCGATGTCCCTGCTGGTGCAATTTGATCGCATCGAAGAATCCCTCGACAACGATCAAGGGCATTTCCGGTGGATTGTTGAAGGCGCAGTGGAGGTTGAAAACGTCGAATGTCTTGAAATAACCGGATGGCAATTTCCATTTGGGCGCGCCTTCCGATTCTTCCACCAACCGTCCAGCGTAGGCGACGATTTCGGAATTAGCATTGTGGATCGGCACGACGATTCTTTCGGCCATCATGCCTTTGGCACAATAGCCTAGGCCGAATTCAAGAATCGTTTCATCCGTGAGTCCTTTCCTGTACAGATAAGGATGCTTGTCATCGAGATTATTCAGGGTGAATCCCAAGGGTTTGTTAGCCTCCGGTATGGTTTCCGATGGTTGAACAGATTGGCCTGCGAGAAATTTCGAATTCGTGGACGTTTCCGGTTTGCGGGATTTTGTAGGCTGCGAAGGAGTATCGCTCCTTTCCGGCTGGCCGGGGGAATCCGGCAGGTTGAACCATTCGATTAGCAGAAGCGCCGCCTGACGAAGTGTGACATTTTCCATTCTGGCCACGAAATCCAGAATGTTTCCGCCTGAACTACAGGCGGTTTTGCTGTGGCAGATCCAGACGTTCTTTTCCAGCTCGATGCTGAATCCATCCCGACTCGTGCCCTTATGAATCGGACAGGGGCCGCGAAGGGATCTTCCGCCGGACTGCGGCCTGAAGGTGTCGCTGATCTGGTAGTGCTCAAGAAGCTGGGGGAATTTCACGCTGCTCTTGACGAATTGGAAATCGACCCATTTGGTTTTATTGGACATGGAGGTTGTTGATTGAAGGTGCATTCGGAAAATGACGGCCGATGTGGCGTCATCGTTCCAATAACCATTGTACAACAAGCAGCTCATGCAGGCACGTTGCGCGAGTTTATGGGCGCAGGGTGTCTTCAATTTCCGGCTGGGAAGTGAGCCAAGGATGGTCGAGAATTGAGCCGCTTTGGACAGTGGCCATAAGGCTGTTCCGATCCGTAATGAGGAAAATTCCTGAACCTCGTTTGATTTTCCCGGCGGTCGCCGCGATCCGCTTGGAGCGCTTGGCGGAGGTGGTCACGGTGAGAAGCTGGAAGCGGCCAATTCCAAGCTCCGAACGATGAAGGCTTCGATGCCAAGTCTCGCTGTAAAGCTCAAGCTTCCGGGCAAACGAAGTGATCTTTGAGGAGGCTTTCCGCTCGATGGGCATGGTTCCCATATCCGCCTCAACAAAGTAGTAGCATCGGTTCTGCTTTCCGGCGCTTTCCAGATTCTCAAGCGCGAAAACCGCGTCGGGATGGATGCTTGAGGACTTGCCTGTCGAAGAACTCACTTTCCAAGCGAGGGGACGGGAATGGGCTGGGAGCAGGTCTTCCGGCGAAATGAAGCGGATGGTTGGATGATTACGGAAAGACTTTTCCATCGCGACCATGATGTCGGTAATGAGAAGCGTATGCTGCAAATACAGTTGCCGCACCGCGTTGTTCTTCTCCGTCCAATCCATCCGCGATTCCCTCTTGTCCGGCTGCGGTGCGAGAGCATGCAGCGTTCGGGCACCCTTGCTGGAAATTCCGTAAACGAACGGAGCGGAGCCGCTGCGGTAAAAAAAGTCCAGTTGGCAGCGCGGGCGTGTCACATAGCCATGATGGAACAGGCACTGCAGGCGTCTTAGAACCTGTTGGCTGCTTCCGCCCACCAGATCAACAATGTGGGTCGATTTCAGGAACCGATGGCGATAGATCGCGCGGAGGATAGCATGGTCGCGCTCGGTAACTTTGATGATTTGCGCCCGGATAGGATCACGACTGAAGCGCGGAAGGCGGAGCTTGGAAGATTTAATCATCCATTCATTATATCACGGACGGCATGGGCGGCGGAAATGCTCAGCCCGACTCCAGCCAGTTCACGAGCTTGCGCTCGATAATGTCTCTCGGCGTCGTGAACCGCATTCTTGAATGAGAGATCAGCTTCTCGACCTGAGTTCTTTTTACGGAGGGCGGAGCAAGCGTTCGTCCCAAGAAGGGAACCGTGGTGACACCATGGCTCAGAAGCCGGACGATGACATGAAATCGATCCATCTCGACAAAGCGCGACGGAGGAAAGTCGTTTCCCAGCTCGTTGCCGAGTGCCACTGCATCCGAATATCCGACTTTGAACGAAAGAAGGGTGCCGACATTTCCCAACACAGCCTTTTGAACGGGAAGCGAAAGCTGTGCAATATACTGGTGGGATAGGGTGAGGTTGAGGCGGAACTTGCGGGCTTCCGACAGGAGGCTGGCAAAGCTGTCGGTCGAAAAATTCTGGAACTCATCGAGGAATAGGAAAAAATCGACACGATCCTTTTCAGGCGTATCGGCGCGGGCCATTGCCGCAAGCTGGAACTGGGTGGTAAGCAGGGAACCAATCAGGTTGCATTTGTCTTCGCCGAGCTTTCCCTTGCATAAATTTGCTATAAAAATCTGTCGATGGTTCATGACATGGGGAAGCGAAACCTTGGTTCCGCTCTGGCCGAGAATATTGCGAAGCTGCGGGGAAAGCATGAACTGGCCGACCTTGTTCTGTATCGGCGCGATGCTTTCGCGGCGGTAACGCGGATCGTAGGATTCATATTCCTTTTCCCAATAATTCCTAAGAAACGGATCGTCGATTTGTGAGACGATTTTCCTCCTGTAATTGTCGTCGGTAAGAAGACGGTTGATCCCCAGCAGAGAGGCGTTCTGAGCATGAAGCAGCGCGGACACGCTGTTCCAAAGAATGAACTCCAGTCGGGGACCCCAGGATTCAGACCAGAGCGACCGAAAGGCGCTGACGATGCCAGACGCCACAAGGTGGTGATTTTCCTTGGCCACGCCTGCGAAAACATTCAGGCCGAGCGGATGCGCCTCATCCGCAGGATTGAAGTAAACAAGGTCATTCGAACGATGGCGGGGAATATGGGCGAGAATCTCCTCGGCCAGATCGCCGTGAGGATCTAATAGGGCCAGGCCATCTCCCTTTTCCAAGTGCTCGATCAGCATGTTCTTGAGCAGGGTCGTCTTGCCTGAGCCGCTCTTGCCGATCACGTAAACGTGCTGTCTTCGATCCTCAGCGGTCATGCCGAAAGGCTCGCCATCGCTCCAGCCATGGCGCACTCCGAGGCAATATTCCGCTGTGTCAGGATGCTTTTGAGACATAATCCGGAGCCAACCGCTATTCCATGATCCTGACGGGGGAGAGCTGTTCTGTGAGAGGGAATCCGATCCGGACGCGCCGCTGACATTCGTAATGCGTGGACGAGTCAGCGGGGTAATGTGCGACTGGCTTCGAATCGCGCTCCTTTTATTGTAGCATATTGCGGCGCGGGTTTTTCCTTTGGTCGCTTGCGCGCCCTCCGCTACGCGGCGGCTGTTGGGGAAGCGGACTATGTGCGCGCCATTTGTTCCTCTCATTGACCAGTTCCCCCAACGTGTCGGCAAGTCCGATAGGACGTGCAAGGCCGACTTCGAGGATTTTGGCGAAGTGAAAATGGTTAATGTGAGCGAGTCCCGACAGCCGATAGGAAAAACCTCGAAGTCGGCCTTGGGCCGGACACGTTGGGGTGCTAGTTGGCCTTGTTTTGCAAGGCGCTATTCAGATTGGACGGGCGATAGCCCCTACATACCATGGATGTAGTACCATTTGTAGCGTCGCACAATATCTGTTTCGCGACATTTGCACAGACCAAGCTCTATTTCAGCTTGTATCGTAATAAAAAGACAACCGTTACATGTTGTCTTTTTGCGATCTTATTTGATTTGAGTTCTAAGACGATTTTTCCAAAAAAATTCTCTACGGCTCGCGTGGCCGATGGCCACAATGTAAATGCATTCATCTAGCAGGATAAAAGTAACGTAGTATTTATAAAAATGCTTTAGACTTATTCTACGGGCGTCACCCAACACCGTTTTGTAATGGTGTGGGTTGGATTGACAGAGCTTGATTCTCGCTTGAAGTTCCTGATCGAGAAGCACTGCCTTTTCGATACCCTCGGTGCGGCGCATGTAATCAAGGGCGTTGATATAATCGACTTGAGCATCGGCATCGAACCTAAGCTGCAGCATTTTGGTGTTGAGCCAAAAACTTGGCAGCTTCTGAATAAACTTCTTCGGGGGTGCGGAGTACGGCTGTGCCGTTTTTGATCCGCTCCACTCGGTGGCCGATTTCGCTTTCCCATGCCGCGTCAAGAGCCTCCTCTTCCAGATCATTTTCAATAGATGCGTAGAGGCTGTCGAGGATGAATTCGGCGGGAGTCGAATATCCCCCTTGAGCCATTTTTTGATCCACAACTTTTTGCAGGTCGTTTGGAATGTTGATGCTAATTGTCATAGTTCCATTTTACCTCGGACGGGATATTTTGTCCAGTGTTGGGCCGTGAAATCCTAACATCTATATCACCCTAATTTTCTAAAAATGAATAGTTGGTAAAATCTTTTTTCTATCACTACTTCCCTTCTCGTAGATTTGGATTTGAGAAAAATATTGAATCGAATAAATCCATTCCCAATTCCCTGCTCTCTGTCCGCGTGTATTTTTTCTTTTTTTAAAAAGCTTCTTCATTGTATTATTCTTTGTTTTTTTATTTGGGTTCTATACATGTATTACTATGTAGAAGGTTTCTTCCTACCCCCCATGAAGTTTTCTTCGTGCCCCCCTTGTGAGTTTCTTCCTACCCCCTAAGAAGAATTCTTCCTACCCCCTTCTGTTGATTTTATCCGACGACTTTTTTTGCAAACTGACCTTTCCGACAAGCTTGTTCAGTTCGTCACTTAGCTTCACAATATCGGAAGTCGGAATGCGCCTCCACTTCCCAGCCGCCCGAATTGTACGGTCGTTTCTATTTTCAATTTTCACTGAAATGTAGCCTTTCGATTTGAGAGAAGAAATGTGCGTGGAAACCTGCCGTGGACTGATTCCGAAGAACTCGGAGAAATGTCGGTTCGAGGCAAAACATCCCCGCTCATTGTCGAGGCTTTGGATTTCCACAAGGATCACTTTTTCGATGAGCGACAATTTGTCACTCAGCCAAATTTCCTTCGGTATCCACACTCCCTTAAAATCTCTTGGCATACGTTCCATACTTCAATATTATACACTACGATAAAGTGATTTGCTATGCGTCACTTAGAAGAAAATAAATGAATAAATTTCATTAAGCTGCTATGTCGTCGGAGATTTGATCTGTAGAAAAATTTCCGTTTTCGGGAGATTGGTATCCGATATTCCAAATGTCGCTAACAATCTTGTTGTCAGTGTCTTCATAGTGGTAACCATTATCGTTAACAAAATCATTTTTCTTGTTATCAGCGGGAGTGTTATAATCTGACGTTTGGTATCCAGGTGTTGTCGTGAGTTTTAAAAGTTCCTGGATTTGCTCGGACTGACGGATGCCCTGCCCGACAAGTCGAATGTTCAAATCGCTGAGTTCGTGATTCTGTTTCGACAAATCTGTAATCTGAGAATCCTTTGCTTTCAATTGTTCGTCTGTTGCGATGAGTCTTTCGCGAAGAAAGGTAATCATCTCTCGTTCAAGCGACGAATCGAATTTCATTTGCTCGGAGTGGGGCGAAATATTTTGTTTGGTTTGGTTACCATTTTGGTTATTAAACTGTTTATCTTGGTTATCAACGTTGCTACCAAATGACGATTCTTGGTTAACAGATTGGTTGCGAGGTTGGATACCAAAGTCTGAATCACCGGAAAAAGAAGGGAAATCCACTGGCGGAGCGATGGGAGCACTCTTGGTTTCTCGCATATAGGAAAGCGGATTGATCTTCCAAGTGAAGTGTTGATCGTCCACAAAATCCTCACGGATAAAGTCATCACCTTCGGTCAATTTCCCAACGGTTCGCAATTGATGAAAGCGGTATCGAACCACGCGAGCGGGGATATTAAGTTCACGCGACAAGTCGTGTAGTGTTACGAAATTCATAATACAATTGTAGCACGACAAATGACAGGAATTGAAGTGCCGCATCTTTTGAAAGAAAGAGGCATCGCGGGGGGATGAATTAAATTTCAAGCGAGCTTGAAAAAAATCCGATATCCAGAAGTTCAAATTTTCCGGTCGTATCCAATCCGAAAATTGCCGTCGAATTTACTGAATAGCCGGAATTACTTTTGTGTGATCTTTCCACTTTTCAAAACTGCGGATTTTTTTTGCGAGCAAAATATGACACGTCTCGAATTTTTTTAGCGGCGGGTGGCTGATGACATGAGTGGCGATCCTCCCAAGCCTGCGTCGAAAGCGAGCTTCAGAGGCAGATTCGTTCGACGGATTCGTTGATTAAAAAATATCACTCATATGATACTATTCCTGGATGTTAAGTGCCGGGAATAATGATCTTACATGAGTTGCATGAATACACGGGAGGCCCAAGCAGTTCTTAGATGGGACGCCCGACGGAGGAGAGGAGTTCCAGCCCTGATCTGCGAGCCCAAGAAAGAAGGGTGGGGAAGCCACGGCGAAGCGGAGGGTGCGCAAGCGGTAGCGCTGATGGAATCTTAAAACCGGAGTGGCCCAGCAGGCTTCACAATGACTTGCCCAATGTGAAAATCTACTTTTTGGCTAAAAAGGCCTTCCGCTTATTTTTTGGATAGAGAAGAGGGACAGCAACTTTAAAAGCAGCCGCCAACTCCAACAACTCAAAGTCGGAAACCCATCGCACGCCACCCTCAATTCGTGCGACCACGCCTCGAGAAATGTCCCAGCCTTGTCTTTGGCAAATTGCTGCAAATTCCTGCTGCGACCAGCCGCGCTCATTGCGGAGGCTGATTATTTGAGGGCCGACGATATTGCGCGGGGTCTCCATGCTCCTTCTCAATTAGCCTGCTTTTTCCTTGTTATTGTCTGGAATTCCGAACATTCGTGTGAGAAATTCCACATTTTAACATCTAGGCGGATCAAAGTGCCACAAACCGAGTTCACCTCTTGGTGGCAGAATCGGAACTCCGATTTCTCGTGCTTGACGAATCTCCACAAATTACCTCTATCAATCCATGAAATTTCCCCTCGCATTTCTGTTAACCGCAAGTCTGCCGGTTTTAGCCCAAGAAAGCTCCCAGCCCATCGGGGATACTTCTTCTCCTATGGCGATTACCGAAAATTCCGGGGAAGGTGAGGAAGCTCCGACAGCGCCAACACTTGGAATCAGAGCGCAGGATATCCGCGAAACAACCGTTCGTGAGCTTGACGAGCAGAAGTTTATTTTTCAGCGCGTTCAACCCGTTGAACTTGCTCCTCCTCAGCCAGACGCCGCTCCAGCGGAACCTCTCACAAGCCAAGAACTCGCGGCGGCTGCTGCGGCTAGGGCAAAGCAAAAATTCCTCTTCCTCGGTGGCAGCGTCTATTCATCCGATGATTCCCCAGGCAAATATCGAACATTGGTGAGGTATTGGCCAGAGGAGGGAGGTGAAGAAATAATTTTTTGGTCGTCAGCTAA
>Ga0157370_10001294_pt1 | contig 31198 bp, 25 predicted proteins | sample C35metaG_FD_113463 | JGI IMG/M metagenome (GOLD analysis project Ga0157370, IMG submission 113463) | Corn rhizosphere microbial communities from Kellogg Biological Station, Michigan, USA - C3-5 metaG | ecosystem: Host-associated > Plants > Roots > Rhizosphere > Soil | place: USA: Michigan...
CGCGGCGCGATGCCTGGTCCCGAGCGTCGTGGAAACGGCGGGATTCACGCTCAGCGGCAGGAAGCAGGCCGCGGCCGCGAGCCGATCCTTCTGGATGATAACCGCTCCATCGTGAAGGGCTGTATTCGGCTGAAAAATTGAAAGCAGAATATCGCGGGAAATCGTCGCATCAAGGCGGACGCCGCTCTCGACGAAGGTGCGCAGGCCGATATCCCGCTCGAGCACGATGAGGGCCCCCACTTTATCGGCGGAAAGGGATGTGAGCGCCAACAGGATCTCATCCGTCGACTCCGGCCTGCGATATCCGCCGAAAAGTTGCTTCCGCCCCACCCGGGCAAGCGTGCGACGGATTTCGGACTGGAATAAGACGATAATCGCGATCGCGGTGTACGGGGCCAGCGATTGCAGAATCGAACGCAAAGCCTCCAGGTTCATGTAAACCGCGAGTTGATAGACGATTACGACTGTAAGGATGCCGGCGAGGATATGTGCCGCGCGCGTGCCGCGAATAATCTGAAGCAACTGGTAAATAAGAAACCAGACAGCCAGGATATCCAGCACGAAGTACTTCGTGAAGTGCGGCGCGTTGAACGTGAATTGGGCCGGCGGCATTTATGGGCGCCTGTTCCACCGGGACAGGCTGCCGTTATTTTAGCCGAGGTTGGAACGCGAATTTGACCTGGTTCTCATACAAATAACGCATGCTATGAACTGTGGGCGCGGGCCGCACGCTCTGCGATTCCCGCGCGGACGATGAAAACCGACGCTATATTGGAAATTCCAGACGCGCCATGTCATTCACGACCATTCCAGAAGCGATTGACGAGATTCGCTCCGGCCGCATGCTGGTCGTGGTGGACGATGAAGATCGTGAGAACGAAGGCGATCTGACGATTGCGGCCGAAAAAGTCACGCCCGAAATCATCAACTTCATGGCCACGCACGGGCGCGGGCTGATTTGCCTGACGTTGACGCCTGAACGCTGCGACGAGTTGCGGCTACCGCTCATGTCACCGCACAATACTTCGAATTTCGGGACTGCGTTTTGTGAATCAATTGATGCGCGGGACGGCGTCACCACCGGAATCTCAGCGGCGGACAGGACGCGAACGATTCTCACCGCCATTCAACCGGATACGCGTCCAGGCGATCTGGCCCGGCCCGGTCATGTTTTCCCTTTGCGCGCACGGGAAGGCGGCGTTCTGGTGCGCGCGGGACAGACAGAAGCCTCGGTGGATCTGGCGCGCCTGGCCGGGCTAAACTCTTCGGGCGTGATCTGCGAAATCATGAATGAGGACGGCACGATGGCGCGAGTGCCGGAGTTGAAAGAATTCTGCGCAAGGCACAACCTCAAAATGACCTCGGTGGCGGAACTGATCCGGTATCGCCTGCGGCATGAACGCTATGTGCATCGCCGGGGAGAGGGCTGTATCGAGACCGGTTTCGGCGATTTCCGCAGCATTCTTTACACGAGCGATTTGAATCCGGAATCGCATATCGCGCTGGTTCGGGGCGAAATCGCGGGGCGTGAGAACGTGCTGGTGCGAATGCATACGCACTGCGCCTACGGGAATCTCTTTGGCTCCACGCGCTGCGATTGCCAGATGCTGGTAAATCACTCGCTCCGCCGCATTGCCGAAGAGGGCGCCGGGGTTCTGGTATATCTTCATGTCACCTCGGCGGGGCTTCGGGTGGATGATGGCCGCGTGACAGGGCACGACCGAAGGCAGGCGCATGCACCGCAACAACATGAAGTCGGAATCGGTGCGCAGATCCTGTCCGATCTTGGATTGCATACGATCCGGCTGCTGACGAATCACCCGCGGCGCATCGTGGCGCTCGAAGGTTTCGGGATTGAAATTGTCGAGCAGGTCCCCGTCGGCTGACTGCGCGATGTTGCGCGTCGGGCCGGCACGTAAACTGAAGCTATGGCTCTGACCATTGCAGGACGGGCATTCCAGTCGCGCCTCCTTATCGGCACGGGGAAGTATCATAGTTTTCAGGAAATGGCGCGATGCCATGCGGCATCAGGCGCGGAGATCGTCACGGTCGCGGTACGCCGTGTAAATCTGACGGACCGCTCGAAGGAATCGCTGCTCGACTATATCGACCGTTCAAAATTGTTCATTCTGCCGAATACCGCAGGCTGCTACACGGCCGATGATGCGATCCGGACGGCCAGACTGGCGCGCGAAGTGGGGCTCTCGAACTGGGTCAAGCTGGAAGTCATCGGCGATGAAAAGACGCTCTATCCGGACAACGCCGGTTTGGTTGAAGCGACCCGCGTACTGGCAAAGGAAGGCTTCATCGTCCTGCCGTATACGAATGACGACGTGGTGAATGCCCGGCGCCTGATCGATGCCGGCGCCGCGGCCGTAATGCCGCTGGCCGCGCCCATCGGCTCGGGGCTCGGGATTCAGAATACGACCAGCCTGCGCATCATGCGCGAGTTGATTACGGAAGTTCCGCTCATTGTAGATGCGGGCGTGGGCACGGCATCGGATGCGGCGATTGCCATGGAACTCGGCGCCGATGGCATTCTGATGAACACGGCGGTGGCGGCGGCGCAGGAGCCGGAGAAGATGGCTCTGGCGATGAAACTTGCCGTGGAAGCAGGGCGGCTGGCATACGCAGCCGGCAGAATGGAAAAGCGACTGTATGCGAGCGCGAGTAGCCCGCTGGCGGGTGTAGTTGGCGGAGGACGTTAACGCAATCCCGCGCTGCTCGCATTTGCTCGCGCAGCCGATATAAAACTGATCAGCCTTACTGATCCCGTTACGCGCCCACGCGAACGGCGTCACGCTCAGTAACTTCGCTGATCCTGTACCGCTTCCGCAATCCGAGGAATGGTTTCTCGATAGAGACGTAAGTCAACGTCGAAACCAGAATTACAACCGGCAGCACGAGCACAATGCTGGTAAGCAGAATGTTATTCATCGCGGAGAGCGACGGAACGGTGAGATACCAGCCTTTGCCTGCAAAGATCCAGATCACGGGGATATGCACCAGGTAGAGCGAGTAGCTGATGCGGCCAAGAAACTCCAGCGCGACGTCGAAGAGATGCGGCACATAGCGGGCGAATCCCAGGTAACTGGCGACAAACGCGGTCCAGAAGGCTGCTTCGACGCTGGGCCACGCCACACGCCAGCTCTGTCTGGCAACGAATCCACCGGATAGATGAAACCAGTAGAGAATGCCGCACACACCCACCAGGATCACCGGAAATAGCCAGCCCAGCTTCCGCGGCATTCCGTATTGCTGGACCAGCCACGCCAGCACCGCGCCGGCGAGAAACTGATCAACCCTCCCGAGGACCGTCCAATATGTGACATCCAGAATATCGGCCCCCAACGCAAGCGTCGCAAGCCGCACGAGCCAGACGATGACGGCCATCTGCAACAACGGCCAGAGCCGATTCCTGTTCAGAAAGTGCCGGATCGCTGGAAACAAAAGATAAAGATGGGTTTCGACGGAAACGCTCCAGGACACACTGGCCCAGGGTCCGAGGGACAGCCCTCCAGCAAGGTAGCCAAACTGTAGTACGGATGTCAGCAGCCCGATCAGCTGAAACTGAGACCGAAATGCATTGGCTCCCGTGATTAGAAAAAAGAAGAACAGCGGAAACAGTCGCAGAAAACGGTTCCAGTAAAAACCGCCGTAAGAGATGCTGCGCGCAAGCGAACCATATGTCAGGATGAAGCCGCTGATAACCAGGAAGAGAGAGACTGCGGTATGTCCCTCGATCACCGAAGCCAGCATGAAGCTCCGGGTGTGAATCCAGTCGGTGGGCCGCCATTCCCGATGTAGAACTATCCGCGGGTAGAACAGGTGGTAGCAATGGTAGAAGATGATCAGCAGAGCCGCGAACGCGCGGAGATGATCGACCGCCGGCAGATATTTACGGTTGGGGCTCTCCATGGGTGATTTGCATACAGCGGCGCGCCATCAGATATCTCTTTCAGCGATCAATATGATCGACAATAGCATGCGCATTCAACCTGACCAGGCGTTCAGGCGGACGTAACGCACTTGCCTCGAGCGACGATCTCAATGGGCTGATCCCAAAACAACTGAGTGTGGTGGCCAGGGACGGAATCGAACCGCCGACGCCAGCCTTTTCAGGGCTGCGCTCTACCATCTGAGCTACCTGGCCGTTTATGGGAGGGCTTCCCGGAGGGAATTTTCAGTATACCAGGGTTTCAAGCGGGTTGCAGATGCTCGAGTTCTCCGGCGCTGGCCTTCTCGATATCTGCGTGCAGACTGTTGCCGTGCGCGTCCATCGTGACAATAGCTGGAAAGCCGTTTACGCGGAGATGCCACATCGCTTCCGGAATGCCGAATTCCATCAGGTGTACGCCGAGGACGTCCTCGATAGAGCGCGCATAATACTGGGCCGCGCCGCCGATTCCGTTCAGGTAAACTGCTCCGAATTCCTTCAGAGCCGCCGACGTCTTCGGTCCCATGCCGCCCTTTCCGACCACTGCACGCACGCCATAGCGGCGGATCACGTCGGCCTGGTAGGGCTCCTCCCGAATGCTGGTGGTCGGGCCGGCGGCTTTCACTTTCCACTTCTCGCCTTGCTTCAGCATCACGGGGCCGCAGTGGTAAAGGACCGCTCCGTTGAGATCGACGGGCGGCCCATTTTTCATCAGATGTGCGTGAACGGCGTCGCGCCCGGTGAACATTTCGCCGCGAATGAGCACCACGTCGCCAACTTTGAGAGCACGCACCTGCTCTTCGGTAATCGGCGCGGTGAGAACTACTTCGCGCCCACTGAGCGGGAACCCCTCCCCGCGAGTCATCTTCTCGACAGGACGCGACGGATCACGATAAATCCATGAAGTGATCGCGCCCGAATGCGCGTCGAGGCGAACGCCCAGGCGGCGGAATGCCCAGCATTCATAGGCAACGGACACGAAGAAGCTCGCAGGGAGCCGGTTCGCGGCTGTGATTTTGCAGCCGATGAGAGATACCTTGCCGCCGAAACCCATCGCGCCGACGCCGAGTTCGTTAGCTTCCCGCATGACGCGCGATTCAAGTTCCGCGAGCGCCGGATTCGCGTTTACGTCATCGAGAGTGCGGAAGAGTTGCTGCTTGGCAAGGTCATAACCATGTGCGCGATCGCTGCCAATGCAAACACCCAGCGCGCCCGGCGCGCATCCTTGCCCCTGCGCCTGCCAAACCGCATGCAGGAGACATTTGCGGACGCCTTCCAAATTTCGATCCGCACGTCCCAGTCTTTCGAGATTCGCAGGCAGGGAATACTGGATGTTCTTGTTTTCACAGCCGCCGCCCTTGAGGACGAGCTTCACTTCGATGCCGTCGTTTTCCCACTGCTCGAAATGAATCACGGGTGTGCCTTCGCCGAGATTGTCGCCGCTGTTCTTCCCAGTGATCGAATCGACTGAGTTCGGGCGGAGTTTACCTCGCCGGGTCGCCTCCGCTACCGCGCTGCGGACCGCCCGCGAAATTTCCATCTGATTCACGCCGATGGGCGTGTGGACGTAGAACGTCGGCATGCCCGTGTCCTGGCAGATCGGACCTTCGTCTTCTGCGGCCATATCGATATTGGAGAAGATGATATTCAACGCCTGTGACGCCTGAGTGTTGGGCGTTTCGGCGAGACCTGCCGCACTCATGGCCGCCCGTACGTCGGGCGGCAGATTGGTTGCGGTCTGGGTGATCAGTTCGATGAGGCTGCTTTCAAGAAACTGCATGCGAAGTGACATTCTACCGAGTCCTCCGCATCGATTTTCTCGGGCGCCACGTCAGCCGAGCAGACGAGCTGCCGGTTTAGCGAAATAGGTCAGGATGAAATCCGCTCCGGCGCGCCGAATCGAAATGAGAGTCTCCATCATCGCGCGCTCAAGATCAATCCATCCATTGGCAGCCGCCGCCATGATCATGGAATATTCGCCGCTTACCTGATAAGCGGAGATCGGAACGTCGAAGCGATTGCGCGCCTCGCGGATTAAGTCGAGGTATGCCAGCGCGGGTTTCACCATGATCATGTCGGCGCCTTCTTCGAGATCGAGCTCGATCTCGCGCATCGCCTCACGAGCGTTGGCCGGGTCCATCTGGTAGCTGCGACGATCTCCGAACTGGGGCGCGGATTCGGCCGCCTCGCGGAACGGCCCATAAAAGACGGACGCGAATTTCGCCGCGTAAGAAAGGATGGGAATGCGGGTGAAACCCGCCGAATCCAGAGCTGTGCGAATCGCGGCGACCCGTCCGTCCATCATGTCCGATGGCGCTACTACGTCCGCACCGGCGGAGGCATGCGAAACGGCGCTTTTCGCCAGCCACTCGAGAGTGGAGTCATTGTCGACATCGCCGTTTATGACGCGACCGCAATGGCCGTGGCTCGTGTACTCACAATTGCAGACGTCGGTGATAATCAGCAAATCCGGGGTGTCGCGCTTGATCGCCCGGATCGCCCGCTGCACGATCCCCTGATCATCGTATGCTCCGGACGCCTCTTCGTCCTTCAATTCAGGCAGTCCGAACAGAATCACGCCGCCAATGCCCAGCGAGCGGACTTCGCGGCACTCTTCCACGGCGGCATCGATCGAGAGCTGGCATTGCGGAGGCATCGAGCTGATGGGCCGCCGAACGCCTTCTCCGGGACATACAAACAGCGGCAGAATGAAGTTCGCCGGGTCGAGTCTCGTCTCGCGAACCAGCCTGCGAATCGCCTCGGCGGAGCGTAACCGGCGAGGCCTGTGAACAGGAAAGGGCATCTGTTCAGGATTCTAACTTTCCATTTCACCCCACCTGAAAAACGTGATACCCAGGGGCCGGCGAACCGGATTATAATTTGCGATAGCAAGCTTCAGAGTGGAGCCGTTCCGGCGCCCTTGACATGAGTATCCTTGCGATTAGAATAATTCGTATCCCTTCCAAGCGTTCCTATGCAGACCGCCTGCGAACATAAGAAAACAGTGATCATCGCCCGCCGTGATGGCGTGGACTACGTCGAATGCCTCGATTGCCGGCAGATCTTCGAAGCGGAGGATCTGGAACCGGTCGCAGTCGAATCGGAAGACGAATAGCCCGCTTCCCTCTGACATCCACCGGCCAATATGGTTCGTACTGCCGAAGGTAAGGTGTGTCCTCCGCACAGCGGCCTTTCCAGGCCGCCTGTTAGGATACGCCTATATGCATGATCTGGGGGCATTTCGCGCCAATCTGGACGCGATCGCCGAACGTCTCGCGACCCGCGGAAAGCCGATTCCAATCGAGGGGTTTCGAGAGCTGGACCGCCGCCGCCGCGCCGCGATTACGGAGACGGAGCAACTTCGCGCCGACCAGAATGCCCTTTCGCGCCAGGTCGCGGCGATGCGCAAGGAGGGCCAGGACACGGCCGAGCTTCAGGCAAAGTCCCGGACGATCGGAGAACGGATATCTGAACTTGCAGGACAGGCGGACGAGGCCGACGGTGAATTCCGCGCATTGCTCGCCGGGGTGCCCAATGTTCCTCACGCGTCCGTACCGGTGGGAAACTCCGCTGATGAGAATGTGGAAATCCGGCGGGTGGGCGAGCCTCCGAAATTCGCTTTCGAGCCAAAGGCGCACTGGGATATTGGGCCTGATCTGGGGATTCTCGACTTCCACCGCGCTGCGAAAATAACCGGCGCGCGGTTCGCAATTTACATGGGCGCGGGCGCAAAACTCGAGCGGGCCCTGATCAACTTCATGCTCGACCTGCATACGCGCGAACACGGCTACACAGAGGTGCTGCCGCCGTTTATCGTGAATTCCGCCAGCCTGTACGGCACCGGACAGCTTCCGAAATTCGCCGAGGACCTCTTCAAACTGGAGAATACGGACTACTGGCTGATACCGACCGCGGAAGTGCCGGTGACGAATCTTTTTCGGGACGAAGTTCTGAGCGCCGATGACCTTCCGATTCGTTATTGCGCGTTCAGCGCTTGCTTCCGAAGCGAAGCCGGTTCGTACGGTCGCGATGTGCGTGGGATCATCCGGCAGCACCAGTTCCAAAAAGTGGAGATGGTCAAATTCACGCGACCGGAGCAAAGCTGCGACGAGCTGGAACGTCTGACGGCGGATGCGGAAGATGTTCTTCGGCGTCTGGGTCTGCCCTTCCGAACGGTGGTGCTGTGCACGGGTGACATGGGCTTCAGCTCAGCCAAAACGTACGACATTGAGGTGTGGTTGCCGGGCCAGAACGCTTACAAGGAGATCTCCTCCTGTTCCAATTTCGAATCATTTCAGGCGCGGCGCGCCAACATCCGCTTCAAAGGCGCGAAAAAGGCGGAATATGTTCACACGCTGAATGGGAGCGGGCTCGCGGTAGGGCGTACCTGGGTTGCGATTCTGGAGAATTACCAGCAGAAAGACGAAAGCGTTCTGATGCCTGACGCCCTGCGGCCTTACTTAAACGCTGAACAAATTACGGCTAAAGGCGAACTGAAATAGACGCGGCCGCCCGAACCGGGCGGCCGCAATTCATGCGCGAATGGGGATCAGAAGAGAACCTTCATCGCGAACTGCAGGATGCGCGGATCGTAAGCTCCGGTGACCTGCCCGAAGTTCGATGAACTGAAGTTCTGGCTCAGAGTTCCGAACGTCGCCCCGGCAGGCTGGCCGGGTGGCGCGAAGTTTCCGACAAAGTTCGTGTGGTTCAGGATGTTGAACGCTTCAGCACGAGCCTGCAGACTAAACCGTTCGGTAAGACGGAAAGTCCGGCTCAGCGACAAATCGAAGCTGAAATTGCCGGGTCCGCGGACGGCGTTTCGCCCCAGGTTGCCATAAGTTCCAATGGCGTTCTGAGCAAAAGCGGCAGGATTCAGCCACTGCACGCAGATCGCCTGCGAGCTGCAGGTAGGATTTGTGGCTCCTACATTCGGAAGCACCTGATTCGGGCGATCGTTATTCAGACCGGTGAGCGAGTTGTCTTTGCCGGACGTGATATTGAGAGGCTGGCCGCTCGAGGCGTGGATCAGCGGTGCGAGTTCCCAGCCGTTGACCAGATGATTCATGAAGGAGTTGCTCGTTTTGAAGGCGCTCTGGGCGACGCCCGTCAGATTGAAGTTATAGCGGGTATCCGAGATGCAGGGCCCCCAATCGGCGTGCCGGTTGGAAGGCTGAGAATTGGTCGAACCGGCCAGCGCGGCGCCGAAATCATAGTCGGAAATGCAATAAGAATCGGTGAAATTAGCGTTCATCTGGAAGTTATTGCCGAACCGGTGGGTGACGGACGCCAACAGACCCTGATAATGCGCGACGGCTCCGTCGTCCATTGTGTCTATACTTGCGTAATAAGAGCCTGTCGTCGGGTTGGACAGGTACAGCAGTCGCCGCTGATTGGTGTTGCCGGTACTCGAGCAGGTGGAGAAGGTTGTGCCGGCGATGGTGCAGGATCCCAGCCCGAGAAATTGGGCAGTATTCGTCTCGTGGGCGATCCAGAGGTGGGTCGTTTCGTTAGCCAGATAGCTGATGGAGACTACCCAATCTTTGCCGATTTGCCGCTGATAGGTGGCATTCCATTGCGCCACGTAGGTCGGTTTGGGATTAATCGGCATGTTGATGTAAGTGCCGAATTTGGGGAAAAAGAGATTTCCGTTTTGCGGAAAGGGATTTCCGCCGGGATAGCCGGCCCAGGGATTGGTCAGCGTTCCAGTCGATCCGACATCGACACTGCTGCCGACAGGAGGATTGGTCGTCTCTCGCTCGTTGAACCATGTTTCGGTCGAATCGTAGAGGATGGCGGCGCCGACGCGCAGGGTGTCGCGACCATCGCCATGGGGATTCCAGACAAGTCCGATGCGAGGTGCGAAATTTGTGTAGTGCCCATTCCAGTTCGCGGCGGGAATGCCGGGGTCGCCCGGAAAGAACAGCCCCGGAGGAGCCGACGGATAAAGGGTGCTGACCCGATTCGCGAAAAAACCTGGCAGGCTGAAGGAATCGCCGCGGCGGTATTTGTCGGGATCGGCGAATGTCGGCTCCCACCGCAGGCCGAAATTCAGGCTGAGTTTTTTCGAAATCCTGTAGCTGTCCTGAGCATAAACGCTCATGATCCACTGGCGAAGATCGTCCGGCGTGGCGTTGGTCTGAATGAAACCGCTCATATAACCCGTCAGAAAGTCGGCCATTCCCAGGCCGGTGAACTGGCCATTAAACGAGGGAGCGCCATTCTCGTCGAAGCCGGAGATGGTATTGTTCTGGATGCGGATCAGGTTGAATCCGAAGGCCATCTGATGACTGCCGCGGATCACGTCCACGTCATCCGCGATCTGGTAGCTGTTGATGTTGAAATGTCCGGGCGCGCAGGTGCCGCAATATGTCGTGAACCCGCCCGTCATGCTCGAAAGGAGCAGAAAATTGGGAACCGCGCTGAACATGTTGGAGCCCAGCATGGTCCAGTTAATGGGAAAGTTCGTGGGTCCGCGGTTATCCCGGATTCGGTTGAATCCCAGGTGGAAGGCATTCAAGGTACCCGGTCCAAAGGTATAGTTATCGCCGATTGTTGCTTCCTGAGCCAGCTCGAAATTGCCGGGAGCCGTGGTGGTCAGCAGGTTCTTTCCATCAAATACAGGAGGATTGCGCCAGTTATCGGCGAAGTATCGACCGAACAGGCTGTGCTTTTCGCTCAGCACGTAATCCATGCGCCCAATGTACTGGTCCTCGTCTCCCGTCGCGGGGATGCCGAAAGTAACCAGTCCGCAAGGCGATGCCGAACTGACCGGCAGGTACTTCATGACGCCAAGGGCTACCGGGTTCAGCAGCGACACGGGAATCTGATTGCCCGGGAAAGGCGCGCCACCAACGGGATTTACGAGTTGGACTGCTTTCCCGCAGGCGGCTGATGCTATAGAGCTGAAATCGCCGTTTAACATGGCCGACGTCGGGATATGCGTAGTCTGCTGCGGCGGATTCGAGCGGTTCCGGGTTCCCTGATAGCCTCCGAAGAAAAACAGCTTATCCCTTATGATTTTGCCGCCGGCCGTGCCTCCAAACTGGTTGCGCTTCAGGGTGTCGGCGCCGGCGGTCGAGAAGAAGTTTCTCGCGTCCAGGTCGCCGTTGCGAATGTATTCGAACAGGTCGCCGTGGAACTGGTTTGAGCCCGACTTGGTCACCACGTTTACGGTCGCGCCGGGATGAGTTCCGAAGCGCGAGGAAACGGCATTGGTTTCAATGCTGAATTCCTGGAGGGCATCCGGAAACGGGAACGGCATATTAACGTTTGACATGGCATCCGTCGCGTCGCCACCGTCGAGCAGGTAGGCGGTGCCATTACCCTGCCCTCCTGCGACCGCGATCCGGGTACCGTTCCAGAATGTCTTGCTGCCGGTATCTCCGCTGTCCGCGTAAACCGCCGCGCCCAGGGTGATGATCAGCTGGGTCGCCTGGCGGTTATTCAGAGGCAGCTCATTTATTCGCTGCTGGTCGATCACGGCAGCTACCGACGTTTCTTTGGTTTCGACCAGACTGGTGGTAGCGTTCACTTCTACGGTTTCGGAAACCGAGCCGACCTGCATCGTCACGTTGATCTGGATGTTGTTATTCACCGCCAGAACAATTCCGTTTTGTATGTAGTCTTTAAACCCGTTTGCCTTTACCTCGAGGCGATAAGGGCCTACCGGAAGATTCGGCAGAACGTATTGTCCGCTCGTATCGGTGGTGGTGGTGCGCACGAGGCCTTTATCGGTTTCCGTCATGCTGACCTGCGCGTTGGGTACGATGGCGCTGCTCGAGTCAGTTACCAGACCACTTACCTGAGCGACAGCAGTTGTTTGAGCATTGAGAGGGAGCGCGAGCAGGCAGATTGCCGCCGCAAAACAGACCAGGCCAGACGCCTGGCCAAGGAGCCGTCGAGACATGAACCCCCCTTGTACCTGTAATTTCCGTTCTTATGGAAACGGTTCTCGCAAGTTCGAGTTCTTTACAGTATGTTCGAACGGAGTTCCCGTGTCTACGGATGGCAGCGCCCGCGACAGCCTTTGCGGTACCGGCCCACTCGGTACGGGATCCGTGTTCCCTGATTACAGCTGTACGCGGGCGTCATAGCCGGTCATTTCGAGGTACCCGACGCCGTGCTGCGTACCGGAGTAAGTTACCGCTCCTTCCCAGTAACTCGGGCCACCTTTCCGGCCGCGCAGTTCCTGACCATTCAGAACGGCGTTGCAGTTCAGTTGGATCCCGAGTGGCGGTACACGAATCGCCCAGCGGATCGGGTATTTGCCCCAGCGCTCGAGCGGCTCGAGCGTGAAATCGCCGCGCCGGAGATGGTGGGCGACGCCTTGCCTATCCACGAACGTTCCTGAGGAGTACGGGTCTATGGATCCGTCCGTATGTCGAAGCTGGTAAAGCATCAGTTCGGTACCGTTGTCGAGCTGAATGCTGAACCAATCCCATCCGGCTTCACCGGGTGCAAGCTCTTCGGTGAACCATTCATGATCCATCCAGGCAGATCCGTGCACAGTACGCGCCGTTCCGTCGAGTGTGATTTCACCAGTTGCTTCGAGCCTTGGGAACGAGACATAATACGAGGCGCGCCCCGATCCTTCGGCCTTCTGACTGACGCCGTTTTCGCCGTGAATCACGAACGGCTTTACGGGGTGCAGGGCGAGGCGAAGCCGGAAATCGTCGGTTACGGCATCGAGCGTCTGGTCTTCGCCTTTCCAGCGAACCTGCCAGTTGCCGTTCCAGACACGTTGCTTCAGGAAGCTGGCCCCGGCGATACCAGGCCCTGATCGGTTCAACCGTTCGTGGTATCGGAAGCGGCGGCCCGCCACGTCCGTAACGGCCGTGTGGGCGAGATAGAGGTCCTGAACCGACCACGCTGAGCGGTTTGTCTCCCCGTTCCGTTCGCCCACACGAAAGAATACGAGTTCGAATCCGAATCGCCGCCCGGTCGGATCAAGGACATTTCCCGTGTAGTACCACCACTCGGTACGGAACGCCGGGTGTTCGAAATGGTCACGCGGAAACTGGTAGTGATAGCCAGGAAGAGCCTGCCGGTAAACGAAATCCGCCCCGCCGATGACCAGCGGCCAGACGAGCAACGCTACCATCGCGCTTCGGGCGGCTCTGTTCCTGCCTGTTAACATGAGGTTTCCCAATGGTCGTTGAAAGCCGTTGCGCTCGATTCGAGAGTATCGCGCTCGAGGGCGGCGCAACTCTGTCGCCGGTTGAAGTCGCTTACGAAACGTATGGTCATTTGAACGCGGCAAAATCGAACGCGATTCTGATTACCCACGCATTCACTGGCGATGCCCATGCCGCCGGCATCAGCCATGAGAATGGAAAGCCGGGATGGTGGGACAACATGATCGGTCCCGGCAAGGCGTTCGACACGGATCGGTATTTTGTCATCTGCTCCAATGTCCTCGGCGGATGTCAGGGAACCACCGGGCCAGCCTCCATCAACCCAGCGACGGGCCGCCCTTACGCCATGTCATTCCCGGTCATCACGATTCGGGACATGGTGAAGCTGCAGAAACTCCTGGTGGAATTCCTGGGGATCCGGCGGCTCCTGTGTGTTGCGGGCGGTTCGATGGGCGGCATGCAAGCCCTTGAATGGGCGACGAGTTTCCCGGAAATGGTACGGTGCTGCATCCCGATCGCTACCACCTGGCGGCACAGCGCCCAGCAGATCGCGTTTAACGAGGTCGGGCGGCAGGCGATCATGGCTGACCCCGACTGGTGTGAGGGCGAGTATTACGACAAGAAGCCGCCTGCGCGAGGACTCGCCGTGGCCCGCATGGTGGGGCACATTACTTATATGAGCGACGAATCGATGCGCGAGAAGTTCGGTCGCCGCCTGCGCGAAAAAGAGAAGCTCGGCTTCGATTTCGGCGTGGATTTTGAAGTCGAGAGCTATCTTCGCTACCGCGGAACCCAGTTCGTTACCCGATTCGACGCGAATTCCTATCTGTACATCACAAAAGCTGAAGACTACTTCGACCTTGCCAACGGAACGGGAAAACTGGCCGACGCATTTCGCACCGTAGACACGCGATTTCTGGTAATCAGCTTTACTTCGGACTGGCTGTATCCGAGTTACCAGTCCCAGGAGATCGTTCGCGTATTGCGCCGGCTGAACGGAGACGTCGCTTATTGCGACCTTCAGTCCAATTACGGGCACGACGCGTTTCTGGTTGACGTCGCCGAGCAGACCGAGATCGTGCGCGGATTTCTCCAGAGTACGTCCCGTATAGCGGAGGCAGCCTGATGGCGGCGGCTCCGCAGGTCACCGGCGCAACTGCACAGTCCCGGGCGCTGGCGGCGCGCCCGGACTTTCACGTGATTGGGCAAATCGTGGAGCCCGGCAGCCGGGTTCTCGATCTCGGGTGCGGAGAAGGCGAACTGCTCGCCTGGCTCGTTGAAAACAAGCGCATCCTGGCGCGCGGCGTGGAAATTTCGGCCGCGGACGTGCGAAAAGCGATTGCGCGCGGCGTTTCCACATATCAGGGCGATATTGATGAAGGCCTCGCCGATTATCCGGATTACGCGTTCGACTACGTAATTCTCAGTCAAACGCTGCAGGAGACCCGCGCGCCCCTGCGAGTATTGAAAGAAATGCTGCGCGTCGGCCGCCGCGCGATCGTTTCGTTTCCAAATTTCGGGCACTGGTCTGTCCGCGGATCGATGTTGATTTCCGGCCGGGCGCCCAGAACGAAACTGTTCCCGTATAGCTGGTACAACTCACCCAACATTCACTTCCTGAGCCTCAAGGACTTCGAGGAGTTGTGCCACGAGCAGAATTTCCCGGTCGAGCGGCGTTATTTCCTGACCGGCTCGCAGCGCGTCAGCTTTCTTCCCAATTTGTTCGCCCAAACGGCCGTGTTTCTGCTCGGCGGCGATCGCCCTATTCGACCTTGAACGGCGCCTTCGCCGATGCCGTCTGGTTGCCGATAGCGTCGTGAGCCGTGATTGTCAACAGATACGATCCGGGCTTTGTGCTCGATTGGAGCGTCAGGTTGAAAATGCCCGGCACCCACGGCTGCGGGTAAAACGCCTGGTTTTTCTCGACCGCCGCGTTTTCCCGGGCAAATAACTGGCGGCCATCGCTGGCAGAAACGGCGACATCATACGAAACGTCGATGGCATTCTGCTCACCATACTTGTACCCGACGATATTAAATTTGACCCAGACCATATCCCCTGACCGGTACGCCGCGACTGCCAGGGGCGTTTCCTCGTCCTGCGCACGATAGAACCCGAGGTTGCGAATGACCAGCTCGGATGAGGGGGCGATATTTGGCCCTGCAACGTTGAATTTGGTTTCGCCCGAAGCTTTGGCGTGCGTCTGGCCGTCAGTTACGTCGTAACGAACGATGTACACTCCGGCGGGCGCGATGGGCGGCACCTGTGCCTGCGACCGTAATTTTGGCTTCCATTCCTTGTCTTCCTGGCTGAGAGTCGTGCCGATAACGATTTCATCCGGAGCATTGATCGGCGTGCCGTTGGGGTCGAATGCCTGCACATGGCCGGTGAGGCGAACCTCTCCGTTAGGCCCGACCTTGTAATTCTCCACCTGAAAGCTGAAATAGGCCGTTTCTCCAGGAATCAGGGTTCCCGAGCCAAGGGGCTGGCCATCTTCGATCTGAGATACCGTGGCGTCAACAATCTTGAGCGCTTTGCCGCTTTGCGCGGGCAATCGCGCCGCAAATGAGGCGACGAGAACCAGCGCGCACACTACTTTCCTCACAAGGGCATGTTAACGCCGAGCGCGCGGTTTCGAAATGTCTGTGTGTCTGGCCGCCGAGGCTCAGACTTGCAACCATGTGCGGCTCTGATTCCTGCGCTGCGAGTTGCGCGAGTCTACCCGGCCATGGCGCTGAGCAAGTGTATCCCCCAGCGCGAGCCACCAGGCGCGCCGATCTTGTTTTTAGAGCGCCGCGAGAACCTGGTTATAGAGGTACTTCGCCCCTTCGACACCGTTCCACGGACCTTCCTCATATTCGAGCGCAAAAAGCCCCGTATAGCCCGAATTCAGCATGATCCTGACATTTCGTTGAACATCGGGGTCTTTCCACCGGCTCCAGTATTTGGCGTGAACGTTGGTGTGGGCGTACGGCGCGAGATCCTGCAAACCATGGAAGAGAAGGTATTCATGTTCCCAGTTGCAGAAATCGGGCGACGCCTCGCAGAATGGACTGTTCACCTCTTCGATGATGATTCGGATGTTTATGGGATTGGCCGTCAGACCCCAGTGATTTTCGAGTGTGACTTTAACGCCGACCTTTGCACCGTGATCGGCCATTTCCTTGAAGGACTCGATACAGTTGGTCAGGTATCGGGTAAGCTCGGGGTTTTTTGGATAGGAACTCGGATCGGCTGCTGCGGACGGCGCGATTCGCGGACCGCCGCTGTTCACCCGCATTGATTTCGCCCCCAGCATGGCCGCCCCGTCCAGCCATTTGTTCGCCACTTTGATGCCCTCTTTTCGTTTTTCGCCATCGAGGTCGCAGATGTTCCGAGGAGCGTTGTTGGAAATGTGGTGGCACCTGGTTCCCGTGGTTACCTGCTTGTTCGCCATCTTTTCCAGCCAGCGTTTCCCGGCAGGACTGGAAGGGTCGAACTCCGTCATTTGATGGCTGGCTCCATCTGCGCCTATCACCGATGTTTTCACGAACTGGCTATCGTCATTTGCATCTCCGAAAAGACCGGAGAACAAATCCATGTCGCGAACGCCAGGAAATGTCTCTTTCGTGAAATTCGGGAAATCGAGCATGGTGATTTCGCCATATTTCTTTTTCATCTGCTCAACATCAGGCTGGGGCGCGAGAATCACGCCCCGGGCTTTGAATATGTAACGGATCGGCCAGGTATTCGAGGCGATACGCGCGACTTTTTCCTTTTCCGTCAGCGGACGCCCGGCACCCGCGTGGGATGCCGGATCCGGCGTCGCGGCGGACGCGGAAGACGACGCGGAAGATTGACCGGAAGACGGCCTGGAGGCCAAAAGAGCAGCAGTCAGGCCCGCGCCTGCCCGCCTGATGAAACCTCGTCTGTCAGGAGAATCGTTCGAAGTATTGGGATTCATCTTAATTGTCTCGCGATAGTGATTGCCCGGGACCGTGGAGTCATTTGAGATTGTTCCAGACTTCCAGCCTGGCGGGCCAGGCCGCCCCCCTGCTGGAATCCTCGGGCACGATCTACAGCGCCGGATTGGCCCTTACGAAGCCGCTGCCGGACACCGATGGTAGCATGCAGCAGCCGGGTCGCTTTTCATTACATATAAAAAAAGCGGCCGAGACTATCCCGGCCGCAACCAATCAGCAGGTTTGATAAAGCTTATGCAGTTTATGGGTACAGAAGCCCGAGCCAGCGCCTTTGTATCTATTTCAGCGAGGTTGTACCAAGGGCTGCATCGATCTTTGCGATGTTCACGCCTATGTCGGAGCCATCGGTGGCCGCATCATGATACGGACTCGAATCCGTCAGCGCGAAGTTGTGGTAATCGGGCGGCGTGTTACCAAGATCCAGAAATCCGACCTGCGCCATGCCCGTGGGCTCAAACGTTCCACCCGGCATCCAGTCGAACAGAGCCCCCACGGAGACGTTGCGGGCTATATCTCCGTCCGGAAATACGCAAGCCAATCCGTCGGCCTTCCACCCGCACGGCGAATTCAGCCCCACACCGAACGGGAAAATATTGTTGGTAAAAACAAATTGTCCATCCGGCGGCGTCACGACCAGGTAACTGGTTCCAGCGGGGTACAGAAGATCGTTATGATCGATGACGACGTTGCTGACGCCCAGAACCTGAATCGCCATCGATCCGACGCCGGGGTATGCGTAGTCATTCCGAATATCGTAGACAAGATTATTTCGAAAGGTGATGGTATTTTCCCGAATTCGTTGCTGGACACCATCATCGAAACCCGCCATCGTTATTGCGCCGCCCACGTGCCGAATCACATTATTGGTAACTCTTACGCGCTGGACGGTAGCGTCGAGGTCCGTTCCACCCGTGCGCGGGATCAGGACAATCGCCTGGCCAAGTTGCGCCTGGCCCGGCGGCGCCTGTACCCAATTGTTTTCCATCAGATTGCCATCAATCACGACATCCTGTCCGTTCTTAATCTCGATGAAGTTCTTGATCCATGGCGCGTAGCCGGTGAATCCGGGGCCTCCCACTTTGAGCGACAGAGGCTTGCGAAAATGATTCTGCCGGATTTCGATCCCGGTCGGGACCAGACCGGGGATGGAAGACGGGCTGCCGAAAAGAATGTTTTCGGCGGCGCCTTCCAGATAGTTATTGATGATGTGGAACGGGCCGGGTCCGTTACCCGCGTCGAGAGCCTGGGCTTCCTGAAAATCCGAGTGGAAGTCGGAGATCCACGAATTGCGAATGGAGATATCGCCTCCATTCATGGCTATGCCGCGCTTGAAATTCGCGTTCGGCCAGCCGTGGATGTAACACTTGTTGATAACAAAGTGATGAGGCGCTTTGTCGAGCGTATTCTGGTCCGAGCCATAACTGCCGATGTCGACGAGATCAAAGATTGGGGTTGTGGGGGTCGCAGGCAATATCTCCAGACCCACGAGCCGCCAGTAATGAGAATGGATCGGAGCCCGGAACGCCGGCAATCCGTTGCCCGGATCGATGATTTTAGCCATGGCCGGAGCGTTCGCCGGGGTAACGCGGCGCTGGCCAAATAACGGGCCGAAACCAGCCGTAACGATGTTTATGTAATCAGCGTCAGTTCCCAGCTTCGGGACCTTCACCGGCAAAACAAAGTTACCTCTGTAAGTCGCCCCCTGAGGCAGTATGAGATTGTCACCGGGCAGCGCGGCATCCAGATACTGCTGCAGGTTCGCGTTCGCCGGAACATGAATATCGGCGGCCGATGCTCCGATCACGACCACGCACAAAGACACACCAAGAGCGCTTAATCTGGCTGCTAACTTCAAATTTCTCTCCCCTGACTTATTAGTCGCTAGTTACAGCGGAACACTATATTGCGATAGCGTCGCTCGCAAGACGCGTTTTATTGGGCGCTCAACAAAAGAGCAGTCTACGTTTTTGGCGAGTGGTTTCGCTATCCCCTTCATCCGGTAATTATTCGAACGCCGCGCAGCGACTTTGACGACTTCGATTGCAATTCCGTACGAGCCGAAGTACAGCCGAACACGCGGCGCCAGTCCGCCGATTTGCTGGCGCGACCGCCTACCTCCGTTTAGTGCCGCCGAAGGAAATTTTTTTCATTATTTTTCCGCCGCACTGCGGTAAGGCTCCGTGTTTTGACAAGAGGCCTACTACTGACATAGAAGCCGCGGAGTCGGGACGGCGCGCAAAGACCGCCAGCGTGAGGCGTTCCTCGAAATTCGGCCTTCTCGATGCACAGCGAGGCGCTGCACCATCTGGATTCGCTGCATCCGCGGCTCTCTCCATCAGGCGAGGAGATTGTCACGAGGCGCCGTTCGCTAAATTGGTCGATTCAGACCATGAGCAAAAATGACGTCCGGCGCCTCCGCAGCGAGAACTGGTTCAACGACATGAACGAACCGGGAGAGACGGCGGTTTATCTCGAACGCTACCCTACCTTCGGCCTCACACGCGCGGAAATGCAGTCAGGCCGTCCTGTCATCGGAATCGCGCAAAGCGGTAGTGAATTGACCCCCTGCAATCGGATTCATCTCACCCTTGCAGACCGCGTTAAGGCAGGGATTCGGGACGCGGGCGGCATCCCATTCGAGTTCCCCATCCATCCGATTCAGGAAAGTTGCAGACGTCCAACAGCCGCGCTCGATCGCAATCTGGCCTACCTGGGCCTGGTCGAAATCCTGTGCGGTTACCCCTTCGATGGCGTTGTCCTCACGACGGCGTGCGACAAGACGACTCCCGCGATGCTGATGGCCGCTGCCACCGTAAACCTGCCGGCGATCGTCCTTACCGGCGGTCCAATGATCGACAGCTATTACAACGGGAAGCTTGCAGGCTCCGGCATGGCCCTGTGGGAAGCGAGGCGCCAACTGGCGGCAGGCGAAATCACGGGCGACGAACTAATTGATATTACGCTGGCTTCGGCTCCGAGCCCAGGATTCTGTAACACCATGGGCACGGCGCTCTCGATGAATTCGCTGGCTGAAGCCCTCGGTATGTCTCTGCCCGGTTGCGCCGCCATTCCCGCCCCTTATGGCGAACGCGCCCGCATGGCTTACGCGACGGGCCGGCGCATAGTCGACATGGTTCGGGAGGATCTCACGCCAGCCCGCATTCTGACGCGTGAGGCATTCGAGAACGCAATCGTCGTGAACTCCGCAATCGGGGGATCGACGAACTGCGCGCCACATGTGACCGCCATTGCGCGCCATATAGGCGTTCCCCTCGAGGTGGATGATTGGGAAACATTTGGTCACAAGATTCCTCTGCTTGCGAACGTTCAGCCGGCGGGAGAATACCTGGGGGAGGGCTTCCACAGGGCAGGCGGCATTCCCGCCATCATGGGCGAACTGCTGCGCGCGGGCAAACTGCACGGCAAAGCGCTGACGGTTTCGGGCAAAACGGTGGACGAGAACTATCGCGATGCCCGCATCAAGGATGAACGCGTGATTCGGCCGTTCGATAAGCCCGTGAAGGAAAACGCAGGTTTCCTTATCCTGCGCGGCAACCTGTTCGACTCCGCGCTGATCAAGACCTCGGTCATTAGCCAGAGCTTTCGACAGAAATATCTTTCAAACCCCGATTCGCCGGAGGCTTTCACCGCGCGCGTGGTGGTGTTTGATGGCCCCGAGGATTACCGGAGGCGAATTAACGATCCAGCCCTTGCGGTGGATGAAAGTTGCATGCTCGTCGTGCGGGGCGCGGGGCCCATTGCGTATCCCGGTTCAGCCGAGGTCGTAAACATGACGCCGCCCGATTACGCGGTGAGAAACGGGACCCGCATGTTGCCGTGCCTGGGTGATGGCCGGCAGAGCGGCACCTCTGACAGTCCTTCGATTCTGCACGCTTCTCCGGAATCCGTGGCCGGCGGAAACCTCGCGGTTCTCGAGACGGGCGATCGCGTGAGGGTAGACCTGACGCGGCGTCGCGTGGATTTGTTGCTAAGCGAGGAAGAGATCGCGCGACGGATTGAAGAGCTCAAGCCGCAGCCGATTCGACATGACTCGCCCTGGCAGCAGTTGTACAGAGCCCACGTGGGCCAGCTCGATACGGGGGCATGTCTCGATTTCGCAGTGGATTATCGAAATCTGCGTGAGGTTGTGCCCCGCCATTCGCATTAAACTCCGCTCGACAGGGATGCTTTGCCACGCGGCTGCATTTACCGGCGCGGTGGAGCCTGTTCAACTCACCCCGCGCTCGAGTAACTTAATCCGTACCCGAAATCAAACAGCTTCTGGTATCCGGGATCGCCCCTCCGCAGGCTGCCTGACGAAGCCCTGGGCCATGTAAACGAAAGCTTACCGGTGGGTGGATGCGCTCCGAACAGCACGTCCACTACGCCATCACCTTCCGTACCCGGCAGCCATGCCGCGAGAATTGCGTCGGTCTGATCCAGGATGTCGTCCAGAAACACAGGACGGCCAGACACAATGACGGCGACCACCTTCAAACCGGCGCTTTTCAGATTTCTCACGACCTGAACGTCGTGTGAAGAAAGATGTAAATCCGCCGTATCTCCCCTGCCCTCCGCGTAAGGCTGCTCTCCGATGACGGCTATCCCAATCTCCGCTCCCGCCGCGCCGGACCCATCTGGCGACCAGGTTACCGCCTGTCCCGCGGCTACGCGAATACCCTGCAAAATGGTGGTCCCATGAGTCACTGGCCCTGAACCACCCTGCCAGGTAATCGTCCAGCCGCCGCATTGCAGCCCGATATCATTGGCGTGTTTTCCGGCTACGTGAATTTTCGCCGTCTGTTTCAGTGGCAGTACGCCACCTCCATTTTTCAGCAGGACCTGGGAGGCTCGCACACACTCCCGCGCCACAGCCCTATGCTCGCCCGACCCGAAGGTCCTGTGCAGTCTTCGATCCGCCAACTGCGACCGGCGCGAATCCATCAATCCCATCGCGTACTTCACCCGCAGGATGCGGGTAACGGCATCATCGATTCTTGACATCGGAATCGCGCCGCTCTTTGCCGATTCGATTACCGCCTGGATGAATTCGATGTATTTGTCCGGGACCATTACCATATCCATTCCCGCATTTACTGCGATCGCAACCTGCTGCTTGTAGTCGGCATTCGGGATTTGGTTGATGGCCGCGTAATCGGAAATCAGGAATCCCTGAAACCCAAGCTCCCCCTTCAATAAATCTGTCAACAACTTGCGGCTGGCGGAGGATTTTACGCCATTCCAGCTCGAGTAGGACGGCATAACCGAACCCACTCCGGCGTTTACAGCCGCAATATAACCGGGCAGATGAATACGGCGCAGGGTGGCCTCGTCTGTCTGCACGTCACCCTGATCGAGATATTTTTTTCCGTCCTCCCGATGAAAATTCCCGGTGCCCCAGGCTGTGCCGCCATCACCGACAAAATGCTTTGCGCACGCGAGCACTGCAAGCGCGGCGTCGAGAGACTCACGCTGCAGCCCCTTCACGGCAGCCGCGCCCAACTCTTTCACCACTTCGGGGTCTTCGCTGTAGCCCTCGTAAGTTCTGCCCCATCGGACGTCTTGCGGAACGGCAACGCACGGAGCAAACGCCCACTGCATGCCGGTGGCGCGGACCTCTTCTGACGTGATCCGCGCAGCGCGCTCTACCAGATCCGGATTTCGTGTGCAGCCGAGCGCGATGTTATGAGGAAAAACCACGGCGCCCAGAACGTTATTGTGACCGTGAACCGCGTCCACGCCGTACAGAACGGGAATCCGGAGCCGCGATTTCATCGCCGCGGATTGCAGTGAGTCATACAAATCCGTCCACGCCATAAGATCGTTTCCGGATGGCGGGTCCGAATCGCCGCCGCTCAACACAGACCCTATGGAGTAGTTCGCCAGGTCCTCCGGCGTGCGCAGGAAGCTGATGTCCGGCTGTGTCATCTGACCAGCCTTCTCTTCGAGCGTCATTTTGGCCACGAGCGCCCGGGCTGGTGAGTCGAAGGTCATGAAATTGTTCTGCGTGTTCGCCGCCCGAAGAGATCCGCCTGCCGCCATCGCAGTGGCGCCGGCCACAAATTCCCGCCGTGAGATTCGCATTACCACTGAGTATGCATTAGCCCCGAATCGTCTGTTTTACAGCCCACCGCTTCTCCAACCATCCCAGCGCGGCGTCTGCAAGCAACGCCAGCAGCGCCGCCGGAACAGCCCCCGCCAGAATCTGAAGCTTGTCCACGGACGCGATTCCACGAAAGATAAATACTCCGAGGCCTCCTGCGCCGATGGCTGCGGCTATGGTGGCCGTGCCAATCGTTGTCACCGTCGCTATTCTTAAACCCGCGATGATCGTTGGCGCTGCAAGAGGCAATTCCACCATGCGGAGCAACTGGCCTTTCGTCATTCCCATGGCCACGGCCGAATCGTGTACCGCCGGATCGACCCCCAGAATCCCCGTAACCGTGTTTCGCAGAATGGGCAAGAGCGCATAAAGTACCAGCGCAACAATCGCCGTATGCTGGCCGATGCCGCCGATAAACGGGATCGGGATCAGAAAACCGAATAACGCGAGACTGGGAATCGTTTGTCCGATACTGGCGAACCCGAGTGCAAATCGGCGAATGCGGACATTCGAAGCCGCGGAAATACCGAGCGGGATACCGATTGCGCACGCGATGACGATCGACGTCACCACCAGCATCAGATGCTCGCCGAGAAGGCCTGTTCCCTCTTCAAACAGGTCTCGAAGGACGTCACTCAGCATGCAATACTTCCAGAAACGCTCGGGCTTCGGGATCTGTGCTCGCGTCGAATTCTCCCGGCGAACCGAGAAATACCATGCAACCTTCGCGCAACAGGCCGATTCTGGTCCCGAGGCGGATCGCTTCTCGAACATCGTGTGTCACGAACACGGAGGTCTTCCGCAGTTCGGATCGCAAACGAAGAAATTCATTCTGAAGATCGAGCCTGGTGACCGGATCGAGCGCGCCGAAAGGCTCATCGAAAAGCAGTATGGCCGGATTGGCCGCCAGCGCCCGCGCCACCCCAATGCGCTGCCGCTGGCCGCCCGAAAGCTCGCGAGGAAATCGCCCGGCGAAATCCGAGGCAGGAAGTCCCACGCGGTCAAGCAGTTCGCTAACTAGCGCGTTAACTTTCGCTGGCGGCCATTTTTCGAGATTTGGCACAAGCCCCACATTGCGAGCCACTGTGAAATGCGGGAACAGGCCGGCTTCCTGAATCACGTAACCAATGGCCCGCCTCAGCCGCACGGGATCCCATTCGCGGGTAGGCTTGCCTTGCACTAGAACCTCACCCCCGGTCGGCATCAACATCGCATTTATGAGACGCAGCGCAGTCGTTTTTCCAGAACCGCTGCGGCCGAGCAACACCAGTGTCTCCCCTCGTTCCACTGTGAAACTCAGATGATCGAGGATGGTTCGCCCGCTGATGGCGAAGCTGACGTCGCGAAACTCGACGGCGCTCATCTCACGCGGTGAACAGCGTTTCTGCGAAGGGCCATTCGATGTCCAGCCACTGCCGTTCGAAGCGCCAGCCCGCGCGCTCGCCCATCCGCCGGATCTGGTCGGGCCGAAACTTATGGGACGACTCCGTCCAGATCGTTTCACCCGCGCGAAACCGAATCTCACGCCGGAGCGCCCCAACGGGTACCCGCTGTGCCATCCGGGACTGCAAATGCATTTCGATTCGGGAGGCGCGCGGATTCCACACCGCTCTATGCTCGAAGCGCGACAGTTCGAATTCGCCCTCGAGCTCGCGATTTATACGCCCAAGCACGTTCAGGTTGAAAGCCGCCGTCACACTGAGCGGATCGTCATAAGCGGATATAAGCACTTCGGCGGGCTTCACCAGGTCTGCTCCCAGCAGGAGTGAATCACCCGGCCGGACACACCGCCGCACTTCGGCCAGAAACGAGGATGCCTGGATTCGCCCGAAATTGCCGATGGTGCTACCGAGAAACAGCACGAGCGCCGGTTCCCCTCTCCGGCAATCCCGCATTCCACGCTCGAGACCTTCTATAAAAGCCGCTTCGACAGGTCGGATGTAAACACGCGGGATCCCGTTCAGCATGACTTTGCAGGAGTTCAGGGCCGCGCCGGAAACATCGATGGGCACGTATTCGACGAAGCTTCGCCGCGCCGCAGCCTCCAGCAGAGCCCGCGTTTTCGACCCGCTGCCGCTGCCGAGTTCGACGAGCGTTCGCGGATGCCCGGCGGCATCGCAGATGTCATCAGCAGCCCGAGCAATGATTCGCGCGTCCGCACGCGTCAGCCCGTATTCAGGGAGTACCGTAATCGCCTCAAACAGAGCAGACCCGAGTTCGTCGTAGAGCCAGCGCGCCGGCAGCCATTTGCATCTGGCCATCAGCCCGATTTCCACGTCGCGCGCAAATTCCGTGTTTCCCGGAAGCGGAGCGGGAAATGGAACGGCCGCGAAGCTCATTTCTCGGCCTTCTCCACGAGACGAAATCCCGTATACATGTATGGATAGTCCGGCCGGAACCAGTTGCGGAAGGTGGATCGCGTCAAAACCCGGGCCGTTCGGGGAGAAGCGCCCTTCATGACGTAATGCCGGCCATCGAAGAAATCCGCCGAGTACCCGGGATAGAAAGGATGCGGCGAAAAACCGTCGAACGGCGCAAAAACATCACGCGTCCATTCCCAGCCGTTACCGATCATTTGCGCTGGCGTACCGTCATCCCCACTGCTTGACCCCGCATCCACACCTGTCGGATCCCACCTGTAATAGCCAAAATTGTCGCGGACCGGATCCGGAGCTGTGAAACTCGCGGCTCGCTGCCATTGGGCTTCCGATGGCAAGGAAAGACCGCGCCAGTTCGCATAGCTGTTCGCCTGTGTCCAGGTAACCCAGACAGCCGCATCCAGGGGCAGCGGGATCGTCTCAAACATGCCCCGATACATCCACGCGCCGCTCTCAATACGCCAAAAATTCGGCGCGGGTCCCCCGTCGCGCACAAACTCGAGATATTCGCCGTTGGAAATCTTGAACTTCAAGATGCGAAACTCGGGCACGAATACGTTGTGCGCGTAATATTCGTTGTCCCACCCGAACCCCTCGCTGGTTTTGCCAAGCGTCGCAACGCCACTCTCGATTACGATCATGTCGTTTTGGGGAACGTTACGGAGAATCCGTCCTGGTGTTTCCGGAGCGCGTTTCTTCTCCGCCGGAAGATTATGGAGGAGATACGCAAAGGTCTCAGCATGCATGTGGCGGTGTTCGATCGCCATCTGAACAAGCTTCGGGTCCAGATGTCCAAGATGGCCATCGATCCACGCTCGGGTCTTTGCCTTATAGCTGAGAACCTCATCGATGCGCGGCCAGTCGTTGGCTGAATCCGCCGGCGCCTTGCCGGGCTCGGGATCGATGCCTCGCTCAAAAAGCTGATCAAACTGCGGATGAAACGCGTTTTCGCCCGCGTGCCGGCGCGCCAGAATATTCCAGTCAAATGCTTCGAAGTGACCAAAGTAGAAAATCAACCGGTGCCGTTCGGCGATCGGCCGCTCGTAAAGGGTCTCTGGCGCGATCAGGTCGAATAAGCAATCCGTTTGTTGTCGCGCGTGAACAAGCTCGGCGCGGAGGCGTTGTTCCATTGCGTTCGAGTGGTGGCAGCAATCTACCTGCCCTTGTGGAAACAAAGACGTTTATCCCCCTTTGCACAATTCGACCGCTCGCACCCACCCAATGTAGACCGCCCGCACGACGAATCGGATGCGATCAGCCGTTCATTGGAAGCACAAAATGCGTGCCAAAATGTCATATCCACCACACGCGGGATCCAGCACACCCGATGCGAGCCCCGAACTTCCGCCAGGAGTTTGAACGATGATAACCGGCGTTCATATGATCATCTACAGCAAAGAGGCCGAACGTGTCCGCGCTCTTGTCGGAGACATTCTCGAATCGCGCAGAGTCGATGCGGGCCGTGGATGGCTGATCTTCGCGCTGCCCCCGGCGGAAATCGCCGTTCATCCCTGCGATGATGCGGGCCGTCAGGAGATGTATCTCATGTGCGACGACATCGCAGTCACGATGCGCGAGTTATCGGCCAAAGGCGTGGAGTTTGAAGCAGAGCCCGCCGATCATGGATGGGGAATTGTGATCGCCATGAAGATGCCGGGTGGGGATCGTCTGTGGCTATATCAACCCAAACATGTGACAGCGCTGGGGGGATGAACGACCAGGAGATCCGGATGTCGACTAATGCTCTTCGACATTCGTGAAATGAAACTCGAGATAAGCAAACGGGTAATTATAGCCACGGCCCTGTGTAGTCCGGTCCAGAAAGGTACCGGTGAACAGATGACAATATCCGATTCCCAGCTCGATAGCCTTTCTCCACGTGCGGCCCGCAAGCAGATCAATTTCCTGGCCGATGAACTTGCCGTCTTTGGGATTGGTGGAAGCTACGGCGAGCGCGCCGCTTGAGGCGTACATGCCATCCCTCGTGCTGGCGCGCCAGAAGCTTTCGTAGGTTTCCGTTAACCTGATTGCCTTTGGAGCTTTCTCGGTCACCCCGGCGCGCACCTGCATTATGTTCTTCCATCCCAGCTGGTCAGCGAAATCCATCTTATTGTGAGAGGACGGATAGATCTGATCGAACGTACTCCAGGATTTATCCGCAGGGTTCCGGTTGCCGGTCGCATAGTTCGATTCGATAAACACATTCGGCTTCCACGCAACGGCGAAGTCTTTGTTGATATTCCAGTGCCCGGCCCACGATTCGATCGAATACGGCCCCAGCGATCCGCGCTGCAACACCATTTCGACGTTGTACGCGAAAGCGGCAGGGAGTCTGCCCGCGAGACGCACTCCCATGGTCAGTTCATTCAGCGCTCCCTTTCCCTGATTCTCGTTCAGCTTCACATTCGCAGGCGCCACACGCCACAAAACGTACGGCTCCAGAGTGGCTTTCGGAATTACCTTGTCCAGTGTGTTGTAGATGCCGTAGAGGTTATTTCCCTGGAGGTGGTGATCGATAACTCCGTCTCTCGCAATCACGACGGATGTAGCGAAAATGCTGGTGCGAAAACCGGAATGGTGCAAGTCCACGCGCGCCACGTCGAAGGTTCGGCCCTGATTCGACCAGTCCGAAGGCCCGATCAGACGCTCATCGCCGAAAGAGAGCATTTCGCGGCCGCCAATAGCGTCCATCCAACCCTCCTTGTCACTCCCGACCTGGATGAATGCCTGGCGAATGTCCCATCGATTCTGGTACGAAGGACGGCTGGGAATCAGATTCCCGTTGAAGAAAACCGCCGCGTCCTGAGTTTCACCGACCAGACGAAGCCACCACACCGGGTGAATCGCGACTTCGAGCCGAAGCTGGCTCAGATCGTACACGTCGCTGCCGCGCTTGAACCCGATGTGCCCGGATTCTTCGACCCGGTTTCGGTACTGTGCGTTGAACTGCAGCCACGAAGGCAGCGTCTCATCGATTTTCTGAACCGGCATCATCCATCCGGGGGCGGCGGGCGATTCCGGAACCGGGGTCGGAATCACAGACCAGGCGGACTGAGCGAGACCCGCAGAACTGAACAGGGACGCAGCCGACAAAACAGCGAAAACTTGTTTCAGCGACACTTAATTTGATCTTACGCAATGGCCTTCCAATGCTTCCCTGATCTTGTTCGGATCCACTGTTACGAAGCGCCCTGTGAATTTGCACGCGTCTCCCGGGTTCGGGAAGAGCCGTTCAATGTCATACTTAAAGACCTGAATACCCGCCGCACGTTCGCGTTGCTGCTCGTCGCGCTGTTCAGCGTTTCGCTGCTGACGCCCCTCTTCGCAGCCGATGTGCGGCAGCACTTGCCGGCGTGTTGCCTTCGCGACGGCGAGCACCATTGCTCCATGTCATCGCAGGGGGGCGCCGATCACGAGCATGGCCCGGCGCTTCAGTCGCGCTGCTCCCAATACCGTGGCGCTGCCTCCTTCTTCAGCGTGCCCCAAAACGCAACGCTCGCGGCCCCCGCGGGAGTTCAGACCTTCCAACCCTGGGTTGCAGACGTGGCGCTTCCGGTTGGCTCAGCTGCAGTGTCGGTCATATTCGGCCCACCTGATTCCCGGGGTCCCCCTCCTTTCCTCGAATAGTCTCCTTCGTTTTTCACAGTTCGTTTGTTGGGGAAAGGAGTTGTTGTGTTCAGAGCGTTATGCGTTCGCGGGGCGCTGCCCGCGATCGTATGTGCCACCGCCGGCGTCGCCTTCAGCCAGGAAACCATTAACAATGCGTCTCTCAGCGGCCGCGTAACGGATCCGAGCGGCGCAACTGTTCAGGCGGTGCAGGTCTCAGCGCGGCAACTGCAAACAAACACCGTACTCACTGCGGTTACGGACAGGCAGGGGCGATTTCGGTTTCCATACCTGAGAGTCGGTTCCTGGGAAATCAGTTTCCAAAAACCCGGGTTTGCGGAACAATCACGGACGTTGCGCCTCAGTGCCGGTTCAGCGTTCGACTTGCCCATTTCGCTTCGGCTCGCAGGCGAAGCTACTACTTTGGTCATCACCGGTGAGCAGAACACAATCGATACGGCCCGCTCTGAAGTCGCGGAAACAGTTGGACAGGCAGAGATCCGGCAACTGCCGCTGAACGGGCGAAATTTCATGGACGCAACGCTTCTGGCTCCTGGAGTCTCGCCCACAAACACGGCTGCCAATCAACTCTTCGCCGAAACTGCCGCCGTTCCGGGCCAGGGCATCTCCATTGGAAGCCAGCGCAATTTCTCGAACAGTTTCATTGTGGACGGCCTTTCAGATAATGACGATGCATCTGGCCTCACCGGCGCATTTTACGGTTTGGATGTCGTCGAGGAAATGCAGGTAGTCACCTCCGGCGCTCAGGCTGAATTCGGCCGCGCGCTCGGAGGGTACATCAATATCGTGACGCGCAGCGGCGGCAACGCTCTTCACGGCGATCTCTATGGTTACGTCCGAAACAGCAGATTCAATGCGGCGAATGCTCTATCGCAAACTGCCCTTCCCATGACCCAGGCGCAATACGGCGCGAGTCTCGGGGGGCCGATCATTCGCAACCGGACGTTCTATTTCGCGAATTTCGAGCAGCGCCAGCTGAATCAGTCCGGACTCGTTACCATATCGCCTGCGAACGTGGCGGCAATCAATACGCATCTCGCCGACATCGGGTATCCGGGATCGCTGATTTCAACAGGCATTTACCCCAATCCCGTTCACAGCACGAACTTCTTCGGAAGGATCGATCATGAAGTAAGCACGCGCGATCAGTTCAGCGCACGGTACAGTGTCTACCGTGTCACAAGCGTGAATTCGCGCGGCGCCGGCGGGCTCAGCGCATCCACGGCTTCCGCGAATCTGGCCGATACGGACCAAATCTTCGCGCTCAGCAATGTTTTTACCCTGTCGCCGCGCGCGGTGAACGAAACCCGCGCCCAGTTCTGGAACAGCGATTTGAAAGCGCCTCCGTCGGACCCCATCGGCCCCGCGGTCAGCATCGCGGGCGTTGCCTCTTTCGGAACGCTTTCGGGATCACCGACGGCCCGGCTGAACCGGATGGGCCAGGTTGTGGACAATTTCTCATACCAGGCGGGAGCCCACGCCATTCGCATGGGAACAGAATTCATTTACAACGACGACATGATCGACTATCCCCGATCCATCCATGGCAGCTACAATTTCTCGTCTCTGGCGAACTTTCTTTCGGGAACGTACAACAACTCGGGCTTCACGCAAACATTCAACAACTCAATCGTCCGGCAGACGAACCCGAATGTCGGGATTTACGCGCAGGACGAATGGAAAGCGGGCGAGCGGCTCACGTTGAATCTCGGGCTGAGATATGAGCTGCAGTTTCTGAAAACCATCGAAACTGATACGAAAAGTATTTCGCCCCGCGCGGGCTTTGCGTGGACGCCCTTCAGCTCGCGTAAAACCGTCATTCGCGGCGGATACGGGCTTTTCTACGACCGTGTACCGCTTCGAGCGCTCGCCAACGCGCTGCTCTCGGCCGACGATACGGTCGATCCCTCGAGATTGAGCCAAATCAGCATTAGCCTTTCGCCGGGCCAGGCCGGTGCGCCGGCGTTTCCGGGCGCTCTGAGCAGCCTCACATTCCCTCCGGGTGTGCTCTTCAATTTCTCCACTATGGATAGACGCATGCAACACGCGTATTCCGA
>Ga0157370_10001295_pt1 | contig 31195 bp, 31 predicted proteins | sample C35metaG_FD_113463 | JGI IMG/M metagenome (GOLD analysis project Ga0157370, IMG submission 113463) | Corn rhizosphere microbial communities from Kellogg Biological Station, Michigan, USA - C3-5 metaG | ecosystem: Host-associated > Plants > Roots > Rhizosphere > Soil | place: USA: Michigan...
GCAGCGCCGGCATCACCGCGCCCGCCCTCACCGCCCAGGCCGAAGCCTGGCGACCGTGGCGCGCCTACGCCGCCATGTACCTGTGGCAAAGCTACGCCGAACCGGAGGAATGACCGATGCACTACCGCTACCACGACAGCCCCATCGGTCCGCTGCTAATTGCCGGCGATGAGCAAGGCTTGCGCCTGCTGCATATGGACGGCGCACAGCCGTGGCAGCTGAACGAAAACTGGCAGGCGGCGGATGCAGAGTTGGATGAGGTGTGCCGGCAGTTGGACGACTATTTTGAGGGCCGGCGCCAGCAGTTCGAGCTGCGGGTGGCACCGCTCGGCACGCCGTTTCAGCAGGAAGTATGGAAGGCGTTGCAGGCGATTCCGTTTGGTCGCACCTGCAGTTATGCCGACCTGGCGCAGCGCATCGAGCGCCCGTCAGCGGTGCGTGCGGTGGGCGCCGCCAATGGCGCCAACCCGATTGCCGTGGTCATTCCCTGCCACCGCGTGATCGGCAGCAACGGCACCCTCACCGGCTATGCCGGCGGCTTGGAGCGCAAACAGTTGCTGCTGCAACTGGAGGGTGCCTGGCTGTTGTAGCCGGTGCAGCGTCAGATGCGCACGTTGCCGCGCGGCCCGGCAATGGCCCAGATAATCAGGCCCAGCACCGGCAGCAGCACAATCAACAGCACCCACAGCACTTTCATGCCAGTCTCGGCGCCGCTTTTCAGCACGTTGATGATTGCCCAGATATCCAGCGCCAGAATGATCAGGCCGATCAGGCCATTAAAACCAGAACCCATGGTGATACTCCTTAGTGGGATTGCTCTTCTAGGATAGTCGGCCGCAGGTTAGGTTCAGGATTTGTGCCATCACTGTGATTGCGCGCACTTATTGTTGGGCGCAGCGAAGCCCAACAGACTAGGGTCGGCGCGAAACCCCGGCGCGCGGCCCCATGACATACCAATTGAAAAACCCGAGCAGCGGAAACAGCACCAGCAGGCTGATCCACAGCACTTTCAGTTGCCGGGCCAGCGGGCTTTTCACCACGTTGTAGCCGGCCCATACGTGCAGCGCGACCAGCAACGCCAGGGCGGCGAAAAACCAGTAGCGGTAGGCGTAGTAATCGAAGTCCAGAAACATGGCGTTTCCCGTCGCGACAGGTGTTCTCTAAAGAGCCTGGCGGGGGCGACGAGGTTCCGCCTTTGTCGCGGCGCCGCCGGTTAGTAGGCGTTTCAGTAGGCGTTGAGGTCGATCAGCGCAAAGCTGGCCAGCGTCTGATGCCCGCGCAATTCGCCGCCTTCACGCGCCAGGCCGCATGTTTGGAAACCGGCCGCCTGGGCCGCGTCCAGCTCTTCAACGATGTCCGACAGGAACAGCACTTCATCGGCCGGCACGCCAATGCTGGCGACGATGGTGCGGTACGACTGCGCCTCGCGCTTGGGCCCCGAGGTGGTGTCGAAGTAGCCGGAAAACAGCGGCGACAAATCGCCCGCGACCGAACAGCTGAAAATCAACTGCTGCGCCTGAATCGAGCCGGATGAGTACACGTACAGCGCGTAGCCCTCCTCCTTCCAGCGCTTCAAGGCTTCAACTGCATCGGGATAAACGTGCCCTTTGAGCAGACCGGCCTTATAGCCTTCAGCCCAGACCATGCCTTGCAGCGCCTTGAGCGGCGTGGCTTTGCGGTCTTCGGCGATCCACTGCAAGAGAATGTCGATCACGCGGGCCACATCAGCCTGCGGCTCGCCGCTTTGCTCGCGCACGGCGTTGAGCTGCTCGGCCACCTGCGGTTGCTGGGCATTGAGCAACACGAAGTCGGGCAAGTGCTCGGCGGCGAAGGGGAACAGCACATCAAAGACAAAACTCACCGCGCTGGTGGTGCCTTCGATGTCGGTAAGGATGGCTTTGATGGGCATGGGTGGTGGTCCTTTCGAATTCGAATCAAACATCTACAACAAAACATCCGTCATCCTCGCGCACGCGGGGATGACGGTGGAAGGGGTTTGGGATCAGGTGAAAGACAGTCAGTCTTCCAACCGCGGAAACCGGCTGGCGATATCTTCGCCGGTGAAATTCGCCACCCACCCCTCAGGGTTGTTGAACAGGCGAATGGCGATGAAATGCGGGTGCTCGCCCATGTCGAACCAGTGCCGCGTGCCGGCGGGCACGGAGATGAGGTCGTTCTTTTCGCAAAGCACGGCGTACACGTAGTCATCAATGTGCAGGGTGAACAAACCGCGCCCGGCGACGAAAAAGCGCACTTCGTCTTCGGCGTGCTGATGTTCGTCGAGGAACTTGGCGCGCAGTTCGGCTTTTTGCGGGTGGTCGGCGTTGAGGCTGATGACGTCAACGGTGACGTAGCCGCGCTCGTTCATCAGCGCGTCGATTTGCGGCTTATAGGCGGCGATCACGTCGTCCTGGCTGGCGCCCGGCTTGATCGGCGCCACGGCTTGCCAGCGCTCGAAACGCACACCGACCGCCGCCAGGGTGCTGGCGATGTCTTCGAGGTGGTTGAGCACTTTATTGGGGATGTCCGGCGTGGCGACGGAAAACACACTGAGGCTGCTCATGGCGCGGTTCTCTCTGTAGAAGTGAGGCCAAGCGCGCGCATTTTCAGCTCGCACTCGAACAGGAATTCAAACGCTTCGATCTGGCGCAACGCGTCGCTCATGCGCGCGCCCCAGGTGTACAGGCCGTGGCCGCGAATCAGGTAGCCGACACAGTCGGGGTGCTGTTCGAGCCAGGGCTGAACCTTGGCGGCCAGGCGGGTGATGTCTTGGTCGTTGTCGAAAATCGGCACGCGCACTTGTGACTCGTGGGTGGCGATACCGCTGAAGGCTTTTTGCAGTTCGTAGTCTTCGAACACCAGCTCGCTGGCGCGCGTGGCGCGTGACAGCACCGTGGCGTTGACCGAATGGGTGTGCAGCACCGCGCCAATATCGGCGCGCCATTGGTACAGCTGTGTGTGCAACAAGGTTTCGGCGGAGGGCTTTTTGCCGGGTTCCAGCGAGTTACCGTACAGATCGGTGGCCAGCACATCGTCTGGGCCTAGCTGGCCTTTGTGCTTGCCGGAAACGGTGAGCAGCGCCTCGGTGGCCGAGAGCCGCGCCGAGTAGTTGCTGCTGGTGGCCGGCGACCAACCGCGACCATATAAAAAACGTCCTGCCGCGATAATCTCGTCGGCCAATTGTTGCCGGCTCATGCCCGCTCCTCTTCCAATGCGGTGTGTGGCTGTGCGCCGTCGCGGGCGTTGTCGCTTGGCAGACGCAGCGCAATGATAACGGCGGCCGCCGTGGCCGCAACACTGGCGAGGGCAAACGTCCACGCCGGGCCCAGCGTGTTCCAGCTATACCCCGAATACAGCGCCCCGCACGCGCCGCCGATTCCCGCCAGTGCGGCATAGAGCGCCTGGCCCTGGCCTTGTTGGTTGGCGCCAAAGCTGCGCTGCACGAAATGAATGGCCGCCGCATGAAAGCTGCCAAACGTGGCGGCGTGCAGCACCTGAGCCAGCACCAGCACAGGCAAGTGCTCAGCAAAATTGCCCAACAGCAGCCAGCGCAAGGCGGCCAACAGGAAGCTGGCCGTTAGTACCTGGCGCAAGCTGAAGCGCTGAAGAATGCGCACCATCACCAGAAACATCAGCACCTCGGCGACCACGCCCAAGGCCCACAGCTGGCCGATAAACCCGCGGGCATACCCCAACGCTTCGAGGTGCAAGGTGAGAAAGGTGTAATACGGCCCGTGGCTGAGTTGCATCAGGCCGATGCACAGGTAAAACGCCAACACGCCTGGCTGGCGCAATTGGGCGAGGAAACCGCCGACATTGAGCTGATTGTCGCGCGCGTAGGGTTGCGCGTTCGGCACCCAATAACTGCTGACGACGATCCCCGCCATGATGGCCACCAGCGCCCAGGGATAAATATCCAGGCTCAGCCATTCGAACAGCTTGCCCAGCGCCGCCACGCACACGATAAAACCGATGCTGCCCCACAGCCGAACCTGGCTATAGCGCGCCGCTTGCTCACGCAAATGCGCCAGGGTAATGACCTCGAATTGCGGCAGCACGGCGTGCCAGAAGAACGCATGCAGGGCCATGATCAGCGCCAGCCAGGCGTAGCTTTTGCTGATGAAGATCAGGCTGAAACACAGCAAGGTCGCGGCGGCGCCGAAGCGCACGATGGCCAGGCGTTTACCGGTGCGGTCACCAATCCAGCCCCATAAATTTGGCGCCACGCAGCGCATCAGCATAGGAATGGCCACCAGCTCGCCGATGCGCGCCGCAGGGAAGCCCAGGTGATGAAAGTACAGCGCCAGAAACGGCGCGGTGGCCCCAAGCAGGGCGAAGTAGCAGAAGTAGAAACTGGATAACCGCCAGTACGGCAGTGGGCTGGCCATCACGCCTAGCCCGCCACGCCCAGTGCGCCCAGACCGGGCGCCAAGGCAACAGGCGAAATCACAGCTGGCCCAGCACCGGGGTGCTGACGTGTACGTCGGCGTTCTGACCGCGGTTACGCAGCAGATGGTCGAGCAACACGATGGCCATCATCGCTTCAGCAATTGGCGTGGCACGAATGCCCACGCACGGGTCGTGACGGCCTTTGGTGATGACGTCTTGCGGCTGGCCGGCGACGTCCACCGAGCGGCCCGGCGTGGTGATGCTGGAGGTGGGTTTGAGCGCCAGGTGCGCGACGATTGGCTGGCCCGAAGAAATGCCACCGAGAATGCCGCCGGCGTTATTGCTGAGGAAACCTTCCGGCGTCAGCTCGTCGCGGTGCTCGGTGCCGCGCTGGGCGACACAAGCGAAACCGGCGCCGATTTCCACGCCTTTCACCGCATTGATGCTCATCAGCGCATGCGCCAGGTCAGCGTCCAGGCGGTCGAAAATGGGCTCGCCAAGGCCGGGCATCACGCCATCGGCGACCACGGTGATTTTCGCGCCGACCGAATCCTGATCGCGGCGCAGCTGGTCCATATAGGCTTCCAGCTCCGGCACTTTGCTGGGGTCGGGGCAGAAGAAGGCGTTGTCTTCGACGCTGTCCCAGGTTTTGAACGGAATCTCGATGGGGCCGAGTTGGCTCATGTAGCCGCGCACCTGAATGCCAAAACCGGCCAGCACTTTCTTGGCGATGGCACCGGCTGCCACGCGCATGGCGGTTTCACGCGCCGAGCTGCGGCCGCCGCCACGGAAGTCGCGCACGCCGTATTTGTGGTGGTAGGTGTAATCGGCGTGGGCCGGGCGGAACAGGTCTTTGATCGCCGAGTAGTCTTTGGACTTCTGGTCGGTGTTGCGGATCAACAGGCCAATCGGTGTGCCGGTGGTTTTGCCCTCGAAGACGCCGGAGACGATTTCAACTTCGTCGGCTTCCTGGCGCTGCGTGGTGTGGCGGCTGGTGCCGGGCTTGCGGCGGTCGAGGTCGATTTGCAGGTCTGCTTCGCTAAGCGCCAGGCCGGGCGGGCAGCCGTCAACGATGGCCACCAGGGCCGGGCCATGGCTTTCGCCAGCGGTGGTGACAGTGAACAGCTTGCCGTAGGTGTTGCCGGACATGCAGGGGCGCTCCGCGAAATCAGCCAAAATAAGCGCCGAGGAGTATACCCGCGCCACGGGACCAGTTCATCCTCGAACCTTATTCCATCTGCTGCGTCCAAACGCCTACCTCCCGCTATGTAGCCCTCCTATGCCGCGCGCGCTTGCCCTGCTGCTGTTCCTGCTGATGCCTGCCGTGAGCCAGGCGCAATCGTTCACCGTTTTGCAACGGCCGCTGACGCTGGACACCGCCGAAGGCCAATTGCACGGCACCTTGCTGCTGCCCAAAACCGACGTGCCGGTGCCCGTTGTGCTGCTGATTGCCGGCTCCGGGCCCACTGACCGTAACGGCAATAACCCCGAAGGCGGCAATAACGACAGCCTGAAACTGCTGGCGCAGAACCTGGCGCAGAACGGCATCGCCAGCGTGCGCTACGACAAACGCGGCATCGCCGCCAGCCGTCCCGCTACGCCGGATGAGCGCGACCTGAGTGTCGACAAATATGTGCAAGACGCGGTGGGCTGGAGCAGCAAGCTTCGCCAAGACCAACGGTTTTCCACCCTGACGCTGATCGGCCATAGCGAAGGTGCGCTGATTGCCACCCTTGCCGCGCCTAAGGCCGGCGCTGATGCGCTGGTGTCGATTGCCGGCACCGGGCGGCCCATCGATCAGGTGATCAAAGAGCAACTGCGCGAACGCCAACCCGCCGCCTTGCTGCCGCAAAGCCTGTGGACCATCGACCAACTCAAAGCCGGCGAACGGGTGCCCCACGTGCCCGACGCGCTGCAGGTGCTGTTTCGCTCCAGCGTGCAGCCGTACCTGATTTCACTGTTCCAGCAAGACCCAGCCGGCGCCTTCGCGCGGCTGACCATGCCGGCGCTAATCGTGCAGGGCAGCCATGACATGCAGGTTGAGGTGAAGGATGCCGACGCCCTGAAGGCGGCCAAGCCGGACGCGCAGCTGGTGGTGATCGCGGGCATGAACCATGTGCTGCGCATCGTCGCCAACGAGCCGAAGGCGCAATTGGCGTCCTACAACAACCCAAAGCTGCCGCTGGCCCGCGAGCTGACAAGCCGCTTGGTCGACTTCGTGCTCGCCGTTCACTAGTAGCACTGCGCCAGCCTCAAGCGGCGCACGCCATAGCCGATAGAAACCCAGACGAGTACGCTTTGGCGTACCGCAACCACGGCTTTGGACCACGCGCATGGCAGACACCGACATCGAACAACCCGCGCCGCTTTCCGAGGAAACGTCCTCCGAGGAAACCGCCGTCAGCGAAGTCAATGAGGCACTTCCGCACCCGTGGAACGCCCTGCCCGACGACCAGTTACGCCTGCTGCGCTTGGCGCCCCTGCCCGCCGACCGCTACACCGGCAGCCGACCGTTGCGCTTTGTGCAACTGGGGCGGCTGGCCCGCCATAGCGCCGACCTGAGTTTCCTGCGCCTGACCATCAACCTGCCCGGCATCATGACCCGCAAGGGCGACAACGTGCTGGAAGTGTGGATTGATCATCGCCTTAAAGAAGTGCGTTTCGGCCCCGACAAAGGCATGCGCCTGGAGCCGATCAACCGAGGCTTGGGCCGCTTTCTGCTGGCCCAAGGCATCGCCTGGGCTCAACAGCGTTGCGCGCACTACACCGTGGAAGGCGGCGCGCTGGGGATAAAAGACGTGCTTAGCGAAGATGCCCGCTTGCGTCGCGACCACTTTCTCAAGGCCCAAGGCTTCGACATCGACTACGCCGATGCCCAGCAAGCCAAAGCCACCTACTCCGCGTCGCGCGTGAGCTCGCTGCGCGGCGATTGGAACAAGGAAAAAGTGCAAAGCATCGAGCTGATGGACGCGGCGGCCATGCTCGAACACGCCGACCACAGCCTGCGCGAGCAGGACGTCAAATTGCTCAAACAACAACAGCGCATCGACAGCCTGCGCCGCGAAGAAGGCACCCAGCGGTTCACCATCGCGTGTTTAGTGGCGTTTTGTGTGTTTCAGGCGGGATTGTTTATTTGGATGGCGTCGAGGTAACAAACTCAACGGTTTTGCACCCCTCGCCCGCTTGCGGGAGAGGGGCTGGGGGTGAGGGCAGCGGCGCACTCGGTCTCAGCTAAAAGCCCCTCTCCCGCCCTTCGGGCACCCTCTCCCGCAAGCGGGCGAGGGGAAAAGCCCGAAACCGCGCAAGGCGTAAGAGGCGGACTTCAAACCCGCTCGGCAAACATCCCCTGATGCCGCCGGCACTGCTCCGCCGTCAGCAAAAACACGCCATGCCCACCGTTGGTGAACTCGGCCCAGGTGAAGTCCACTTCCGGGTACAGCGCTTCCACGTGCACCTGGCTGTTGCCCACTTCCACCACCAGTAAACCCTGCTCGGTCAAATGGTCAGCCGCTTCGGCGAGCATGCGCCGCACCAAGTCCAGGCCGTCGTCGCCGCAGGCCAGGCCCAGTTCAGGCTCGTGCTGGTATTCGGCGGGCATATCGGCGAAGTCTTCGGCGTCGACATAAGGCGGGTTGGAAACGATCAGGTCAAAACGCTGCCCCGGCAAACCGGCAAAACCGTCGCCTTGCACGGTGAACACCCGCTCATCGAGGCCATGGCGTTCGATGTTCTGGTTCGCCACTTCCAGCGCCTCGAACGACAGATCCGCCAACACCACTTCAGCACCAGCAAACTCATACGCGCAGGCAATGCCGATGCAGCCCGAGCCGGTGCACAGGTCGAGAATGCGTGCCGGCGTGGCGGCCAGCCAGGGGTTGAAGCGCTGTTGAATCAGCTCGGCAATCGGCGAGCGCGGAATCAGCACGCGTTCATCCACTACAAATGGCAGGCCACAGAACCAGGCTTCGCCCAGCAGATACGCAGTGGGAACGCGCTCTTCGATGCGTTGTTTGAGCAGGGAGTGGAGGTAGTCGCGTTCGTCGTCTTCGAGGCGGCAGTCGAGGTAGGCGTCGGCCACTTCCCACGGCAGGTGCACGGCGCCGAGCACCAGCTGCCGCGCGTCGTCCCAGGCGTTGTCGGTGCCATGGCCAAAGAACAGTTCTTCGGCATGAAAGCGGCTGACAGCCCAGCGAATGTGGTCACGCAGGGTACGCAAACGGGAGGTCGAAACGGTCACAGCGGCATCTCCAAAGTCGAGGCCGGCAGTTTAGCCGAAGGCGCTGGCGGCTCGGTCGCTTTCTTGCCATCGGCGACGCGGCGCAAAATCGGCCCATAGCACAGACGTACAAGTAAATGGTTCACACGCACCGCCTGTGGGGTGACAATGACGCCCATTCGCGTCTGTCAGGAGCCACGACATGTCCCAACCGCAAACCTTACTCCAGCTCACCGGCCGCAGTTATCCGCCGGCCAGTTTGAGTAATGCCTGCCTGCTGATTATCGATGCGCAAGAGGAATACCGCAGCGGCGCCATGCCCCTGCCCGGCCTGGACGCCGCCATTGCGGAGATCGCCAGCCTGCTTGAAACCGCCCGCGCCAATGGCACGCCAATCGTTCATGTAAAGCACCTGGGGGTTCCCGGCGGCTTTCTCGATCCGCAAGGCCCACGCGGAAAATTCATGCCCGAACTGGCGCCGCTTCCGAATGAAACCGTGGTGGAAAAACGCCTGCCAAATGCCTTTTCCGGCACCGACCTGCACGGCCGCCTGGAAGCCATCGGCCGCCTGGATCTGATCATTTGCGGCTTCATGACCCATTCCAGCATCAGCACCACTGTGCGCGCCTGCAAAGACTATGGTTACCGCTGCACCCTGGTCGACAGCGCCTGTGCCACGCGCGACCTGCCGTACGGCGAAGGCGTGATCAGTGCCGCCGAGGTGCACCGCACTGAAATGGCCATTCTGGCGGACAACTTCGCCGCGCTGGTCAGCCACGCCAAGGCGTTAATCTAAGCCTGTTTCCCACGCCAAACCGGGCGCCCGCCGACTTACGACGGCCCGGTGAGTGAACCTCGACCCCGTGCACCGGTCATACCGCCGACACCCTGAAAGGAAAGCGGAATGAAATTGTCTGATGGTTTCGATGCCCGACGCCTTCGCCCACGCGGCCCCGGAAGCTGGCGCTGGCGCTTCGCGGCCGCCCTTTCGGCGCTGTTCGCCGTACTCGGAATTTTGCTGGCCATGGCCGGCGCCGCCACGCTGCTGGGTCGTCCACCGGCCCTTGGCGGTTTGAGCGACACGCCCGGCAGCGCCACCGTCATCCTGGTCTTTGGCCTGGTGTTGCTCTGGCTCGGAATTGCCGCGTGGCGCCGCTGCCGCCGCCGTCTTCGTCGTCCAAGCGACCTGGCATTGGCTCCGCACTTGATGAAAAAACACGACTGATTCGCCGGGAGGTTGTTCGCCCCAAGTGGCGAACGGATGGGTAAACTAGGCCCATTCGCGGAGACCTCCCATGCAAGACGACGACTTTTCCCTCTTCAAAAACGAAACTCGCGGCATCAAACCTCTCCAGCACGACCGTGCCGAAACCGGCAAACCCAAAGCTGACCGCGCCCGTGTGCAGGCCCTGCGCCAGGCCGCGACCATTTCCGAAGGCGTCACCCGCGTGGACGGTTTGTCTGACCAGTTCGTTATCGACGTCGGCGCCGAAGACCCGCTGTACTGGGCGCGCGACGGGGTGCAAGACGGCCAGATGCGCAAACTCAAGCTGGGCCAGATCAGCTTCGAAGGCAGTCTCGACCTGCACGGCATGAACGTCGAAAAGGCCCGCGACACGCTGTGGGAATTCCTTGCCGAAGCCAACAAGCTGGAAATCCGCTGCGTACGGGTCACCCACGGCAAGGCGGTGCGCATGGATGGCAAGCGGCCGATGATCAAAAGCCACGTCAACACCTGGCTGCGTCAGCACCAAGGCGTGCTCGGTTTTGCCTCGTGCCTGGCGAAACACGGCGGCACAGGCGCTATTTACGTGCTGCTCAAACGCACCATGATGGATGGCCGCGACGAGTAGGACGCTTCTCATGGAGTGCTTGCAAGCGGCGGTGCCGCGCCCTACCCTGCGTCTTCTGCTTACTGCCCCCATGCCTTACAGGTAGATCATGTCTCTGGAACAGAATTACACCGCGATCCTCAGCCAACTGGGTGAGGACGTTTCCCGCGAAGGCCTGCTCGACACGCCCAAGCGTGCCGCCAAAGCCATGCAGTATCTTTGCCGCGGTTATGAACAGACCCTGGAAGAAGTCACCAACGGTGCCCTGTTCAGCTCCGACAACAGCGAAATGGTGTTGGTAAAAAACATCGAGCTGTACTCGCTGTGCGAACACCACTTGCTGCCGTTCATTGGCAAAGCCCACGTCGCCTACATTCCTAGCGGCAAAGTGTTGGGCTTGTCGAAAGTGGCGCGCATCGTCGACATGTACGCCCGCCGCCTGCAAATTCAGGAAAACCTCAGCCGCCAGATTGCTGAAGCGGTGCAAACCGTCACCGGCGCCTTGGGCGTCGCGGTGGTGATCGAAGCGCAGCACATGTGCATGATGATGCGCGGTGTCGAGAAGCAGAATTCGTCGATGGTGACGTCGGTAATGCTCGGCGAATTCCGCCAGAACGCCGCCACCCGTAGCGAGTTCATGGGTTTGATTCGCTAAGCCACGCCATACGAAAAAAACCGGCCACTGTGCCGGTTTTTTTGTGCCTCGAATTCGCCGTGCGACGGTGTGTACACGCGCGGCTCTTCGCAAATCTCTAGGAAAACTCCTACAAACATAATCGGCCTTGACGTAAATCAGGCCCCGTCCTAAAGCCCCTCACTAGCCTTGGCGCATCCGCTCGCACGCCGTCGAGCAGCACGCTAAGGACGCAATCGCATGGCTTATTTAGTCTGGCAGGAAGACCTCAACACCGGCATTCAGATCATCGACGATCAGCACAAACGCATCGTCGCCATGATCAACCAGCTGATTCACGCCGACGAAAACAATCACAGCCGCGAAGAAGTCGGCGAGGTGCTCAGCGAGTTGGTCGACTACACGCTCTCGCACTTCGCCTTCGAGGAAGCGTTGCTGGAGGAAGCCGGCTATGCCTTTACCCGCCCGCACAAGCGCGTGCATGAAATTTTTACCGACCGGGTCAGCGAGTTCAATTTGCGTTTTCGCGCAGGCGAAGACGTGACGCAGGAGCTGATCAACCTGTTGTCACGCTGGTTGTTCAACCACATCCGCAACGACGACAAGGCCTACGCCCAGACGGTGAAGAACAATATCAACGCCCTGGTGGACAACAAACACAGCGGCGGCTGGCTGTCGCGCTCGTTCAAACGCTTTTTCGGCGAAGCCCACGCCTGATCGGCGGCGCGGCTAAATGCGCTCGGGCTAAGGCCAGGGCGCACGCATTCAGGTAAGCTCCGCCCTCGAATTTTCAGCCGTTGAGGGTGTTCTGGTGCTTATCAAAGCGTTACGGGTTGGCTTGGGCCAGCTCATCGTGTTCATCGACTTCATAACCCGCCCGCGCAAACAAAAGCGCACGCCCGAGGCGCAAGCCCAAGTCGCCCAGGCCACCTCAGGCATGGCGCTGTATCAGTTCCAGGCGTGCCCGTTTTGCGTACGCACCCGCCGCACCATGCACCGCCTGAATCTGCCGGTTGAGCTGCGCGACGCCAAGAACAATGAGCAACACCGCCAAGCCCTATTGGCCGGTGGCGGCGCGATCAAAGTGCCGTGCTTGCGTATCGAAGAAAACGGCGGCACCACGTGGATGTATGAATCCAAGGCGATCATGCAGTACCTGGAAGATCGCTTCGCCACCGTATAAATAGAAGGCTTACTCGCCCTTTTGTTGCAGCTCGGCCAAGCGTTGCGCCAGGCTGTCGAGGTCAGGAATCGGCGCCTCTGGCAGGTCGCGCATTACCGCTCGGGTAAGGCGCATCTGCCGAATAAACCGGCGGCAATTGGTGCAACTGGCCAGGTGCAGCCGCACGGCAATGCGTGAGCGCAGGCGCAATTGCCCGTCGAGAAAATCACTCGAATGGGCCACCAGTTCTTTACACGTCAGCAATGCCCCGTCTCCTCGAAATGCTCCAGGGTGGCAAACACCTTGAGCCGTGCGCGATGCGACAGCACCCGTGCATTGGAGAGCGAGATGTCGAGAAGATTACAGATCTCCTCCAACTCCAGGCCCTGCCGTTCGCGCAGGTTCAGCACGCTGCCTTGCAAATCCGACAGACTCGCCAAGGTTTTCTCCAGGCATTCGCGCAGCTCGTCTTCGGTGAGCAACGCTTCCGGCGAATCCTGATGCCAGTTGTGCGGCGCCAGCAGCCAGTGGCCGTCTTCGGCGAAACGGCTGTCGTCGATGCTGCCGTGGGGCGATGGAATATCGTCCAGCAGTACTTCGCGGCGGTTGTGTTTAAGGCGGGTTTTGGCGGTGTTGGCGGTGATGGTCAGCAGCCAGGTTTTCAGACTCGAACGGCCCTGAAAACCAGCCAGGTTGCGCACCACCGCCAGCCAGGCGTCTTGCACCACTTCATCGGCATTGCGGCTGCCGACAATGGCATAGGCCACCGCGCGCATCGCGCTCTGATAACTGGCGACCAACTCGCGAAAGGCCAGTTGGTCGCCGGCCAGCAGGCGTGGCAGTAGCTGCGCGTCGGGCGGCGCGCTCATCAATGCTTACGCAGAATCACGCTGCCAATGGAGTAACCGGCGCCGAACGAGCTGAGCACGCCCAGGGTGCCGCTTGGCAAGTCGTCCTGATTTTTGTGAAAGGCGATAACCGAGCCAGCCGAGCTGGTGTTGGCATAGGTATCGAGAATCACAGGTGCTTCGTCCGGCAAAGCGTCGCGGCCCAGCAGCTTTTTGGTGATCAGCAGGTTCATGCTCAGGTTGGCCTGGTGCAGCCAGAAGCGCTTCACGTCAGACACCTGAATGTCGTTGGCGGCCAGGTGCTCGCCCACCAACTCGGCCACCATCGGGCACACGTCACGGAATACCTTGCGGCCTTCCTGCACGAAGAGTTTGTCGCGCTGGCCGATGCCCTCTTCCGCAGCGCGGTTGAGGAAGCCGAAGTTGTTGCGGATGTTGTTGGAGAACTGAGTCAGCAGCTTGGTGCTGACGACGTCGAACTGGTAGGCCGAAGTAGCCAGATCGGCACGTTCCACCAGCACGGCGGTGGCGGCATCGCCAAAGATGAAGTGGCTGTCGCGGTCGCGGAAATTCAAATGGCCGGTGCAGATTTCCGGGCTCACCACGAGGATGGCGCGAGCCTGGCCCAGCTGGATGTTCTGGGTCGCGGCCTGAATGCCGAAGGTGGCAGACGAGCAGGCCACGTTCATGTCATAGGCGAAGCCGGTGATGCCCAGCGCGGCTTGCACTTCAATGGCCACGGCCGGGTAGGCGCGTTCCAGGTTCGAGCAGGCAACGATCACACCGTCGACATCCGCCGCGGTTTTGCCGGCGCGTTGCAAGGCTTGTTCAGCCGCCGCCACACCCATCTGGCAGAGAATGCCCCACTCTTCATTAGAGCGTTCCGGCAGGCGCGGGGTCATGCGTTGCGGGTCGAGAATGCCTTCTTTGTTCATTACAAAGCGGCTTTTGATGCCGGAGGCTTTTTCGATGAAAGCGCTGCTGGACTCGCTCAGCGCCTCGACTTCACCGCGTTCAATGGCGGCAGCGTTGTCGGCGTTGAATTGCCGCACGTAAGTATTAAAGGACTCCACCAGCTCATCGTTCGAAATGCTGTTTTCCGGGGTAAATAGGCCGGTACCGCTGATGACGACGTTATACACGGTCGATCCTCTTGCAACGTTATTGATCGGAATGGCGGCTATTGTGCCCGAAAAGGACTACAAATCCCCAGCGATACCGGCAGACGTTCGTCACCACCGAGAAGGCACACAACGGCGTCCGATACAGCAAGGGCAGTCTTCGGAAAAGGCACCAGGAACGGCCGGATGCGTCAGCTTAAATAGCGCTCGGCCCCTATGGTTGACTGGTTTCCCACTGCCGACGGAGCGCCTCGCCCATGACTGTCAACGCCGATTACCCCGCTAGCTGGCGGGAAAAAATTCAAAATGAGCTGCGCTTTTCCGTCGCCAACGGTTTACCCGGCGCGGTGATCGCCGCCCACTGCAAGGGCCGACCGGTGCTGTTCGAGGCGCACGGTCAACAGCGGCGCTACAACGAAACGGCACTGATGCCGACACCCGAGCCCATGCGCGCCGATACCCTGTTCGACCTCGCCTCCCTGACCAAAATCTTTTCCACCACGCTGGCGCTGATGCACTTGGTGGACGTAGGCGCGGTGAGCATCGACGCCCCTGTCTCGCATTACCTGCCGACCTTCGCCGGCGGCAGCAAAGCAAAGGTTACGGTGCGGCATTTGCTGCAGCATCGATCGGGCCTGCCCTCGTCCTTTCATTTTTACGACCCCAAGCAAGTGCCCGCCGCGTTTTACTCTCAGAGCCGCACGCAAACATGCTGGCTGCTACCCCTGGTGCCGCTGCGGCATGAGCCCGATAGCGTGACGCTCTACAGCGACGTTGGCTTTGCGATGCTGGGTTTGATCATCGAAACCGTCACGGGCGTGACGCAAGACGCCTACGTTCACGAACACATCTATGCGCCGCTGGGCTTGCATGACACCGGCTACAAAATGTGCGAACGCGGCGTCGACCGAAACCGCTTCGAAGCCACGGAGCGCTGCGGTAATACCCGTGACGGACACGTCTGGTTTCCCAACATTCGCACCCACACGCTGCAAGGCGAGGTGCATGACGAAATGGCCTACTACGCCATGGGGCAAGTTTCAGGTCATGCGGGGCTGTTTTCCACCGCAGCCGACCTCAGCGTATTGAGCCAACTGCTGCTCAACGGCGGCAGCCTGGGCGATTACCGCCTGTGCTCGGCGCAGACGGTGCAGCTGTTCACCCAAACGCTAAACGCCGACGCCACCTACGCCCTGGGTTTCCAGGTTCCAACAGCCAGCACGCAGTTGATTTACGGCGTGCTGCTGCCGGCCGCTGGCAACGCCGTGGCGCACACCGGGTGGACCGGAAAGTGCGTGGTGCTCGATTTCACCCACCAATCGATCTTTCTTTTATTAACCAACAAAAAACACAGTCCCGTGCTGGCCTTGCCCAACGGTGACCGCAATCACTTCGCCGGCGATTTGCTGCCCAGTGCCTTGTACGGCGGCACCGTGCAGCTGTTTTACGCCGGGCTGATGGCCGCTCAAGACGCTCGCCTTGAAGCCGCGGACACAACTTCGGAATGCGTCTAGCACGCGGATTGTTACCCCAGCCGCAACAGATATTTACGCGGATAAAACCTGCAACAATTTGTAATGAACCGTAGTCTAAAAATCCGCGCGGACAAGACGACCGCGGATAACGCCTTGCCGTTAATCCGCATCCGGGGCCACAACCAGCCACCTTTCGCACCCTCGCTTCGCTCGTCTGACCCGATGGCCAGGCTCGCAAAAAACCCGTGAACTGATAACGGCAGGCCCGCCTCTACCAAGCTGTAACCCAGCACCCGAGGCGCGCGCTGCGTCAGGAGCCCTGCATGACTGAGCAATCCAAAGGCTTCACCCGCCGGCAGTTGTTGAAAACTTCCGCCACCTCCCTGGCTATTGGCGCCGCCGCAACCGCCCAGGCGGCCACCGTGATCGGCACGCCCAAATGGCTGCCCTTCGACCACAACGGCCCGCTGCACTACGACAGTCCGGGCTGGCAATTTTTTACGCCAGAGGAAGTGGTTGAGCTTGAGGCCATCGTTGAGCAGCTGATTCCTGCTGACGAACTGAGCGTCAGCGGTAAAGAAGCCGGCTGTGTGGTGTTCATGGACCGCCAGATGATGAGCGACTACGGCGACTTCGGCCGCTTATATATGCAAGGCCCGTTTACCCCCGGCACGCCCGCACAGGCCGACCAGTCGCCCTTGGTGCCACGCGAGCGTTATCGCCTCGGCCTGGCCGGGCTGAACAAATATTGCCAGGCCACCTTTCAGAAAAAATTCAGCGAGCTGCCACCGGAGCAGCGCGACAAGGTGCTGGTCGACCTGGAAAAAGGCGCCATCACGCTCGAAGGCATCGAAGCCAAGGCGTTCTTCCAGCAAGTGCTGGACAACACCATGGAAGGCTTTTTTGCCGACCCTATCTACGGCGGCAACCGCGACATGGTGGCCTGGAAAATGATCGGCTTCCCCGGCGCGCGCTACGACTACCGCGACTACGTGGGGCTGCATAACCAGAAGCTGAACCTCACCCCGCTCTCGATCATCGGCAGCTCCGCCTGGAACAAAAAGGGTTAACTCATCATGGCTAAAAAACTTCCTTCCACCGACGTGGTGGTTGTCGGTCTCGGCTGGGCGGGCTCGATTATCGCGAACGAACTGGCAGACACCGGGCTTAACGTCATCGGCTTTGAACGCGGCCCGTGGCGCGACACCGCCAGCGATTTCAACCTGGCCCACGCCACCGACGAATTGCGCTACAGCCGCCGCCAGGAGCTGATGCTGCGCACCAAGCAAAACACTTGCACCATGCGCAACAAAGAGTCGGAAACGGCATTGCCGATGCGGGTTTGGGGTTCCTTCCACCCCGGCAACGGCACCGGCGGCGCCGGTAATCACTGGGCCGGCATTACCTTCCGCTTCCAACCCGAAGAATTTCGCCTGGCCAGCCACCTGAAAGAGCGCTACGGCAAGGAAGTGCCCGCCGAGCTGACCCTGCAAGATTGGGGCACCACCTGGGAAGAAATGGAGCCGCACTACGACGCCTTCGAGCGGTTGGCAGGCGTGTCCGGCAAAGCCGGCAACCTCAACGGCACCATCGTTGACGGCGGCAACCCATTCGAAGGGGCCCGCTCCAAGGAATACCCGAACCCGCCCACCGCGCAAACCTACGCACCGACGCTATTCGCTGAAACCGCGAAAAACCTTGGCTACAAACCGTTCCCGGTGCCCTCGGCACTGGCCTCGCAGGCTTACACCAACCAGTTGGGCGTCACCATGGGGCCGTGCACCTTCTGCGGCTTCTGCACCAACTACGGCTGCGCCAACTATTCCAAGGCCAGCGCCATCGTCAACGTGCTACCGGCGCTGATTCGCAAGCCCAACTTCACCGCCAAAACCAACTCCGAAGTGCTCAAGGTGGTGATGGACAGCACCGGCACCCGCGCCACCGGCATCATTTACGTCGACTCCAGCGGCGAAGAGTGGGAACAGCCGGCCGAGATCGTGGTGATCGCCGCGTTCATCTTCGAAAACGTGCGGCTCATGCTGCTTTCCGGAATCGGCGAACCTTACAACCCCATCGCCAACACCGGCACCACCGGCCGCAACTTCGCCTACCAGACCGCCAACAGCGTGCGCATGTTCTTCAACGATAAGAACTTCAACCCGTTTATCGGCGGCGGCGCCATCGGCATGGGCATCGACGAATTCAACAACGACAACTTCGATCATTCAGGACTTGGCTTCGTCGGTGGCGGCAGTACGCGCGTCACCCCGATTGGCGCCCCGCCCATCGACTCCCGACCGGTGCCGCCGGGCACGCCGAACTGGGGCGCGAAGTGGAAAAAAGCCACGGTGGAGAACTACCTGAGCAGCATGTCCATCGGCTGCGAGGCCAGCAGCTACACCACGCGCAATAACTACTTGTCGCTGGACCCCAACTACACCGACCCGCACGGCCGGCCCCTGCTGCGCATCACCTTCGACTTCCCGGAAAACGACCTGAAGATGGCGCAGTACTGCACCAACAAAGTGGTGGAAATCGCGAAGGCCATGAACCCGCGTGAATTCGTACCGGCACCGAGGAAAGGGCCGTGGTCGAACACCTCGTATCAGTCGTCGCACATCGTCGGTGGTTTCATCATGGGCGCCGACCCGAAAAACAGCTCGGTCAATAAGCACCTGCAAGTGTGGGGCGTGCCCAACCTGTTTGTGGTCGGCTCTTCCGCCTTCCCACAGAACCCCGGCTACAACCCCACCGGCACCGTGGGCGCGCTGGCCTTCAAAGCAGCAGACGCCATTCGCCGCCTGTACCTGAAACGCCCTGGGGAGATGATCAGCGTATGAAAACTTTCATTTCCCTGGGCGCCTTTGCCCTGTTCGGCCTGAGCCTCAGCGTTCACGCAGCCTCCGGCGCCGACTCGTACAACATGGTGGAAAAAGGCCGCTACCTGGCCGTGCTCGGCGACTGCACCGCCTGCCACACCGTGCCGGGCAAACCGGCGTTTTCCGGTGGCGTGTCGATTGAAACGCCGTTCGGCAAACTGGTCGGCGCCAATATCACGCCAGACCCGGAAACCGGCCTGGGCCACTGGAATTTCGACGACTTCCAGGCCGTGATGTCCGAAGGCCACAGCCGCCGCGGCAAACGCCTGTACGGCGCCATGCCATTCACCGCGTACACCAAGGTCACGCGCGAAGACAACCGCGCCCTGTGGGCGTACCTGCAGACGTTGGAGCCGGTGAACAACCCGGTCGAAACCAACCAACTGCCCTTCCCCTTCAACGTGCGCACCAGCCTCATTGGCTGGAACTGGCTGAACTTCACCGTCGGTGAATTCGTGCCCAACGCGGAAAAAACGCCGCAATGGAACCGAGGCGCGTACCTGGTGGAAGGTCTTGGTCACTGCGGCACCTGCCACACGCCGAAAAACATCATCGGCGGTGACGACAATGACCAGTTCCTCGCCGGTGGCGATTTGCAGGGCTGGATCGCGCCGGACATCACCTCCAACCCGCACAGCGGTATTGGTAAGTGGAGCAACGAGGACATCGTCGAGTACCTGAAAACCGGTGCCAACCGGTTCGACATCGCCTCCGGGCCGATGGCCGAGGCCGTGGAAAACTCGACTCAGCACTGGACCGATGAAGACCTGATGGCGGTAGCGGTTTACCTCAAAGACGGCCAGAAACCGTCGCCAGCGCCGCAGCCGATAGCGGCCGATGACCCGGCGATGGTGGCGGGTAAAGCGTTGTACGCCGACCGCTGCTCCGCCTGCCACGTGCCAAACGGTGAAGGGATCAAAACGCTGTTCCCGAAACTGGCCGCCGCGCCATTGGTTAACAGCACCGACCCGACCTCGCTGATTCGCGTGGTGCTGGCCGGCAGCCGTGCCGGTGGCACCGAAGCCGCACCGACCGGGCCCGCCATGCCTGCATTCGCCTGGAACCTCACGGACGAAAACGTCGCCGACGTGCTGACTTACGTACGCAACACCTGGGGCAATGCCGCGCCGGCTGTTACGGCGGGCGAAGTGGCCAATTTGCGCGAGAGCCTGCAATAGGCTTGACCCGGAAACCTTGTGGGAGTGGCTTTAGCCGCGATGCTCTCGAAAAGCATCGCGGCTGATCGGACTGCCGCCCGGCCGCTCCCACAAGCACACGCACCCGTTATGCCCTGCATCACCCAACTGGATAGTCCTTGAGCCCCGGCCCCGCGCCGCGCCAACCTGCTGCCATCCCCAAGGAGACCAGCATGAGCGACTACCGCACCCTCACCCGCCACGATGCCAACGGCGTGGCCACCATCGAATTCGATCATCCGCCCATCAACCTGATGGACCGCGAGGTGATTATCGACCTGCTGAAACTGGCGAAAAGTCTGGAAGCCGACCGCGAGACCCGCGTGGTGCTGTTTCGCAGCGCCAACCCTGAATTTTTCATTGCCCACTTTGACCTTGGCAGCCAACTGCACCAGCCGGCGCCGCCGTTACCCGACGGCCAGGCTAGTTTGCTCAGCGCCCTGTTCACGCGCTTTAGCCGCCTGCCGCAAGTGACCATCGGCGAACTGCGCGGCCGTGCGCGCGGCGCCGGCAGTGAGTTTTTGTTAGCGCTGGACATGCGCTTTGCCTCACGCGAACGCGCCCTATTGGGCCAGCCAGAAGTAGCCGTCGGCTTACTGCCAGGCGCAGGCGGCACGGTGCGCTTGACGCAACTGGCTGGGCGCGGCCGCGCGCTGGAAATTTGCCTGGGCGGCGCCGACTTCGACGCCGACACTGCCGAACGCTACGGCTGGATCAACCGCGCGGTTCCCGACTCGGACCTCAGCGCCCATTGCGAAACGCTGGCGCAACGCATCGCCAGTTTTCCAGCGGCGGGCATTGCCCATATCAAAGCAGTGGTCGACCAGGTGAGCGCCGCACCGCAGGCGGCCTTGGTAGAAGAATCGCAGCGCTTCGGCGCCGACATGAACGCCCCGGCGACGCTGGAACGGGTGCAATGGATGATGGAAAACGGCGGGCAAACGGACGGGGAAATGGAGCGCGAGTTGGGTGCCAACCTGGCGAAATTCGGCTAAGCCGGTAAAGCCGTTTTTACAGAACAAGGTGTGGCCTGTAGAGGCGCGCCGGCTTTGCCATTCTCGATTCCGAGTCGTCGGACCGCCGCCTTGGGGAAAGACGTGTGTCCTCCAATCCACCTCCGTCATCCCCGCGAACGCGGGGATCCAGAATCGCGAAAGGGAACGCCAAGCTCGGCGCTTACGCTACACCTGTAGGACGGGGTGTGGCCTGTAGAGGCGCGCCGGGTTTGCGATTTTGGATTCCGAGTCGTCGGACCGCCGCCTTCGCGGGAATGACGTCAGTCCTCCAACCCACCTCCGTCATCCCCGCGCAGGCGGGGATCCAGAATCGCGAACGGGAACGCCAAGCTCGGCGCTTATGCCGGTCGCAAGATGGCCACTGCCTGCTCGCCGTATTGCACCACGTACCCGCCATGCGCGCGTTGCCAGTCGCGCGCTGAAGTCGGGTCCGGGAACCAGTGTTTTTCGTAGTCGCCGAAAGCGCCGGCATCCAGGCGATAGCGATCCAGGCAGGCCGCCTCGCGTGTGTCGATTTCAGCTTTACAGGCCGCCCAGTCGGCGTAGCCCAATTCCACCGCCAACAGTCGCAAAAGCGTTTTCAACTGCAAACTGGCGCGGTTGGCCTGCAACGCGGACACGCTCAAACCACCGCTAAGCTTCGCCGCGTGCAGCCGGCGCAATACGGGCAGCGCCACGCTCAAGCTGTCCGAACGAGCGTGCCGCAACAGACGCCGCGCGTGACTGCGCAGAAAATCGCTGTTTCGATGGGTGGGGGACAACGGGTTGGATGTAGACCACATAAACCTTTCCTCTTCCAATGTGGCCGTTCTCGCTGCGGCGTGGAGATTCAGGTTGCGGTAAATCCGAAGGAAGAAACCGAACGACAGGTGCGGCTGGCTTTTGCGAGAGCGGGCGCCCTGTCGCGCCCGGCGGCAAGTTTAGTAGGGCGCGTGGCTAAGTGACAAGAGGGTCGCAGGCATCAGCCGTTAAGCCGCTTAACCAACCGTGCTTGTAACTGCTGCAACTCGGCCGCGTCCGCCTTCTGGCTGGCGTGAACGCCCAGCCCCTCACCGGCATAGCGCGGCACGATATGCATATGAATGTGAAACACCGTCTGCCCGGCTGGCGCCCCGTTGAACTGGGCGATTTGTACGCCGGCCGGTTCCAGTTCCTCAACGATCGCGCGGGTGAGTGTTTGCACCACGGTCATAACCTTGCCCAACGCGCCGGTATCGACTTCCAGAATGTTGCGCGCCGCCGAGCGTTTGGGGATCACCAAGGTGTGGCCGAACGACTGCGGGAACACGTCGAGAAACGCCAGCACGTCGTCATCTTCGTAGAGTTTGTAGCAGGGCGCGTCGCCGCGAATGATCTGGGCGAAAATGTTCTGGTTGTCGTAGTCGCCGTGCAAGCTCATCTAGGTTCTCCGTCCGTTGGGCTGAGGGCAAACCATACCGGCTCAGCCCCTCGTCTGAAAACCCCACTATTTTTCAGAATTGCGAGCGCCTCGGCATACCGCAGGTTGCGGCGCGCGGCGCTTTACGGAAAAATCCCCGCCCTTCGCAAACCTGGCGGTCCTACCCTGGCCCACCAGTCATGGCGGCCCTACCAATAATAAACAGCACGGCGATCCGCGCTTGCCCCGAGCAGGCGACGGCACTTATCGCCCCTCGCTGACTACATCCGACACACGCATGCCCCGTTCAGGCCACAAGCCTGAGGCGGGTTCTTTGGCTTGGCAGAATTTAAGGAAAACCGATGTTCAAGTATCTGTCTTTGGCGCTCGCCGCCTTGCTGCTGACGATCAGCCCCTCAATGGCGACGGCTGAAGACGCAGCCCCAATCGTTATCAAGTTTTCCCACGTGTCGGCGGAAAGTACGCCCAAAGGCCAAGGCGCCTTGCTGTTCAAAAAATTGGTGGAAGAACGCCTGGCCGGCAAAGTGAAGGTTGAGGTGTACGCCAACTCCGCGCTGTTCGGCGACGGCGAAGAACTGGCCGCGCTGGCCGATGGCCGTGTGCAAATGCTGGCGCCGTCGCTGTCGAAATTCGACAAGTACACCAAGCGACTGCAAGTGTTCGACCTGCCGTTCCTGTTTACCGATCAGGCAGCGGTCGACCGTTTCCTCAAGCGTGAAAAAAGCCGCGAACTGCTGCGCTCGATGAACAGCAGCAACATCTACGGCCTGGGCTTCTGGACCAACGGCATGAAGCAGCTGTCGGCTAACAAAGCCCTTCACACCCCGACCGATGCCAAAGGCCTGGCCTTCCGCATTCAAGCGTCCAGCGTGCTGGAAGCCCAATTCGCAGCCCTGGGTGCCACCACCGTGAAGCTGCCGTTCGCCGAGACCTACAAGGCGTTGGAAAGCGGCACCGTACAGGGCACGGAAAACCCGTGGTCGAACTTTGTCTCGCAGAAATTCGAGAAAGTGCAGCCGTACGTGACCATCACCAACCATGGCGTGCTGAGCTACATGGTGGTGACCAACAGTAAGTTCTGGACCAGCATTCCGTTCCAGATTCGCACCGAGTTGGAGTCGATTCTGGACGAGGTCACCCTGTCGGTTAACCAGACTGCCGAAGCCAATAACCAGCGCGATTACGAGCAGTTGGTCGCGGGCGGAAAAGCCAAAATCATCACCCTGACCCCGGCAGAACAGGCGGCCTGGCGGGAGGCGATGTTGCCGGTGTGGAAGCAGTTTGAAGGTGAGATTGGTGCCGATGTGTTGCATGCGGCGCGGGCGGTGAATCGCAAATAAAAGCGTACCCTCTCCCCCAGCCCCTCTCCCGTAAACGGGCGAGGGGAGCCCATCGGCGTTTACCGCAAGAACACCGATCAGTCCCCTCGCCCCTCGGGGGAGAGGGTTAGGGAGAGGGGGGAAGCTGCGACGCCGCTTTATGCCTCCACCGCCGCCCACTGCTTACCCAAGCGCTTATCCGACACCGCCACCTTCGTGCCCAACTGCTGGGCAAACAACGACACCCGATATTCCTCGAGCATCCAGCGATACAGCACCAGCTGTGGATCACGCTTGCCTTCCTGCGCGTGCTTATCGGCGCGGGCTTGGTATTGCGCCCACAACCCTGCCAGCTCGCCGCTCCACACTCGGTCTTTCTGCAATTGCGAGCCGAGTTTGTCGAAGCGCTGCTCGATGGCTTTGAGGTAGCGTGGCAGTTCTTTGAGCCATTCGGCCGGGGTTTCGCGCACGAAGCCTGGGTAGACCAAATGGCTTAGCTGCGCCTTGATGTCGTTGAGGGCGACGGCTTGAGCCAGGTCGATTTTGCCTTTGAAGCGCTTTTGCAAGCCGTGCCACAGCTTGAGAATTTCCAGGGCCAGGCGCGCCAGGCGTTCGGCATGCTCGGCCCAGGCGCCACGCTTCTTCTCGGCCAGCGCCAGCAAGCCAACGCCGTCGCGGGGCAAGGGGTTTTCGCCGTCGAGAATGCAGGTGTCGAGGCTGGCCAGCAGAATGTCTTCCACCAACCCATCGACCCGGCCAAGGTCGCGGTACAGCAGCCCCAGGTCCGTGAGGCCCGGCAACTTGCTGCGCAGAAATTTCGCCGGCTCGCTGAGCTGTTGCAGGAGCAAACGCTGCAAGGCGCGACGGTGTTGGAATTCGGCTTCGGCAGCGGTGGCGAAGCGGCCTTCTTTGACCGTGCCGCCCTCCTCCACCAGCGCCGGGTACACGGTCATCGACAGGCCGGCGATGTTTTGCTGCGTGGTGTGCGCCACGGGCGCGAACACCTTGGCTTCTACCGGCTTTTGCTGCTTGTCGGTTTTAACCATGGCCAAGGCGGCCTGGCTGGCTTCGGCAAAGCGCGCGGTCAGTTCGGCCAGGTCGCGACCTTCGCCAAGCAACGTGCCCTGCCCGTCGACCACTTCCAGGTTCATTTTCAGGTGGTTTTCTACCTGTTGCTCCGCCTCGGCCCACGCCTCTTCGGACACTCGCACACCAGTCATACGGAGTAATTCAGCGCTCAATGCCTGAACCAACGAGCCCTGGCCGAAGGCGATGCGCGACAAGGCGGCTTTGACGAAGTCGGGAACCGGCACAAAGTTTTTGCGCAGCGCTTTCGGCAGCTCACGCACCAGCGCAATGCTCTTGGCTTCCAGTAACCCCGGCACCAGCCACTGCAAGCGTTCGCCGGGAATTTGCGGCAGCAGCGGTGCAGGCACGCGCAGCGTTACGCCATCGCGCGGGTGGTTGGGCTCGAAGTGGTAGGTCAGCGGCAGGCGCAGGTCGCCCAGTTGCAGGTGATCGGGGTACTGCGCGTCGGTCACTTCGCTGGCGTCGCGGGCGAGGATGTCTTCCTCGCGCATGATCAGCAGCTGCGGGTTCTTCGCGCTTTCGGTTTTGTACCAGCTGTCGAAGGTGGCGGTTTGGTAGATATCGGCAGGCTGGCGCGCGTCATAGAAGGCGAACAGGGTTTCTTCGTCGGCAAGAATGTCGCGACGGCGAGCCTTGGCTTCCAGTTCGTCGAACAGCTCCAGCAGTTCCTGGTTGGCTTTCAGGCACTTGGCGCGAGACTGAATTTCCCCACGCACCAACCCTTCGCGGATAAACAATTCACGCGCCACCGCCGGCTCGATCGGGCCGAAATGCACCGGCCGGCGACCGACCACGATCATGCCGTACAACGTGATTTGCTCGAACGCCACCACTTGCCCGCGGCGTTTCTCCCAGTGCGGTTCGAAATGGTTTTTTTTGATCAGGTGACCGGCCAGCGGCTCGATCCAGTCCGGCTCGATTTTGGCCACCTGGCGCGCGAACAGCTTGGTGGTCTCCATCAGCTCGGCGGCCATGATCCATTGCGGCTTCTTCCGGCCAATGACGCTGGACGGGTGAATCCAAAAACGCCGCTGACGGGCGCCGAGGTAATCGCCGTCTTCGGTTTTCTGCCCGATCTGGCTGAGCAAGCCGCAGAGAATGGCTTTGTGTACCGCAGCGTAATCTTTGGCGCGTTGCGCCGCTTCCAAGGATTCGGCGTTTTTGCCGGCGGGCGGATTGGCTTTGGCGTTGGGCTTGGCGTCGCTTTCGCGGGCAGGTTCGCTCTTGCGGGACGAATCGGCGGCGCGGTCGGGGGCCAGCTTGAGTTCGCGGGTGATCAGCACCAGTTGACGGTGAGCGTCGCGCCATTCGCGCAGGCGCAGGTAGTTGAGGAAGTTTTTCCGGCACCAGTTACGCAGCGGGTTGGAACCCAGCTCCTGGCGCTTTTCCTCGAAGCCGCGCCACAGGTTGATCAGGGCGGCAAAGTCGGAGTCGACATCCTTCCACTGCGCGTGGGCCTGGTCGGCGGCTTGCTGGCGGTCCATCGGCCGCTCGCGTGGGTCTTGCACCGACAACGCGCTGGCGACGATCAGCAATTCGTCGAGGCTGCCCAACTTGGCGGCTTCCAACACCATGCGGCCCAGGCGCGGGTCGATGGGCAAGCGCGCCAATTGCCGACCAATCGGCGTCAGCTGGCCTTCACGGTTCACCGCCGACAGTTCTTGCAGCAAGTTGAAGCCGTCGCTGATGGCTTTGCCATCCGGCGGCTCGATAAAGGGGAACGCGTCGATCTCGCCCAGGCGCAGGTGCAGCATCTGCAAGATCACCGCCGCCAAGTTAGTGCGCAGAATCTCCGGGTCGGTGAAGGCTGGGCGTGCGAGGAAATCTTCTTCACTGTAAAGCCGCACACAAATGCCCGGCTCTACCCGCCCGCAACGGCCTTTGCGCTGGTTGGCGCTGGCTTGCGACACCGCTTCTATGGGCAGACGCTGCACTTTGGCGCGGTAGCTGTAACGGCTGATGCGCGCGGTGCCGCTGTCGATCACATAGCGGATGCCGGGCACGGTGAGTGAGGTTTCCGCCACGTTGGTGGCGAGCACAATTTTGCGCCCAGCCATGGGCGCGAAAATCTTCTGCTGCTCGGCCGGCGTCAGCCGCGCGTACAGCGGCAGCACTTCAGTGAAGCGCAAATTGGCTTTGCGCAGCATGTCGGCGCAGTCGCGAATTTCACGCTCGCCCGGCAAGAACACCAGCACATCGCCCGGGCGCTTGCCTTCGCTGCGCTCGAACGCGTCGATTTCGTCCAGCGCGGCGAGAATGCCTTGGTCGACGCTTAGGTCGTCAACCAGGCTCTCGCCCTCTTCGTCAACCTCTGCTACCAAGGGCCGGTACCAGGTTTCCACCGGGAAGGTGCGGCCCGAGACCTCGACAATCGGCGCGTTGTCGAAGTGCTTGGAGAAGCGTTCGAGGTCGATGGTCGCCGAGGTGATGATCACCTTCAGATCCGGACGACGCGGCAGTAGCGTTTTCAGGTAGCCGAGCAGGAAGTCGATGTTCAGGCTGCGTTCGTGCGCTTCGTCGACGATCAGCGTGTCGTACTTTTCCAGGTACCGGTCATGCTGGGTTTCGGCCAACAAGATACCGTCGGTCATCAGTTTGATCAGTGAGCTGTCTTTGCTCTGGTCTTCAAACCGCACCTGATAACCGACCAGCTCACCGAGCGGTGTTCCGATTTCTTCCGCCACTCGCGTCGCCACGCTGCGCGCCGCCAAACGCCGTGGCTGGGTGTGGCCGATGAGGCCGTGCAACCCGCGACCGATTTCCAGGCAGATTTTCGGCAACTGCGTGGTTTTCCCCGAGCCGGTTTCGCCGGCAATGATCAGCACCTGATGCTTCGCCAACGCGGCTTTGATTTCATCGCGCTTGGCGGCGATGGGCAGGCTGTCGTCGTAACGCATCGCCGGCACGCTAAGACGTCGCGCCTCGACCTTGGCGCAGCTCTGCTGGAAGCGCTCCAGCCAGTGCGCCAACTTGCCTTCGTCGGCGTGCCCGGCTTTGCGCAACTCATGCAGCTGGCGACGCAAACGATGACGGTCGGCGACCAAGGCTTGATCAAGGTTTTTCAGCAGGGCATCAAAGGAGGGCGTGGCGTCGGTCATCGGGGGGCGGCAACAGTCAAAAGGCGGGGGCAGATTGTCGCAGATTTTGCCGGTGGTCGGCGTTAGCGACATCTGCCCCGTCTGTTGGCAAAGGCGAATGAGGCGGGCTGGTGCGCGATTGATGCACCCCATTGGGCTGCCAGCAGCCCTATCGCCTACGGCACATCAATCGTGATCGAAAATGGCACAAGCACCTGCTGCACCTCCGGTTTTTTAGTTGTCGTCTGGTAGTACTTGAATCTAAAGGATGCCGTCGCCTCGCCTAGCCCGCTCTTGCCATCCAGCCACTGCGGCCCGCTCATATCGGAACCGCAATTGGTCACACAGAAGTGTCCACTGCTAGTCGGGTCCGGTACTCCAAATTCTTTGGGAAAAGGGTTCATGGTAATAGCGATGCCCAGCTCTTTGCCTAGCGGCACAGGCTGGTCATCCAAGAATATCTGCACGCCCACATCGCTCGAAGCCGATTGCATGCCTACACCGACGGCGCCGACTAACGGATAGGTCGCCTCAAACGTGACAATCGGCCTGGTGGAAAGTCCCCCCCAGCATCGAAACTTCATGTCCTGCGTCTTGGCGCCGTCCTCAATCGGTCCAACCGCTTTGAACCGCTGCTGGCTTACATCGGCCAGTTTTATAGTCGAAGTAGTGCTTGGAACCGATACAAAGCCGCACGCTGGCGCTCCGGCATAGGCTATCCAGGGCAGCCGTTGTCCCGCAGCGACCTGCTGGTCAGGGAAGCCAATTCTTTCCTCGTACCGAGTGGATGTCGTTCCATCTTCTGAATAAAACTTAAAACTACCGAGCTGTTCGCTGCCGAGCCTTATCGATACGGGATATTGGCCGTGCGGGTTCGATGACGTCGCGGAGAAAGGTCCCGTTTTTACCATCGACACTCTCAGCACAAAGTTATCGAAGGCTCTGGTTATAGGGAGCGAGCCCCCCGCCAACACCGCTCCTTTGCTCCTCCCGATTTCGATGCCACCCGTTTCGAAAGACGGCCCTTTTCCGGGTAGCTCGACATCGAATGCGACCCCTTGGCTTGTGGACGGGATGCGAAACCGGCTACCGATCGCGGTTGCGCTACTGGGTGGGAAATACACCATCCGCAGCCTTTTGTTTGTAAATTCGGCAGGAAATGTTCCCTGGTCGCACCCGCTTGGCTTCAAGGGTATTTCTTTCAACATCATCAAGGTTTCATTTGGGTACGGATTTTTTGAATCCTCAAACCAGAACTTGTAGTTCAAGAGGTCCGCGCTCGCCTGCATCAACTTTATTTCGCCAAACCCCCCGTCCAAGCCGGGATAACTGCAAACCGCCTGCGCATTAGAGCAAGCCCCGAAGCCAAGCAAGGAAAACACCAGCGCAGGCATGAATGGACGTCGCCTGGCCGAACGGCGGCTGGGCTTTCCTGCGCGTTCACATAGGTCTCGTCGTCCCAATTTCGGTCCGGTGCAGATCCCTAGAATCTGATTGGAAAGTCCCTGACGCCGGGAAAGTCTCCCTGCCACATCCTTGAGCAAACGAAACGTTTTCATCGGCAAACTCGCGAAAGATTCGAAGCCGCAAGCCTGAACGCGAAAGCAATCGGTGAATGCCCGCTACGTCCGCCAGTGATCCATGACATCCAAACAAGGCGATAGGCAAATTTCCTACGCCGACACAGTATCGTAGGCAGGGGCTTGCTGAATTTACCTTCTACCCCAATGCCTTCTCACCAGCCCGCCTTAGCCGGACAAACCCGCCACAAACAAAAACGCCACCTGGGCGGTGGCGTTTTTTTATTCACGGCGGACTTACTTTTTACCGAGCTTTTTCAACTCTTCATCGCGCAGTTCACGACGCAGGATTTTGCCGACGTTGGTGGTCGGCAGCACGTCGCGGAACTCAACGGCCTTGGGCACTTTGTAGCCCGTTACGTTAGCGCGCATGTGCTCCATGACTTGCTCTTTGGTCACGCTGGCGCCCGGTTTCACGACCACGAAAATCTTGATAGCTTCGCCCGACTTCTCATCTGGAATGCCGATGGCGGCGCACTGCATCACGCCCGGCAAGGTGGCGAGCACATCTTCCAATTCATTGGGGTACACGTTGAAGCCCGAGACCAGAATCATGTCTTTCTTGCGGTCGACAATGCGCAGGTAGCCGTCTTCCTGAATCAGGCCGATGTCACCGGTTTTCAGCCAGCCTTCGCTGTCGAGAATTTCGTCGGTGGCTTCCTGGCGCTGCCAGTAGCCTTTCATCACTTGTGGGCCCTTGACGCACAGCTCGCCCACCGCGCCGATTTCCAGCTCCTTGCCTTCGTCGTCAATGACTTTGCACAAGGTGGAGGGCAAAGGAATGCCGATGGTGCCCAACTGAATGGCGTTGAACGGGTTCACGGTGGCAACCGGGCTGGTTTCGGTCATGCCGAAGCCTTCGCAAATGGCGCAACCGGTGACTTCCTTCCAACGCTCGGCCGCCGCTTGCTGCAGCGCCATGCCGCCGGAAACGGTGAGTTTCAGCGAGGAGAAGTTCAGGCGACGGAAGCCTTCGTTGTGGCACAGGGCAACAAACAAGGTGTTGAGGCCTACAAAACCAGTGAACTTGAATTTCGACAGGTCGTTGACCATGGTCGGCAAGTCGCGCGGGTTGGTGATCAGCACGTTATGGCCGCCCAGCAGCATCATGGCCATGCAGTGAAAGGTGAACGCATAGATGTGGTAAAGCGGCAGCGGTGCAATGACGATCTCGCAACCTTCATTGAGGTTGGCGCCCATCAGTTGCTTCACTTGCAGCATGTTGGCGATGAGGTTGCGGTGCGTCAGCATCGCGCCTTTGGCCACGCCGGTAGTGCCGCCGGTGTACTGCAGCACGGCGATGTCGCTGCTTTGCGGGTTGGCTTCGTTGACCTTCTGGCCACGGCCTTTGGCCAGGGCGTCGTTGAGTTTGACGGCGTTCGGCAGGTTGTAGGCCGGCACCATCTTCTTCACGTACTTGACCACGCTGTTGACCAGCAGGCGTTTGAGCGGCGAAAGCATGTCGCCGACTTCCGTAACGATAACGTGCTTGACGCCCGTTTTTGGCAGCACGGTTTCCGCCAGGTGCGCCATGTTGGCCAGGCAGATCAGCGCTTTGGCGCCGGAGTCGTTGAATTGGTGTTCCATTTCCCGCGCGGTGTAAAGCGGGTTGGTGTTAACCACCACCAGGCCGGCACGAATGGCGCCGAAAACCACCACCGGGTATTGCAAGACGTTGGGCAGCTGCACGGCGATGCGGTCGCCTGGCTGCAGGTCGGTGTGTTGTTGCAGGTAAGCGGCGAAAGCACCTGACAACTCATACATCTCACCGTAGGTGAGTGACTTGCCCATGTTGCTGAAGGCCAGCTTGTTGGCGAAGCGTTCGCAAGACTGTTTCAGCACCGTTTGAATATTCGGGTACTGATCGGGGTTGATTTCGGCAGCAACCCCAACAGGGTACTTATCCTTCCAGAAATTTTCGATCATGGAAGCCCACTCCTAAGCAACAGCTAATCTTCACCGC
>Ga0157370_10001297_pt1 | contig 31188 bp, 28 predicted proteins | sample C35metaG_FD_113463 | JGI IMG/M metagenome (GOLD analysis project Ga0157370, IMG submission 113463) | Corn rhizosphere microbial communities from Kellogg Biological Station, Michigan, USA - C3-5 metaG | ecosystem: Host-associated > Plants > Roots > Rhizosphere > Soil | place: USA: Michigan...
TCAACCGAGGCGCGCATTCTACAGCAGCCTCTTATTCCGTCAAGCGATTTCGAAAATTTCTTTTCAAACTCAACCGCTTGCGCCTCCGATCAACTTCAGTCTCTCGTCAGCGGGAGGCGAATTTTACAGCGTTTCAAACCGCTGTCAACCACCTCATTTACCGCTTTTCGATCAACTTACTCGACCGACCAACAAGACCAAACCTCAACCTTGTCAGCCCGGCGCATTCTACGCAGATCGCTCTGCTTTGCAACCCTCAATTTCAACCTAACCTATTGATTAGAAAGAACTTTTAGGAACCTTCCGCGCCGGAAGAGGTGCGCATTATAAGCACCTGGAAAAAGCCGTCAAGCCATTATTGAAACGATTCTGAAATAAACCTAAATACCGAACGAGCGTGCCGGCAAGCCCTCTTACCCATACACCTATATATATAGAAGGGGCAGCGCCGCACTATGAATAGGACAACGCTTATGAAACTTCCCACCCTTGTCCGCCTGACAGCCAGCGCCTTGCTGCTAGTTATCCTGAATGGATGCAGCGTGTTCGGTTCGCGGGATGACGTCTATGTCGACCTGGTCGGTCTGGAGCCACTTCCCAGCCAGGAAATGGAAGCGCGATTTGCGCTGAAGTTGCGGGTGCAGAACCCAAATGAGCAGGCGATCCGTTATGACGGCATCGCCCTGGAGCTGCGGGTCAACGATCGCCCCTTCGCCAATGGCGTGAGCGATGAAAGCGGGGAAGTTCCGCGCTACGGTGAAAAGCTCATCTATATACCCATCACCATTTCTGCCTTTTCGGTACTGCGTCAGGCCTGGGGCGTGGCCTCTGCTGCACCTTCGGCCAAGGCCGCCGTGCCGTATGAGCTGAACGGCAAGTTGGGCGGCGGCCTGTTTGGAGCCGCGCGGTTCAGTGACAGCGGCGAGCTCTCCTTTCCTGCGCAATAGCCTTAAGCAATCGCTGCCTGCTTGGCCAGTTCGTCGAACACTTCTGGCCGCAGCGCCGCTTCGCCTTTCTCATCCAACACTTCACGGGGGTGTTCGCTGCCTGGAATGCTGCTATCCAACAGACTAAGGAGACTCGCCCCACGCGGCGTCAGGACGAAATTCTCACCATTACCGCCTTCTTCCTCCGGGCGCGGCTCGATAAAGCCATCTTTGAGCAGCAACGCTTCATAGTTCTGAGCGTCAGCTTTGAGCGTGTCGAGCTTTTCCAGCTGCACGCCTTCAGCGGTTTGGTCCGCAGCAAACTCTGCGGCGTATTCCCGTGGTTTGAACGGTTTGTAGGCGCCGTTCTGCACTTCGTGGAGCAGGCGCTCGATGAGGTCCCAGTTATAGGTAGCCATGTTCTCAACCTCCAACTTTCACTAAGTGATGCCGCGCGCCCAGAGACGCCGACTTGTCCTTCCTAAGTTGTGACCTACCCCGCCCATGGGCCGTTCAGGTTGATTTCGCCGGCACGCCTTCATCCGCCACCTTCTCCCCCGGGGACTTGCCGTCGCGTGCGTGGTGCTCAATCACGGCGTTCAGCTCGGCGCCAAACAGCAGCACCGCCGAAGACAGGTATAGATAGAAGAGGAAAATGATGATCGCCCCGATGCTGCCGTAGGTGGCGTTGTAGTTCGCGAAGTTCTGCGCGTAGAACCCGAAGCCCAACGAAGCGGCAATCCAGCCGATCACCGCCACCACCGACCCCGGCGTAATAAAGCGGAATTCCTGCTTCACGTCCGGCGCCAGGTAGTAAACAGCGGCCACCACCGCCACCAGCATGAATACTGCCACTGGCCAGCGCAGCCAGTTCCACAGGATGACCACCATCTGCTCGATACCCAACTGATGCGCCAGCCAATTCATGGCCTGCGGGCCCACCACCATCAGCCCGGCCGCAATCAACAGCAGAGCCGCCACGCCAATGATGTAAATCACCGACAACGGAATGCGCTTCCATGCCGGCCGCCCTTCTTCAACGCCGTACACCTGATTCATCGCCAGCATGGTTGAGCGCACCGCTGCCGAAGCCGTCCACAGGGCGATCAGAATGCTGAAGGAAAACAAACCGGCCTTTTGCGTCTGCAAATTGCTAATGGCCGGGTCGACCAACTCCATCGCCGCCTGCGGCAGCACCAGCGTGGCCTGCTGGCGTAACCAATCGAAAAACGGCTGGATGTCGAGCACGCTGATCAGGGCAATCAGAAACAACAGGAACGGGAATAAAGAGAAGAACAACTGAAACGCCAACGCCGAGGCGTACGTCGGCAGTTCGTCGTCGAGAAAACCAACCACCGAGCACTTGATGATTTCCCAGGCGGAAACACCACGCAAATCCGGTAAAAACATGTTCAGCCCCCGTCCATTAGCCACCGGCAGCGCTCACCACGCAGCGCTCCGTCCTGGACTTTTGAGCGCAGGGTCGGCCAATCGGTTCGTCTAAATTGCACGCGGCTTGGCCCGCGAGCCGAAACGAGGGAAAAACCCTATACACTATGCGGCCTTTTTTAGCGGTCTGAAGCCGAGGTTCCCGTGAGCACGTTGCCACCCTGCCCGAAATGCAATTCCGAATTCACTTACGAAGATGGCCAGCAACTGGTCTGCCCGGAATGCGCCCACGAATGGTCGGCCACTGCGGCAGCGGATGCAGGCGGCGAGAGCGATAAGGTCATCAAGGATGCAGTTGGCAACGTGCTGCAAGACGGCGACTCGGTCAGCGTAATCAAAGACCTCAAGGTCAAAGGCACGTCGCTGGTGGTCAAGGTCGGCACCAAAGTGAAGAACATCCGCCTGTGCGACGGCGACCACGACATCGACTGCAAAATCGACGGTATCGGTCCAATGAAGCTGAAGTCCGAGTTCGTCAAAAAGGTCTAACCACCTCCGGGCGGCCTATCGCGTCGCCCTACCCCGCCTTACTGCACCGGCAAGAAGTTCATAAACAGCAGCCCCTGCGCATAACTCACCCCCAGCCGCCGATAACGCTCATCGAGCACATCGGTGAGCAGGTCCAGGCGCGCGACAATCTTGCCGAACTCCACAGCAAAACTCAGGTTGCGCACATCGGGCGACAGCTCGTTCGACAACAGCCACGGGTTGCCCTTCAAGTCGTTGCGACTGGCGAGCATCCACGTCGCCTTCTCAATGTTGCGCGCGGCGTTGTGGATGAATTGCGGGTCGAGTTCATCGGTCATATAGAACTCGGTACGCCCGCCATGCGCCGTAATCAACATGCTGCCCAGCGCATAAACGAAGCCGCCCACCCGATCACCCTTGTAGTCCACGCTCAACGCGTAACTCAGCGCTTCAACGTCTTTACGGCCGCCGAGTTCGGGTAATGGAAGGTCTTTTTCGATAGCCAGCTGCACCTGTTTTTCCGCTTCTTCAAGCGTGGGCAAGCCGGTCTTGCGCCACTCGCGCGGATTGCGGCGGTAGAGTTTGTCCATCAGGCGATAGAGGGTGTTGAGGTTGTTGCGCATGCCGATGGTGGCCATGCGGTCGGTGTGGGTCTGAAAGAACTCGCCAGGCTTCACCGCGCTTTTATTGCCCACAATTGAATCGTGGTCCTGGTGCGTGGCGCAGCCGGCAAGCAGCAAACCTAGCAGCAACGCACACGCGTGCGACGGCCAACGCCGCACCCCAGCTTCGCTCCGAAGCCTTGCGCGCCGCCCGGCGACACTTGCTAGCAGGTTCATCCAATCCATGCGTCGTGCAGTCATCCACTCAGGTGCTGTGCAGTGCAACTAGCTCAACGCTAGCAATAAAAATGCCGTGCCTGGTTATTTTTTAGGCAACCCCGCCAATGCACCTCACCGCATCGGCCTCAGGGTCTGACCGACAAGTCGCGCAGAGGTTGCGCCGCCTGCCCAAGCGCCGTATTTCCCGCGCTCTTGCACCCGTTGCGCGATGACTTCATTGCGTCATCAACCCGTCACAAAACCTGCGCAAGCTGCTTGCCGTCCGCACGCCAAAATCGCCCGTCGGTTACCGATCCTCCCAGCGTTCTGTTACAGCAGTGAGCCGCCATGAATCACACCCTTGAGGTTCCAGACCTGTTTGGTCTGCTCTATGGCTTTCGTTTCCGCCCGGGTGAGCGCGGCGAAGAAATCGACTCAAGCGCCGCCCTGTCCTGGCTCCAGGCGCCCAGCGACGACGGCGAGTTTCTCTGGTTGCACCTCAACCTGGCGCACGCCGCCTGTGAGCGCTGGATGATGGCGCACCTTGACCTACCGGAATATTTCTTCGAAAGCCTGCGCGAAGGGTCGCGCTCCACGCGCCTGGAACATGTCGACTCGGCGCTGTTGGCGGTGGTCAACGACGTGGTATTCAACTTCGACATGGTCAGCACCGACATCTCCACGTTATGGGTCTGCGCGCGCAGCCGCCTGCTGGTGACTGCCCGCCTGCAACCACTGCGCTCGGTCGACAAGCTGCGTTCCTCAGTGAAACGCGGGGAACATTTCCGCTCGCCGCTGGAGGTGCTGGTTCATCTGCTGCGCGATCAAGGTGACGTGCTTACCGGCATCGTCCGCGAAACCAGCATCAGCGTGGACGGCATCGAAGACCAACTGCTCGCCTCGCGCCTCAACAGCAACCGCGCCGACCTCGGCACCAAGCGCCGCGTGCTGGTTCGCCTGCAACGCCTGCTGGCACTAGAGCCGGGTTCGCTGATGCGCCTGCTCAACCGTCCTCCCGACTGGCTGCAAGAAGACGACGTGCGCGAACTGCGTGAAGCCACCGAGGAATTCACCCTGGTCATCAGCGACCTCACCGCCCTCGGCGAGCGAATCAAATTGCTGCAGGAAGAAATCGTCGCCCAGCTCAACGAACAAAGTAACCGCACGCTGTTCACCCTCACCGTGGTCACCGTGCTGGCCTTGCCGATTAACATCATTGCCGGTTTTTTCGGCATGAACGTCGGCGGCATTCCGTTGGCCGATGACGCCGAAGGCTTCTGGATTCTGGTGGCGCTGGTCGCCACGTTCACGGCGCTGGCAGGACGCTGGGCCTTTCGCAAACGCAGCGATTACTGACGCGCTGCGCTGTCATGTGGCTGCCATGGCCGCGCTCTAGCATCGGCAGCCCAGCCCACCTACGCCCCGTTTTCCCATTTGAGGTGCAGACATGACCAACGACCAGCTGATGCAGCGCATTCACCGTGAGTTGCAGGACTACGGCGACGAAGCATTGGAATTGGAACTGCTCGAAGACGGCCAAGACCTCGACGAACTGTTCCAAGGCCGCCCCGAAGACAGCGAGGCCAAGCGCGCCCGCAAGCGTTACTTCAGCGAACTGTTTCGCCTGCAAGGTGAGCTGGTGAAGTTACAGAGTTGGGTGGTCAAGACCGGGCACAAAGTCGTGATTCTGTTCGAAGGCCGCGACGCCGCCGGCAAAGGTGGCGTGATCAAGCGCATCACCCAGCGCCTCAACCCGCGCGTGTGCCGCGTTGCCGCATTGCCCGCACCGAACGACCGCGAACAAACGCAGTGGTACTTCCAGCGCTACGTCTCCCACCTGCCAGCGGCGGGTGAAATCGTGCTGTTCGACCGCAGCTGGTACAACCGCGCGGGCGTCGAGCGGGTGATGGGTTTTTGCAACGACGAGCAATACGAAGAGTTTTTCCGCAGCGTGCCCGAATTCGAACGCATGCTCGCGCGCTCGGGCATTCAGCTGATCAAATACTGGTTCTCCATTTCCGACAGTGAACAGCACCTGCGCTTCCTGGCGCGCATTCACGACCCGCTCAAGCAATGGAAACTCAGCCCCATGGACCTCGAGTCTCGCCGCCGCTGGGAGGCCTATACCAAGGCCAAGGAAATCATGCTCGAACGCACCCACATCCAAGAAGCGCCCTGGTGGGTGGTTCAGGCCGACGACAAGAAAAAAGCACGGTTGAACTGCATCAACCACCTGTTAAGCCAGATGCCATACGAAGAAGTGGAGCACCCGCAGGTGGAACTGCCGCAGCGGTTGCGGCATGACGACTATGTGAGGAATCCGACGCCGTCGAGCATTATTGTGCCGCAGGCGTATTGAGGGGGAGCGTCGATGGCTGGGGGGCATAACGCCGAGTGTGCAACCCCACCCGTCATCCTCGCGAAGGCGGGGATCCAGGCTCGTTTAGGCATCGGCGCCCGACGCACAAACATCCGTCATCCCCGCGAAGGCGGGGATCCAGAATCTTGCAGGTTACTCCGTCCCACCCGAAAAACTGGATTCCCGCCTTCGCGGGAATGACGGTGATTTTGGCTGATACCGCGGGCACACACGCAGATGCGCGCACAAACCCCCGTCATCCCCGCGAAGGCGGCGATCCAGAGTCTTTCAGGTGACTCCGTCCAATCCAAGCTCTACCCCCAACCCACATCCCCCCACAAACAACCAACGCCCCCCGAAACACAATCTGTAACATCCAAACAGAATAGTGATCAGGTCTCCCTTCCCCAAGGACGCCCTCACATGAACAGCCCCTCCTATGCCGGCGATGTCTCAATCGCGGCAGACGCCAAGCCCAAGCTCACCCGCACCCACGGCAAGGGCACGAAACTGGTTTTCTTCTCCATCCTGATCCTCGGTCTGGTCTACAGCGCCTACAGCCTGTTCCACGACGTCGACGAGGCTGGCACCGTCGTCACCACCTGGACGCCCTTCGTGCTCTTGGGCATCGCGTTACTGATCGCCCTGGGCTTCGAGTTCGTCAACGGTTTGCATGACACCGCCAACGCGGTGGCGACAGTGATTTACACCCATTCGCTGCCGCCGCAATTCGCGGTGTTGTGGTCGGGCTGTTTCAATTTTCTTGGGGTGTTGGTGTCCAGCGGCGCCGTGGCGTTCGGGATTATTGCTTTGCTGCCCGTAGAGCTGATTCTGCAGGTGGGCTCCTCCGCCGGCTTTGCCATGGTGTTCGCCCTGCTGATCGCGGCCATCATCTGGAACCTCGGCACGTGGTGGCTGGGTTTGCCGGCGTCGTCTTCGCACACGCTGATCGGCTCGATCATCGGCGTGGGCATCGCCAACGCGCTGATGCATGGCCGCGACGGCGCCAGCGGCGTGGACTGGGCGCAAGCCACAAAAGTTGGCTACTCCCTACTGCTCTCGCCCTTGATCGGCTTTGGCTGCGCCGCGCTGCTGCTGTTGGCCCTGCGTGCGCTGGTGAAAAACCGCGAGCTGTACCAGGCGCCTAAAGGCAACACGCCGCCGCCGTGGTGGATTCGCGGCATGTTGATTCTGACCTGCACCGGCGTGTCGTTCGCCCACGGTTCCAACGATGGGCAGAAGGGCATGGGCCTGATCATGCTGATTCTGATCGGCACGCTGCCCATGGCCTACGCACTCAACCGCGCCATGCCGGAAAGCCAGGTCGAGCAATTCACCGCGCTGGCCCAAGTCACCCAGCAGGCGCTGGTGAAAGTTGCCCCGCAACCGGCCCCGCAAGACCCACGCGCCACGCTCTCGGAATACGTGCGCAGCAAACAGGTAACGCCAGAGCTGATCCCCGCGCTGGCCTCGCTCGCCGGCTCCATCGGCGCGCAAGTGAAAAGCTACGGTTCCCTGGCCCAGGTCCCGGCGGCGGCAGTGTCCAACGTGCGTAACGACATGTACCTCACCTCCGAAGCCATTCGCTTTATGGACAAAGACAAAGTCGGCGGCTTCGACACCGCCACGCAAAACACCTTGCTGGCGTTCAAAAAGCAAATCGACGACTCCACCAAGTTCATTCCGCTGTGGGTGAAAATTGCCGTCGCCATCGCTCTGGGCCTCGGCACCATGGTCGGCTGGAAACGCATCGTGGTCACCGTCGGCGAAAAAATTGGCAAAACCCACCTCACCTACGCCCAGGGCGCCTCCGCCGAGTTGGTGGCCATGGTCACCATTGGTGCGGCCGACGTGTATGGCCTGCCGGTATCCACGACCCACGTATTGTCATCCGGTGTGGCGGGCACCATGGCCGCCAATGGCTCCGGCTTGCAGATGCGCACGATCCGCAACCTGCTCATGGCCTGGGTGCTGACCTTGCCGGTCGCCATCCTGTTGTCGGGCAGCCTGTATTGGTTGTTCACCTCCCTGTTTTAACCGCGCTCCCCCGCGTATTGCCGCCCTTTCACTGTGCAAGGGCGGCTTTTTTATTCGTCTGCGCCGCGCAGCGCCTATGCTTCACATCCGGGCGCACGTGTTCGCCCGGTCAGGAGCTTGTATGCTGCGACGCCTCGCTGTTTTGCTGCTGTGTGGCAGTTTGATCGGTGCAACGCCGGTGTCCTACGAAGCCAGCAAAGAGCAGTTGGCGACGTTGTACGCCACCTTGAAAACGCTGCTGCAAAACACCCCGATTCACCGCAAGCAACTGATCAACACTCAGCGCTCCTGGCGAGCCTTTCGGGATGCCGAATGCGAGTTCGTCACCACCGATGACGAACAAAACAATGAGCACATCGACAGTTATCGCCAGTGCGCCGAGGACATAACCTTGGCGCGAATTCGCGCGCTGCAGCACTACCTGCACTGCGCCGAAACCGGCACCGACTGCACCGTGGCGCCGCCCTGATTAGCAACCGCGCCGGCGCCGACAAACCGGCCGGCGGCGCATAAAAAAGGCCCGTCAAATGACGGGCCTTTTCACATGCCGATACAGCGAACGCGCTTAGCCGTTGCTTGGGAACGCGAACTGCGCGGCTTCATGGGACGCACGTTGCGGCCAACGCTGGGTGATGGCTTTGCGACGGGTGTAGAAACGCACACCGTCCGGGCCGTAGGCGTGCAGGTCGCCAAACAGCGAGCGCTTCCAACCGCCGAAGCTGTGGTAAGCCACCGGCACCGGCAACGGCACGTTGACGCCAACCATGCCCACTTCGATCTCGTCGCAGAACAGACGCGCCGCTTCACCGTCACGGGTGAAGATGCAGGTGCCGTTGCCGTATTCGTGATCGTTGATCAACTGCATGGCCGCTTCCAGGCTGCCGACGCGAACGATGCACAGCACAGGGCCGAAGATCTCGTCGGTGTAGATGGTCATGTCGGTTTTGACGTTGTCGAACAGGCTGCCGCCGAGGAAGAAGCCGTCTTCGTTGCCGGCCACTTTCAGGTTGCGACCGTCTACCAGCAAGGTCGCACCAGCGGCCACACCGGCGTCGATGTAACCCGCCACTTTGTCACGCGCCGCCGCGGTAACCAGTGGGCCCATGTCCAGGCCGCACGAGGTGCCGGCACCGATTTTCAGCGCCTTGATTTGCGGCACGATTTTCTCGACCAGCGCGTCGGCAATCTGATCGCCCACACACACGGCCACCGAAATCGCCATGCAGCGCTCGCCGCACGAACCGTACGCAGCACCCATCAGGGCGCTGACGGCGTTGTCCAGGTCGGCATCGGGCATCAGCACGGCGTGGTTTTTCGCGCCGCCCAGCGCCTGAACGCGTTTGCCGCGCTTGGTGCCTTCGGAATAGATGTACTCGGCAATCGGCGTCGAACCCACGAAGCTCAGGGCTTTGACTTCCGGCGCTTCGATCAGCGCATCTACCGCTTCCTTGTCGCCGTGCACCACGTTCAACACGCCTTTAGGCAAGCCGGCCTGGTTCAGCAGTTCGGCAATGAACAAGGTGGAGCTTGGGTCACGCTCGGACGGTTTGAGGATGAAGCAGTTGCCGCACACGATGGCCAGCGGGTACATCCACAACGGCACCATGGCCGGGAAGTTGAACGGGGTAATACCGGCGACCACGCCCACCGGCTGGAAGTCGCTCCAGGCGTCGATGTTCGGACCGACGTTGCGGTTGTATTCGCCTTTGAGAATCTCCGGCGCGCCGCAGGCGTATTCCACGTTTTCGATGCCGCGCTTCAGTTCGCCAGCGGCGTCTTCGAGGGTTTTGCCGTGCTCTTCGCTGATCATCTGCGAGATTTTCGCTTCGTTCTGCTCCAGCAATTGCTTGAAGCGGAACATCACCTGCGCGCGTTTGGCCGGTGGTGTGTTGCGCCAGGCCGGGAACGCGGCTTTGCCGGCGTCGATGGCTTGTTGCACGGTGGCGCGGCTGGCCAATGGCACTTTATGAATCGCCTCGCCGGTCGACGGGTTGTACACGTCGGCAGTGCGACCGGTGTCGGTCACGAATTCGCCGTTGATCAAATGCTGGATGGTGCTCATACAAAACTCCCTTATCGAATGCGTGCGGCGTCTGGCGCCTGGGCCCGTGCTCGAACAGCACGACGCCTATTTAATTTCGGTCTCGATGAAGACGATCTCGTGGTCACTGGCGTTGATCACGTTGTGTTCAACGCCAGCCTTGCGGAAGTACGCCTGGCCGGCTTTCAGCGGCGCGTGCTTGTCGCCCTCCGGTGTCTCCAACAGCAGCAGGCCGTCGGTCATCGGCACCACGACATAGTCGTAACCGTGGCGGTGCTTGCCGGTTTCGCTGCCGGGCGAAAACCGCCATTCGGTGACGATCACCTCATCGTTATCCACCTGCACGGTGGGCACGGCTTGCACGCGCTGGGTCATCGGCTTAGTCCACGCTATTGAGGGCGTCGCCCACAGCAGAGAACACGCGGTCGAGGTCTTCGACCTTGGCGTTGAAGGTTGGCCCGAATTGCAGGGTGTCGCCGCCGAAGCGCACGTAGAACCCGGCTTTCCACAGCTTCATGCCAGCCTCGAACGGACGGATCACCGGGTCGCCATCACGCGGAGCCAGTTGAATGGCGCCGGCCAGGCCGCAGTTGCGGATGTCGACAATGTGCTTGGCGCCTTTCACGCCGTGCAGCAGCTTGGCGAAATGCGGGGCCAGTTCAGCCGATTGCTGCACCAGGTTTTCGCGCTTGAGAATTTCCAGCGAAGCCAGGCCGGCAGCGCACGCCACCGGGTGAGCCGAGTAGGTGTAGCCGTGGGTGAACTCGACCATATGCTCAGGCGAAGGCTGGTTCATAAAGGTCTGGTAAATCTCGCGGCTGGCGATCACGGCGCCCAGGGGCACGGCACCGTTAGTGATCTGCTTGGCCACGTTCATGATGTCTGGCGTCACGCCAAAGTATTCGGCGCCGGTCCACTTGCCCATGCGGCCGAAGGCGGTGATCACTTCGTCGAAAATCAGCAGGATGTTGTGCTGCGTGCAGATTTCCCGCAGGCGTTGCAGGTAGCCCACTGGCGGCACGATCACGCCGGCCGAACCGGACATCGGCTCGACGATCACAGCCGCGATGTTCGAGGCGTCGTGCAGCTCGATCAGTTTCAGCAGTTCGTTGGCCAGCTCCACGCCACCGGTTTGCGCAGCGCCTTCGGTGAAGGCCATGCCCGGTTGCAGGGTGTGCGGCAGATGGTCGACATCCATCAGTTGGCCGTACATTTTGCGGTTGCCGCCGATGCCGCCGAGGCTGGTGCCGGCGATGTTCACACCGTGGTAACCACGGGCGCGGCCGATGAATTTGGTTTTGCTCGCCTGGCCTTTCAGGCGCCAGTAGGCCTTGGCCATTTTCACCGAGGTGTCGGCGCTCTCGGAGCCGGAACCGGTGAAGAACACGTGCTTGAGGTCGCCGGGCATCAGCTCGACCATTTCCTCAGCCAGTTTGAACGACAGCGCGTGGCCATATTGAAAGCCTGGCGAGTAATCCAGCACACCGAGTTGCTTGCCCACCGCCTCGGCAATTTCCTTGCGTGAGTGCCCGGCGCCGCAGGTCCACAGACCCGACAGGCTGTCGTAGATCTTGCGGCCCTGGTCGTCCACCAGCCAGCTGCCTTCGGCCGACACGATGAAACGTGGGTCGCGCTGGAAGTTACGGTTGGCGGTAAACGGCATCCAGTGCGCGTCCAGCTTGAGCTGGCTGGCCAAGGATGGCTGGGCGGTTTGCGGCATGTTCATTTAATGGCCTCGCATGGATTGTTCTGTTCTTTGTAGGAGCCAGCTTGCTGGCGAACCAAGATTCGCCGGCAAGCTGGCTCCTACGCGAATGACGGGTAGCGGTTGTGCTTGCGAGCAAAGGTGCCATGGGCATAAAGTCTGAAAAACCCGATTCTTCTAATTTTCAGATTGGCATTCACTAAACTATGAGTACCCGCCGCCCCGACCCGCTCGCCCAGGTCAGTGACTTTGATATCCGCCTGTTACGCATCTTTCGCAGCGTGGTGGAATGCGGCGGCTTTTCTGCCGCCGAAAGCGTGCTGGGCATCGGCCGCTCGGCCATCAGCCAGCAAATGAGCGACCTCGAACAACGCCTCGGCTTGCGCCTGTGCCAGCGCGGCCGCGCCGGGTTTGCGCTGACCGAGGAAGGCCGCGAGGTGTATCAGTCGTCGCTGCAATTGCTCAGCGCATTGGAAAGTTTTCGCACCGAGGTCAACGGCCTGCACCAGCATTTGCGGGGCGAGCTGAACATTGGCCTGACCGACAACCTAGTGACGCTGCCGCACATGCGCATCACCAACGCGCTGGCTCAATTAAAAGAACGCGGGCCGGATGTGCACATCCAAATCCGCATGACGCCGCCCAGCGAAGTGGAGCAAGGCGTGCTCGACGGTCGCTTGCACGTGGGCGTGGTGCCGCAGGCCACCACCTTGTCCGGCCTGGAATACCAACCGTTGTACGAAGAACGCTCACTGCTCTACTGCGCGGTCGGCCATCCGTTGTTCTACGCCGCCGACGACCAACTCAGCGACGAGCGCCTGAACGTGCAGGACGCCATCGCCCCGACCTTCCGCCTGCCGCCCGAGATTCAGGCCCAGTACCAAGTGCTGAAAGCCACCGCCAGCGCCTCGGACCGTGAAGGCATGGCGTTTCTGATTCTTACCGGGCGCTATATCGGCTACTTGCCGGACCACTACGCCAGCTTCTGGGTGCAACAGGGCCGGCTGCGGGCGCTGAAACCGGCAAGCCGCTTTTACGACCTGAGCCTGGCCTCGGTTACGCGCAAAGGCCGTCGCCCGCACCTGGTACTGGAAAGCTTTCTCGAAGCCCTCGCCGCCACCACCTGAGGCGCCCCGCTTCAGTGCACGGCGGGCGCCATGACGAAGCAGCCCGCCGTTCCTCGACCCATCGGTCAGTCTGACGGCTTGTCCGTCACCCTTTCTGCAGCGAATGTATGCACCCGCCGACACAAGGCCCGCATCGATTGCGCACAATTTCTGCGAAGTTTTTTCGGCGAATCTGATCACTTGGACAGAAACTTGCAAAGACGAGTGCACCTGACCAAGTGGCCAGGAAAACTAAAACTAGAGTGAAGTCATGCGGGCCACTGCGCTCGTGTGAAGGACGCCTTCCTGGGAGCACACACGCGAATGAATAAAGTCTCTTCCCTGCTGCTTGCCGGCAGCCTCTTGCTGGGCGCCAGCGCCGCTCAAGCCGACGGCCCACTGGTGTGGCAGGACAACAGCATCACGTACCTGTACGGCCGCGACTTCAAAGTGAACCCGGCGATCCAGCAAACCTTCTCGTTCGAACACGCGAGCGGCTGGACCTTCGGCGACCTGTTTATCTTCTTCGACCAGATCAACTACAACGGCACCGAAGATGCCAACGCCGGCAAAAACACCTACTACGGCGAGATCACCCCGCGCCTGTCGTTCAGCAAAATCTTCGACCAGAAAATCGAGTTCGGCCCACTGAAAGATGTGCTGCTCGCCGGCACCTACGAGCGTGGCGAGAACCGCAACCAGAACTACCTGCTCGGCCCAGCCTTCGACTTCAACCTGCCGGGCTTCGACTACTTCCAGCTGAACTTCTACTACCGCAAACCCGACGGCATCACCAAGAACCCGTCCGGCCAGTGGCAAGTGACGCCGGTGTGGTCGTACACCATTCCGGTGGGCAATTCCGACATCCTTATCGACGGCTACCTCGACTGGGTGTGGAACAACAAAGACGCCACCAGCAGTCGCCCGAACGACCTGCACGCCAACTTCCACTTCAACCCGCAGGTTAAATACGACCTGGGCAAAGCCATGGGCTGGAGCGCGGTCAAACACTTCTACGTGGGTGTGGAATACGACTACTGGAAAAACAAATACGCCATCGACGACAACAGCTTCCTCGGTGACGAAATTCTGCAAGGCACTGACCAGAGCGCCATCAACTTCATCGCCAAAGTGCACTTCTGATCCGCTGTTCCGGCCGCTGTTTTGGCGCAGCGGCCTGCTCTACCGCTTGAACGTAAACCTCCTTTATTGGCCCATTGGCGCACCGCGCTCAATGGGCATTTTTTAATCAAGAATTCTGTAGCCCGGTACGACCGATCGGGCCAACAAAACACCTGTGCGAGACCGCAACATGCAGCCTGACTCCGACAGCAACACCGACCTCATCTACGGCCTCGAAGACCGCCCGGCGCCGGTGCCGGCGTTCTTCGCCGCCCTGCAACATGTGCTTGCCAGCTTTGTCGGCATCATCACGCCGCCGCTGGTGATCGGCTCGGTGCTGGGCCTGGGCGCCCACCTGCCGTACCTGATCAGCATGGCCTTGATGGTCTCGGGCGTCGGGACGTTTATTCAGGCGCGCCGCCCGTTTGGCATCGGCGCCGGCATGATCTGCCTGCAAGGCACCAGCTTTGCCTTTCTCGGCGCCGTGCTGTCGGCAGGCTTTTTGGTCAAGAGCCGCGGCGGTAGCCCGGAAGATGTGTTGGCGATGATTTTTGGCGTGTGCTTTTTCGGCGCCTTCGTACAGATTGTGCTGAGCCGCATGCTCGGCCAACTGCGCCGCGTGATCACGCCGCTGGTGACTGGCATCGTCATCACCTTGATTGGCGTGAGCTTGATCAAAGTGGGCGTCACCGACCTGGGCGGCGGCTTCAACGCCCCGGACTTCGGCGCGCCCGCCAACCTCGGCCTCGGCACCCTGGTGCTGCTGACCATCATCGCCCTGAACCGCTCCAGCCGGCCGTGGGTGCGCCTGTCGGCGATCATCATCGGCCTGGCCGTGGGCAGCATTGCCGCCTGGTTCACCGGCAAACTGGTGCCACAACCGCTGCCAGACTTGCCCCTCGTCAGCCTGCCGATTCCGTTCAAATTCGGCTTCGCCTTCGACTGGACAGCCTTCATTCCGGTGGCGCTGATCTACGTGATCAGCACCATCGAAACCGTCGGCGACCTGACCGCCAACAGCATGCTCTCGCGCGAACCGATCGAAGGCCCGCGCTACTTGGCGCGCCTCAAAGGCGGCGTATTGGGCGACGGCGTCAGCTGCATGATCGCCGCCACCTTTAGCGCGTTTCCCAACACCACCTTTGCCCAGAACAACGGCGTGATCCAGATGACCGGCGTCGCCAGCCGTTACGTCGGCCTGTACATCGGCGTGGTGCTATTCGCGCTTGGCCTGTTCCCGTTGCTGGGCGCAGTGCTGCAACAAATTCCGAAACCAGTGCTGGGCGGCGCCACGTTGGTGATGTTCGGCAGCGTGGCAGCGGCCGGCGTGCGCATCCTCGCGCAGTCACCGCTGGACCGTCGCAGCATGCTGATCATCGCCGCCTCGTTTGGCGTGGGCCTGGGCATTGCCGCGCAACCGACCCTGCTGCACCTGATGCCCAAGCTGGTGCAAAACCTGTTCGACTCCGCCATCACCAGCGGCGGGTTGACGGCGATTGTGTTGAATCTGGTGTTGCCGGAAGAGAAGCGGCTGTGACCGAGTAAAGGCCATCGCGGCTAAAGCCGCTCCTACAGAGTGTGCTGGCTGTGGGAGCGGCTTCAGCCGCGATGGCCGCACCGCATTCCCCCGCCGGCTACCGCCGCACCCCAGCCCGACGCTGCAACTCCAGCACCGCCGCCTGCGCCTGGCGCCCCAACTCCATCACATCCAACCCCGGCACCTGATCGTCGGCGACCACACGCCGTCCGCCCACCAGCAACGCTTTCAAGCTGGCGCGACCGCCGCTGGCGACCGGTCCAATGGCCATATCGTGCAAACCGAAGTAGCGCGGGTCGTCGAGCCGGTAGATGGCGATGTCCGCCGCCCTGCCCACTTCCAGCGTGCCGAGATCATCCAGCCCCAACACCTGCGCGCCACCGGCCGTGCCCCAACGCACCACATCGTCAACGCTGGCCGCATCAGCGCCGCCTTCGAATTGGCCGCCTGCATACTTCGGCTGCGCCAGCTCGCCCTTGCGCGCCCGTTGCAACAGCCAGGCGGCATGGGTTTCCGAGAGCATGTCGGCCGCTTCATTCGAGGCCGCGCCATCGACGCCGATGGACACCGGCACACCCGCCGCTTCCAGTGCCGGCAAGTCGGCAATGCCGCTGCCCAAGCGACCGTTGCTCTGCGGGCAATGGGCGATGCCGGTGCCGGTCTGGCCCAGCAATTGAATTTCCTCAGGCAGCAATTTCACCAAGTGGGCGAACCAGACGTCGGAGCCGAGCCAGTCGTGCTCGGCGCAAAACTGCACGGGCGTCATGCCGAACTTGGTGCGCGCGGCGTCGAGGTAATCCACGGTTTCGGATAGGTGACTGTGCATGCGCAGGCCGAGCTTGCGCGCCACCGCCGCGGTCTCGCGTAACTCCGCCGGCGTGGTGGAATGCAAGGTGGTGGTCGGCGCCATCACGATGCGCCGGAAGGCATCGCCAGCAGGGTCGTGGTAAAGGGCAGTCAGGCGTTCGACGTCGGCCAGGTAGTCATCGAGTTTTTCCGGGCGCATGGCCTGCGGCAGGTCCGCCTCCAACTGCCGCGTCTGCGTGGCGCCGCCCCGGCACAGCACAAAGCGCAGGCCCAAGGCGTCGGCTTCCTCGAACAGAATCTGCGCGCTGTCGAACGGCATGCCGGGGTAATACAGGTAATGGTGATCCGCCACGGTGGCGCAGCCTGAGCGCAGCAGTTCGAGCAAACCTATGCGCGCGGCAAGCCGAAAACTGTGCTCGTCAAACGCGCCGCGAAACCGGTACGGCGTCGCCGCCAACCAGGGCGTGAGCGACTGATTCAAACCCTCGGGCTCGCCCTTGAGCAACGACTGAAACAGGTGGTGATGGGTGTTGATCCAGGCCGGATAAATCACGCAATCACGGGCATCGATCTGCGCTTCGCCCGGCTGCGGTTCAAGGTGGCCGATAGCCGCGATACGGCCGTCGACAATGCGCATGTCCGGCCCGGCATGGCGCGACTCGGCGCCGCGTTTGCCGGTGAGCATGGCGCTGGCATTGCGGATCAGCCAGGAAGTATTGGCGGTCATGTGTGGTGCTCCGAAATCATTGATTAGCCCTGCTCACTTTCATGCCAATGCCCAAGGCTATAACGCGCCAAGGCTGCCATCAGGCTAAACAGCAGCACGCCCGTCAAGGCGATCAGCACAAGCGCCGCAAACAGGCGCGGAATGTTCAGTTGAAAGCCGGCCTGCAAAATCTGATACGCCAGCCCGGCGCTGGTGCCGCCCGTGCCGGCCACAAACTCCGCCACCACCGCACCGATCAACGCCAAACCGCTGGCAATACGCAGGCCGCCGAAAAAATACGGCAAGGCGCTGGGAATGCGCAGCCGCACCAGCGTCTGCCAGCGACTGGCGCGGTTCAGGCGAAACAGATTGAGCAACCCCGGATTGACACTGCGCAGCCCCAGCACCGTGTTGGAAATCACCGGAAAGATCGCCACCAGCGTGGCGCAAATCACCAGCGCCAGCGTGGCGTTGCTGCACCAAATAATGATCAGCGGCGCGATGGCCACCACCGGCGTGACCTGCAACAGAATGGCGTACGGAAACAGGCTGGCCTCGATGATGCGGCTCTGCACAAACAGGAACGCCGCCAGCACGCCCAGCACCACGGCGAGGGCGAACGAGAGGAAGGTGATTTTCAGCGTCATCCATAACGCACCGAGCAGCATCGGGCCGTCGGCGATCAGCGTGCGGCCGATGTCGGCGGGACTGGGCACCAAGTAGACCGGCACCTTTAGGGCCACGCACAGCAGTTGCCAGAGGCCGAGCAGTACGGCGCCGACCAACAGCGGGGCGAGGATGTTTTGCACGGAGGGGTTGGATAGCCAGGGTTTGGTTTTCATGGGGTTTGTCCTGCCTGTGGGGTAACGATCAAAAGCGCCCTCTCCCCCAGCCCCTCTCCCGTGAACGGGCGAGGGGAGAAAAGCGGGATCGCGGTCAGATTCCCCTCTCCCGCGCGCGGGAGAGGGGCTAGGGGAGAGGGCAGCAGGCGACGCCGATTCAATGCCCGCCCTCCCCATTCGCTTCCACCAACAACGCCGACAACCGCGCGCACTGTTCGATAAAGCCTGCCGACATGCGAAACGCCTCATCACGTTCCGCTGGCCCGTCGATCTTCACATCGGCAATCACCCGCCCCGGCCGCGCGCCCATGACCACCACGCGCGAGGACAAAAACACCGCCTCGTAAATGCTATGGGTGACGAACACCACGGTCAGGTCGCGGCGCGACCAGAGTTGGCGCAGGTCGCTGTCCAGCCGGTTGCGAGTGAATTCGTCGAGGGCGCCGAAGGGTTCGTCCATCAACAGCAGGTTGGGTTCGGTGGCGAGCGCGCGGGCAATCGAGGCGCGCATCTGCATGCCGCCCGACAGCTCGCGCGGGTACACGCCGCCGAAGTTTCCCAGGCCAACCAGCTCCAGCGCGGCCTGCACCCGTGGCTCGCTGTCGGCGCGGTGGATGCGCGCCAAATCGAGCGGCAAGCGCACGTTGTCGGCCACCTTCGCCCACGGCATCAACGTGGCTTCCTGAAACACCATCGCCAGTTTTTGCTGGGCGCTGTCGGTGCCCACTTCGCCTTTGCCCCACCAGCGCACATGACCGGCCGACGGTTGCTCCAGCCCGGCGAACATTTTCAGCAAGGTGCTTTTGCCGCAGCCCGACGGGCCGAGCAGGGAAACGAATTCACCGCGGCCGATTTCCAGCTTCATTTTCTGCAACGCGTGGGTGCCATTGCCGTAGGTTTTCTCCACCTGATTGGCCAGCAGCACCGGCGGCTCGTTGCCCACGGGCAGGTTGAAGGCGGCGTTCATAGCGGCATGCCCGCAGGGCGGAACTGCTCTTCTTCGCCATGGGCTTGCAGCAGGTCGAAGAGCATCTTGCGCATGATCAGGCCCGGCTTGTCCGACTCCATATGAAACTCCACGCGCCGACGCGTATCGACGCAGGCGTCGTAGTCGGTGGCTTCGAGAATCTCTTTGTCTTCAAGGGTGATCGGCGCGTCCCAGGCAATCAGCTCTTCGGTGCTGCACGCCTCTTCGCTGTCGTTGCGGTACAGCCACTGCACCAGCTGAATGCGCTTGTCATCAATGGGCGTGGCGCAGTTGTAGATGATGTGGTGCAGGCCGCTGTCGGGGTAGGTGCAGCCAAAGCGCCGCACGAACGGCAGGTGCCAGCGATTGAACAGATGGCGCGTGGTGGTCGGTGCGTCGGTGCCCGTTACGCGGTGCCCGGCCGGTGGGTTGTTGATCGGCACGATGGTTTCGGCCTCGAAGCCCCACTCGTTCTGCTCGAGCAAATACTTCGACGGTTTGGGCTGGCTGAGCATGCCGAAGTTGGCCTTGTGCACAAAGCTGAAGTGCGAGTTATCGAACGAGTTCTCCATAAACCGCAGCGGGCTGGTCTGCCATTCTTCGTAGAACTGGAAGATGCGCCGGTACTGCGGCTGGCCTTCTTCGTCGAAGTGCGGAATCGGCTGCAGCGGCTCGCCCAGGCACACCCACACGTAGCCATATTTTTCCTGACAGTGAAACGCATCAGTGCGCGCGCCAGCGGGTATCGGCGCGTTGTCGGCTTTCTGCGGAATGCACACGCAAGCGCCGCTGCCGTCGTAGCGCCAGCCGTGGTAGCCGCACACGATCACGCCGTCATCGACCCAGCCTTTGGACAACTGCGCAGTGCGATGGCAGCAGCGGTCGGCCAGGGCAATCGGGCCCATTTCGCCGTCGGATTTTTTGCCCAGAAACAGCACCAGCCGTTCGTTGAGCAGGGTGAAGGGTTTCGGGCCGTCGGCGAGCAGGCTCACCGGCATCAGCGCATACCAGAAGCGGCGCAGTACGGGTTGTTGAGTCACAAGCATGGCAATTTCCTCATCGGATCTTTTAACGCCCGCGCTCTGCGGCGGGGCTGGAAAAATGAATTACTGCGCCGCCACGTCGGCGGCGGCCGGCAGCACCTTGAGGTCGCGGACGAAACGGGTGTCGTAGGCTTTTTTCCAATCGGCGTCGGCGCTGAGCAGGTTGGCTTTCACCATGAAGTCGCGGGTCGCCTGCCAGCGCGCGTCGGTCATGGTGCCGATGCCCTGGGTCTGCGCATCGCCGCCTTCCACCAGGCGGTATTCCTTGAGCTTGGCCACGCCCCAGGCGAGCAATTCGTCATTCATGCTCGGGTTGTCGTGCTTGATCAACTCGTTGGCGGCAGCGGGTTCGGCCAGGTAGCTTTTCCAGCCCTGCATGCTGGCTTTGACGAAACGCTGAAGCACTTCAGGGCGGCTGGCGATCACGTCCTGGCGGGTGACCAGCGTCGAGCCATAGGGCGGGTAACCGGCGTCGGCGAACAGAAAGAAGTTGGCCTTCTCGCCGGCTTTCTGCGCCTGGAACAATTCCGAAGTCGGGTAACCCTGCTGCGCAGTGTTGGGGTCGGCGAAGAACGGTTGCAGGTTGAAGGTGTACGGGCGCGCCTGGGCGTCGCTGAAGCCGTACTTGCCTTTCAGCCACGGCCACCAGGTGGTTTGGCCCGAGGTGGAGACGAGAATTTTCTTGTCTTTCAGGCCGTCCAGGCTGGTGACGTCGGCGTGGGTCAGCATGCCCTGCGGGTCACCCTGAAACGGCGCGCCGATGGCCACCACGGGCAAGCCCTGCTGCACGCTGGCGAGCACTTGCAGGTCGTAGTTGATGATGACGTCGGCCTGTTTGCTGAGCAGCAATTGCATGCCGTTGACCTGCGGACCGCCCATGCGAATTTCCACGTCCAGGCCGTTCTCGGCATAAATGCCTTTGGCCTTGGCCTGGTAAAAACCGCCCTGCTCGGCCTGCGCATACCAGGAGGTGAGCAACACAATTTTGTCGTTGGCCTGCACGCCCAGGCTGAGCAGGATAGAAGCGGAGGCGATACATGCTTTCACGGCGAATTGCTTCATGGTGGTGGTCTCTTTTAAGGAGGGCACAGAGAAAGCCGCGCCCAGCGCAAAACGCGCCGGGCGGCGAGGGAAACCGGAGGCGATGCAGGAACTGGAAAAGGCACGGAAACGAGAGGCCGACAGGCACAAACCTGTGGCGGGCGACGGCATGAGCAACGGGCAAAAACGGTTCATGGCTGACCTCTCTCTCGTCCGGGCAATCGCCAGGATCAAGCACCCGCAACCGGGTGTGCGGCCGGGGTGGCCGCAAGAGCAATGTCCTACGTCGAATGAACTGCCTCGACGCTAACCGCTTCTACTCGCGTCAGGTCTTTGCAGAGGCTGTGCCAAGTTATGGAAAACGCCGATGCCAGCGGCGTTTGTTGACCACATAGACAGATCGGGCCGGCCTTCCTGCCGAACCTGACAGCTACAAAACCGCGCACGCCCCTGACGGTTTCGCACAACGACGGTGCACACCACGCACTGAAGGCGACATACACGGCTTTTTCTGCGACGTGCGCTTGTCAGTGTGCAGCCGCCTGGGTTATCAGTGCACAGGCTCCCCATCCTCAACGGTTCGGTTGTACTTATGAACTTCGAAGTCCCCGCGCACACCGCCAAAAACACCGGCAAACCGGCCGGGCGTATTCGCCAGAAAAACGAAGAAGCGATTCTGCTCGCCGCCGAGGAAGAGTTCGCTCGCCACGGGTTCAAAGGCACCAGCATGAATACCATCGCCCAGACTGTCGGCCTGCCCAAAGCCAACCTGCATTACTACTTCAGCAACAAGCTGGGGCTGTATTTGGCCGTGCTGAGCAACATTCTCGAATTGTGGGACAGCACGTTTAACAACCTCACCGCCGAAGACGATCCGGCGCAGGCGATGGCTGCTTACATTCGCGCCAAAATGGAATTCTCCCGGCGCCAACCTCTGGCCTCGAAAATTTTCGCCATGGAAGTGATTGGCGGTGGCGAGTGCCTGTCGGAGTACTTCAACCAGGATTACCTGACCTGGTTTCGCGGCCGCGCGGCCGTGTTCGAAGCCTGGATTGCGGCGGGCAAAATCGACCCGGTCGACCCGGTGCACCTGATCATTCTGCTGTGGAGCAGCACCCAGCATTACGCCGACTTCAACCAGCAAGTGTGCCGCCTTACCGGGCGCAAAAAACTCGCCAAGGAAGACTTCGCCGTCGCCACCGACACCCTGATCCACATCATCCTCAAAGGCTGCGGGCTGACGCCGCCAAGCGCCTGATGCCGTTCAGCCTTGCCCGACCTTGCGAGTACCGCGAGGAGATCAAAAAAAGCCGTTTCCACACCTTGGCTGCGCCGATTACCAGCGCGGCCGAGGCGCAGGCGTTTATCGAACGCCAAAGCGACCCGGCCGCCACGCACAACTGCTGGGCCTGGAAAGTGGGTCAGCAGTACCGCTTCAGCGACGACGGCGAACCGGGCGGCACCGCCGGCCGCCCGATATTGGCCGCCATCGAAGGGCAGGACTGCGACAACGTGGCAGTGCTGGTGATTCGCTGGTACGGCGGCATCCAGCTCGGCACTGGCGGCCTGGCCCGCGCCTACGGCGGCGGCGCGAGCAAGTGCCTGCAAGGCGGCGAGCGAGTGGAACTGGTCAGCCGAGTGAGCTGCGCCTGCCATTGTCAGTTTGCCGAACTGCCCATTCTGAAAGCGCGATTGGGGGAGTTGGAGGCGCTGCTGGAGAGCGAGGTGTATGACGGTGAGGGGGCGCAGGTGCAAATTGCGTTGCCTGAAGGGCGGGTTGGGGAGTTGCAGCGGGTGTTGGGGGATATTAGTCGTGGGCGAATTGTTTTGCGGCGGGTTTGAAGCGGGGGCGCTGGCTCTCGAACTTCGTACTCCTGTCAGATTCTGGATTCCCGCCTGCGCGGGAATGACGGAGGTTTGGTCAAAGAACACCGTCATTCCCGCGAACGCGGGAATCCAGGAGCGGAGATGGTGCTGCTGTCCACGGTCTGCTTTGCGCTTCTAACAAAAAATCCAACCACCACCCTAACTTTCTGACCCACTGGCCAAGTTTTTGCTTACACCTGACTCAGTCGTATTTTCCCGAGTCAGTCACCATGTCCAGTTCCCCTCCCACGCCCCGCCTGCAACTGCGCGGCATTACCAAGCGTTACCCCGGCTGCCTGGCCAACGACCGCATTGATCTGAGCATCGAGCCGGGGCATATCCATGCGCTGCTGGGCGAAAACGGTGCGGGCAAAAGCACGTTGATGAAGATCATCTACGGCGTCACCCAGCCCGACAGCGGCAGCATCGTCTGGCACGGCCAAACCCTGACCATGCGCGACCCGGCCATGGCGCGCGGCCTGGGCATCGGCATGGTGTTCCAGCATTTCTCGCTGTTCGAAACCCTCACCGTTGCCGAGAACATCGCCCTGGCCATGGGCAGCGAGGCCGGCACGCCGAAGCAGTTGGAGCCGCGCATTCGCGAAGTGTCGCAGCGCTATGGCATGGCGCTGGAGCCGCAGCGGCTGGTGCACAGTTTGTCCATCGGCGAGCGTCAGCGCGTGGAGATCGTTCGTTGCCTGATGCAAGACATCAAGCTGCTGATTCTCGACGAACCCACCTCCGTGCTCACGCCGCAGGAAGCCGATGAACTCTTCGCCACCCTGCGCCGCCTGGCCGCCGAGGGCTGCAGCATTCTGTTTATCAGCCACAAACTCGGCGAAGTGCGCGCCTTGTGCCAGAGCGCCACGGTGCTGCGCGGCGGCCGGGTGTCGGGGCATTGCGTGCCGGCTGAATGCTCGGACCTGGAGTTGGCCAGGCTAATGGTCGGCGACGCCGAAGGACTGGAAAGCGAATACCCGAAAGTCAGCGGTGGTCGCGTGCGGCTGCGGGTCGACGATCTCAGCTGGCACAACATCGATCCCTTCGGCACGTCGTTAAGCAGCCTGCGCCTGGAAGTGCGCAGCGGCGAAATCGTCGGCATCGCCGGGGTTGCCGGCAACGGGCAGGATGAATTGCTCGCCCTGCTCAGTGGTGAAGTGCGGCTGCCGCGCGGCGAACGTGAACGCATCAGCCTCGACGACCAGCCCATCGCCAATCTTTACCCCGACGCACGCCGCCAGCGTGGGCTGGCCTTTGTCCCGGCCGAGCGCCTGGGCCATGGTGCGGTGCCGGATATGTCCCTGAGCGACAACGCCTTGCTCACCGCTTTTCAACAAGGACTCGTGAGCAAGGGGCTGATTCAGCGCGCCAAGGTGCTGGCCTTTGCCGAGGCGATCATCCAGCGCTTCGCGGTAAAAACGCCGGACGCCGAAGCTGCCGCGCGCAGCCTGTCGGGCGGCAATTTGCAGAAATTCATCCTCGGCCGGGAAATCATGCAGCAACCCAAACTGCTGGTGGCCGCACACCCGACCTGGGGCGTCGACGTCGGCGCAGCGGCTGCCATTCACCGCGCCTTGATTGCCCTGCGCGATGCCGGCGCGGCGATTCTGGTAATCAGCGAAGACCTCGACGAACTGTTCCAGATCAGCGACCGCATCGGCGCGCTCTCCAGCGGCACGCTGTCGCCACTGGCCGCCACCGCCGGCACCACGCCTGCTGATGTCGGGCGCTGGATGGCCGGCCAATTCGCGCCCCAGGCGCCGCATTTTTCCACCGACACCAGCGCCGCCAGCGCTGCCACCTTGAGCTGACGGAGCACCCGCATGTTGTTATCCCTGGAACCGCGCGGCCAGCAATCGCGCGCCATGCTCTGGCTGTCGCCACTGCTGGCCGCCGTGCTGACGCTGATCTGCGGCTCGCTGCTTTTTTTGCTACTGGGCCTGAGCCCGATCAAAACCCTGCACACCCTGTTGATCGCGCCCGTTAGCGACTGGTACGGCGTGTCTGAATTGCTGGTCAAGGCGCTGCCGATTTTGCTCTGCGCATTGGGCTTGGCCGTGGCGTACCAAGCGCGCATCTGGAACATCGGCGCCGAAGGCCAACTGCTGCTCGGCGCCCTGGCCGGCAGCGCGGTGGCGGTGCATATCATCGACTGGGAAAGCCGCTGGGCGCTGGTCTGGGTGCTGCTCGCCGGCACCTTTGCCGGCGCCGCGTGGGGCGGGCTTACGGCGTGGCTGCGCACGCAGTTCAATGCCAACGAAATCCTCACCAGCATCATGCTCAACTACATCGCCCTGAACCTGCTGCTGTACTTCGTACACGGCCCGCTGAAAGACCCCGACGGCTACAACTTTCCGCAATCGGCCATGTTCGGCGACATGGCGCGCCTGCCGCTGATAAGCGAAGACGGCCGTCTGCACGCCGGCATCTACTTCGCCTTGCTGGCGCTGGTGGCGGTGTGGGTGCTGCTGCAGAAAAGCTTTCTGGGCTTTCAGATCAAGGTGCTTGGGCTGGACCGGCGCGCGGCCGGGTTTGTCGGCTTTCGCGAGAAGCGCCTGGTCTGGTTTGCGCTGCTGGTCAGCGGCGCGCTCGCCGGCTTGGCGGGCGTCAGCGAAGTGGCCGGGCCGATTGGCCAACTGGTGCCGCAGGTGTCGCCGGGCTACGGCTATGCCGCGATCACCGTGGCGTTTCTTGGGCGCTTGAACCCGCTCGGCATCGTCTTCGCCAGCCTGCTGATGGCCTTGCTCTACCTCGGTGGTGAGAGCGCGCAGTTGAGCCTGAACCTGCCCCAGGCGATCACCCAGTTATTCCAGGGAATGATGCTGTTTTTCCTGCTGGCGTGTGACGTGTTGATTTTGTATCGGCCGCGGGTGAAGGCGGTTTGGAAGCGGCGGTTGGCAGTTAAAGCGACGGCGGCCTGAACGTCCCCCCTCACCCCCAACCCTCTCCCACGAGGGGAGAGGGAGCCAGACCGCACACGATTCGGCTCCCCTCGCCCGCTTGCGGGAGAGGGGCTGGGGGAGAGGGCAAGCCGTTCGCCATTACATAATTTGCGGAGCAACACCCGATGGATCTCGACCTGTTAAGCAACATCCTTTTCGCCATGGCGCGCACCGGCACACCGTTGCTGCTGGTGGCCCTGGGCGAACTCATTTGCGAGAAAAGTGGCGTCCTCAACCTTGGCCAGGAAGGCATGATGCTGTTCGGCGCGGTGGTGGGTTTTATCGTCGCCTTCAGCACCGGCAGCCTGTGGCTCGGCGTGTTTTTGGCGATGGCGGCCGGCATGTTGTTGTCGACCTTGTTCGCCGCCGTAGCCCTGGGCTTTAACGCCAATCAGGTGGCCACCGGATTAGCCTTGACCATCTTTGGCGTCGGCCTCTCCTCCTTCATCGGCGCCGCCTGGGTCGGCAAACCACTGGCCGGTTTCGAGCCGCTGGTGATTCCGCTGCTCAGCGACATCCCCTTGATCGGCCGCGTGCTCTTCGCCCAGGACGCCTTGATTTACCTGTCCTTCGCCCTGTTTGCGCTGGTGGCTTGGGTGCTGCTGAAAAGCCGCATCGGTTTAATCATCCAGGCCGTCGGCGAAAACCCCGACGCCGCCAGCGCCATGGGCTTGCCGGTGCTGCGCGTGCGCACGTTGGCCGTGATGTTCGGCGGCGCTATGGCCGGCTTGGCGGGCGGCTATCTGTCCCTCGCCTACACGCCGATGTGGGCCGAAAACATGACCGCCGGCCGCGGCTGGATCGCCCTGGCGCTGGTGGTATTTGCCAGTTGGCGCGTGTTCCGCGTATTGCTTGGCGCATACCTCTTTGGCCTGGCCAGCATTCTGCATTTGGTGGCGCAGGGCATCGGCTTGTCCGTGCCCTCCAACCTGCTGGCAATGCTGCCGTACGTCGCCACGATTGTGGTGCTGGTACTGCTCTCGCGCGACGCCATCAAAACCCGCCTGTTTGCGCCGGTGTCGTTGGGCAAGCCGTGGCAGCCGGGGCATTGAGTTGTTGAGTTGAGCTGAAAGCGAAGCCCAACGAATCATCCATCCACCTGCCCTGTTGATCCTGACCACCCAGTTAGGTATTGTCGCCCCCACGCCTTACGGCTACCTGGATCAGCAGACAGGGCAACACTGAGCTGGCTACCTGAAATCAACCTCAAGGAGCCTGCTCAATGGCAGCTACCCGTCTCTGGATCAAAAATCCCCTCGCCGTTTTCACTGCTAATTCACTCGACGCCGCTGGCGGTCTGGTGGTGGAAAACGGAGTCATCGCTGAAGTGCTCGGCGCTGGCCAATCTCCTTCCCGCCCGTGTGATTCCACCTTCGATGCCCGCGAGCATGTGCTGCTGCCGGGCCTGATCAATACCCACCATCACTTCTATCAAACCCTCACCCGTGCTTGGGGCCCGGTGGTTAATCAGCCGCTGTTTCCGTGGCTGAAAACCCTGTATCCGGTGTGGGCGCGGCTGACCCCAGAAAAGCTGGCGCTGGCGACCAAGGTGGCGCTGGCCGAGTTGTTGTTGTCCGGTTGCAGCACGGCGGCCGATCACCATTACCTGTTCCCCGGCGGCCTGGAAAACGCCATCGATGTGCAGGTGGATGTAGTGCGCGAGCTGGGCATGCGCGCCATGCTCACGCGCGGTTCCATGAGCCTGGGCGAGGCCGATGGTGGCTTGCCGCCGCAGCAAACGGTGCAGCAAGGCGAGGTGATTCTGGCCGACAGCCAACGCCTGATCGAGCAGTACCACGAGCGTGGCGATGGTGCGCAAATTCAGATCGCACTCGCGCCGTGCTCTCCGTTTTCGGTCACTCAGGACATCATGCGCCAGAGCGCCGAACTGGCTGAGCGGCTGGACGTGCGCCTGCATACGCACCTGGCCGAAACGCTGGATGAAGAAGATTTCTGCCTGCAACGGTTCGGCCTGCGCACCGTGGATTACCTCGACAGCGTCGGCTGGCTCAGTTCCCGCACCTGGCTCGCCCATGGCATTCACTTCAACCCGGACGAAATCGCCCGCCTCGGCGCGGCCGGCACCGGTATCTGCCATTGCCCAAGTTCGAACATGCGCCTGGCCTCGGGCATTTGCCCAACGGTGGACCTGGAAGCGGCCGGCGCGCCCATCGGTATTGGCGTGGACGGCTCGGCCTCGAACGATGGCTCGAACATGATTCTCGAAGCGCGGCAGGCGCTGTACATCCAACGCCTGCGTTACGGCGCGGAGAAAATCACGCCGGAGTTGGCGCTCGGTTGGGCCAGCAAAGGTTCGGCGAAGCTGCTGGGCCGTAGCGATATTGGCGAGCTGGCCGTCGGCAAACAGGCCGACCTGGCGTTCTTCAAGCAGGACGAGCTGCGCTTCTCCGGCAGCCACGATCCGGTTTCCGCGCTGCTGTTGTGCGGGGCGGATCGCGCCGATCGGATGATGATTGGCGGCGAATGGCGTGTAGTCGATGGGCAGATTGAAGGGCTGGATGTTGCCCAGCTGATCGCCGACCACCGCCAGGCGGCAAAAGCGTTGATCGCCGGTTAAACCCGGCCTCTGCACCACATCACAGCGCCCACGCGGCGCCACGCACCAACAGCGTTCTTCTGTTGTACCCGAGCACCCGCTGCCGCCCCGTTTCTACGCGGCGGCAGCGGTTAATTGTCCAGTTGGTCAATTTTTTGCAATCGCTATCGCCAGCCATTCAAAAAACAACGACACACACCACTGGAGCTCTATTCGCTATGCGGAACACTTTGAAAAAGCCCCTGCTGCGCACCCTGATCGCCGCACTCGGTTTCAGCGCCACGTTGGGCGCCTCGGCGGCGGATCCGCTGAAGGTGGGTTTTGTTTATATCGGCCCGGTGGGCGATCACGGTTGGACTTACCAGCACGAGCAAGGCCGCAAGGCGATGGCCGAAGCGTTGGGCGACAAGGTCGATACCAGCTATGTGGAAAACGTGCCCGAAGGCGCCGACGCCGAGCGCGTGATTCGCAACATGGCCAAGGGCGGCTACAAGCTGATTTTCACCACCTCGTTCGGCTACATGAACCCGACGCTGAAAGTGGCCAAGCAATTCCCCGGCGTCACCTTTGAGCACGCCACCGGCTACAAGCAGGACAAGAACCTCGGCACCTACCTGGCGCGCACGTATGAAGGCCGTTATGTGGGCGGCTACCTCGCGGCGAAAATGACCAAGACCAAGAAGGTCGGCTACGTCGCCTCGTTCCCGATTCCGGAAGTGATCCGCGACATCAACGCCATCCAACTGGCGCTGGACAAGTACAACCCTGGCACCGAAATGAAAGTGGTGTGGGTGAACTCCTGGTTCGATCCGGGCAAAGAATCCGACGCCGCCAACGCGCTGATCGACCAAGGCGTGGACGTAGTGTTCCAGCACACCGACAGCCCGGCGCCGATCCAGACCGCCGAACGTCGTGGCGTGTATTCGGTGGGCTATGCCTCCGACATGGCGCACTTCGGCCCGAAAGCGGTGCTGACGTCCATCGTCAACAACTGGGGCCCGCACTACATCAAGTCGACCCAGGCGGTGCTCGACGGCACCTGGAAGCCGCAGGATTTCTGGGGCGGGCTGGATGACGGCACCGTGGAATTGCCGATCAGCGACATCGTGCCGGCTGACGTGAAAACCGAGGCGGAAAAAATTATTGCCGACATCAAGTCTGGCGCCTTCCACCCGTTCACTGGCCCGATCAAGGACCAAACCGGTGCGGTGAAAATTCCGGCTGGCGTGGTCGCCACCGAAGCGGAACTGGCCTCGATGAATTACTACGTCGAGAACGTCAAAGCCGAATTGCCGAAGTAAAGGTGCCGCGTTAAACCGGGGCACCTCGCGGGGTGCCCTTTTTGCAGTTGCTATCCGTGCCGTCCCTGCTGAATCGCTCAGCAGAACCGCCTCTTCGCTATGGGTACGAGAAGACCTGAGCAGCTTGGAGCCGACATGCCCAATTCCCTTCCCATTATCGACATCGCCCCGCTGTACCAACACGACGACGCCGGCTGGCTGAACGTTGCCAAGCAGATCGACGCCGCCTGCCGCGAGTGGGGCTTTTTCTATATCAAGGGCCACCCGATCACCGCGCAGCGCATCGACGATTTACTCAACGCAGCGAAGACATTTTTCGCCCGCAGCGAAGCCGACAAACTGCGCATCGACATTACCCAGAGCGAGCACCATCGCGGCTACGGCGGCATCGCCACCGAGCAGCTCGACCCGAGCAAACCCAGCGACCTGAAAGAAACCTTCGACATGGGTTTTCACCTGCCCGCCGACCACCCCGAAGTGCTCGCCGGCAAACCGCTGCGCGGACCGAATCGACACCCCGACCAGCCCGGTTGGGAAGCGCTGATGGAACAGCATTACCTCGACATGCAAGCGCTGGCGAAAACCTTGCTGCGGGCCATGACCATTGCGCTGGATATCGACCGCGACTTTTTCGATGTGCGCTTCAACGAGCCCATCAGCGTGCTGCGCATGATCCACTACCCGCCGCGCCACACCGCCAGCAGCGCCGAGCAACAGGGCGCCGGCGCCCACACCGATTACGGCTGCATTACGTTGCTGTACCAGGACGATGCCGGCGGCTTGCAGGTGCAAAACGTCAAAGGCGAATGGATTGACGCGCCGCCGATTGCCGGCACCTTTGTGGTCAACCTCGGCGACATGATGGCGCGCTGGAGCAACGACCGGTACAAGTCGACGCCACACCGGGTAATCAGCCCGCTGGGGGTGGATCGCTATTCCATGCCGTTCTTCGCCGAGCCGCACCCAGACACCGTGATCAGTTGTTTGCCGGGCTGCTCGGACGACAGCCATCCGCCGAAGTACGCGCCGGTGACCAGCGCGGCGTATTTGATGTCGCGCTTTGCCGATACGTACGCGTACATCCGCGAGCAGGAAGCGCTGTAGCGGCCCAGCAAAAAGCTCGCGGCTAAAGCCGCTCCCACAGGAGCTAAACGTTACCTGTAGGAGAGGCTTCAGCCTCGAGCTTTTCAGCCGCACTTCCGTCCGCCGGCTATGCTGTGCTCCCTACCCTTTCAACAGGAGCCGACCATGGCACAGACAAAATCCGCACTCATCATCGGCGCCTCACGCGGCCTCGGGCTGGGCTTGGTGCGCCAACTGCACGCCGATGGCTGGCAGGTGACGGCCACCGTTCGCAGCCAGACCGGCGTCGAAGCCTTGCAGGCGCTGGCCGGGATAAAGGTCGAGCAACTGGAGATGAACGACGGCGCGCAAGTCGACGCCTTTCAACAGCGTGTGGTGGGGCAGACGTTTGATCTGGTGTTTATCAATGCCGGCGTTTCCGGCCCGTCGCATCAGTCGGTCGAAGAGGCCACTGTCGAGGAA
>Ga0157370_10001299_pt1 | contig 31154 bp, 25 predicted proteins | sample C35metaG_FD_113463 | JGI IMG/M metagenome (GOLD analysis project Ga0157370, IMG submission 113463) | Corn rhizosphere microbial communities from Kellogg Biological Station, Michigan, USA - C3-5 metaG | ecosystem: Host-associated > Plants > Roots > Rhizosphere > Soil | place: USA: Michigan...
CCCTAAAAAGGCTTTTTTGAAGTTTTTTTGAATAATTTATGCTGTAAAAGAGCGATTTATCATTTTATTGTTACATATTTGCAGCCTTAAATAATACAATATTATGGCTACAGGCAAAATTAAATTCTTCAACGAAGAAAAAGGTTTCGGATTTATTACTCCAGATCAAGGTGGTGATGACGTTTTTGTACACACTACAGGTCTTGTTGACAGAGTAAGAGAAAATGATAACGTTTCTTACGAAGTGGCAAACGGCAAAAAAGGACTTAATGCTGTTAACGTAACAGTAATCTAGTCCCGACACAATAGTATAGCATTTGTATTTAAAGAGTTGCGAGACTTTTTGAAAAGGATGCATAAAATTGATAGGCAAGCCTTCACAGCAATGTGAAGGCTTTTGTTTTTTATAACAAGTTGGCATCTGCAATAAAATATGCTAATGACGATAGTCTATCGTTGCCTGTGTGCTTAAATTTATGTTATTTGATGTGTAATCTACGCATACCAAAAACATTCATCTTACTTTTGCAGCTGCTTTTACAGCATAAATTACACTAATGAACAACTCAAACATAAAAGGCATTCTTTTGGTAAGTATAGGTGCTGCCAGTTATGGTATACTGGCTACGCTTGTTGGCCTTGCTTACAAAGAAGGCTTTAGTACTACAGAAGTAGTAACGTCTCAATACCTTATTGGCCTTGCAGTAATCGGTTTACTGGTTATGTTTAATCCTAAGGCACGCCAAAAAACGCTGGCTCCGTCAGGAAGCTATTTACCGTTAAAACTTATGCTTGGTGGGTGCACTTTCGGCCTTACCGGATTTTTCTATTACCTATCGGTTATTTATATACCTGTTTCGGTAGCTGTGGTGCTGCTTATGCAGGCAATCTGGATGGGTATCATAGCGGAAGCTATATTAACCCGTAAAATGCCTGATATCTATAAAAGCCTGGCTGTAATCATGGTTCTTGCAGGAACGCTTATGGCAACCAATGCAATTGCCAATATGGATCGGCTTGATGTAAGGGGAATTTTATGGGGACTTGCTGCTGCATTAATGTATACCATTATGCTATTGGTTTCTAACAGGATTGCTTTGACTATGCATCCGCATAAAAAAAGCTTCTGGTTGTTGCTGGGCGGCGTTATTACGGTACTTATTGTAGGGTGGCTTAATATGCCGCCTCATTATGATATTTCTGTGTTTTGGAAGTGGGGATTGCCATTGGCACTTTTCGGTACTATACTCCCTCCGATACTATTTAATATGGGGATGCCGAAAACAGGTGTGGGGCTGGGGTCTATACTTATATCTATCGAGATTCCGATTTCGGTATGTATGGCTTATTTTCTGCTGAACGAAGAGGTTATTGCGCTGCAATGGATAGGCATAGCTATAATAATAGCTTCAGTAATTTTGATAAATATTAAAGAACTCAGGTAATATAAGATGGAAGGATTACAGCTCATAAAAGTTACAGAAACCTACGTGGAAGCTCTTAGGGAACTTAGTATAATAACTTTTACTGATACCTATGCGCAGTTTAATACAAAAGATGACATGCGTAATTATATTGACACCGAATTTTCTGTTGAAAAACTTGCCGCAGATGTTAAGGTAGGAGATTCGGTATTCTATCTGGCTTTAGACGGTGCAAAACCTATTGGCTATATAAAAGTGAATTATGCGCCCACACAAACCGATTTGCACGATCCTAAAAGCCTTGAGCTGGAACGTATTTATGTACTAAAGGAATATCATGGTAAAAAAGCAGGGCAGTTCCTGCTGGATGCTGCCCTGGATATTGCTTTGAAAAATAAGCTTGATTATTTATGGCTTGGCGTTTGGGACAAAAATTTAAACGCCCAAAAATTTTATGCTAAAAATGGCTTTACCGCTTTTGGTACCCATACTTTTTTATTAGGCCAGGATGAGCAGCTTGATATTCTTCTAAAAAAAGAACTATAATTATTTTACTTCTCCATTAAGTGTTTTCTCAATAAGAGCAAAATGAGCCTTTATATATTCTGTTGATTTTGACTTTAGTTTATAGTCAAGTTCCCCTTCAGTAGAAGTTACTTTTATCCTGACAATACCTACTGTTTGCAGCTTTTTAAAGTTCTCTTTCATTTGATCTGCCGTTCCGTTTTTTGGGGCTAAAGCAAAGGCACCCTTATAGGCCTGTTGTCCGCAATCGGTATCCGATATCTGGAAGCATTGCATTTCACTGCCATCAGCCAGAGTAAGCAAAACATTGTTGTTAGCCTGATTGATGCATCCCAGCTTGTTATCGTTATGAAACATATCAAGGTCTAAAAAATAAGTGATAACAGGCTTGCTGTTTATTTTTATGCTTTGATAACCGGCAGAGAAAAATACCAGTCCGCTTTTAGCAACAGTATCATCTACATCTATTTCTTTACCCTTATGGTTTTTTGTAATAATTATTCTGGTGCCGGTAGCGGCATCATTAGTATTTACGGCTATAGACTGCGCCATTACTGCATTGCCTGCAAGCAATAATAAAAAAAGTAATTGCTTAAATTTCATTATATAGTAGGATTAATAGGATACAACAAATATAAGAGTTATGCTGTATCCTCTTAATGCTGAGGCAAAATTAATTTAGAGGAAAGTAAATATTAAACACAGCGCCTTCTCCTGGCTGTGATGATGCGTTAAGGATAGCCTTATGGTTTTCGGCTATTTTCATGCAAATTGCCAGTCCTATACCGGTTCCCTCATATTCTGTTTTGCCATGTAATCTCTGGAATACTTCAAATATTCGGGATGCATATTGAGGACTGAAACCTATTCCATTATCAGATACACTCACGTGCAGGTATTCTTTTTCAGAGGATGCATTAGGATGGTTTATAGCCGTGCCCGGTATTTTTTCAGAGACTATCGTTATTGCCGGAGCAACATCTTCTTTAGCAAATTTAAGTGCGTTAGATATCAAGTTGTTAAATAACTGCCTTATTTGAAACGGAATGGCATGAAGTGTAGGCATTGGGCCTATTGAAATTATTCCGTTCTTGTCGTTTATACTGTCGGCAAAGTCTGAAGCTACTTCTTTTAATATTAGCGAAAGATCTGTCTCTTCAAAAGTTTTTTCAGCAGCGTTAGAGCGTGAATAGGTAAGCAGGTCCTGAATAAGTTTAGCCATTCTGTCTGCTGCCAGCTGCATACGCGTAAAGTTACGTTTACCGGTTTCAGAAAGATTATCAAATTCATTAGACATGATAATGCTTCCAAATGTGTGAATCTTGCGTAAGGGTTCCTGTAAATCGTGACTGGAAATATAGGCAAACGAAGAAAGTTCTTTGTTCATGTTTTCCAGTTCAAGGTTAGCCTTTTTTAGTTCGTTAGTGCGTTCTTCTACAAGCGATTCCAATGTTTTCTGGAATGTTTTCTGATCATGAATGTCAGTACTTGTGCCAACCCACTGCACAATCTCACCATTAGAATTCTTTTGTGCCGTGGCACGCGATAATTGCCAACGGTATATTCCGTCGTGCCTGCGGAAACGATGTTCCATAAAAAAATCGTTACCTGTTGTTATTGCAGCTTTCCATCGCTCAATATTTTCTTCTCTGTCTTCAGGATGAACGATATCTATCCATCCGCCATTAAGAGCCTGTTTCCTGTTTAAACCTGAGTAGGAGTAGACGGAATCACTAAAATAGTCAAGATTTCCATTGATGTCACTGGTCCAGATAAACTGAGGGATAGACCCCGCCAATAGTCTAAATTTTTCCTCACTTTTACTAAGCGCTTCGTCGGCTTCTTTACGTTCGGTAATGTCTATCATTACTTTAGTAGCGCCTATAATACCTCCATTTTCGTCATATAATGGTTGGGGATGCACTATAACATGGCGGCGTTCGCCATTAGTGCGGTACATATAAATTTCTTCTTCTATAGATTTTCCCTCTTTGAAGGCAATAGCCATAGGGCAGTTGTCATGCGGTACAGGTGTGCCATCAAGGCGGGATAGTTTGTATGACCCGCACCAGCGGTCAATACCTAACTGAGGTTTACGCCCCCAAAGCGTTTCGGCAGCCTGATTATATAAGTCTATATAGCCGTTAGCATCGATGGTATACATGGCTACAGGCAATGTTTGTATCAGGTGAGCCTGTCGTTTTTGTGCAATCTGTTCGGCTTCACGGGCTTTTACACGTGGTGTAACGTCGTTAACGGTACACATAATGCCACTAATAGAACCGTCAATTTCATAAACGGGAGAGTATTCGTAATCAAGGTAATACAGGTTTCGTCCGTCGTGAGAATCTACATATGCAGGAGCTTCGGAAGCACGGTGCGGAACTCCGGTTTCCATAACATTTCTAAGTAAAGCGGGGTAATCCTGCTCAAGCAATTCGGGGAAAACCTCAAGAATACTGCGGTTTTCTACTTCTTTAAAGTCTTTTCGCCAAAGATTTTTAAGCATAACCTCATTAGCAATTTCTATGATAAGATCATGGCCTTTAAGTATGGTTATGGCAATTGGCGACTGCATAACGATGTTTCGGAAAGCTTTTTTCTTTTCGTCAAGATCGCTTTTTTCTTTAACGGTTGAGGTTACTTCGGTGCAAACCACAATGATACCTGCAACAATGTTGTCTTCAAAAAATGGCTGGTATACAAAATCGAAGTAGTGGATATCGCGTATGCCATTCTTAACCAGGTATACGCCAATCTCATCACCTACATAAGGAGATCCTGTTGTATATACGTCTTTAAGTATCTGTGCTATAGGCTGATTCTTCAGTTCGGGAAGCGACTCCATTAGAGGTTTAAACAAAAACGAATCACTGTCTTTATCTACAAGCTGTAAGTACAGCGGGTTAGCTACTTCTACAATATGCTCGGGGCCTTTTAATATGCAGATACCCACAGGGGCCTGCCTGAAGTAGTTATTGAGCTTTTCGAATGCTGCATCGTTTGCGTCTGTATGGTCTTTGTAGAGTGCGTTAATGTCTTCTATGCCCTGAGTGAGCGCACTATGATAGGGCAGTACTTCTTGGGGTTCTGCCTGTTTGTTCTGTTTAACTTCCAGTAATTGAAGCAGTAACGACAAGTTGTCGGCTTTCAGGGTAAAAAGTTCAAGGCTTTTTTGGGCTTCGTTAATATTGCCATCCTGATAGAGGGCAATAGTGCGTGCTGCCGATTCTTGTGCGGAAACAGCTGATCTTTCGAGCGTTGTAAGCTCTTCAGTGTAAATGTTTCTTATGTTTTCAGGGAGGAGTGAATCAATTGGAAATTGATAATCGGCAACAATAACATCTTCATTACTTCCTGCTACATAGTCATTTACCGCGGCTTTTAAACTGGTAATAAGCCGTTGAGTATCGGTAAAATTAATTTCTTTATTCATCATATAGTAAAATGGAGGGCACCATTGCTAAAGCAAACGCTAATTTACCCCATTTTATGGTTAAGGTTTTGCAAAAAACCGTATGTTATAACAAAAAGCACATAATCTTATAATGTGGAAATCCTCATTTAAGAATAGTATAATGTTGCACTTTACGTTCTCAAAGTGCCACTTTTTGTGCGTAAAATTAAAACGGATTAAAATTTTGACCATCAGTCGTTTAACAAAATAATGTTACGCTTTACGTTTTTTAACTTAGAGTGGTAAAACTGCAAAGTTTCAAAGCCGCAAAGTTCAAAAAAAACAGCCCCGAAAATTTCTTCTCGGGGCTGTTCAGGAATTCAAAAAATTAAAGATGTCTTTATGCTGTTTTTGGCTGTGCCAATTTTCGGTTTCGGGTGATGACGATCATTACAACAAAAGCACCGATCAATGCCATACCTACACCCACAAGATTTGGCGAAGCATAATTGTAACCCATTACCAACGGAAGTCCGCCAAGGAAAGCCCCAAGTGCGTTGCCAATATTAAAACCTGCCTGTAGCGAAGCCGAAGCGATCATCTCGGCACCGGTAGCAGCCTGTATCATAAGCATTTGTATGGGTGCAATTACGGCAAACGAAAGACTTCCGGTAATGAAAACCAGTATAAGTGATGCGATTTGGTTGCCCGAAAAGAAATAGACAGATAATAAGTTGATAGCCATTATAATAAGCAATGCCAGTGTAGTGACAGATGGCGAAAAAAGGTCGGCTAAGTGGCCTCCCAAAAAGTTACCCACTACCATTCCCAGGCCGGCAAGCATCAGGATATACGGAACATTTTCCAGTGAAAAGTGCGATATATCAGTTAGTAACGGTGAGATATAGCTTATCCAGCAGAATAACCCTCCGGTACCAATGGCAACTATCGAGATGATCAGCCAGGCATCAAGCCTGCCGAAGAATTTGAGTTGTTCCTTAATGCTGTCTACCTTATTGGAGGTAAGGTTCGGCATCCATAACAGTAACGATATGAATGTGATAAGCCCGATAGCAGTGATCAGTACAAAGGTGTAACGCCAATCGAAATGATGCCCAATGTATGTACCGATAGGCACGCCGATTACATTGGCAATGGTGAGTCCCGAGAACATAATAGCGATAGACTGTGCCTCTTTACCCTTAGTGGCAAGGCGGCTGGCAACTACGGCACCAACCCCAAAGAATGCCCCATGCGGTAATCCCGAAAAGAATCGTGATATAAACAGTAGGTTATAACCCGGCGCGATAATAGACAGTGCGTTGAATACCGTAAGCATCATTGCCATAGCCAAAAGCATTTTCTTAGGCGGAAAGTTGCGTCCTGCAATAACCAGTATCGGTGCGCCAATAACCACACCCAGGGCATATGCCGAGATAAGGTGTCCCGCTTTTGGAATCGTAATGTTTAGGTCGGTGGCAATGTCGGGGAGAAGCCCCATCATCACAAATTCTGTGATGCCTATGGTGAGTCCGCCCAGTGCGAGCGGCAATAAACTTAATTTCATGATTTTGATATTTTTGGAAGTACAAATTTACAATATATTACGTATTGAAAGTTATACATACCAACCAAAGCCACCTTTCTAATTATTTTAAGAATCGGAAGAATGTTAAGCCAAGTGAGTTTAGGAGGTAGCCCAACGCATGGGCTTCTTTTCAGGAGGATTTCCTGCTGTCCGCTATATCTGCCGCCCATGCTATTGCAGGTTGGCAGGATGCCGCTTCCATCAGGGCTAAAGAAGTCTTAGGGACTAAAAATTAACCTTGATTAAATTGATTTTAGCCTTTTCAATTTCATTTTCAATAGATTGGACGCAAGTTTCCAAGTTTTTCCTTATAAAATTTCCCCAAAAGCGAAGTACTTTCCAACCGTCAGATTGTAAGCTCTCATTAACCTGTTTGTCTCTTGTAATATTTTTTTCAATTTTGGGGAGCCAGTAATCATGATTTGATTTAATTCGGTGTTTTCGTGTTTCCCAATTCCATCCATGAAAAAATTCGCCATCAACAAAGACTGCAATTTTATATTTGCTAAAAGTTATGTCAGGCCTGCCAAAAACCTTTTTATTGTTTTTTCTATATCGGTGTCCGCGGTGCCATAAAGCCTTACGTAAGAGCAACTCTTCTGTAGTATCCTTACTCTTAATAGCTCCCATTACACGACTTCTTTCCTCTTTCGTAAACTTATCCATTATGAAGTGTGATTAATCTGTTTCTATCTAAGTATTTCTTTTCTGTGATATTGGAGATATTTTACTCTATTTTCATTTAAAAAATCTCTGTCAAGTCCATAGTTAGGCAAGTATTGTGCCATACCGTCAGATAATCTTTTTGAAAGTAGCATTTCCCCATCATCATTAAAAGAAATATATCCCAGATCAAACAATGAGTCCATATTCCTGCTAAGTAAAATGCCGTTATTGGCATCATAAGCTTCCTGTTCCGTAGATCGTGCAAAGGGTTTTATATGGCTAGCAATAAGCACAGGAAAGTCCAGTTTTTCAACCATACATGAAGAGCTTCCTAAAATTGAAATGCTTTCCTCCCTTAGTTGATTTTTATAGAGTCTATGAAGATAAGGGTCTCTCAATCTGCGGTCGTCCCGTAGTTCATCGCCAAAGATTTGTTGGGCATCGTCTTCAAAATACAGCGTGTCTTTTACAAAAATAAGATCATCCAGTTTATTAAGCAAATTATTTAGATATCCAACTTGGTTGTATTTGCGTTCTGTAAAGCCTATAGCATTAGCTTTGGCTACATATTCTAAAAGTTCTGTTTTGTTTAGATAGCCTTTTTCTATATTGGCTATGTCAACCAGCATTAAAGCTTTTATCTCCTCTTTGGTAAGGCAACCAACGTCTATAAGCGTTTTAATTAAAAAATTAAGTTGATGCAGGTTCGAATCAATATTTACAGCCCTATTGAAGCTAGAATTTGAATAAACTATCTTTGACAGAAGGGATTGTCGTTTGCGATTGGTTCTGGCTTTTAGATATTCTATTGAATCTGGATTATAGGAAACTAAAAAAGAATTTATAAATCCTAACTTGACCAATTGGTTAATGGCTTTTCTTATAGAAATCAGATTGATGCCAGCCTTAATTCTGATTCTCTCTTGTAGTCTGTTATATTTTTCTTCGCTATATTCTTCATTTTTAAATTCGTCTATAAAAACGACACAAATTTCTAACGCGGTTAAAAACTTACCACCATTATAGTTGGTAAAAGCATTAGTAATGCTCCAGTATTCTTCATATGTTTTGATTGTAGCCATAGATGAATTTATTTTTTACGATTCTTAACTAGAAAAAGATATTCCGTGTTGTTTTTCTTTTTTTCCTTTCCTGTGATTTTATAAATATGCGGCTTTTCAATTACTTCTATCTCTGAGGAATACTTTTGTAGAAGTTCTACAAGTTGTTCTTTGGTAGGATAAGAAGAATTATTATAACTCAGCATCCAATATTTATAATTTCCAAGTCTTGAGAATAAAGTATCAAACAAATCCAAAGCACTTTTTTTATCTATAAAATTATTGGCAAAAGGCTTGATTTTTTGACTATAAATATATTCATCGAGCATCCCATAAAAGCCGAAGTAGTTATTCATTGTTCCAGTATATGGCGGATCTAAATAGATAATGTCAGCCGTAACAGTATCCAATAAACTAAAAATATCTTCATTTAGTGAAATGTTTTTTTTCCCATTATCAAATACACACATATTATATTCGTCAATATTTTCTAAAAAATGACTCTTAAATGACTTATTATGATAGGCTCGTTTTCTTTTATATTTTTCATAACTGTACTTCTCGTCTCTTAACTGTATTATTTTTTCCCAGTTAATATTAAATCTTGAGTAAGGCATTTTTCGAATCATTGCCCTTCTTAATAAAGCAAATGCCATTGCCTTCTTAAAATCAGATGATAATTTTTCTATATTTTCTCTATACAAGTCTAGTTGCATACATTCCTCCGGAAAGAAAAAGACATTTGAATAATTATTAAACATAAATCCTTCTTTAGGAGTGCCAGAAAAAAGTGTTTTGATATCTTCACAGTTTAACATTTCTGTATTATTAACAATCAAGGCTTGAGAAATCATATGATTAATTTTTAATATATCATTTGATGTAACTTTCAATCCCTTAATTTTTGCTTGGTAGCTTACAGATCCCCCTCCTGAGAAAGCATCAAATATACTATTGGCATCTTTAGGAAAATATTCTGAAATCCAGTGTGCAATTTTTTCTTTATTTCCAATAAAATTTATCTTAGGAAATTTGTTTATCATTTTTCATAATCTTTAAAAGTGATTCTGCTATTTCTTTAGCCATTAATGGGGGAACCGAATTGCCGACCTGTTGTTGTTGTGAGATAGTTGAACCCGTGAAAACAAAGTTTTCGGGAAATGTTTGCAAGGCGGCTAATTCTCTTACAGTTAGAGCTCTATTTTGAGAGTAATGAAATACTTTTCGCATATCGCCCGTAATACAAACAGCCGGCTGATCACTTTTATATCGAATATATTTTCTAACATCGCCGCTTTTTGGTCTAATTTTTTCTGGAATTTCATTTCGGTTGCCGCCATCAGTTATATAGCTCATTTTTTCAAGCATCTGGCTTGTATGTTTCATCGCTATGTGGTTATTTATATGGGACGACCCACCAGACTCTAATTTTGGAAATTTATCTATTGTTTGTTTGACAGTTATGTAATCAGTTACTTTTCTTTTAGGAAAGGTAATATAGTCAGAGATTTTGTTGCCGATAAAAATTACCCTCTTTCTTATTTGTGGAACGCCATAATCAGCCGAATTTAAAACTTTACATTCTACGTGGTATCCCATTTTATTAAACACGTTTATTATTTCGTTTCTTGTCTCTCCATTGTTATGGGTATATAAACGAGCTACATTTTCCATTACAAAATACTTGGGTTTTGCTATAGCAACAACCCTTGCAAATTCCTTAAATAAATGATTTCTAGGGTCATCAATAAATTTCCTTCCAATATTTCCGGCCATGCTAAAACCTTGGCAAGGTGGCCCTCCTATAATTACATCGATTTCCCTATCTTTAATAATCGATTTTATTTCCTGTTCTGTTAAATTGAAAATGTCTTCTTGTAAAAGATTGTGTTCTGGAAAATTTGCTTTATAGGTATTACAGAAACTAGGTTCTATGTCTATTGAAAAAACATTTTGAAAGTTCATGCCGTCAAATCCCAATGAAAATCCTCCTGCTCCGCAAAAGAGGTCAATATATAATGGTTTATGTGACATATGCTAAGTAATTAAATTGAAAAAACTTTAGGGAAAGGTTTTTTTATTTTAATCAAAGATAATCACTTAGTGAATTTTTAGGTAATTTTACAATGTAAAAATTCATTGAATTAACAACAAAAAAGACTTGTTTTTTGTTAATAACTTAAACTTTCTTTAGATTATTGTCCTACCCCAACTTCACTTCCTTAACCGGGCTAAAAATTCCGGTGCTGCCTTCAAGGCGGCGTAAAATGGTAATACTGTCGCATAGCCATTCATCGTTATAATCAAAAGGTGTAAAATCTTCAATACGGTCAAAGTCCGTCGTAGCAATGTTGCGGGCAATGGTAACGTGAGGGTGTATTACCTTTTTGGCACGTGGCGCCTTATCTAAAATGCTGGTCTGGCGGTAGCTCTTTTTGGCAATGGGCTTCGGGTCAAGCAGCGCCATAAGGTTGTTTATAGGCTCGGGGTCTTCAATCTTCAGGCACAGCGTACGCGAAACACCACCGTGCTTCAGCACCTCATGCCCGGCAAGGGTAATGGTAAAAGGTTCGGTGGCTGCAGCCGCTTTTTTTACGGTTTTAAGTACCTGGCTGTCGGCAGTAGCTTTTGTTTTGAACAGCGACACATGCGCCACACTTTTGCGGTTATAATCTTCAAGGCCTATCAGCGCATGCAATTGTTCCTTTAGCCCGTCTACCGCCTCCTTTATAGGATCGGACGGCGAAAGCAGTACGAAGTACTCGTACACATTCTCATTAAAAAGGGTTAATTGCGCGTTGTTCTTTTTGGCCATTGTTTTTTATGTGATTGCAAAAATAGAAATAAGTTTAAAGTATAAGGTTTAAATGTTTAAAGTTTTACCACTGTTGTGATTTCGTTAACGGATTTATGGGGTTAGTTGTACTGATTGAACGCTGATTATTATCATCGGAGTAAGTTTCCCCTCTTTTGGAGGGGTGCCTGAAAGGCGGGGTGGTTTTATTGAACGCGGATGACGCGGATTTGGGCAGATTTACACGGATTTTTAAGCAGGATGGTACTTAAGAGTGAAGCTGAGGCATTAAATTTTGTAGCCTAAGAAGTTAGAGCCTTGAACTTTTGGTTCTTTTGTTTCAAGACAAAAGAACAGATAGTTTTCCGTAACTTAGCATTATCCGACATCAATAACCGTTAACCGGCAACTATTTTGACACATGGAAACAACTAAAGACCTTCTTCCTCAAAAAATCCTCTCCCGAAAGGACGAGATCACTGCCGACTTCATTGCTCTTGCCGAAAATCATATAACCGACCTTATGGCCGGAACTGCCCCAAAACGCCTAAGTGCCTCCGACTTTGGTAAAAGATTGTTTATTCACCCGCGCCATCTTACGACAACGCTTAAACTTACTATGGGGTCTTCGGTATGCGACTACATGGAAAACCGTATGGTGGAAGAAGCCCAAAAACTATTATCTGAAACCGACCTTTCCATTGCCGATATAGGGCAGCGTTTTGCCTATAGCGAGGCTACTAATTTTACCAAGTTCTTTAAAGGCATGACAGGTGTAACCCCGTTTCAGTACAGGAAGAGTGTCAAAGTAGCAGAGTAGTTTAAGTTACAAAGTTTTCAGGTGCTGTTGTCATTCTGAATGTAGCGCAGCGGAATGAAGAATCTCAGGAATACATTTGAATAAAAAGAGATTCTTCCTGCGTCAGAATGATAAAACGTTTCTAATTTGCCACTCAAAAAACTGAAGTCTCCACCATTTTTAAGGTCGTAATACAGTATAACTTTGTTTAAAATTAATAGCTAATCTTACTCCCCTCTCCCTTGGAGAGGGGCTGGGGGTGAGGCCAAAAAAACTTAATACGATGGCAAATAAAATAGCACTTGTTACCGGCGGTAGCCGCGGACTTGGAAAAAACATGGCGATAGCGATCGCTAAAAAAGGACTTGATGTTATAATCACTTACAACAGCAAAAAAGACGAAGCGGATGCTGTAGTTGCAGAGATCAATAGTCTTGGTCAGAAGGCAGCGGCATTACAGCTCAATGTTTCGGATGCGGCTAATTTCGATCCGTTTTTTGCTGAGGTTTCCAAAACGCTTTCTTCTGTTTTTGGAACTTCAAAATTTGATTACCTAGTGAACAATGCGGGAGTTGGTGTACATGCATCATTCGAAGAAACGACTATAGAACAGTTTGATTCGTTAGTAGACATTCACTTTAAAGCACCTTTCTTTATAACACAAAAAGCATTGCCAATACTAAATGACGGCGGTGGTATTGTAAACATTTCAAGCGGACTGGCACGTTTCAGTTCTCCGGGCTATGCTGCATACGCTTCTATGAAAGGCGGTATGGAAGTGTTAACCAAATATCAGGCGAAAGAACTTGGTGCAAGGGGCATCCGTAGCAACATTATTGCTCCGGGCGCTATTGAAACCGATTTTGGTGGTGGTGCCGTACGCGACAATAACGACCTGAATAAATTCCTTGCATCACAAACTGCCCTTGGTCGTGTTGGCCTTCCTGACGATATAGGTGGCGTTGTAGCCTTCCTTTGTACCGAAGATTCTAAATGGGTTACTGCCCAAAGAATAGAAGTGTCAGGGGGGATGTTTATTTAATAGTAGAGTTGATAGTTGTCAGTTGACAGATAAGACAAAAGGTATACGATTTCGTATACCTTTTTGTATTTCTATCCTAGTAATCATTAACCGGCAACGGATGACCAATTAAAGGATGTGTTCTGCGATTACATTCCAGCGTTCGCCATCGTTTTGTAACAGGTAAAACCGGTCGGCTTTAAATGTGGCACTGTATTTTTTATGTTGGTAGGAGTCCATAGCCCTTTCGTACTGCTCGGGTGTAAGGTCACGAAAGGCAATCGTCATATGCGGATGAAAATTCCGCTCGGTATATGGAATAAATATATCCGGATAAGCGTTTTCAAAAGAGGTTAGTATCGTCTTTTGCAGGCGTTCCAGCGAAGATGTCATAAGTGGTTTTACATATATAACCGGATTATCTTTATTTGGAAAGCTCCCAAAATCCTGTAACTCTACAGTAAAAGATTCCATTCTGGGGCGAAGGTTAGCAAACCATTCCAACAGGTTTTTATGTTCGCGTTCCAGCAGCTTAAAAGGCGCTTTGAGGGTAATGTGCGGCATTGTCCTGAGGGCTTTGCTACTGTTATAGTTAAGGGCAATGTCGTTTTTAAATTCGGTTACCTCTCCGCTAACGGCGTCATGAGGTATAAGGGCTACAAAATACAGGTTCTCCTGGGACATGGGTTCACGGCTTTGATTATACAAATATATGAGTTTTAAGCTACAGGATTGTAGGTAACTTTGAGGAGGTGTAACAATTACTCAATATCTCCGTCAAATGGTAAAATCATTTACAATGAAACATCTGTTAACAGCTTTTATATGTATTCTTTCTTTTACAACACTTAGCGCCCAAACACTTAAAGGCGTTTTAAAAGACGCTAAAACCGGAGAGCCCGTGCCGTATGTAAATATCGGATTGCTTAATAAAGATATCGGAACGGTTTCCGGAGATGACGGAAAGTTTGCCTTACCTGTCCCCGCAGGCCATTCGGCAGATACGATTCGAATTTCTACATTGGGATATAAAACAAGGGACTTTATAGTTTCCGATCTTGCACGTCGTCTTGAAAGCAGTAATGAGATAAAACTGGATGAACATATTACCGAACTTAAAGAAGTGATAGTTTCTAACCGAAAATCGGGGACTAAGCTTTTGGGTAATAAAACTGAATCTAAAAACGTAACTGCTGCCTTTACATCAAACAAACTGGGTAATGAAGTAGGTACAGTAATGAAGATAAAAGGAACATCGGCATTACTTAAAACATTTTCGGCTTCTATAGCGTCAGATAATAATCCGGGTGTAAAAATGAGACTTAACTTTTATAACCTTACTAAAAAAGGAATGCCCAATGAGCTTATCATCAACGAAAATATAATTGTATCGGTGCCGAAAAGTTCCGGTAAACTCGTGGTAGATCTTACGCCTTACAACATCATGGTAGAAGACGATTTTTTTGTAAGCCTAGAATGGATTGAAGACGCTCCGGATAGCAAAAGGATATGGTTTTCGGCAGCCTTATTTGCAACACCTATTATTTCGCGCGATACCAGCCATGCACAATGGCATAAAATCAGTATGGCAGGTGTTGGATTTACTGTCGATACTGTGTATTGGAAATAAATTAATGAACAAGTACATGTTAAGAAGTAGTCATAAAAAGACTACTTTTTTTAATTGTATATGTTAAAAAATAATCTATTTTTGTTTGGCTCAGTGATATTATACATCGAATAAGACATTTCAGAAATTAACATAACACATTCTCGGAAAAAGTGAAGTAGCGAAAATTTAGTAGTTTATGTTATAATTTACTTTTTAATGCAGTCCTAATATGGCTGCATTTTTTATTGCATAAAAAAAGGAGGAGCTTATGCTCCTCCTTTTAGATTTAATCAAATTTAAATTATTCTATTATAATTGCTTTTTGGGCTAAGGTTACGCCATCTTCCCTCATTACAACAATGTACTGTCCTGCAGCATATCTGCCAAGGTTAACAGTCCATGTTCCGGTTTGGGTTTCAGGAGTATGTTTATCAATCAATACACCTAACAGACTGTAGATCTCTATAGTTCTTACCTGTGCTTTTTCGTTAGCAAAAGTATAAGTAAGTCCTGTAGAATCGGTAGCAGGGTTTGGTGCTGCTATCAGGCTGTTGACTTTAACAGACATTCCTGTTACAGGATCAGTGTCTCCTGCCATACGTGAACTAATCGTGCCACAGTAAGGGAAATCTTTTTGAACTATAGTCCTGCACAAGTCATCTTTATAAGTAGATGTAAATGTAATGCTTAACAGACCACCTGTAAAGCCGCTAGGGATAAAGTTTAATGCAAACGCAGATCCTCCCGGAGGTACTGTAACAGATCCCGGCATGAATATGCCCTGATTGTTAGTTGAACTGATGTTTACAATAATTGGCACCGGATAAGGATTGTCAATAAACATATCTACAAAGTAATGGCAGAATGGTTTTTCATCAGTTTTAATGTCTTTAATGTCAACTTTAACCTCACATTTACAATCGGTTACTGTAACATTCATATCGTCACTTTGTTTGTAACAATATCCGTTATCAAGACCAAGGTTATAGGTGCCTGAAGTACTGATAGTATAGTTAGGAACATATCCGGCTCCTATCTGGTCTACATTACCGTCTTTTATCCATAACCATTTGCTGAATTGTACAAAAGGTGAAGGTCCAAGAATATTGAATGGTCCGGACTGATCGCCTCGTTTAAAGCAGAAGTCATAACAGCCTGACGGGAATATCCATAAGTATACTTCCGGATCTTTAGGTACATCAAACTGTGCTGTAGAAGTACATCCTCCCTGATTCGTAAATGTTACTTTATAAGGGCCTCCTGAATTTACTGTAATAGTAGATCCGCTCATGCCATTACTCCATACATAGGTTCCCGGTACACCTGCATTTGCAGTAAGGGTAATTGTGTATGGGTCGCAGTTGACAACGCTAAAGCTTAAAGATGGTGTGCCAGGTTTAGCATAAGCTGTAACCTGATAGGTTGCAAAGCCTATACAGTAACTTCCTGCACCGTCTGATACTCTTACTTCAACTTTAAATGTTGAGGTCATGGCTGTGTTCATTGCATAATTAAGAATAGGGCTTGAACTCCATGTTTGTACCTCGACATTGTCTCTAAGCCATCTGTACTGTAGAGAACCCCCGCCTGCATAACCTGATAATGTAAAGGATTCATTTACACATACACCTGATGGTCCCTGAATTACAGGATCCGGTATCATGATAAATTTAGCAGGTACAGCATCCAGTTTCTTTATACATCCTAAAGAATTGGTAACAGATACCCAATAACTTCCCGATTCGTTTACTGAAAGTGTATTAGAAGTGTTTGTAGCTATAACTGTATTGTCTTTCATCCACGTATATTGCGATGGTGCAGATCCTGTATTGTTATAGGTTATAATAATAGGGTCATCTTCGCAATTTGGCGATGTTGATGTCAGGTTACCCGCAAGCAGGTTCTGCGCTACATTTACAATGATACTACTGGTGCTGGAACAGCCCAGGTTATTAGTTACAGTAAGTGATACTGTTTTATTACCTGATGAAGCAAACACTTTAGTAGGCTGAGGACTAATGCTGGTTGTGCCGTCGCCAAAGTTCCACAGATAAGTATATCCTGCAATAATTCCTGCTGATGGTGTAAAGGTTACACCGTTGCCATCGCAGGTAGTTGTGGCTCCTGAGATGCCCGAAACCGGAAATGCAGGAAGATTAACAGGGGCTGTTACATCGCTACAGGTAGAATAACCTGTTGCTCCAATTTTAATACCAAAAGTATGGTTACCCGGTGCTAAATTTATGGTATAGCTTGTTGTGCCTACAGTAACCGGATAGGTGTTGCCATCTACAATATAAGCTAAAGAGTTTGGCGTAACCAGTGGATAGTAGTTAGAATGGTCTTCTAATGTTACACTATATGTACCGGAAGAGCCACAGGATATTTTATATTTGATCTTAGGTATAAACGGAATTATTACATTTTGAACCTTCATTATTGTACAAGGTCCTGTTGTCCCGTTATAGGTAGCATAGTAAATAACCGTATGGTTACCTGCTTTATCATAACTAAATACACCAGTTGTAACGTTAGATACCAGCGTTGTAGCTTCCGGACCCACACTCCATGAGTAAGAAACAGGAGCAGGGCTTGTACTTGCTGTTGCAGATATTACATTGCAACCTCCCTGCGTTGCCGTCATAGATACTGTAGGATTGGGTACAATAGTACAACCCGGAACACAGTTTTCTATAAACTTAACAGTATTGGTAAACTGTCCGCAGCCATTAGAGTTTTGTACCCAGGCTCTGTATTCGCCATAACCATTTACAGTATACGACCAGTTTATTGCGCCAAATATTGGGCCGGCTGCACTGTACCATTGGATAGATTGTGTTCCGGCACTACCGCTTTGTATTGTTGCCGTAAGTGTTACAGGAGAAAATGGCCCACAGGAAACAAAATTAGTAGCTGGTGTTATTAACGCTACAGGAGCCGGATTAACGGTAACGGTTAAATTTTGAATAGCCGGGGCAAGACAACCGTTAGGGTTATTAACCGTAACGGTTACATTGTATGTAGTTGCCGAATTTACATTTGTATAAAAATGCGATGGTGCAGGCTGGTTATAATTTGTTGTAATTATAGTGCCATCGCCAAAGTTCCATGTTATTGTTCCTCCTGTAAGAGCAGGAACAGATGTGATTGTAGGATTAAATGTAACGTCAGGGCAAATGCTTGTAGGTATGTTACTAACACTAATTGCAGGGCCTAAAATCAGGCTTACCGGAAGCGTTGCTGTATACCATACATTACATTTGCGCACTTTTGCAATAACCTGTGCCGATCCCGCAACCTGGTTCCATTGAATCGCCACAGTATTATTACCATTGCTAATAACACTTCCTGCACTGGCAGGAGATACACTCCATTCGTATGCCTCACCTTGGGTGTAAGCTACAGAATAGTTAGATATTGAACTGGCGCATATATTTGATTGTGGACCTGTTATAGCTAATGATACAGTATGTGGCAGTACAGTTTTTACAGAAAAAGCTGATGAACAATGTGGTTCGGAGGCATTTTCTCTTGCCACCTGTATAGTATATGAAGGGAAGCCCGGTGTAAATTCTACCGTAACACTTTCTCCATAATTAGAACCGCTAATTGTACCATTTGTTACCTGCCATTTAAGTACAGTGCCTGCTACGGTGTTTACCATGCTATATTCTATTGGAGAGCCTGGGCATATTACTGACGGACCAACAATATCGCTTGCATTTGGTGAAGCTGGTATAGCATCAACCCTTATGATAAAAGGATTTGACGGAGGACAAAAATCATTTCCGGTAACAGTAAGTGTATAATTGCCCGGAACATTAAACGGAATAGTATAGCTATTGCCTGTAAATGTAGTTGTTGTGTTATTAGGTAACTTAAGTGTCCAGTCGCCTACGTAGCCGTTATTAAGTGTATATGTGCCACTACTGTTTTGGCATACAGTTGTAGGACCGGTAATAACGCCAACAGCCTTAACAAGAATATTTATTTCTGTATATCCACCGCATTTCAGCATAGTATTTTGATATGTACATCTAAGTGTAATAGTACCTGCCGATCCTGTGTTAACTATAATTTCGTTACGCTGGTCGGTATCCATTAATGACGCACCTGTACCATTAGCTACAATTTGCCATTTAAAGTCGGTGGTAGGCCACTGTGGCAGGCTGTAGCGGTATTGCTCGCCTGAACAAACAATGGTGTCGCCTAATATTTTACCTTTGTTTAGTACAACAGGTACTTTGATAGTTACTAACGAACAGTCATATCCGCAGTTGCTTCCATCAAAAGACACATAACCAAAACCGCTTGAATCTACATTATCCCATGTAACATCTATAGACGGTCCATAAGGTTGTGGAGAGGTAATGGTTCCTCCTTCTACGATCCATTTAAAATCGCTGCAATTTTGCGCTATTTCATCAGGTATCGAATAAGTGTCGCTTCCATTCTCACATACTACAGAATTACAGGTGATAGGAAACGATTTAATATCGTTAACCTTAATTTCCCTTTTATACGATTTACTGCAATTACATTCGTTAGTTACAGTAAGTACAACTGTGTAAGGTCCTGAACCTGCATAAAAGTGATTAGGTTCAAATTCTGAAGAATAAGTATTGTCGCCAAAATCCCAGAAATAAGATACGATTTGAGAGCCTCCATCAGGATCCGAAAGGTTTGTAAAATACAATACCTCATCTATACATGCTATATAAGCATCATCTGTGCCCGGATAGATCATAAATTCAGCTTTAGGGCCATCTATGATCTCAATACACATTTGTTCAGTGCGTGGCCCATTAGGAGTTGTAACAGTAACAGATACAAACCCCCAGCCTGCATCTCCCCAGGTTACTTCGCAGTTAGTGTTGTTAGAAGTAGTTACCGTTCCCCCGGTTACCGTCCACACAGCAGGCCATGCGCTATTTGAGTTGTTTAAGGTATACTTAACATGGCTCGTTTCACATTCTCTCACACAGGCACCTTCGCCTATGTCTTCCCCAAATTGTTTTTCCCTGGGTTTATAGGTCTGGCAACCTGATTCTTTGTCCCAGGTAAGGGTAATGTTTTGAGCATTAACTGCATTAAAAAATAAGAGCAGAAAAACTGTTAGAAACGGAAGATTCCGAATCCTCTTTCGAGTAAGGTAATTTTTCATCATTGTTGGTTGGTTTTTTTAAATGTTAAACATTCTTAAAACTACCTAAATAATTGTAGAACAAAATGTTAATGAAATGCTAATGAGGAAAACCGTAAATCTGAAAATGAGGGAATTACCTTATTTTGCTGACTATTTTTAGGGATAACATTTTAACCTAAAAATGTTTGATTTGTAACAGCGTAGTTGATATTTAAATAATTTTATAACAAACCCTTATTGTTAGGGTGTTTATGTTAATTAAAATTAAATTATTAATAAAATACTTAAATTTAAGATAATATGTAGATGTTATGCCTTAAATTTAATGTGTAATTATTAATTAATTAATAAACGATTATATTTTTAAAATATGAATAATAAGATAGGTCAGCTTTTAGACAAAATTCATCTTCCAAGGTGGGTCCGGATAATTTCCGGAGTTTTTTTGACGCTGTTTTTACTTATTATTCTGTCTTATGTATTATTAGCATGGTACATAAATACCCATAAAGCAGAGGTGCAGGCAAAATTGCTTAAAGAACTTAACGGCGGCCTTGCCGGATCGCTTACCGTTGCTAACATGGAACCTGCGTTTCTTACCGGTTTTCCTAATGTATCCCTTCGGCTGGAAAAAGTTGTCTTAAGGGATAATCTTTATAAGGAGCATAAACATACTCTGCTTAGCGCTAAGGAACTGGATGTTGCAGTTAATGTGGTGTCGTTTCTAAGAGGTGCAATAAATATTAAAAGGATAAGCATAAGCAATGCGAGTATCGATATGTTTACCACAACCTCCGGTTATAGCAATACCGCTATCTTTAAAAAGAAAAAAGATAAAACTCAAGGCGATGATGAGGAAGGCACCTTTCCTGAGTTAAGGAATATCTCCCTTAATAATGTTACGCTGGCTATAGATAACCGACAGTCTAACAAACTCTATAAATTTACGGTATATGATCTGGATGGGCATGTGCATTATACCCTGTCAGGCTGGGAGGCTGATGCTACGCTTAGCGCTTTGGCTCATAGCATGGCTTTTAATACCCAAAGGGGAAGTTTTATTAAAAATAAAACCCTAGAAGGAAAGTTTGATCTGGAATATAATAGCGGAGAAGGCTACATCTATGTAAAGCCTAACAATCTTGAAATAGGGGGCGATGATTTTACAATTGGCGCTAAACTTCAGGCGGGAGGCGATACGGCAAAGTTTACTATAGATATCTCTAACGAAAGTATACTCTGGTCTAACGCTTCGCATTTGCTGTCGCCTAATATTTCTGAAAAGCTCGATATGTTTAATCTGTCACAGCCTATTAAGGTAAGCTGTAAGCTCGACGGCGATTTTAATGCCGAAGGCGATCCTTTCATTTTTGTACAGGCTGAAATTAACGATAACGAACTAAAAACACCGGGCGGATTGATAAGCAATTGCAGTTTTAGAGGTGTGTTTACCAATAATTATGTAAACGGCAAGGGACTTTCAGATGCTAATTCGGCGATAAAACTCTACAATTTTAAGGGAATATACAACGATTTGCCTGTGAATATGAATAAGGCGTTTATTGTAAATCTGGACAAACCAATGGCGGTAGGCGACTTTTCGTCGCAATTTGAAATGACAAAGCTTAAATCGGTGGTAGATGAAGACCTGCTTTCATTTAAGTCAGGTACGGCTGATGTTAAGGTGAATTTTAAAGCAGATATCGTAGATTTTACGATTACTAAACCGTACATAAAAGGAATGATAAACATTAAAAATTCAAACTTTACCTATGTACCGCGAAAGATGAATTTTAATGATGTTTCTGTTAATTTGAATTTTACCAGCGATGATCTTACCATAAGCAAGATTGCAATGAAAACAGGTAAAAGCACAATTACTATGGAGGGCAGCATAAAGAACTTTATGAACCTGTATTATACTGATCCGCAAAAGATCGTACTGAATTGGAATGTGTATAGCCCACAGCTAAACGTAGGGGAGTTTATGCAGTTTTTAGGAAGCAGGGAAAATACCAAAGCGGCTATTAGAAAAACAGGTAAAAAAGGCAACGTTACTAAAGAAATGAACGAGTTTTTTGAAAAAACCAATGTAGATATTCACCTGACTGTAGATAAGCTTTACTATAAAAAATTTCTTGCCACAAGTGTAAAGGCTAATGTGCTGATGATGGATAAAGGTATTGTATTAAAAGATGCAGGGCTTAAACATGCAGGAGGTTCGCTTATCATGAAGGGCAATATGGTGCAAAAAAACAGCAAGCTCAATCAATATAACCTGCAGGCGGATATTAATAATGTAGACGTCACTAAATTTTTTCATGCCTTTAATAATTTTGGAATGGAATCGCTAAAGTCGGAAAACCTTAAGGGTATAGTCTCATCAAAAGTTAATGTGACAGGCAATATAACAAGCAACGGCGCACTTGTGCCAAAGTCTATGAACGGCAATGTGTCCTTCGGGTTAAAAAAAGGCAGGCTTCTTAATTTTGACCCAATACGAAAAGTGGGCAAGTTTGCCTTCCCTTTCCGTGATATGAACACTATAGAGTTTTATAACCTGAAAGGTAACTTCGATATTGCAGGCGAAAAAGTAATCATACACCCTATGCAGATAAATTCCAGCGTACTTAATATGGATGTTGAAGGGGTATATTCTTTTGGCAGAGGTACACAGATCTATGTAGATGTGCCGCTGCGTAATCCTAAAAACGATAAAGAGATAACTGATAAAGAAGAGCTTGCTAAACGCCGTAACCGTGGTATTGTAGTGCATCTTACAGCACAGGATGATGAAGATGGTAAAGTAGGCGTTAAGCTTGGCGGTAAAAAAGAGAAGTAACTATCCGTGGATAGCTTCCGATTTTCCGTAGCTCTGTATTAGCTGCCCTTCAAATTCCAGCCATTCTGCCCAGCGTTTTTCTACGTTTACATCTACAGTATATTTTCTGGCAAAATTTAAAAAGGTAGTATAATGTGTAGCTTTAGATACCATTAATTCATGATAAAATTTGGCTAACTCCTTATCCTGAATATTTTGCGATAATACTCTGAAACGTTCACAACTTCTGGCCTCAATCATCGCTGCAAATAAGAGGCGGTCTATAAATGAGGTGTTTCGGCTGCAGTTCTTTTTAGCAAACTTCATAAGCTCATTTACATAATCATCTCTTTTCTCTCTACCAAGGGTGTAACCGCGCTGTTTTATAATTTCAACCACCTGCCTGAAATGATCCATTTCTTCTATGGCAATCTCAGTTAATTTCTGAACCAGGTCTACATGCTCCGAATTATTTGTGATGAGGTAAAGAGCATTCGCTGCCGCTTTTTGTTCGCACCAGGCATGATCGGTAAGTATTTCTTCCAGGTTAGATTCGGCTATATTAGCCCAGCGTGGGTCGGTTAATAGTTTTAGTCCAAGCATAATATTGAATTATGGATGCAAAATTACATAATCCTGATTATTTTATTTTAGATAAAAAACGATAAATAAAAAGATACTAAAGGTTAAACTTGTTTATTTTTATTCTGATATTAAATTTTAACAAAATGACTTCTCTTAAAATCTGTTGTAAAATAATGGTGTATTTGTGTTTTAGCACGTCGTTATTTTCACAGGAATCAAATCAAATAAAGTTGGATAGCCTTCAAAAGGTTTTAGTAAAAACTGATTTAAAAAAGATAGAAAAGATTGTTAATCTGGGTAATATGATCCTAAGGCAGACATCTTCAAACAGGCAAAAATATGAAGTTAATTTCTTTTTGTCTGAAGCTTATACTGCAAACAGCGATATAGAGCAATCTATCGTATGTTTATTTAAAGCGAAGGAAGCTGCCGAAAAATCAGGCGACCCAAATTTGAGAATCCAGTCAAATGGTGCTATTGCCGGTCAGTATGGTTATCTGGGTTTAACTAAAGAAGCCCATAAATACCTAAACTATGCTTTAAAAGAGATACAGAATCTCCCTGATGGCTACTCTAAACGTAAATATGAAGCCTTGGTTTATATGGAGCTGGGTAATAATTGCATTAATGACAGCCTTTTTGAAAAAGCTAATATAAATTTCAAAAAATCTCTTGCAGTATTTAGACATCTTAAGGATACCACTGAATTAGGCAGGTATCGCTATCAAATGGCTTTGTATAATCTTGGAACTTCATATTACCATTTAAAAGCTATAAAGGAAGCGGAATACTATTTAAACAAAAGCCTTACAATAAAGCAGATTCCAAATTCTTATGTAAGGCATTATGCACATCATGTTTTAGGAGAAATTTATACAAAAAGAAAAGAATACAGGCGTTCAATAGACACTATTCGAACCGTACTTGTCGATAGTGCTTTTAATATCAATGTTCTTAAAGTTAAGGTTTTATCAGATATAGCCAATAATTATAAATGTTTGGGAGATAGCCTTAATTATTCCCTTTATAATAAAAAACATAATGAACTCAAGAATACAGCAGATGTCCAGGCATGGAATGGCTTAAAAGCAGTTATTGATATGGAAAATAAAAATCTGGCATTGCAGGTTAAACATTCTAATATTAAAATGTATTGGCTGATTGGTATATCAGGGTTCATAATTGTTTGTTGTGCTTTACTTTTACTATTTATACTTAAAAGAAGAAAGAAAGAGCGGCAGTTGTATGTATCGATAATCCAAAAACTGGAAAATGATGCAGCGTTTTCCTCTCAGAATGTAGTTAATGATGAAGATGATAAGGAAAATAGATCAGTTGATGCTGAATCACGTTATATAGTTTCATCTGCTGTAGAACACAATATTTTAGAAGGGCTTCAAAAATTTGAATTGGAACAAGGATTTCGTGATTTAAATCTTAGTCTATCATCGCTTGCAGGACAGCTTAAAACTAACCCGGCATATCTTTCGGCTGTTATCAGGGCAAAAAAAGGCAATAATTTTAATGGCTATATTAATGAATTGAGAATTCGTTATATCTGTATAAAGCTTCACGAAAATCCTGAATACCTCAATTATAAGATTAGTTATCTGGCAGAAGATTGTGGTTTCATCTCACATAGTGCATTCTCAATTGTTTTTAAAAAGGTAACAGGTATTTCTCCTTCTGCTTTTATAAAAGAAGCATCTAAAACTCATTTGTTAAACAAGTAGTTGTAGTTACGGCTATTTACAATGCTACTCTCTTTTGAAATATTGAATTTTAAAAGAAGTGATCAGGCATTGCATTTTCTTTCCCTCTACTTTTGATTACAAGCAAACAGGCCTGGTTTTAAATAACAGTAGTCAGTTTGACTGTAATTGATTATTAATTAATTCTTATAAATATGAAAACTAAATTTAACAAAGGGGTAAAAAATGTTTTGTTAGTTGCAACATTGGTTACAGGTATGTCTGCTTCGGCTCAAAAATCGGGGGCAAAAATGCCAAAAATTAAAAATGTAGTTTTAGTACATGGTGCATTTGCTGATGGATCCGGGTATAAAGGGCTATATGAAGAATTGAGTAAAGAGGGGTACTATGTTACTGTAGTTCAAAACCCGTTAACTTCTCTTGAAGATGATGTAAAGGCAACTATGATAGCATTAGACAAACAGGATGGGCCAACAATACTTGTGGGTCATTCTTATGGAGGTGCTGTAATTACAGAAGCCGGTAACCACCCTAAAGTGGTAGCTTTAGTATATGTTGCCGCATTTCAGCCGGATGCGGGGGAATCTGCTTTAGATTTAATTAAATCAGTACCGGCGGCGCCTGAAAGCGGAATCTTACCTCCGGATGAAAAAGGCATAGTTTATAACGACAGAGCAAAGTTTCATGCCGGTTTTTGTGCAGATCTTAGTGAGCAGGAAGCTAATTTTATGGCTGCTTCACAAGGTGCTTTTTACGCAAAGTCATTCACAGCCACTATTACAAAGCCGGCATGGAAAAACAAGCCGGTTTATGCCATTGTGGCGACAGAAGATAAAACCATTAGCCCTATAACCCAGCGTACTATGTATAAACGTTCCAATTCAAAAGTTACAGAGATAAAAGGAAGTCATGTTGTGTTTATTTCGCAGCCAAAAGCAGTTGCTAAAATAATTATGGAGGCAAGTAAGGAAGTCAATGTTAAGTAATTTTTATAAACTGATAGAACCCGGCATCGTCCGGGTTTCTTCGTTTTGGCTGTGTGATTTAGAAAAAGATTAATTCTTCCCTTCCTTTTCATTCAGGTATTTCCAATATCTTTTTGGTACATGCTGAATGTGCAGCTTCATATTTTTACGTGCAGGAATGTTAGTGCTGTTAAAGTAGTCTTTCCATAATATGGAAGCCAGTTCTTCTTTGGCATCTGTAAGTTCGGCGGGCAGCGTTATTTTTCGGGTATCTATTTCAGACACGAACTCATAGGTAATCTCCTGTACTTTATGGAGGTCGTAAAATAAACCATACTTGCGTTTTATATCATAAATAATCCATTGCTGATCGGCATAACGATTTTTGAAAAACGAAGCGATTAAGGGAAGCACATTAAAATCGGGTTCAACAGGGCAGTAGTAAATACCGTCCGCCGTCTGCTGAAAACGAATAAAAGCTTTCATGCGGTGCTTTTCGCGGTTTACTTTTTTATCCATTTTAGAAATAGCAATAACATACGGATTTCCAAAATTGGCTTCGGCGCCTACCGGATTATCAAAAATATAGCGGGCAAAATCAAACAGGTCCTGAAACGTCTGCGGATCTTCGGAAAGGTAAGCCTTGTAAAACCGGGTACGCCAGTCGGGGCTTAGTTTTTTCTTTAATCCTTCCCATACACGTTTGGCCTTGGCTTCGTCATTAATTATTTCCAATGCTTCATCCAGCATAGAGGGCTGGTAATGTTTATCCCATATCAGTTGCACGGCCTTTTCTTTACGGTCGTAAAACTCAAAGATCGCGGTAAGGAGCCCTTCTAAAGAGCCGTCGAAGATATAGGTTATCATTTATATGCTGTCTGTTTTCCTGCAAGGTATCGAAGACCTTTTAGCTATTGGTATGAATTAAACCTACAAGGTTTTAAAACTTTGCAGGTTGAGCCTCTAAAATAAACTCAACTGATTTTGCGCCACCTTAAGATATTTGCTGCTGCTCTCAGTAAGAATAATATTCTTAAGATGCGGTGCATCGGGTTCGTTTAACATAATCGGGCTATCGGCACAACGGATAAAATGCTTCGCGCGATTGTAGGCAATGCCTATTTTCTGTAACTGATCACTTCTCAGTTTTCCAAACTTACGTGCCTGTACTATCTTATTGGCCGATTGTACACCAATGCCTGGGACGCGTAATATCATTCTGTAATCAGCGGTGTTTATATCTATAGGAAACTGGTCAAGATTGCGCAATGCCCAGCTCAGCTTGGGGTCAATATCTGTATCCAGATGCGGATTTTTAGTGTTAAGCAGCTCTTTTACATTAAAGCCATAAAAACGCATAAGCCAATCGGTTTGGTAAAGCCTGTTTTCACGTAATAGCGGAGGCTGACTGCCTATCATTGGCATACGGTCGTCATAACTAATTGGAATGTACCCCGAATAATATACCCTCTTTAAAGAGAAGTTTTTATAGTATTCATCGGCGCTATACATAATTTCCATATCGGTTTCAGGAGTTGCACCTATAACCATCTGGGTGCTTTGTCCTGCTGGAACAAACTTTGGTACGCTCTTTATAAGTCCTGTTTGTTTCTCATCTTTAAATTTGGTAATAGTATCTTTTATAAAACCCAAAGGCATCTTTACATCGTCATGCGATTTCTCGGGAGCCAGAAGTTTTAAGCCCATTTCTGTAGGCATTTCAAGATTAATGCTCATACGATCGGCATATAATCCGGCTTCAGTAAGCAGTTCCTGGCTTGCCCCGGGAATGGTCTTAAGGTGAATATACCCATTAAAACGCTCTTCAAGACGAAGACGTTTTGCAATGCGTACCAGACGTTCCATGGTAAAATCGGCATTTTTAAAAATACCCGAGCTAAGGAACAATCCCTCAATATAATTACGTCGGTAAAAGCTCATGGTAAGTTCTACAACTTCATCTACGGTAAAAGCAGCGCGTTTAACGTCGTTGCTTTTCCGCGAAACGCAAAAAGCACAATCATAGATGCAGTGATTGGTCAACAAAATCTTTAGCAACGAAACACATCGGCCATCTTCGGTATAAGTATGGCATATACCGTTACTGGCGTCGCCTATGCCTTTGTTGTCATTCTTGCGTTTACTTCCGCTCGAAGAACAGGACACATCATATTTTGCGGCATCGGCAAGGATGCTCAGCTTCTCTCTAATCCTGTCGTACATAATGGGGGAGTGTTTCTACAAAAATAAGCAATAACCGCGCCCGCTGAAATTGAACAATTGTTAAATGTGAGGGGTGTTGAAAAGTTATTTGATCGGATGTCAGAAGTCCGATGTCTTTTGCGTAACGGGCTCCCTTCTCCTTTGGAGAGGGGCTGGGGGTGAGGTTAATAAAGCTTTGCGAATCTTTGTGGTGTAATTCTTCAATAAAAAAAGCCCCACTTTTCAGTGAGGCCTCATATTAGTTTCTTAAAGCATGCAGCCTGGCTACATATTTGCCAACCACATCAAACTCGAGGTTTATAATAGTACCGGGTTTAATGGCGTTAAAGTTAGTATGCTCATAAGTATACGGAATAATCGCCACGCTAAACTCATTGTCTTTAGAGTTTACTACGGTAAGGCTAACACCGTTTACGGTAATAGAACCTTTTTCTATAGTAATGTTGTTTGCTGCCTTATCATAACCAAAGGTAAAATACCAGCTTCCGTTAGCATTTTCTACCGATTTGCATACTCCAGTCTGGTCTACGTGACCCTGAACAATATGCCCGTCAAGCCTGTCGCCCAGTTTCATAGCTCGTTCCAGGTTTACAATGCCACCTACTGCCCAGTCTTTAAGATTTGTTTTATCCAGTGTTTCCTTAATAGCAGTCACGGTGTAGTTGTCGCCGTTAATAGCTACCACAGTAAGGCATACACCATCGTGGCTAACGCTCTGGTCAATCTTAAGTTCGTGGGTAATTGCAGAGGCAATGGTTATGTTAATATTGTCGTTATCTTTAGTTATTTCTTTTATCGTTCCCTGAGTTTCAATAATTCCTGTAAACATGCTGATTTATTTTGCTAAATTTGTAGCATCAAAAGTACAATAAAACAGCATCATGACAAAAAAGGCAGAAAATGTGATCGTAGGTATATCTATAGGCGACCTTAACGGTATAGGGCCGGAGGTAATCTTAAAAACCTTTGAAGACAGCCGTATGCTGGAAATGTGCACGCCTGTTATCTTTGGTAATGTAAAAGTGTTGTCTTTTGTAAAGAAAACATTTGAACTTACAGGTAACCTGCATGGTATAGACAGCCTTGACCAGTTGCTTATAGGTAAAATAAACGTGCTTAACACCTGGAAGGAAAGCGTAAATATCGATTTTGGTAAAAACGATGAAACGATAGGGCAATATGCTATAAAATCATTTACAGAAGCGGTAGCTGCACTAAAAGATAAAAAAATAGATGTGCTGGTAACGGCGCCTATAAATAAATACAACATACAGTCGGAAGACTTTAAATTTCCGGGGCATACCGATTATCTTGATAAACAACTTGATGGCGATGCCCTAATGCTGATGGTTCAGGATACACTTCGTGTAGGCCTTCTTACCGATCATATTCCTGTAAACGAAGTTTCGGCACATCTTACCGAAGCGCTTATCAGGAAAAAGCTTATTACGGTAAACAATGCGCTTAAGCAGGATTTTGGGGTTACTAAACCTAAGATTGCCGTATTGGGTGTTAATCCGCACAGTGGCGATAATGGCGTAATAGGTAAAGAAGACGATGAGGTTGTTAAGCCGGCACTAAAAAGATTGTTTGAAGAAGGTGTACTTGTTTTTGGCCCTTATTCGGCAGACAGCTTTTTTGGAAGCGGTCAGTATGAAAAGTACGATGCTGTAATAGCAGCTTATCACGACCAGGGACTTATACCGTTTAAAACCCTTGCTTTTGGCGGAGGTGTAAACTATACTGCGGGTCTTGAGGCGGTAAGAACATCGCCTGATCATGGTACAGCTTACGATATAGCCGGTAAAGGCCTGGCCGACTATAATTCGTTTAAGGAAGCTGTGTATATGGCACTTGATATCTATCATTCGAGGGCACAATATGCAGAATTGACTAAAAACCCCTTGAAAATCAAGGAAAAACAGTTATAAACAAAAAAATGTTCATAACCGTTTTGGAATTGCAATAATTTTATATCTTTGCACGCTCAAAACTGTTGTAACGAAATGAGTTGCGGTGTTTTAGGCCGTGAATATTACGTTTAACGAAATAAAAAGCCGACTGGAATGAAAGTGAATAAAGAATTTTTGATTCCCTTTGTGGGATTAAAACAAGGAAAGCACCAGTTTGAGTTTGAGATAAATAAAGCGTTCTTTGATGACTTTGGTTTTGATGAATACAACGATGTCAATATCAAAGTGAATTTAGTTTTGGAGAAAAAGATCATGATGCTGGAGCTTGGCTTTAAGCATAAAGGAACAATAAACGTTCCCTGTGATGTTACTAATGAAGATTTTGACCTGCCGGTAAAAGGTAAGTTGGACTTGTTAGTAAAATTTGGTGATGAGTATAACAATGACCATGATGAAATACTTATCCTGCCGCACGGTGAGTTTCAGGTAGATGTATCACAATACATTTATGAGATGATCGTACTGTCGGTTCCTTCAAGACGAATACATCCGGGAGTTAAAGACGGTACCGTCGCCGCCGATATATTGAGCAAACTGAACGAGCTTGCCCCAAAGGAAGAGGAAGAGCAAAAAGAAGAAGAGACAAAAGAAAATACAGATCCCCGCTGGGACGAATTAAAAAAACTATTAACGGATAAATAATATAGTAAAATGGCACATCCTAAGAGAAAGACCTCGAAAACCAGAAGAGACAAGAGAAGAACACACTACAAAGCGTCTGTTCCTCAAATCGCTACATGTCCTGTAACAGGAGAAGCGCATTTATACCACAGAGCTTACTGGCATGAAGGTAAAATGTACTACAGAGGTCAGGTTGTAATAGACAAAGCAGAAGCTGTAGC
>Ga0157370_10001300_pt1 | contig 31152 bp, 26 predicted proteins | sample C35metaG_FD_113463 | JGI IMG/M metagenome (GOLD analysis project Ga0157370, IMG submission 113463) | Corn rhizosphere microbial communities from Kellogg Biological Station, Michigan, USA - C3-5 metaG | ecosystem: Host-associated > Plants > Roots > Rhizosphere > Soil | place: USA: Michigan...
CAAAAATTGTCTCAGCACAATACCCTGCCCTTCCCATACTAATTTCATTTTACCATTAATAGAAAAATTAGTTTTACAAAATTCATATTCATGTTCCAGGTAGTCCGGGCTAACCATCACATGGGGATTCCATTGTAGAATTATATTTTTTAACTCCGTGCTGGCACACAATACCAGGTCAGCTGTCTTTAGCCATTTTATTACCAGCTTGCGGTGATTGGGATATAATAAAGTTTCTTTCCGGAGCAGGAACCATCCAATTCCTTTAAACAATGTGTTGAAAATATTGAATGGAAAAATAAGGCTATCCACCATCTCAAAAATAAACTTCGTTTCAGGATGTTTCTTTTTGTAAATAAGCCACTGGCTTAGGTTTGACGAAGCAGTAAGCAGTATAACATCGTACCGTTTATTTTTATCAGCGATCTCAAAATGAATATCATTTCGCTTCGCAAAATATGGGAATCTGCGACGGTCCCCCGGTTGGGACAGATCGGGCAAATACGGCACGTATCCTATTTTTAGATTCTTGAAGTTCATATTTAACCTCTGTTGTGCATTGACGTTTTAACTTCAATAAAGTACAGTAACAGAATTTTCAAATATATGACGGAAATAAAAAAGAAAAAATTATACCTCGGTTGAAATGATTTTTATCGAAGGGTTACAATGTTTGAAAAATTATATCGTTTACCTTTCGTCAACGCGCTGCAATGGATTTCTTTTCAAAAATATTCCGGTTTATTTCGGCAAAGATTCAATTCTTATTTTCTTTTTTAAGAATTGTACGATTGAAACTGCTTTATCCCGGAATCACCATAGATTTTAAAACCGTAATAGAAAAAAATTGTCGTATTGTATGTATAAAAGGTGGAAAGATGGTTATCAAGAATTCAAAAATTTCTTACGGCACATTCATCATTGCAGATAAGAACAGCACCCTTGAAATTTTACAAACCGTCATCGGCCGTAATTGTGTAATCGCTTCCAAAGAAAAAATCAGCATTAATAAAAATTGCCTGATTGCTGAGATGGTTGTAATAAGAGACCAGGATCATATCATTAACGGATCTACTGATTTCTTTACACAAAAATTTATCAGCGCTCCGGTGGTGATAGAGGAAAATGTATGGATTGCTTCCAAAGCCACCATTTTAAAAAACGTCAGGATAGGGAAAAATGCAGTTATAGCAGCTTCAGCAGTTGTTAATAAAAATATACCTCCGTTTGAAATTTGGGGAGGAATACCTGCTACATTTATAAAACGCACCTGGACTGAATAATCACTTATTTTATGTTTGTTGATATACAAGAATTCCGGTTTCGTTCGTTAAATAAGAAAGTAATACCAACTGGGCCCAAAATTCATTAATGATCACTCTTAAATTATTAAAACAGCGGTATAAAATTCCCGGGCTGAAAGCAATGGGTCTATATACTGCTACCAATTTTTTTGGAAAGGGACTTTCATTCCTGCTATTGCCTTTATTTAGCAACCCAAAATATCTTACCACATCGGATAATGGCCTTTTGAGCCTCTTCAGCCAGGCGGCCATCTTTGTACTGCCGTTTATTAATTTGGGTGTGTTGCAATCTGCTTCGGTTGATTATTTCAAGATGAACAAAAAAGACTTCAAAGATTTTTGTACCACGGGCATCTTTATGTCAGTAACCATGTCCGTCATCGTGTTACTGGTTTTTTATCTTGGCCGCGGTTTTCTCTTTACTCGGTTTTCTTTCCCGCGTGCTTTTATTTGGGCTATACCATTAGTGGCTATTTTAAATTTCTTTTTCGAATTTATTATTCTCATCATACGCAACAGGGACGAAGCGGCAAAGTACATGAAGGTGAACACGGCCCGGGTGATTACTGAACTAGGGCTTGCCATATTACTCATTGTAGTTTTTGCATGGGGCTGGCGCGGAAGGGTTACCGGTATTCTTGTTGCTACCGGTAGTGTTGCCTGCTATGCAATCTATTTTCTTATTAAAAATGATTTCCTGTTTGGCAGAATCAGAAAAGATATTATTTATGCAGAAATAAAATTCAGCATACCGGTTATTATTATGCAGCTTAGCATGTTTTGCCTTGTTTCGTCCGACAGTTTTTTATTGGCGGGCATTACCCGAAACACCTCTGAAGTAGGAATCTATGGAATGGCCTGTGTATTTGGGAGTATTATCATCACTCTTTCGGCAGCGCTGGTACAATATATGATTCCACGGATTAATGAATCATTATCCCTACCAACCATAAATTATCATACTATCGCCAAGCTGTTTAAAATCTATTTATCCATCATGGTATTTGCATACCTCGTATTATTTTTTTGTGTGCCATTGACCTATCATCTTTTTATTAATGAAAATTACTGGAAAGGCATCCACTATTATTATTTCCTTTCGGGTGGCTATCTGTTTTGGACAGTTACTGCATTTTTATATTCGTTTCTTTTATATTACAAGCAAAAAAGAGCAATATTAATTGTAGCGTTATTTTCCATCGTTATCAGCCTTTGCAACAATTATTTTTTTATTAAAAACCTTGGGGCATCCGGTGCTGCCATCTCTGTGTGCTGCAGTTATTTTTTAGTAATGATTATTACATCTATGATTACCAAAAAATACTGGCGGAATTTTATCCATTCCAAATCATGAAAAAAACCATACTTTATATAATAGATTCACTGGAGCGCGGGGGCGCAGAAGTATTGTTGGTTTCATCGCTAAAAGAAATTCACCAGCGGTTTAACATTATCATTGTCACGTTACGGCCGCAAATCTCATTTTCTGATAATGAATTATTTTATGATAAAATATTTTGCCTGGATATGCGCAAAAAAATTGACATTTTCCATGGCGCTTCTAAACTTAGGAAAATAATTTCCGAGAACCAGGTTGATCTTATTCATTCCACATTATTCTGGAGCGTCATTACTGCAAGGCTGGCTGTTACAAAAAAAATAAAACACATATTCAGCCTCGCCACCATTATGAGTTCTGGATTGTACACAACCAAATGGTATAGCAGCTATACCAGGTGGTTAGACCGGTTAACCTATTCCAAAAACCAGGCGCTTATTTCTCCTACCAAAGAAGTGCTCACAGATTTTGACAACTCCATCGGCATTAAAGGAGAAAAAAAAGTTATTTACAATTTCGTAAAAGATGATTTTTTTGAAAATGAAATCGAATACCGTCCTACACCGGGGCGATTAAAACTGGTAGCAGTAGGCAACCTGAAGAGTGTAAAAAATTATCAACTTATAATAGATGCGTTTAAATTGATGCAGGGACGCCCTATTAGCATTGATATTTATGGCGAAGGGCCGGATAAAGAAATACTACAAAAGCAAATATCGCAATATGATTTACCGATCAGGCTTATGGGAGCTGAAGAAAAGATTTATGAAATACTTCCCTACTACGATGCATTTGTAATGTGTTCCATCCTTGAAGGATTTGGTATTGCAGCAGCTGAAGCAATGGCTATGGGCTTGCCGTTATTGTTGTCGGATATAAAACCGCTTCGTGAGATTTCTCATAATAATGCAATATTTTTTAATCCTTACGATCCTCACACGTTTTTTGATGCAGTTTTGTCGTTAGAAGATAAAGCTAAAGACCTAAAAGAAATTTCAGAACGCGGAAAAAAAATTGCAAAAGAAAATTATACCAAAGAAAAATATCTAAACCAGCTTTTAAACTACTACGATGAAATTTTAAACCCAAATGAAAAACTTAATTAACCAATTATGTGTGGCATCACAGGATATGTTTCTTTAAAAAACACTATTCATCCATCGCAGTTACAAAAAGCTACAGGTTTAATGCATCGCCGCGGGCCAGACGCAGAAGGGTTCTATTTTTCGGCAGACGAAAAAGTAGGGCTGGGTCACAGACGCCTATCTATTCTGGATCTCTCTTCCAATGCCAATCAACCTATGCATGCTGCTAACGGCAGGTATGTAATTGTCTTCAATGGCGAAGTGTACAACTTCCGGGAATTAAAACAACAGCTTTCCGACAAAGGCGCTTCATTAAAAACCACTTCAGATACCGAAGTAATATTGCAGCTTTTTGCAGAGCAGGGCGTAGATTGTTTTAAGAAGTTGAATGGCATGTTTGCGTTAGCAATTTATGATAAAGAAAAAAACATACTTACGCTCTGCAGAGATCATGCGGGTATAAAACCGTTAATTATTTATTATGACGAAAATGAAATCATCTTTTCTTCGGAAATAAAAGTAATCAGGGCTATTAAAGAATCACGGTTATCTATCAATAAAAAAGTAATTCCTCATTTTTTGCACCTGGGATATATACCGCATCCCTTTACCATTTATAATAACACAGAAAAATTTCCATCGGCACACTATGTGCAAATTGATATCACTACTGCTGATTTCAAAAATATTCATGCTGCTTTCAAACCCTTTTGGGGCCTTGAATCCAGTATAAAAAATAATCCAATCACTAATGAAGCAGAAGCAAAAAAAGAATTAACCACATTGGTATTCGATGCGGTGGAAAAACAACTGGTAAGCGATGTGCCCATAGGAACATTTTTGAGTGGCGGTATTGATAGCAGCCTCATTACTGCCATTGCCGCTAAAGTAAATAAGCAAAAAATAAACACATTCAGCATTGCTATTGGTGATGGCAGGTATAATGAATCAAAATATGCAACGCAGGTTGCAAAATATCTGAAAACCGAACATTATCAATTCGACGTTTCGGAACGGGAGGTACTTGATTTGATTGATTCGATTTTGGATGTCCACGGCGAACCCTATGCAGATTCATCTGCATTGCCCACACGATTGGTGAGCAGGCTTGCCAGGCAGCATGTAACTGTTGCACTAAGCGGAGACGGAGGTGATGAGCTCTTTATGGGATATGGTATGTATGTGTGGGCCAAAAGACTTTCGCAAAAGTGGGTGGAGCCTGCAAGGCAAGGGCTTTTTGCCGCATCCTTATTAATGAACGACCGTTACAGAAGAGCAGGTAATTTATTCGATTACCAGGATAAGGAAAATATTAAAAGTCACATATTTTCGCAGGAACAATATTTTTTCAAAGAAAAAGAATTGAGTGAGTTACTGGTTAATGAAAAATTTACTTTTCAAACACTGAACATAGGTAAAGAGATTAACCGGAAACTATCAGAAGAAGAACTACAGGCTGTTTGGGATTTTAATTATTACTTACCAGATGACCTGCTGGTAAAAGTGGACCGCGCTTCTATGTTTTTTTCGCTGGAAGCAAGAGTGCCGCTGCTTGATTATCGCATTATTGAATTTGCATTTAACCTTCACCGCGATTTAAGAATGAATGATAAGGCAATGAAATATTTGCTTAAAGAAATATTGTACGAACTGGTGCCACGCCAAATATTTGAAAGGCCCAAGCAAGGTTTTAGCATCCCGCTCAGCAAATGGTTAAAAGGGGAATTAAGATGCTGGCTGGACAAGTACACCTCCCGCGAGGTGATTGAGCGGCATAATATTGTTCATTATCCTATTGTGGAAAAGATCAGGAAGCAATACCTGAAAGGAATGGACCATTTGTACAACAGGCTCTGGGCGCTAATCATCCTGCATTGGTGGCTCGAAAAAAACAATGAATAGAATAAATATTTTGCAGAAATATTTCCTGGCCTTCGTATATCCATTACCGTTAGTATATTTCTAAAATCTCTTTTGTCAAAAAAATTGCAAATAGCAAATCTCAAACCTGCCTGCCGGTAGGCAAGTTTCAAATAATAATAAACTAAAAATGCTGTTTCAAATTTTCCCTCTTGACTTTTACATTTTGCATTTTTTACTAACAATATTTAACCGTTGTAAATCGTTTTAAATAAAGGCTGTTAACACACAAACCCCTGTGAAGTTTTTAATCCGTTTTACCATGAAAACTGATAACATCCTTTTCATCTCTTACGATGGCATGACCGATCCTCTTGGTCAAAGCCAGGTGATTCCTTATTTAAAAGGCCTTACTGCTTATGGTTATCGTTTTACCATTCTCAGTTGCGAAAAGCCTGACCGGCTTGCATTGCACAAAAAAGAAATCGAAGAAAGTATAAAAGAATTTGCCATAAAATGGAGCCCCATTGCGTATCATAAAACTCCGCCGGTTCTTTCTACCGTGTACGACCTGGTGATGCTGAAAAGAAAAGCAAAACAATTGCATCGTAAAGAAAAATTTGATATGGTGCATACCCGTGCAGGTACTCCCTCGCTGGTTGGGCTTTGGATGAAGAAAAAGTTTGGTGTAAAATTTCTGCACGATGTAAGAGATTTTTTTGCAGACAGTAGGATAGACAGCGGCAGTTGGAATTATGATAATCCTGTGTACAGGGCTATTTATCACTATTTCAAAAAAATCGAGAAGGAAGAGCTTGAACATTGTGATGGCGTAGTATGCCTTACCAATGTGGCCAGGGAAATTATCACCCAGTTACCTCATTATGATAAACAGAAAATTATTGAAGTAATTCCGTGCAGTGTAGATATGAATTTATTTGATCCCGGAAAAATTGACAGCGCAACAAAAGAAAAATTAAAAGAAGAGTTAGACATTCATGATAATGATATTGTCTTCAGTTATCTTGGCACCACAGGAGGCTGGTATCTTACCGATCAAACAATGCAACTGTGCAGTCATATTTCAACGATGCTGAGTAATGTAAAATTTTTATTCATTACTCCGGATGATCCTCAAAAAATATTAGCACTCGCTGAAAAATTTGGAGTTAATCCGGCCAGGGTTATTGTGAAATATGCAAAACGATCTGAAGTACCCGTGTTACTTTCATTAAGCCAGTATTCAACATTCTTTATTAAACCTTGTTTTTCAAAAAAATCATCTTCTCCCACCAAGCATGGCGAAATAATGGCGATGGGAATACCCGTTATCACCAACGCAGGAGTAGGAGATGTAAAAGAGATAGTAGAAAAATATAAATCAGGGTTTGTAATGGATAGTTTCTCGCCGGTGTCTTTCAATGAAGTCATTAATAATATTGACAGCTCCCGCAAATTTGACCAGGCTGCTATCCGCGCCGGAGCCAGGGAGTTCTATTCGCTTGAGAAAGCCATCCGAAAATACTATAACGTGTACAATACAATATTGCGCAAACCCATTTATAGTTAAGTCAGTCTGCAGGTATCCTCAAAATTCAGCAGTTTGAAATTAGAGGCATTTATTAATTTCGAACCACCAATTATGAAAAAAACAAAATTTACCGAAAGCCAGATAGTGGCTGCAATCAAAAAACAGGAATCGGGAATTGCTACCAAAGAAATATGCCGTGAATTAGGCATAAGCGATGCAACATTTTACGACTGGAAGGCAAAGTATGAAGACATATACCGCCCCTGTATGAAAAAAGCCAATGGTTATTTTGTCATTTCCCTTGATTTCGAATTGATGTGGGGAGTACGTGACAAGGTCATAAAAAAAACTTATGGCAAAAATATACTCGGTGTTCAAACAGTAATACCCCGATTGCTGGAAACTTTTAACCAGCACAACATCCATGCTACATTTGCAACAGTTGGGTTTTTATTTTATAAAAACAAAAAAGAAATGCTGGATGAGTTTCCTTCCCTGTTGCCCAATTATCATAAGCATTGTCTTTCTCCTTATGGAAGTTATATGGAAACAGAAGTTGGTAGTGATTATATAACCGACCCTTATCATTTTGCTCCCAACCTGGTACAAATGATACAGGATACAAGCAATCACGAAATTGGAACGCATACTTTCTCTCATTACTATTGCCTGGAGCACGGACAAAATCAGGCATCATTTAAAGAAGATTTGTGTGCAGCTATTTCTGTAGCAAAACCTAAAGGCATCAACATTACCAGTATAGTATTCCCAAGGAACCAGGTAAATGAAAACTATTTGAAAACATGCCACGAAATGGGGATTATTGCCGTAAGAACTAATGAAAAATCGTGGCTGTACAATGCGCGAAAAAGTGATAACGAAAATAAATTACGAAGATGCATCAGGCTTGCAGATGCGTATATTAATTTAAGTGGTCATCATTGCTATCCTGTTCCGGCCCGTATCAAATCTATTCCTATTCAAATTCCGAGCAGTCGTTTTTTAAGGCCATACAATCCTCACTTCAATTTTTTTGAATCTTTGCGATTAAATAGAATTAAAAAATCTATGACTTATGCTGCAAAGCATAATAAAGTGTATCATCTTTGGTGGCATCCGCATAATTTTGGAATTAACCAGGATCAGAATTTTGCATTTTTAGAAAAAATTTTGAAGCATTATGATTACTTAAATAAATGTTACGGCTTTTCAAGTATAACTATGAGTGACCTGTCAAGAAAAGCATAACCAAAGTAAAGTATGGAAAACAAAAAAATTATATTGCTCGCCGCAGACGGCAACTCAACGAGGATTATCTTCCATCATCTCTCTGAGAAATTTATCATCCATACGGTAATACTGGAACATAAAGAGAACAAAAAAACTTTTATAAAAAGGCGCATTAAAAAACTTGGATGGTGGAAAGTAGCCGGTCAAATCGCTTTCCGGGTTTTTATGGTAAAGTGGTTGAATATAACCTCTGCAAAACGCACCAGGAAAATAATAGAGCAATATCATCTTAACATCAATCCCATTCCTGTGGATAAACTCCTTACTGTGGATTCAATAAACGATGACCGGGTTGCCAGTCTTATGAAAGAAATACAGCCTGATGCTGTGATTGTAAATGGCACGCGCATTATTTCAAAAAAAATCCTTACGGCAATTAACTGCCCTTTTATTAATACGCATACGGGTATCACTCCAATGTATCGTGGGGTACATGGCGGATATTGGGCATTGGTAAATGATGATAAAAACAACTGTGGCGTTACGATACACCTGGTAAATGATGGCATTGATACCGGCAATATTTTATACCAAAAAAAAATTAGTCCTGCCATTAAAGATAATTTTGTTACTTATCCTCTTTTGCAAACAGCAGCGGCACTTGAGTTGCTTACCCGTGCTATAAAAGATGCTTTGGAAGGACAGCTCCAGCCGCAGGTTGCAGCGGGGCCTTCCGCGCTATGGTATCACCCGACAATTGGGCAATATATTTATAACCGTATATTCAGGAAAGTAAAATGATTTTAACATTGACATCATTCAGCATTGGTGCCATCAATAAAAAAACAATATTCAAAGCAAAAATTCGTTACCCTGATAGGTTACTTGTGAATTAAGTATTTTCCAAATTCATTTAAAAACGATATAGCGGCTTTCTCTCTCTAACTTTAAAACTTGTGATTTCATGGGTATCATTGATTTGATTTTTTTCCCTGTTTATGTCGTGCTATTCGCTATTCTGTTTAAAATTATCAGGAAAAAGTATAATGACCCGATATTAAAAAAATATCACCGGCAAAGTTTTTGGATCAAGGTGTTCGCGTGTTTAGCTTTTTGTTTTTACAATGTATATGTTTCGCCGGGCGATTCAACCAACTTGTACCAGGCCGAAGGCAATAACCTGTATCACCTGATTCTGCACGACCCAAGAAAGTGGCAGTGGATTTTTCAGAAAGGAGAATACTTCAATGAAGCTTTTTTGAAAAACTTTCGCAACGAAGGCTATTTCAGGTCGGAGGCGAATTTCATGATTATAAGATTGGTAGTCATTTTTTCCTTTATTACTGCCGGAAGCTATGCCGCTATTTGCCTCATATTTGCATTCATTGCTTTTACCGGTATCTGGAAATTGTATGTATTTTTTTACAACCAATATCCGCATTTGCATAAACAATTTGCAATTGCCATTTTGTTTTATCCTTCTTTGGTATTCTGGAGTTCGGGAATTTTTAAAGACCCTATATGTGTTGGTGCACTCGGGTGGTTCACGTATGCATTGGCAGAGGTACTAATCAGAAGAAGAAAAATTATGAGGAACTTTGTACTTGCCGTTTTATTTGGCTATTTACTAGCCACTATAAAAATTTATATACTCATCTCTTACGTACCATTCTTTACTCTTTTTATTCTTCTTAAAAACCTGCAGCGCATAAAAAGCAATTTCTTTAAATATATACTGACGCCGGTATTCCTGTTTTTTTGCGTGCTGGGTTTTACACAAATTTTAAATTCTTATAACGATGAATTGGGAGGTTATGCAGTGCAGGGGTTAACCAGCAGCGTTGAAAAACTCAATGATGCTTATGAGTCAATGGATGGCGATGCCTCTGCAGAATCCAATTTTAGCCTCGGTGTAGATTTTGACGGAACACCGCAGGGTTTTTTGAAACTTGCTCCTGCCGCCGTTTTTGCAACTTTTTTCCGGCCGCTTCCCTGGGAAACGCATAAGGTATCACAACTGCTTGCCTGCCTGGAAAGTCTTGCCCTGTTTCTGTTTACCATATATATTTTTCTTAAAGCAGGTCCCTTCAGGTTTCTAAGAGATATACTTGCCGATCCAATGATCTCCTATTGCTTTTTATTTTCTATAGTATTTGCAGTGTTTATCGGTGCAAGTACGTTGAACTTTGGTTCGCTGGTACGCTACAAAATTCCATGCCTGCCATTTTATGCTATTGCCCTATTCCTGATGAATGAAAAGATAAAAATAAGATCGGCAGCAAAGAAGCAAAGACAATTGGCTGCTTCGCAAATAAATGCGGGAGCATTGATACCCGTTGCCGGTTAATTGAAATTGTTAGTTTAAAATCGCGATATTAAAATTATTTTGCAGGATAAATTTTACTAAATCCACATGTGCGGTATTGCAGGATCTATCAATCACCCTTTTTCGCAGGATAATGTGCACTCATCAATGCATCACCGCGGGCCCGATGAGCAAAACGGTTACCAATCTGGCAATATTCAACTCTTTCACCTGCGGCTTTCTATTCTTGATGTTGCAGGCGGTAAACAACCCATGCATCTTGATGAAAAATATACCATCATCTTTAACGGAGAGATATATAATCATCTCGAAGTACGCAATCAGTTTAACCTCTGCGGCCATACTTCTTCCGATACGGAAACCCTGCTTCTTTTGTACGATAAATTTGGAACTGATTTTCTTCAGTATGTGGATGGGATGTTTGCTTTTGCTATTCATGATAAAATAAAGAATCAGTTATTTATTGCAAGAGATCGTGCGGGGAAAAAGCCACTTTATTATTATCATCATGACAACAAATTTGTTTTTGCCAGTGAACTAAACTGTCTTAAAAGCATGGTGCCACTCGAAATAGAACATAATAATTTTTTTCATTACTTACGACTCGGATCTTTTTACAAAAAATTTACCCCTTACAAAAATGTGCAAGAACTACCCGGCGGAAGTTTTTTGATTATTAACTGCCATTCATTAATAAAAAATGAAACCAGGTGGTGGAACATTCATCACTTCTATACATCGGCCAACAACGACTCGATGGAAGAAGCTTTGAAAAAGACTGATCATTTTCTTCACCTCGCTGTGAAAAGAAGAATAGAATCAAGCGACCTCGAAGTTGGATGTTTTTTAAGCGGTGGCATTGACAGCGGTGTTGTTACTTCCATCGCCAGTAAATACAAAGGCAATTTGAAAACCTTTACCGTTTCTTTCGAAGATGAATTTGACGAAGCCCCGCTTGCAAAGCTCGTTGCAGAACGGTATTCCACCAAACATACCGAAATCAACATTTCATTTAAAAATTTAAAAAATGATCTTGAAAAAATATTAAGCAATTATGGCGAGCCTTTCTTCGACAGCTCTGCAATTCCCAGCTATTATGTAAGTAAAGAAGCAAAAAAATATGTAACCGTGGTGCTCAACGGAGATGGAGCAGATGAGCTTTTTGGCGGATACAGGCGATACGTGCCCTTTGCTCATTTTGATTTTTTTAAAGAAAATTTTTTAGTAAGAAGAGGAGCTTCTTTTTTTAAAAACACTATGAAGAAACCAGATAAGAAAAGATCCTTGCACGATTTTCTTTACAGGCTTACCACCCTTGCTTCCAAATCATCCGTAGAGGTTTACCTTTCTGCAGGCGTAGATATATTTGAAGATTATGAAAAAAATATTCTTGCCGGGTTTGATTATCTCAACCCGTTGCGGGAAGATTTTAATAAAATAGTCAACAGCAATTTATCTGGTCTGAAAAAAATAATGAATCTTGACTTTGACACAAATCTGTTTTGCGATCTGTTGGTAAAAATGGATATAGCCACCATGGCCAATTCGCAGGAAGGGCGCAGCCCATTTTTATCAAAAGAACTTTTAGAATACATCCCTTCCATAAAGGATACTTATAAAATAAGCGGGAAAAAAACTAAATTTCTGCTCAGGCAACTGGCGGAGAATTATCTGCCCCCTTTATTAATAAACCAGCCAAAAAGAGGTTTTGAAATACCTTTGAAAAAATGGATAGATAATGAATTGAATGAAATTGTTTCAGATTATTTGTTTGCCACTGATTGTTTTTACCGGAATTTTGTAAACGAAAAATTTGTGCACAACTTGCTTTCAAAAAAAATTAAAATCGCATCGGAAAAAAGGGCCAAGATTTTATGGACATTATTATCCATGGAAATCTGGTATAAAAAAGTTTATCAATGGCAACAGAATTGAAGGGAAAGAAAATTGCAGTAATCGAAAACGGGCTTATCTCTACCTACACGATGCGCGAAGGATTAATGATGCGCCTGCTTGCAGAAGAATGCGATATATATATTTTAACCCATGCAAACAGTTATAAGTCGCAGGTAGAAAAAACGGGCCTTAAGGTAATTGATATTGGATCGGGCAATGTGAACCCGCTGAAAGTAACCAGCTATATTTATAATCTCTATAAAGCTCTGAAAAAAATCAAGCCGGATGTATGCCTTACTTTCAGTATAAGGCCGGCTATCTGGGGCAATATTATTACCCGGCGCTTGCATATTCCTACCATTACAAATATTACCGGCACAGGCCCATTATTTGAAAGCAAGAGCATGGCATACCGAATAGCAAGAATTTTATATCAAACTGCATTGCGTAAAACCCGGAAAGTATTTTTTCAAAATAATGATGACATGAATCTCTTTGTAAAGAAAAAATTTGTAAAAAGTTCAGTGGCGGAAAGAATACCGGGTTCAGGCGTTGATTATAATAAATTTAGCCCGGCAGGTATCCGCACAAGAGAGAATGGCTCGTTCACTTTTCTTTTTATTGGTCGGCTTATTAAAGACAAGGGCATTTTTGAATACATTAATGCTGCAAGAATTACCAGGAAAAAATATCCGCATGCAAATTTTAATATCATCGGTCCGTTTTGGACACAAAATTTAAAAAACAATACCATCACACAAACACAATTGCATAACTGGATTGATGAAGGCGTGATAGATTATCTCGGAGAAAAAAAAGATGTACGGAAATACATTGGCGAAGCTGATTGCGTGGTTCTTCCCTCTTATCGCGAAGGCACTTCTAATACATTACTCGAAGCGGCAAGCATGGAAAAACCTGCTATTGCTACCAATACCACCGGCTGCCGCGAAATTGTAGAAGATAAAATAACGGGACTTCTTTGCAATGTAAAAGATGAAACTGATCTGGCAGATAAAATGCAAAAAATGATTTCGCTCAGCGAACAGGAACGAAAACAAATGGGGCAAAGAGCAAGACAAAAAATTATAAAAGAATACGACAAACAAATTGTGATAGCTGCTTACCTCAAAGCAATAAAAGAAGCATTAGCCTGAGAAAATAAATTTCATTCCATCATTTTGAAAAAAGCAGTAGTTATAGGTGCGGGCTTTTCGGGTTTATCGGCAGCAACTTTCCTGGCCAAGGAAGGATGGAATGTTTCAATTATTGAAAAACATGCAATGCCCGGTGGCCGTGCAAGAAAATTTAGCAGCCATGGATTCACCTTCGATATGGGGCCAAGCTGGTATTGGATGCCCGATGTTTTTGAAAGATACTTCGCCTGTTTCGGCAAAAAGGTGGCCGATTATTATTCTTTAATAAGGCTTGATCCATCTTATAGAATTTATTGGGAAAAAGAATTTATTGATGTGCCCGCAGATTATGATCAATTAAAAATTTTATTGGAACGCATGGAACCCGGCAGTGCAGTAAAACTGCAATCCTACCTAAAACAAGCACAATACAAATATGAAGTGGGCATGCACAGGCTGGTACAAAAGCCCGGGCAGTCGTGGACAGAATTAATAGATGCAGATGTGATAAAAGGGATTTTTAAACTGGATGTTTTTTCTTCAATGAGAAAACACGTTTATAAATATTTCAAAAATCAACAGCTTCGTCAATGGCTTGAATTTCCGGTTTTGTTTCTTGGAGCTTTGCCTCAACATATTCCCGCATTGTACAGCCTGATGAATTTTGCAGATATTAAAAGCGGCACCTGGTATCCTGAAAATGGCATCTACAGCGTCGTTCAGGCGATGTATGATCTTGCGATGGAAAAAAGCGTGCAATTTTTTTTTAATGAAAATGTCACTGCAATAAAGGCGGTTGGAAACATCGTCAACAAAATAGAAACTATTGATGAACCCGGAAATAAAAAAGTATATGAAGCCGATGTGGTAATTGCTTCTGCAGATTATCATTTTGTGGAGGCCAATCTTTTGCCTGCTCACCTGAGAAGTTACAGTGAAGCTTACTGGAATAAAAGAGTATTGGCCCCCGGTTGTTTATTGTATTATGTCGGGTTAAATAAAAAAATCAACAACCTGCAGCATCATTCATTATTTTTTGATGCAGATTTTGAAAAGCATGGTCATGAAATTTATGTTTCAAAACAATGGCCGGATGATCCGTTATTTTATGTATGTGCCACATCCGTTAGCGATAAAAAAGTTGCACCTTATGGTTGCGAAAATTTATTTTTTCTGATACCAGTAGCTTCAGGGTTAACAGGAGATACTGAGGAATTACGGGATAAATATTTTGAAAAAATATTTTCCCGTTTTCAAAAAAAAATCGACGAAAACCTTTCGAAAAATATTATCTATAAAAAATCTTTTGGCCCACAGGATTTCGTATATAATTATAACGCTTATAAAGGCAATGCCTATGGATTAGCAAATACTTTGATGCAAACTGCATTTTTAAAACCATCGTGCAGAAGCAAAAAAGTGAAAAATCTTTTTTATACCGGGCAGTTTACTGTTCCGGGACCGGGCGTGCCTCCATCTTTAATAAGCGGAGAAGTGGTAGCAAATGAAGTGCTAAAAACTTTCAGGCGATAAATCTTATTTTTATAAACGTTTAATGGTATAATAACATGATACAGCTATTTCATGACGTGAGCAACCAATGTAGTAAAATTGTTACACAAACCTACAGTACCTCTTTTGCAACCGCCATCAGGCTTTTGCATAGAGATCTTCGCAAACCTATTTACAATATTTACGGATTCGTCCGCTTTGCCGATGAAATTGTGGATACTTTTCACGAACATGATAAAAAATTACTTCTCGAAGAATTCAAAACAGCAACCTACCATGCCATTGAAAGAAAAATAAGCCTGAACCCAATATTGCATAGCTTTCAGCAAACCGTAGATGAATATAAAATAGAACACCATCTAATTGATGCGTTTTTCAGAAGCATGGAATATGATCTGTTTAAAACAAATTACGATGTGGCACATTATAATGATTACATCTATGGAAGTGCGGAAACAGTGGGGTTAATGTGCCTCACTATTTTTTGTGAAGGAGACCAGCAGAAGTACCTGCAACTGACGCCTTATGCTCAATCGCTTGGTGCGGCTTTTCAAAAAGTGAATTTTCTCAGAGACCTGAAAACCGATTACGAGTTGTTGCAAAGAATTTACTTTCCCCAAGTGGATTTCAAAAATTTTAATGCATTCAGCAAAAAAAATATTGAAGAGGAAATTGAAGCCGGCTTTACCAATGCTCTTATTGGGATTAATCAATTGCCCGTTAAAGCAAAATTTGGGGTATATGTGGCTTACAAATATTATCTTTCTCTTTTCAAAAAAATAAAACGTACACACGCACAAAAGTTGCTTGAACAGAGAATCAGGATCCCCAATTATTCCAAGGCTTTCATTGTTGTAAGAGCAGGTATCAAAAATCAATTGAATCTTATTTAATTAACTTTTTTAAACAAATACGTATTGGAAGTAATACTGGTAAATGAAAAAGATGTGCAAATTGGTTTGATGGAGAAAATGGAAGCACACCGCAAAGGCTTGCTGCACCGGGCTTTCAGCATTTTTATTTTTAACAGCAAAGGAGAATTTTTATTGCAGCAGCGAAGTGTAGTAAAATATCACAGCCCCGGTTTATGGGCAAACACTTGCTGCAGTCATCCATTACCGGGAGAAGAAGTGTTGCAAGCTGCTCATCGCCGGCTTTCAGAAGAAATGGGATTCCGCACCGTATTATCTCCTGCCTTTACTTTTGTGTACATAGCATCATTAGATAACGGGCTTACCGAACATGAATATGATCATGTTTTTACAGGTGTTTACGAAGGCCCAGTTACGCCCGATGAAAATGAAGTGGCAGATTATTGTTATAAAAGTTTACATGATATTGAAACATCGTTACAAAAACATCCCGGTGATTATACAGAATGGTTTAAGATTGCATTGCCACAAATAAAACAGTTTCATAAAAAAATTTTTACCTGATGCCCGCACGGTAAAAAGGTATTTTAAATTCATAACTTTGTTTTATGCAGGTAGTATGGTTTTTTCTTATTATGCTTTCGGTTTTCTCCGGCATGGAAGGAGTTACGTGGCTTACGCATAAATATGTAATGCACGGTTTTCTGTGGTACCTGCACGAAGATCATCATAAAAAGGGACCGGGGGTTTTTGAAAAAAATGATTCTTTTTTCCTGATATTTTCTATACCGAGTATTCTGTGTATTTTATTTGGAACTATTGATAATAAGCCCTGGCTGGCTGCAATAGGCGCCGGCATTGCATTGTATGGCTTTGCGTATTTCCTGGTTCATGATATTATCATTCACCAGCGGATAAAACTTTTTTCGCGGAGCGATAATTTATATATAAAAGGTATTCGTTGGGCGCACAAAATGCATCACAAGCACCTGTGCAAAGAAGATGGCGAAAGCTTTGGAATGCTTGTAGTGGCAAAAAAATACCGCGATAAAGTCCGCGCTGATAAAAAGAAGCAAGCTGAAACAAAAGTTATTTAGCTGATTCTTGTCATTCATTGCCTTTTACATTTCATTTTTCATTTCTTTATTTTTTACCTTCATCTGCATAAGTACTCGTCAATTATGGATGCGCAAGAATATGATTATATTTTTATGGGAGCAGGATGTGCATCGTTAAGTATTATTGTGCGAATGATTGATTCCGGAAAATTTTCTCATAAAAAAATTTTAATCATAGATAAAGAAGAAAAAAATAAAAATGACCGCACCTGGTGCTTTTGGGAAAAAGAAAAAAATTATTTTGAAGCGGTTGTTTATAAAACTTGGAATCATCTTTCAGTAAAAACTGATGTCGACATCCGGCTACAGATGCAGGATTATCATTATAAGATGATACGCGGCATCGATTTTTATAAATATTGTTTTGATAAAATAACTGCTCAAAAAAATATTACCATCATTTATGGAAATGTTTCTTTACCAAACCCCGGCTGCCATCAACAAATTTGTATTAACAACATACCACTGAAGATTAATAAAACCGCTATTGTTTTTAATTCTATCAATGTACCATCCTTAAAGCAACCGGGTAAATACCACCTGCTACAGCATTTCAAAGGATGGATAATAGAAACCAGGGAGGATTGTTTTAATGATGATGAGGCAACATTAATGGATTTCAGGGTGGATCAGCAATACGGAACTACTTTCGTGTATGCGTTGCCGTTATCTGCCAACAATGCTCTTATCGAATTTACTGTTTTTGGAGATCACGTTTTACCCGGGTCAGAATATAATAACCAGCTTACGAAGTATATCGAAAACTATTTATCCATTAAAAACTTTACCATTAAAGAAGCCGAATCCGGCATAATACCAATGACCAATGCGGCATTTCCTTTTTGTAAAGATGGTATTTATTACATAGGCACAGCAGGAGGCCAAACAAAACCTTCTACGGGTTATACTTTCAGGTTTATTCAAAAGCAGGCAGATGAAATAGTAAGGCAGTTGGCAGAAGGCAAAAGCTCATTAACAGTCACTAAAACAAAAAAGCGCTTTCTTTTTTACGATAGCACCTTATTGCACATTCTTTCAAAAAAGCTATTGGAAGGAAAAATAATCTTCATCACTTTATTTAAAAGAAATAAGGCCACTTCTATTTTTAAATTTTTGGACAATGAAAGCTCGCTGATGGAAGAAGCGCGATTGCTGAATACACAGCAGAAAAAAATTTTCTTAAAAGCGGGCATTAAAGAATTGCTGAAGATGTTGCTGAAACGATGATGCCTTTTTTAAACGAATGCAGCAATTTAAAGTCAAACAAGTTGTTTTTTCTATTTTTGCCCAGACATTTTTGATCTATGACTCCACAACCAAACGACCAGGAGCTTTTACAAAGCTTCAGAGACCCGGCTACAAAAGAGCGGGCTTTTACCAGTATCATAAAGAAATACCAGGAAAAACTATACTGGCACATCCGAAGGATGGTGATTGATCATGAAGATGCAAATGATGTGCTGCAAAATATGTTTATTAAAGTATGGAAGGGACTTGAGAATTTCAGGGAAGACAGCCAGTTATACACATGGCTTTACCGGATTGCTACCAACGAGTCGCTTACATTTCTGAGCCAGCAAAAAAAGCGGGCATCGGTGTCGCTGAGCGATGTGGAAACCGGTTTAAGCAATAAGTTAAAAAGCGATTCCAATTTCGATGCCAATAAACTGGAGTGGAAATTACAATTAGGCATTCAAAGTTTGCCCGAAAAACAACGCGTTGTTTTCAACCTGAGATATTACGAAGAAATGCCTTATGAAGAAATGAGCAAGATATTAGATACCAGCGAAGGAGCACTAAAAGCAAGCTACCATCACGCTGCTAAAAAAATAGAAGAATTTATACTAAATCATTAAACTAAACAGCTATAAAAAGGTCATATTGTGTGAAATGATAAATTCTGAAGAAATACTGAACGAATTAAGGGCCATCAGCCCGGTGCTGGCAAGCCTTGAAAAGATAAATGTTTTCAGGGTGCCGGCAGATTATCTCAATAATTTGGAATTGAGGATTGCCGATTTTGTTAAATCAAATGCTATTACACTGGTTGATTTTGGTAAAAAAAATATACAACAAGTACCGGAAGGTTATTTTGACAATTTGAGCGATTCAATTATGTCTAAAATCCGTTCGGCCTATCCTGAAAGTTTTGAAAAAAATGAGGATGAAATTCCCAGTCTTCCGAAAGAGTTAAAAAATATAAACCCATTTTCACTACCCGATAATTATTTTGATTCATTAAGCGATGCCATTCTTGCAACAGTATTATTGAATGATGATACGGATACAGAACCGCAGCAAATATCGCCTTTGTTGCAAAGTGTGAAGCATATAAATGTGCTTTCCGTACCGGATAATTATTTTGAAACATTAAGCACTTCGGTTATTAATAAAATAAACGAAGCAGAAATTGAAACAGCAGAGCAGGAGATACGCAACATTTCTCCCATGTTGTACAGCATTAAAGATGAAAATGTATTTACGGTACCAAGAGGATACTTTTCATCTCTTGCAGAAGATACAATTGAAAAAGTAAAACCCGCACCGGCAAAAACGGTAAACCTTTACAGCAAAAGATGGATGAAGTATGCGGTTGCAGCAGCAATCACCGGGGTGATAGTATTCGGTTCCATTAAACTTTTCAATTTATCGCATAGCAAGATGCCATTAGTGGCAGCCGATCTTTCAAAAGCTATTAAAGAATCGAAACAATACAAAACAGAAGCCGATATAGATAATGCCCTTGCAAAATTGGATGATGCCGACATTGCAAAATACCTGGAAAAAAATGCCGGCATAATGGAAAATGAATTATTGATAAATAATAATGATGAAAGCGATTTGCCAGATCCCGAAGATTACCTGATCAGCGATAGTACCTTGAATAATTATTTAGATAAGATGAATCCAAATACCAAACTAACGCCATAAAATGAAAAAATTTTTACTCATAATATGCATATTGATTACCGGAATGTTGCAGGCTAAGGCACAGGATGGCGAAAAAATAAAGGCGTTGAAAATTGCATTTATTACCCAAAGATTGCAGCTTACACCGGAAGAAGCACAAAAGTTTTGGCCAATTTATAATCAATACGACAATGAGCTTCGCAGCGCCCAGCTTGACGAAAGCGACCCTAACGTTTTAGATAAAGACAAACGCGTTCTTGCCATCAAAGAAAAATATATGGGGCAATTTCAAAAAGTATTAGGTCCTCAAAAAACAAATATGTTCTTCAATTCAGAAAGAGATTTCAGGGGCCTTCTAATCCGCCGGTTGCAAAACCGCAACCAACTCCGGATGAATCAACTCCGCAGATAATATTCTGTTCCTTTAATTTCCCGGGCTTATTTAAACGAAAATTGGAGAAAGTAAAAATTCTCCTATTTTTGTGACTAGGTGTTTTTCATAGGTTAGCAACGGCCGGCCCTTTTTAGGGCAGGCCTTTTTTATTAAGCCCTATGAAAATTTGTAGAAAGGATACTTGATATCGTGATAAAATAAAAACGTCCATTTATACTTTTGGCCCAGTTTCCACCATTTCATTCTTAGTTCCATTGCCTTTGTGCCATCATAATCATACTTTGCCTTAAACCTGTTTTTCATTTGCTGAAGCTGTGGTGCCACATCTCCGCCAAAAAAGATTTTTTCATCATTATCATCAATTAAAAATACCTGGTGATGCGGTGAATGAGCGCCGGTAACTTCAAAGTGAATGTAATCGTCTATACTGCCCTTATCATTGGTAAGAACCAATTGCTGATTATTTTTTAAACATTCAAATTGTTCGGGAAAATAAGAAGAAGATTTTTTTTCAAAGGCAAAGTCCCATTCATCATGGTTTATATAATATGTTGCATTTTCAAAACTCAATTTTTTTTTATCAGCTATGGCAATACCGCCGGCATGGTCTTTATGCAAATGCGAAAGAAGTACTTTGGTAACATCCGATGCAGCAATACCATTAGCAGCAAGATTACTATGAATCTGCAATTCACCATTGTCTTCCGTAAACCCAAGCCCGGTATCCAGTATCAAAATATCGCGCGATGTAACAACAGCAAAAGGTTGTATCTCTACCAGCAAGCTTCCTTTTGATCTCTGTTGCAAATCGTCTTTTTGTAAATTGAACGGAATAAATTTTTTTGTTTGATCTACAGTGAAAGAACCTTCGCTCAATGGGATTATTTTCATAATTAACTTAAAAAAGAAAATTAAAGTTATCGCAAAATCATTTGCCTGTCTGCATCGAGGCGAACAAGTATAAAAATTAAAACAGTGAAAGTTAATAGGGATGAGCCACCGTAGCTCATTAAAGGAAGCGTAATGCCAATAACCGGAGCAAGCCCCACCGTCATACAAACATTGATGGTAACATGAAAAAACAAAATGGCTGCAACGCTATATGCATATACTCTGCTAAAAACGCTTCGCTGTCGCTCTGCAAGAAAAACAATGCGAAGCATAAAGCCGAGATACAATAGAATAATAAAGCTGCTCCCAAGAAAACCAAAGTTTTCTCCTATGCTGGTAAAAATAAAATCGGTATGCTGCTCGGGCACAAAGTCTCCCTGTGTTTGTGTTCCTTTCAAAAATCCTTTTCCCAAAAGCCCGCCTGAACCAATAGCAATTTTTGATTGCTTTACATTATAATTCTCTCTTGCCTTTTTTAATTCCTTTGCTTTTTCAGCTTGTTCATCTTCTTTTTTCTTATTGCCTGTTGCATCAGGAACATAATCCACTCCGAAAGTATTTAATATTCTTTCTACCTGGTACGGATGCAGCACATGCTTAAAAATATATGGTACGGCAAATCGCTGAATACTCACACATAAAACCCAAACCATTAGTACAACCAGTAAAACACCTTTATCGCGTTTTATATTTTTTCTTAAAATAATTATTGAAAGAGCCGCGATGCAGGTAAGTATGATAGCTAAAGTATTTTTTTCAACCAATATAGTGGCCACTACTAATATAGCAAATGAAAAACCAACGATGAGATATACCGGTGGCAATCCTTCGCGATACATGGGTATTAAAAAAGCAAAATACACCAAAGCCAGCCCTGTTTCATTTTGCAAAATAGAAAATGCAGCAGGTGTTAATGCAATAGCTGCTGCTATCAGCTGCGATCGTGGTTTGGAAAAATCAGTTTCGGGAAGCGACAAGTATTTTGCCAAAGCAAGCGCTGTAAATATTTTACAGGTTTCTACCGGCTGCAGGTTAAAAAACCCTAATGGTATCCACGATTTAGAGCCGTTAATGTCTTTGCCTACCACAAAGGTGGCTGCCATCAGAAAGATGCCAAACACATAACTAAGATTTGCAGTGGCAGTAAAAAATTTACTATCCGTCAATAAAATGATAATGGCAATAATTCCGGACATGCCAAAAAATAAAAGTTGCCGTGCATAATTTTTTTTTAGCCCGATGATATTCTGTAAAATATTTTCGTTGGTATGATGCTCCACGGAAAAAATACACAACACGCCAATGCAGGTTAAAATAATGTATAGCCATATAGTAAGCCAATCAACTCCTTTTGATATTACTGCCTGGTTGCGCATGAATGTTGATCAGGATTTATTTTGAGTTGAGTAAAGAATCTTTCTTTTGTTTGTCCGGAAGCATTGCATCAGGTTTTTGCTTTGTAAGTTCTTTTCTTTTTTTAGAAGATGCGGTATCGGTTGTCAAATTTTTTTGTATCTCCTGGCCAAATTTAGAAATTGCTTCAGTATCATCTTCATCATTTTCGTCTATGCCAGACGTATCTTTTACAGATTTCAGGTATCCTTTTTCACCGGCTTCATTTTTTTCACGCACCAGCGAATCACGTATGCGAATAGCATCTAATATGCGGGCAGGCATAAGATTCAGATTAGCGATCTCTTCCACTTTGGCTTTCCGGTCTGGTTCGGGAATAGAATCTTTCAGATATTTTTCTATCATAAGGCTTGCAATGGGCGCAGCAGAGTTAGCGCCCATGCCTGCATTTTCGCATATAACGGCAATGGCTATACGCGGATTTCCCCGCGGAGCAAATGCAGCAAAGAACGCATGTGATTTTTGTTTTACTCCTTTATAATAATTTTCAACAGTGCCTGTTTTCCCGCACACCACTATACCCGGCACTTTAGCAGCCGAGCCCGTACCCGTTTCCATTACGCCCTGCATTCCATCATGTACTGCATCAAAGATGGTGTCGGGTATAGAAAGCGGATGATGTTTTAATTTAAATGAATCCAATATATGATAGTGATCTCCTCCTTCAATAGAGTCAACGAGGTGTGGAGTAATATACCAACCTTTGTTAGCGAGGTATGCCATTTCGTTGGCCACCTGCAGTGGCGTTACATTCACTTCGCCCTGCCCGATACTTACGGAGCGGAATGTACAGAAGTTCCAATGTCCATCGCCATAAATTTTATTGTATGTTTTAGGAGTTGGAATCAGGCCACTTAATTCTGTTGGAATATCCACGCCTAATTTGTGGCCCAAACCGAAATCATGCATATAACGGTCCCATACTTTTAAACAACTATCTACAGATCCATATTGAGGATTATTCATGGTTCGTTGCATTACATTGGCAAAATAAGTATTGCATGATACGGCAATAGCTCCTTTTAAATCAAAATAACCCGGATCAAGACAGCCCATAGGTTTGCCACAACCATAAAAAGCACCGGTACATAAAAAGTGAGTTTCGGGAGTAATGACACCTTCCTGTAGTCCAATAAGTGCTTGCAGCGTTTTAAAAGTAGAACCCGGAGAGTAAGTGGCATGAACAGTTCTATTGATCATTGGCAGTCGCGGATCAAGCAATAATTGTGCAAAGTTTTTTCTTCTTGCACTTCCGGTTAATAATGCAGGGTTGTAAGTAGGGCTGCTCACCATAGCAAGTACTCCGCCGGTTTTGGGATCAATGGCAACAATAGCGCCCACTTTGTTTTGCATCAAATGCTCGCCGAGTTGTTGTAAATCTATATCAAGAGCCAGGTATAAATTCTTACCGGGAATGGCAGCAGTATCATACCTACCATTATCTAATCTATCGGTTAAACGATTTTTATTATCGCGTTTCCAGTATTCAATCCCACGCTGCCCCATCAACACTCTTTCATAGCTTCGTTCAAGCCCGGTCCTTCCTGCGTAATCGCCAATCTGGTAACCATCTTCAAGATGTTTTTTTATAAATGATGAATCTACTTCTGACAGGTAGCCAAGAATATTTCCGCCTGCATTGTATGGATAATCACGAACAGGTCTTTCCTGCAAATAAAAAGCAGGAGCAAACTTGTACATGCTTTCGTTTACCCGTGCAAGTTTTTCGGAGGTAAGTGATGCTTCAAAAACTGATGGCCGGTAACTTCTGTTTTTTGTAATTCCTTCAATGATTCTTTTTTTAAACTCTGCCGTATCAATGTCGAGAATATTACAAAGCGAACTCGTATCTAAATTCATTCCTCTCAGTTTGGAGGGCGTTACCATCAGGTCATAAATAGTTGTGTTGCGTAAAATGACCTTCCCGTTCCTATCATACAAAACGCCCCGTTCCGGATAAATTACTTTTCGGAATTTACTTTGCTCATCTGCAAGAACGGAATACTTGGTGCTAAAGATCTGCAGGCTTAATAAACGCAAAATAATCACCAGCGACATTAAAGCGAATAATGCTATAATAAGGTTCTTACGGGATTGGTTAAATACAGACACAAATACAAAATGCTTTAGAAAAACTTAGAAGTAAAAACGGATTCTGTTGCAAAATTAATATGTCTATGCGGTATTAGTTTTAAATCTTTGCTTCCTTGCAAATAATAATTCTGTTAATAATACCAACAACAAACTTATTGCAGTGCATAACACCGTTTTCAAAATAAAATAAAAGTATCCTCCAAATTGCAATGCTTCCAGAAAGAAAAGAAACGAATGATGTATAAATGTTAATACGGCCACATACGTAAAATAAGGAGTAAATCCCATGCTCTTTATGGAGGGTTCGTTATAATTACTTTCTGCTCCTTCCTGCGAAATCAATAAATTAATCAGGAAGGGCCGCAGGTATGCTATTAACAGGCAGGAGGCTGTGTGCAGCCCATAAGTTTTGGTAAAATTATCAAGGCAAAAGCCCAGGGCAAATGCCACCAGCATCAGCGATCGCCTTCCCATTTTAAAAGGCATCCATAGAATAAACAAATAATAAATATAAGGAGTAATCAAGCGATGCAATGGCGGAATTTGGTTTAAAACAAATACCTGCACAAAAATGAACAGGCAAAAACGGATAATATTTTTCAGCAGGCTACTCATTTGTTTTCTTCACGTTCTTCAGCAGTTGATCCGGTTCGCCTTTTTGAAGATTGTTAATTACGTTTACATATTGCAGGTTATAAAAATTTGCCGCAGTTTTTATCCTGATGGTGTAAGCGCCGGTTGATTTATCAATGATTGCATCTTTCACCGTTCCTATCAGCAATCCAAAAGGAAACTTATCAGAAAAGCCACTGGTGATAACCGAATCGCCTGTAGATATTTTCACATCTTTCGAAATATCTTTTAGCAATACCACATTGGGTTCCACTCCATCCCATACTATGCTTCCTGTCTCGCCCGTTTTTTTCAGTTTCGCGCTCACATTCATTTGCCGGTGTAAGAGGCTCATCACTACCGAAAAATTTTTACTAACATCTACAACAATGCCCACTACATTATTTTGTATATCTGTTACCCCCAAATCTTTTTGCACACCTTGCGATGAGCCGCGATGCAGTTCGAGATAATTATTGGGCAGGCTTACGGAGTTGCCAATTACCTGCGCCGGCAAATACATAAATTTTCTTTTTATAGAAAAAGTATCTACCCTTATTGTATCCACAGCCAGGTTGGATGCGGTGTCGGGTATATTATAATCTTGTCTCAGCTTATTGTATAATTGTGCATTGGCCTTTACCAACGAGTCATTAGTTTTTTTCAACCTGAAATAAGATTCTACATTATCGTATTTAGTATAAACATACCCGGCAAATTCTCCGGCTACTGAAGAATAGACAGCATGATGAAACTTGTTATAGTTGAACAGCATAAACAAGGCAATTGCCATCAACAACAAAAAGAAAAGAAAATTAAAATAAATGCGGATGAATAGAAAGATATTACGCATAGTCTGCTTTTCACTTCTGCCAACAGAAACCGGGGCAGCGGGGGCTATTAATAATTTTTCGCGTAAGCCTTACCGTTAGTTTTCTATCGCATTACGAACGGATAACGGTCGTAATGTTTTAAAGCAAGGCCTGTGCCTCTCACTACACTCTTCAGCGGATCGTCTGCCACATGAACCGGTAATTTAATTTTTGCACCCAGCCTTTTATCAAGGCCTCTCAGCAAGGCACCACCGCCGGTAAGATATAACCCACGGCGATAAATATCTGATGCCAACTCGGGCGGCGTTGTTTCCAGCGCTTTTAAGATCCCTTCTTCAATTTTAAATATTGATTTATCCAGTGCCTCTGCTATTTCCTGGTAGCTTACCATTATTTGTTTAGGAATACCTGTTACCAGGTCTCTTCCATTTACCGCCATATCTTCCGGAGGGTTATCAATATCTTTCATGGCAGCGCCAATCTGAATTTTTATTTGCTCCGCCGTGCGCTCGCCTATTAAAAGACTATGATAGCGGCGCAACGCTTCCATAATATCATTGGTAAATTCATCTCCCGCGATGCGTATAGACTGATCGCACACGATACCCGCCAATGCTATTACCGTAATGCCGGTGGTGCCACCGCCAATATCAATAATCATGTTGCCCACAGGTTCTTCCACATCAATGCCAATGCCCAGCGCAGCAGCCATAGGTTCGTGTAAAAGATAAACTTCTTTTGCGCCTGCTTGTTCTGCACTGTCTCTTACGGCGCGTTTCTCCACTTCGGTAATGCTGCTCGGTATGCATATCATCATGCGCCAGCTCGGCGGAAACAACGGTTTTTTCTGGTAAATTTTTTTGATCATTTCCCTAATCATCAATTCCGCTGCGTTGAAATCCGCTATCACACCATCTTTCAGCGGGCGCACCGTCCGGATGCTTTCGTGAGTTTTTTCATGCATCATCAATGCCTTTTTCCCTACGGCCAAAATATTTTTGGGATTATTTCTGTCGAGGGCTACAATAGATGGTTCGTTTACTACCACCACATCGTTATGAATGATCAGCGTATTTGCGGTTCCGAGATCAATTGCTATCTCCTGAGTAAAAAAATTAAAGAGACCCATGTTTTAGTCAGATATTGAAAAATTAGTAATGCCTGCAAAGTTGTAGGAAATAATTTGAATTAACAATTGAAACCCTTTCAGATACTATCAATTCTTAATTGGAAAATTATACCGGTTTTTTTGATAACGACTAAGTGCAGGTGTTTATGCGAAATTTAAAAAATTAAAGTTGATTCTTGTTTGCCGAATAAATGTAAAGTTAAGCGCGATACTGATGATTGATAAAATTCTTTTTATTTTATAAATTCATACCCGATATCATTGCGGAAATACATGCCTTCGAAATAAATCTGGTCGAGTATTTCTTTTGAAAGCCCGACAGCCTCTGGCAAAGACTCTGCCAAAGATGAAACCGCGAGTACCCGCCCGCCGTTAGTAACCACTTCATCGTTTTGTTGTTTTGTGCCCGCATGAAAAACGATAACGCCACCTTCTGAATCAATGTGCTTGATGGCCTCCGGATTTTGCAGATACCCAAAATCAATCGGGAATCCTTTTTTATATGCTGCCGGGTAACCTTCGCTCACTGCTACAATGGTAGCGGCAGTCTTTGGGTCGATAACAATTTTTTCTTTTGATAGTTCCTGTTTATCTGCTGCTATCAGCAGTTGTACCAAATCATTTTTTAATCTTAATAAAACAACTTCCGTTTCAGGATCGCCCATCCGGCAATTGTATTCTATTACATAAGGTTCATCATCTACCCGTATCAATCCGAAAAAAATAAATCCTTTATAATTTATTTCATCTTCGCGCAAGCCACGAATAGTTGGTTCTATCACTTTCTTGACCACTTTGTTCATAAAAATTTCGGAAGCAAAGGGAACAGGGCTTACAGCGCCCATTCCGCCGGTGTTTGGCCCTTCATCTCCTTCAAATATTCTTTTATAATCTTTCGCTTCGGGTAAAAGAACATAATTAACTCCGTCGGTCAGCACAAAAACACTTAACTCAATTCCATTTAAAAATTCTTCTACCACCACTTTTTTACCCGCCTCTCCGAATTTTGATTGTTGAATCATCAATTCATATTCGCTGAGCGCTTCCACTCCATTATGGCAAATGATAACACCTTTGCCTGCCGCAAGTCCGTCTGCCTTTAATACTATTGGCAGTTGATGATTTTTTATATAATCCAATCCCTGTTCATAATTGGTAACATCAAACTCGCCATAATCTGCCGTAGGAATGTTATATTTTTTCATGAACGCTTTTGCAAAAGCTTTGCTTCCTTCCAGCTTTGCTCCTGCAAGTGATGGCCCGTTAATAACAATATGTTTTAGCTTGCTGTCATTTTTAAAAAAATCGTAAATACCATTTACCAATGGTTCTTCGGGACCTACCAGCACCATATCAATTTTATGGTCGAGGCAAAATTTTTTCAACGCTGCAAAATCATTGATGTTTATATCCACGTTTTCGCCAAGCTGCGCTGTGCCTGCATTGCCGGGTGCAATGTATAGCTGACCGCAAAGAGTACTTTGACTAATCTTCCAACTGTAAGCATGTGCTCTGCCGTCGGCGCCGAGAATAAGAATCTTCAAGTTAGCGGGAGTTTAGAATCAAAAATTAAGAGCCGCAATTTAGGCATTAAGTAATTAAGTCAATTACGTTTCTAATATATTTAATATTGATTCATATAATTTGCAAAAAATAAATTTGTATTTAAAATTTATCTGTATTTTACGAAATAATACACTGCACATTTTATTTCAACACCGAAACATTTACTTATGCAACAAAGCGCCACTCCATCCGAATCACAAATCGGGAAACATCCGCGAGGTTTATATGTTTTGTTTTTTACAGAAATGTGGGAACGATTCGGATATTATTTAATGGTCGGAATTTTTTTATTGTATTTAACCGACACTGTCGGCCATGGCGGAAGAGGATTGGATAATGTAGCAGCCGTAAGCATTGTGGGCACTTATGTAGCATTAATTTATTTAACTCCATTTATTGGCGGCTTGGTTGCCGACAGGTATTTAGGATATACCAAATCAATTTTTCTCGGCGGTTGTTTATTAGCGCTCGGGTATTTTTTAATTGCACTCAACGGAAGCAATCTTGTTATGTATTTAGGATTGACTTCGGCCATTATCGGCAATGGATTTTTTAAACCGAACATCAGCACATTATTAGGTAATATTTATAACCGGCCTGACCTAAAACCTAAGAAGGATGTAGCCTATAATATTTTTTATATGGGCATAAACATTGGCGCTTTTGTTTGCAACTTTGTTGCTGCCTATTTAAGAAACAATTATACCTGGGGTTGGGCATTTTCTGCCGCAGGTTTTGGAATGGTGGCAAGCATGATATGGCTTGCATTTGGGTTGAAGCATGTAAAATATGCTGATATAAAAAAACCGGTACAGCCGGATGATATGCCCATTTCTCAAATTGTAGCAAAGGTTTTTGTGCCGGCAATTATTGCCGGGATAATCGGCTGGTTTATCCCCGGAAATATTTTGGGGTCCGATTCAAATGATGCTTTCATCTTTGCTTCCATCCCGGTTATTTATTTTTATTTCAACTTATGGTATCGTGCAAAGGGATTTGAAAAAAAGCGTATTGGCACTTTATTAGTTTTATTTGGTGTTTCAATTATCTTCTGGAATATTTACAATCAAAACTCTACCGCATTAACTATATGGGCGCAAACCTATACCGACCGCGAAGCACCAAAGGCAGTGCAGCCACTTTTGAAGCCCTTCCATTTTTTGGAAAAAGTAAACACAAAACCTACCGAAGTACCTGTAGTGGATAATCAATTCCGGGCAAAGAATGATGCCAATGGAAAAGTGATAACAAAACAAGGCACTGATTTGTATTTTCAGAATTTACAAAAGAACAAGTATCCACCCGATGGGCAAGATTTAAAATTAATATCAACAGAAATTTATCAATCCATCAATCCATTTTGGATAATCGTTTTAACGCCTATTGTTGTTGCATTCTTTGGTTTCTTAAAAGCAAGAGGTAATGAAATGTCAACGCCAAGCAAGTTTGCATGGGGCACATTGATAGCCGGCATGTCGTCCGTAGTAATGATTGCTGCATGTTTATCCACTAATATTTATGTAAACAAAGTTTCAAGCTGGTGGATATTTTCGAGCTATGGTGTTTTTACCGTGAGCGAATTATTTGTAAGCCCCGTTGGACTGTCTCTTACTTCAAAAGTGTCACCGCGGCGATTCACTGCATTGATGATGGGCGGATGGTTTATTACCACTTCTCTTGGTGGAAAAATATCAGGAATACTTGCCGGCTTCTGGGATAAGTTTGATAATAAAGCAATCTTTTTTACCATCAGCGCAGTAGCGGCAATTATTGCTTTCTTCTTATTGCTTCCATTAACCAAAAAGCTGAATGAAGTGGTGGTAAAAGCTGCAGAGATGGATGAATAATTATAACTGAAAAAGATTTGATTAGCTAAGCTTAGTTTATAAGTTTTGATTTATAATTTTATAAAAATGAAAGGTAAATTAACTTTAAGTGTCAAAGATGAGACTGTAAAAAAATTACAGAAGGGCTAAAGAAAAAAAGTGAGTATTTCTAAAATTGTTAAGGAAATGATTGACGATATAATTGCAAAAGATACAATCAGCAATTCGGTTACTAAACAACTATCGTCTCTACAAATCATCACACAAAATTCATA
>Ga0157370_10001301_pt1 | contig 31138 bp, 25 predicted proteins | sample C35metaG_FD_113463 | JGI IMG/M metagenome (GOLD analysis project Ga0157370, IMG submission 113463) | Corn rhizosphere microbial communities from Kellogg Biological Station, Michigan, USA - C3-5 metaG | ecosystem: Host-associated > Plants > Roots > Rhizosphere > Soil | place: USA: Michigan...
ATTTGCATTCCTAAGAATGCGTACAGTTTTTGGTAATCACTAAATTGAAGACTAAAACGCAGGTTATTCGTTTATGACATCGCCTTCCTTAGTTTCTTCGCTGGCAATTTTTACCAGTTTATCTTTCGGGTTCAAATCGCCGAAAATTTCGATCTTATCGTCGATTTCTCTTCCTTTTTTAATTTCAACTCTCGTTGCTTTGTGATTAACCACTTTAATCACAAACAAACCTTCTGCAGAACTCACCACTGCCGATTTTGGAACCACAAATGTGCTGTCTTTCGCGTTAAGCGGTAATAAAACTTCAGCTACCATTCCTGGTAATAAATTTCCTTTGGTGTTGTGAACGTCCATTTCGACTCTTTCAGAACGCAGTTTTAAATCTAAAGCGCCAGACATTCTGGTAATTTTAGCTGTAAAAGTTTCCGGTAGCGATTTTACATTAAAACTCATTTCGTCGCCCGGATGTAAATATCCTGTGTACAATTCCGGAACAGAAACGGCTAAACGTAATTTACTTTGTTCCTGAATCGTTAATAAAGGCAAATCAGAACCTTTTCCTGCTGGACCTACAAATGTTCCTAAGTTTACATTTCTGGCTGCTACAACGCCATCAAAAGGAGCACGGATTTCTAAGTAACCTCTCATAATCGAAACTTCTTTGTGTGCTGCAATTGCGGCTTGATATTGTGCATAATCAGAATTCTTTTTACCGCTTGCCATTTCTAAATCGTTTTTAGAAATCGTTCCTTCTACCTTGCTTGTTTCATACAAACGGTTGTAGGTACTTTTGCTGGTAGCATAAATCGCTTCCATAGATTTCAATCTGGATTCGGCAGCAGCCAATTGCGAACTGATTTCAGGTGCTTCTAAAACAATTAAAAGCTGTCCTTTTTTTACTTTCGTACCAATATCAACTTTTAAAACTTTTACAAAACTGCTTACTTTGGCATATAAATCTACTTGTTGAAAACCAGTTAATTCGGCTGGTAAACGCAATTCTGTACTCAGTTTTTGTTTTTCTAAAAGCAAGGTTTCAGTTTTAGGTTCGATTTCTTGCGTAACAGTTTCTTCTTTTTTCTTTTCACAGCTGCTTAGTGCCACTAAAGCTGTAAACAATATTGCGATTGATTTTATATTATTTTTCATTTTTTGGTTTTATATAATGAATATGTTTTAAGCTTTTGGGCTAAAGTGTTTAAAATTTAATTTAACACATAGAATCATAGCTCTTCTTTACGGGTAAAGGCGTTTCACTTGTTTCAATGCACATAGCTATGTGTGAAAACTAGTTTTTTCTTTTACCTTTTTTATTTATAGCTTAAATCTATTGTTTCTATGTGTTAAAAAATAATTATACCCAACGGGTTATGACTTTCGACTTTACGAATTTAAGACTTTCCAACTTTCGACTTATTTATTGATGAGATATAATGGATACTTTCTTCGTCTTCAGGATCTAAAGAAACAGATTGTGTCGTTGTTTTTTCTTGTGCCCACGCAAATATCTGCGGAAGGATTAATAATACGGCAAAAGTAGAAAATAATAATCCTCCAATAACCGCTCTTCCTAACGGAGAAACCTGATCGCCTCCTTCGCCGTGACCAATTGCCATTGGTAACATTCCGGCAATCATCGCAACCGAAGTCATGATAATAGGACGAAGACGCAGCGCCGCCGCTTCACGCGCAGATTCTAATGCATTGCCATTTATTTTTCGAAGCTGTTCGGCATTCGTGACCAATAAAACGGCATTGGCAATGGAAACTCCAACCGACATAATGATTCCCATATACGATTGTAAGTTTAGTGTAGAACCTGTAATAGTAAGCATTAATAAAGCTCCTAAAACTACTGCCGGAACTGTCGTTAAAATTACTAATGAAACTTTGAACGACTGGAAATTAGCGGCCAACATTAAGAAGATTACAAAAACGGCAACCAATAACCCCGATTGCAAACTGCTTAATGTTTCTGTAAGTACAGTACTTAATCCAATAGGCGTAATAAACAAACCACGTGGTAATTCGCCTAATGAACTAATTGTTTTGCCCACATCTTTTGTAGCCGTACCTAAATCGGTTTGGTTGATGTTTGCTGTAACGGTAATGTACGGCATGGCCCCTAAGTTATCATTTTCACCACTTACTACAGTTGGTGTAATTTTAGCAACATCACTTAAAACCGGACGAAGCGAATTTTTTAATACCGGAATTTCTCCAATATCGGTTTTGCTTTTCATTTTGTTCAAAGGTACCTGAACCTGAACGTTGTATGATAATCCGGCTCTTTCATCGACCCAGGTATTTTTTTCTGTGTATCGTGATGATGAGGTAGAAGCAACCAATGAACGGGAAATATCATTCATATCGACTCCTAATTCGGCCGCACGGGTTCTGTCAATATCAATATTCATAGCCGGATAATGAATTGGCTGCCCAATTTGTACGTCTCTGAAATACGAAATCGCTTTTAGTTTATCTACAATTTGAGTGGCGTATAATTCATTTCGTTTTTTGTCTTTTCCTGCAACTCGAATTTCGATTGGAGTAGGAGACCCCTGGCTTAAAACCTTGTCAGTTAATTCGATTGGTTCAAAAGAAAGTTTCGTATCAGGAAGTACTTTTTTAAGTCTTGCTCTAAAGTCATCTTTAAACTCATCCATATCCAAATGAATGTCTTTTAAACTTACCTGAAAAACAGCTTCATGAGAACCTGCCATGAACAAATAAATTGGGTTGATTGAGAATAATGACGGGTGCTGACCTACATAAACAGAAGATATTCCGATATGTTCTTTACCTACCATTTTTTGAAGTTCTTTTAAAACAATAACGGCCTGTTCTTCTGTTCTTTCTAAACGAGTTCCATCAGGAGCGCGCATTCTCAGCTGAAACTGACTTGAATTTGTTTTCGGGAATACATCTTTTCCAATAAAACCAATTAATACAATAGCCAAAACCGTAGCCGAAACCAGATAGACAACCGTCGTTATTTTTTTATGAACAAATAAACGGTCCAGCGTTCTCATGAAACGAATTTTAAAACGTTCAAAGAGGCTTATTTTTCCGTCGTTGTTGGTGTCTTCTCTTTCTACATAATGTTTTTTCTGAGAGATAATATTTTGCTCAGATTCTGGAGTTAAACCGCAGGCATTAAATTCGGCTTCATCGTCTGTAATTTCCGGAGTATGTTCGTGTTTAACGTGGTCTTTCATCATCCAGTTGGCCATTACAGGCACAAATGTCTGCGAAAGCAGGAAAGAAATTACCATTGAAAATCCAATTGCTAATGCCAAAGGAAGGAACAACGCTCCCGGAATTCCCACCATTGTAAATGCCGGAGCAAATACAGCCAGAATACAAAGTAAGATCAATAATTTAGGTAAAGCGATTTCCTGACAGGCATCCCAAATGGCGAGCGCTTTTGGTTTTCCCATATCGAGATGCTGGTGAATATTTTCGATTGTTACCGTACTTTCATCCACCAAAATACCAATTGCCAGCGCTAGTCCTGATAATGACATTAAGTTGATCGTCTGCCCGAATAATTTCAGGAATAAAACTCCCGAGATAATCGAAATAGGAATCGTCATAATTACAATCAAAGCCGCACGACGGTCGCCTAAGAATAATAAAACCATTAATCCGGTTAAAACCGCACCAATAATTCCTTCTGTAATCAAACTTTTAACCGAGTTGATTACATAAACCGACTGGTCAAATTCATAAGATAATTTTACGTCTTCGGGTAATGTACTCTGAATTTTAGGCAGTTCCGATTTTAATTTCTGAACTACATCCCAGGTCGAAGCGTCTCCGGCCTTTGCAATACTAATATAAACCGAACGTTTTCCGTTTACCAAAGCATAACCCGCTGTAATATCGGCACCGTCTTTTACAGTAGCCACATCGCCCAGTTTTAAGTTTTGAACACTTCCTTTAAACAACGGAATCTGCTCAAAATCTTTAACTTCTTTAATTGTATTATTAGTCGGCGTAATATAATTTTTGTCGCCCATTCTCACGTTTCCTGATGGAGCCGTTTGATTGTTTAAACGAATCGCTTCTACAATTTGATCGGGCGTCATATTGTGCGAACGCAATAAATCCGGATCAACGTTTACTTCAATAGTTCTTGGGCTTCCGCCGAAAGGAGCAGGGGATAATAAACCTGGAATCGAAGTAAAGGAAGCACGAACATAAACGTTGGCTAAATCTTGTAATTCGTTGTTTGAACGTATTTTACTGCTCAAAACCAATTGACCAATTGGAAGAGAAGAAGCATCAAAACGAATGATAAACGGCGGTTGTGTTCCCGGAGGGAAAACGGCCTGGATTCGGTTTGAAAGCGCACTCAGCTCGGCAGCCGCCTGAGCCATGTTGGTTCCTTCGTAATAGGTTAATTTCATAATCATTAACCCTTGTATGTTTTTGGTTTCTACTGATTTGATACCGTTCGAGAAAGGTAAAACGTTTACGTAGTTTTTGGCAAAATAAGCCTCCATCTGGTCTGGCGTGTAACCTCCAAAAGGATGCGCAATATAGATAACCGGCAAATTCATTTTTGGCAGAATATCTACCTTAATGTCTTTGATGGCACCAATTCCGAAGAAAAATAGACCCGCAACCATTACTAATATGGAAATGGGTTTGCGGAGTGCAAAACGTATTAAATTCATTTGGATCTATAATTAAAATTCATTTATAAATAAGTCAAAATTGCCTGTTGCAGCAACTTTCAGCAAATACGACTGCCATACATTATTGTTGACAATATCACGATCGATTTCGGCACGGTTTAAAGTGTAAATCGTTTGTGTTAAATCGGTTAAATCAGTTAAACCGTTTTTATATAAAGTCGATTTTTGTATATAAGCTCTTTTTGCAGCGTCAACCTGAATAGGTGCTTCGGCATAATTTTCCAAAGTAATTTTGATCTTATCTTCGGCAAAAGTCAACTGCGATTTCAATTCTCTGTCAGCCTGATTGTATTCTTCCTGCAAAGCCTGAGAAACAAATTTCTGGGCGCTTACTTGTTTGCTTGATCTAAAAGGCGTGGTTAAATTCCATGTAATTCCCACTCCAACTAAATAATTAGTACGATCCGGATTTACACCATCCCAGTAATTTCTGCTAAAAGCATGCTGGTCTGTGGCATAACTATTTTCAAATCCCGATGCTCTGGTTTGTAAAACACCAAAAGCGGTCATAGTGGGATAATAAAAACGTTTGTACAATTTAACCTGCTGATTGCTGTAATCGATCTTGGTTTTATAGTATTGCAACAAAGGATGAAGGCTGTCTGTTGCAGCGTTTTCTTTGATTAATTCTTTTGGAATCTGGGTTACAAAAAGCGTATCGGTTACAAAATCCTGAGGTGCAACGCCCATTAAATCGACCAATTTGTTGTTTTGTTCTTTAACGAAATTTCTCGCCAGGTTTAAGGCAATTTTTGCTTTCGAAACTTCGGCAGTTGCCAATGTAGAATCTACTCCGGCCAATAATCCGTTTTTAACTCTTGCCACGGCAGTTTTTTTGAAAACTTCGGCACGATCCAGATTTTTTTGCTGCGAAATCAACAATCTCTGGCTCGCCAATAGATTTAAATAAGCAGCAGAAATTTTGATTTCCTGCTGGAATTTTTCCTGCTGTAAATCTTTTTCTTTGGCCTGAACATCAATTTTAGATAAATTGATTTTTTCCTGTGTTTTTCCAAAAGTGAAAAAATCCCAGTTCATGTTGACCAGGTAAAGTGCGCCAAATGCCGAATTCCAGTTTTGTTCCGGCAGAGGAAGTCCTGATGAAGCAACTCCAAGACCTCCAAAACCATAAAGCGGTCCGTTTTGACCATTTACTGTTCCGTAATCCTGCTGTGCCGATAAATTTAGGTTAGGCAGGTAATCACGTCGAGATTGTTTGAGCGTCTCTTTTGATGCATTGGTGTAATTGTTTTTTGCTCTAATCGAACCGTAGTTTTCAAGCCCAGTTTTTACTGCTTCTTTTAAAGAAAGGGTTTGAGCGTAACCGATTGAGGCAAAAATCAAGAAAAATAATAAGGTAATTTTTTTGAAATACATAAACTCAAGGTGTGAAATTATAGCACAAATTTATTTGTCTTATGCTGATAAAAGTCATGTTAAGTGATGTACTGCAATAATAAATGACCAATTGAATTGGTCATTTTTACGAAATAATAATTAAATTTTTGTCCGTACTTTGTAAACTATTTAAGTTTTAAAAATGAGCAGAAGATTTGATAATATACTGGATAACAAATGGTGGCAGGAAATTGCCGTCGTCGGTTTTTCCTTTACCATATACACCTTAAAAAACGACTGGATGTTATTTAGTTCTATAACTTCCGTTTTAATGGGCATTTTTTTCTACTTTATTCTTTACATGCACGCCCAGTTTAATCGTTTTTTTCTTCTTCCTATTTTATTCAAAACCCGTCGTCCGGCAACTTATATATTCTTAACGCTTTTTGGAGTTCTCGTTTTCTCGATAGTATTATATGAGATTACAATGCTGGATATGTTCAGTAATTGTCATTTGTATCAAAACTCGCATCAAAGAAGTTATGTGTATCAGCTGGCCAGCGTTTTAGGGACTTTGGTTTGTATTTTGAGTCCTATTATTGTTTTTAAATTCTACAGAATTCATAGAAAACGTACCGAAGAAGCACTGTTGCTGAATCAAATGCAGTTGAATTCTCTGAAAGGACAATTGAATCCGCACTTTTTATTTAATACCTTTAATACGCTTTACGGAATCAGTTTAGAATTTCCAGACAGAACGCCGGATTTGATTATGAAGGTTTCGCAGTTAATGCGTTATCAATTAGATAGTAACAGTAAACAATGCGTATCTTTAGAAGAGGAACTGGAATTTATAAACAGTTATGTACAGCTGGAAAAAGAACGAGTAGGATATCGATGTGATATTACGTTTGATTCGAAAGTAGACAATCAAAATGCGTATAAAATTTCACCAATGCTTTTAATTGCTTTTATTGAGAATGCATTTAAACACGGAACCTGCGCCATAGAAAAGTGTTTTGTTCAAATTTTTATTACAGTAGAAGAAGGGCAGCTTCATCTTCATGTTGTAAATTCAATTCCGAAGAAAACTGATGTAGTGGTTTCGACCAAAATTGGTTTGAAAAATACGATTGAAAGACTGAATTTGATTTTTGGAAAAAACTACAATCTCGATATTCAGGATAATAAAAATACCTATATAGTAGATTTGAAACTGCAACTGAAAAGATTTACTAATGAGAGATCCTAAAAAATGTATAATTGTCGATGATGAGCCCGCCGCGCATTATGTTTTGGCGAACTATATCAAACAGAATCCGCAGTTAGAATTGGTTTTTCAAGGCTATAACGGCATTGAAGCGATGGATTATCTCAGAGAGCACAAAGTCGATTTAATGTTTTTGGATATTAATATGCCGGAGATTTCCGGAATGGAATTATTGAAGATTATTCCCAATCATCCCAAAACTATTTTAACGACCGCGTATTCTGAATTTGCGCTAGAAAGTTATGATTACGGTGTAATTGATTATTTACTGAAACCTATTTATTTTCCAAGATTTTTAAAAGCGGTAGATCGTTTTTTTTCTACAGAAACTGTAAAAACGAAAGAAGAAGAAATAATTATAAATACTGTTAGTGTAAAGGTTGACGGTTATTTTATCGAGATCGAATTAGACCAGCTTTTGTTTGCACAGAGTTTTGGAAATTACGTAAAACTGCATACCACAAAGCGAACTTATTTAGGATCGATTACCACAACGGAACTCGAAAAGTGTCTGCCGGAGAAGAATTTTATGCGAATTCATAAATCGTATATAGTCGCTTTGGATAAAATTGAAGCAACAGATAAAGATTTTGTTGTGATCAAAAATGAGAAATTGCCTGTTGGAATAACCTACAAAAGGGAATTGACAGATAGATTAAAAAAGTAATATTCTTTTTAATAAAAAATATTTGAAATTTATTTTAAAAGTAATACTTTTATTACGATCATTTCAATCGTCAATTTAAATATTCAGGTAATGAAAAACGTATTTTTAATTATAGTTTTATTCTGGAGCAGTTTTTTAATTGGACAAAACGAGGTAGTAACACCACCAGAAAAAGTGAAGTTTGCTTTTGAAAAAGAATATCCAAACAAAGTTCCGGTCTGGTTCTTAAAATATGTTGGAGACGATGATGATGAAATTAGATACGAAGCAAAATTCAACACGGATAAAAATACCAAAGCGCTTGCCGTTTATGATAACTTGGGACTTTTAAAAGCATACGAATTGCAGATTCCCTTAAGTCAGCTTCCTGCGAAAGCACAAGCTTATTTAAAGAAAAATTATAAAGCAAAAGCAATTAAAGAAATTGCAGTTGTGGTAGATGATAAAAATAAAACCACTTATGAAGTGGGTGTAGAAAAAGACTCAAAATTCTATGATGTTGTTTTTGATAAAAACGGAGGATTTGATGTCGCAGTCCAAAAGGACTAAAAAGCGTACTTACTAATTCAATATATTTGAAACGGCAAACCCGACAAGTTTTTTACAGCTTGTCGGGTTTTGTTTTTTTATGAATTATGGGTTATGAGTTATTAATTATGAGTTATGAGTTATGAGTTATGATGATGAACCACCAACCATTAACCATCAACCATTAACAATTAATTAAAGCATCATTCCACCAGAAGCTTCAATTCGCTGTGCATTTACCCAGCGAGCGTCTTCGGTACATAAAAATGCTACTACACCGCCAATATCGTCTGGTAAACCAACTCTTCCCAGAGCTGTAACCGAAGCAATCTGCTGGTTCATTTGTTCGTTGTCGCGAACCACGCCGCCTCCAAAATCAGTTTCGATAGCGCCTGGAGCAACCACATTTACTCTGATTTTTCTTTGACCTAATTCTTTTGCCTGATATTTAGTTAAAGTTTCAATTGCACCTTTCATAGAAGCATAAGCCGCATAACCAGGGAAAGAAAATCTAGCCAAACCTGTCGAAATATTTACGATTCCGCCACCGTCATTCATTACGTTTAATCCTTTTTGTGTTAAGAAAAACGGCCCTTTAAACTGAATGTTGGTTAATTGATCAAATTCGGCTTCAGTTGTGCCAACGAATGAATTGTGAATCCCGATTCCGGCATTGTTTATTAAAAAATCGAATTTATCTGTTTTAAAAACATTTTTTAAAGTGTTTTCTACTTCTTTAAAAAAAGAATCAAAAGTACCAGATTCAGCCACATTTAATTGTAGTGAAGCCGCTTTTTGACCTAAACTTTCGATTTCTTTTACCACCAGTTCAGCTTCTTCTTTTTTGCTGTTGTAGGTTATAATTACATCGATTCCTTTTTTAGCAATCGCAATTGCCATATTTTTTCCTAAACCTCTGCTTCCGCCTGTAACCAGAGCTATTTTTGTATTTACTGCCATATTTTTTAATTGTTAATTGTGAGTTGTTAATTATTAATTGTGAATGATTAATTATGAGAGTTGAAATTTTGTTTTTTCAATTTACAATTAACCATTCACAATTAATAATTATTTAAGAGTGCATTGCATTAAAATGATTTCTTAAATCTTCTGCGCTTGCGTTTAATCTGGTTTCGCTGGTTCCGAAAGTAAGTTCTGTTTTTCCTTCTTTTAACTGCTCAAAAATAGATTCGATAAAACTGCTTACGCTTGGATGTGCGTCATGCAAACCAATTCCACCTAAATCCGTATTAAGTGCAGGCGGAATAATTTCGATTACTTCGATGTTTTCCGCTTTTAATAAATGACGAAGTGAAAGCGTAAACGATCTGAAAAACGCTTTTGTAGCCGAATAAACCGGAACTTTTGCAAAAGGAGAAAAAGCGAGTCCCGAAGTTACATTCATTATCGTTGTCAAAGATTTTAGCTGAATAAATAATGAAGTTAAATGTAACGGTGCTTCGATATTGGTGTTGATTTCAGCTTTTGTACTTTCGTAGAAATCAGCATCCGTAACAGAAACCCATTTTTGAATTCCGGCATTGTTTATTAAAACGTTTAAATCAGGATGATTTTCAGAAATCCAGTTATAAAGTGCGATTCGTTCTTGTTCTATAGCTAAGTCGCATACTTTTGTAATTACAGAGGGAAATTTTGCTTTTACTTCGTTTAAAACAGATTCTCTTCTGCCGCAGATTATTACGGTATTGTTTTCCTGAATAAATCGTTCGGTAAGTCCAAGTCCAATACCGCTTGCACCGCCCGTTATTAAAATTTTGTTGTTTGATAAATTCATCTTTTCGATCTTTTAAATTGATAAGACAAAGGTAGGAGTGAGGCAGCGTTGTGGAATTGTAAATTTCAAACCGATGTTTGCGAAATTCAAATTAGAGTTTAAAATATCAATAATAAAATTCCAAATTCCAATTAGTCTTTGCGAGGAACGAAGCAATCTCATTTGCTAAATAAAACTGGTGGCTTATATTAGTGTGGTTGCTTCGTTCCTCGCAATGACAAGCTTTGTGGTAACGATCGTCAATAATCTACAATCTATAATCTACAATCTAAAATTATGACCTAAAAGCCAGTGGTGTTAACGAGGTTTGTTTTTTAAAGAAATTAGAAAAATGCGCTAATTCCTCAAAACCCAGAGAAAAAGCGATTTCAGAAATGTTCCAATCCGTTTGTTTTAAAAGAATTTTAGCCTCATTTGTCAATCTGCTGCTGATTAATTCGGTTGTGGTTTTTCCGGTATTTTCCTTTAAAACCTTGTTTAAATGATTTACATGAACGGATAATCGTGTTGCAAAATCCTTTGCAGTTCGTAATTCTAATCTTTGATTTGGAGATTCTATAGGGAATTGTCTTTCTAATAATTCAGCAAATAAAGAAGAAACTCTCGCCGCCGAATTGTGTTTAGAATATAAGGCTGTTATAGGCTGTAATTTTTGTCCGAAATGAATTAATTCTGCCACATAATTTCGGATTAAATCGTATTTGTAGATATAATCAGAATTGATTTCTTTTTGTATTTTGTTGAAAATCAAAGCGACTTCTTCCACTTCTTCGTCTGATAATTGAAAAATAGGATAACCGTCTGAAGCGAAAATAGGAAGTTCGTCCAGATCGATACCGCTTTTGGATTTGGATAAAAACTCGCTGGTAAAAACACAAAACTGCCCGGATTGATTGGTGTCCTGCGGTAAATAATTATACGGAATTTTTGGCGTAGCAAATAAAAGTCCCTGTTTTTCAATGTCGATTATTTTATCGGCATATTCGGCTCTGTTATGGCCTCTTATCAAACTTATTTTATAATAAGCTCTTCTGTCATAAGGCATTCCAGGCTTTCCTTTCATACGTTCCAGAAGTTCTTTTATATCAAAAACATTAAAATGACCAATCTCTTTTTGAATGTCATTTGGCAATAATGAATTGGGTTCAACAGTTGAGCCTTCGGTAATATCTTGGTAAAATGAATCTAGGGATTTCATATTTGTGAATTGTAAAATTCAAATATACGAAAAAATAACTTTGTTAGTTTAACCGCAAAGAGCGCAAAGATTTACGCAAGGTTCGCAAAGAAATAAAATAGCGTGCTTAGCGTAAATCTTTGCGCTCTTTGCGGTTAAAAAAGACTTCCCTGCACAAATTCTGGCTCAGGATTACTTCCAAATTTAAAAGCATCAATTACAAAAAACTGTTTTACTATGGGATCAAATTCTCTTAAAACAATTTCATTGCATTCAAATTGAAGATCAATTGTAGTAAAAAGTTCAGAAGCAATTTTAAGGTTTTCAGGAGTTAATCTTCGTCCGATTGACAGATGCGGATTATCACTTTTATGCTTTAAAGGTTTTAACGTTTCGTGAGTCTTTTTCATTATTGGTACAAAATGATTTTTTGAATCTTCATTTACACCAATAAAAAAAGCACCGGCATTCGGAAAAGAATCAAAATGATCTAAATTTACTTGGAAAGGCGTAAAAGTATCTGAAATTTTAGCAAGCTTTTGTTTGAATGAATCTAGCTGCGATTCATCAATTGTAAATTCACAAATCGTAATATGTGCTTCAGAATTACAGCTGTTGTACCATTTAATTTTGCTTCTTAAAAAGTCTTTCAATTTTTTAACTGGCTCAACCAATGTTTTAGAATAAAATACAACCGAATATGTTTTTTCCATTTTTAGGACTTTGAATAATACAAATTTAAAATTTAAATTGAGCGGTCAAAGCTGCATAAAAATAATCTTTTCCGGTACCGACTTCTTTTAAGAAAGGACCCGCATTAAACCAGCCGGTTTCTAAGGTAAAGGCTAAAAAATCATTTGCGGCATAATCTAAATTTGAAATTAACTGCGAACCTATAAAGCGTTCGGTGGTGTTTTTCCCGGAATATAAAAGCTGCATATTTGGCGCATATAAACCGTCGCTTCTGGTTTGTCTCCAGAAAATATCATAATCAATTCCGAGACCCCATTTTTCGGATAAAGTAAAATTGATTGAAGGGTGAATATCAATTAAATTCGATGGACCGATTAAAGCAACTAATCCGAAATAAGCGCCTCTTGGATATAAAGGATTAAAGGTTTCTAAATGAGTATCGCCAGAATGTTTATCTCCTGAAATAATTTCGGATTTAAGTCCTATTTCGGGATTGAATTTTATGTTTTCGAATGTATAACAGGCAAAAGAAGAAATCGTCCACGCCGAGATTGTCTTTTGATTGATGTTCCCGAATTGATAAACACCTTCAAAATCGTATTTCCAATTTCCTTTGTTTTTCCAGATTCGCGTTCCTATCGATTGTCTGTTTTCTTCTCCAATCGCATCATTAAAAACAGCGCGGCTTTTCCATAATCCTAAATAATAGAAATCGATATTCTGGATAAAAGGTACTTTATGTATTACAGTATAACTTCCCCAAAATTGGGCATTTTCATTAAAGCTGTCATTAAAAGTTCCGGGCTTATTGGCGATTGGATGTGTATAAAAAGCATCTGTCTGCCAATTGTTGTTTTTATAAAATAGTTTTACTGCATCAAATGCAAGTCGGCTGTTAGGACCTTCACGCACTGCGATTAAACGCTGCGAACCGTACATCATTTCCTGTCTTCCGGTACGTAATGTTAACTGCTGTTTTTCTTTTCGAATAAAATCAATATCGAGAAAGGCCTGATGAATGTCTAACTGATTTTCGTCAACCGGACTCGGATCGACTTTACTGTTGGCTAAACTGCTCTGCAATTCAAAAAACGTTCTAAAAACGCCCAAATGAACATCGGCATGAAGCAGATAACGGGAAAGTAAATATCCATCGCCTTCATCAGATTCGTCGCCCCATTTATCATTTACGGTATTGGTATACTGCAGTCTGGCTTCACCTCCAAAAGAGGCAAAATAATTTTCGTTTCGACTTAATGGAATGTATTTGATTTTCTCGTACCAGTTTCTGGAAGAATCTTTCAAATAAGTTACATCATCGTCATATCGCAGCTTTTGAAATATAGCTTTCTGTTGTGCATTTGCGGAAAAAAGGAATCCCAAAAGCAGCCATAATCGGAAAATAGTTTTCATAATTTAGTTTTTTTGATAGCCTCCAAAGTAATTTACCGGGCTCCAATCCGGAATTGCTTTTGGTGTTTCGTTTGCAAATGTTCTAAACTCATTATCAGCGTACACGACTTTTCCGTTTACAACCGTAAGTTTTGATTCGATGTTTAGGATTTTGTCTTCTGGAGTTGAAAAATAATCATCAGAAAGAATCGAAAAATCGGCTAATTTATCTGCAGTCAGCATACCGCGGTCTTTTTCAATATTGATTAACTGCGCGCTTCCGTAAGTAAATAATTTTAGCGCCGTTGTTCTGTCTACAATATTTTCATCGGCCATATATTTTAAACCGCCCAGAGTTTTTCCGGTAGTTAACCAATATAATCCCACCCACGGATTGTAACTTGCTACACGGGTTCCGTCAGTTCCCATTCCTACTTTAATTCCTAATTCTAATATTTTCTTTAACGGAACTGTATTCGCTGCCGCGGCTTTTCCGTATCTTTTAATGAAACTTTCGCCCTGATATGCCATTCTATGCTGAATCGCCAATCCGCCGTTTAAAGCTTTTATGCGCTTTAGATTTTCTAAAGAAACTGTTTCGCCGTGATCAAAGAACCATAAAAGTCCGTTTAAAGGTGTTTCTTTGTTTATGTCTTCAATTACATTTAAAAACCTTGTAATGCTTTCGTTATAAGTGGCGTGAATTCTAAACGGCCATCTGTTTTTAACTAATAAGGATAAAACTTCTTTTAATTGTCCTTCCATTGCCGGGCTTAATTCCGGACGCGGTTTGTCGAAGTTTTCAAAATCTCCGGCACTCATTACTAAATTTTCTCCAGCGCCCTGAACGTGGTATTCTACTTTATCCGAATGATGATCATCGTCGCAGCCTTCGCCAATTTCAACGGTATTAATCCATTTTGTGTAGTCGTTTAGTTCGCTTCCTGCTTTTTGTGCAAATAAATAATACGGCATTCTAATCGTTAAATCGCTGTCTTTGCATAAACCATTTGTTACGCCGTAATCGTCTGGAAAATTTTGAAATCCACCTCCTGCATCCATAATGGCAGTTACGCCAAGACGGTTCATTTCGGTCATAAATTGTTTTGTGGAGTTTATTTTTTCTTCTGGTGATAATTCCGGAAGTTTAGAAAGTGTTGAGTATAAAATAAAAGCGTTTGGTTCGGCAACTAATAATCCGGTTGGGTTTCCGTTAGGATCTTTTTCTATTAATCCAGCATTTGGATTTGGTGTATTGGCATCGATTTTTAAAGCTTCTAAACCTGCTTTGTTTAAATAAGCGTGTCCGTATAAATGAAGAATAAACGCAGGAACATCGCCTGTTGCTTCGTTAATTTCGGCTAAAGTAGGGAGTCTTTTTTCTTCAAACTGATACGCGTTCCATCCGCCTACAACGCGAACCCATTGCCCTTTTGGGGTTCTTTGTGCTTGTTCTTTCAGCATTGCCAAAGCTCTTTTTAGAGTACGAACGCCATCCCAGCGCAACTCGGTATTAAAGAATCTGCCGCCTCGGATAATGTGCATGTGAGAATCGAATATTCCGGGAATAATTACTTTGCCTTTGGCATCAATAATCGTAGTTTTTTTGTCTTTTAATTTTAAGATTTCGCTGTTTTTTCCCGTTTTCAGGATTTTTCCATCGGCGACAGCCATCGCTTCGACAATTGTATTTTTATCGTCTAAAGTGTGAATCACAGCATGATGAACGATAAGTGTGGCTTTTTTGCCTTGAGCGAAAACAGGAAGGGAAATGATGAAAAGAAAGGCTAATATTTTGAAAGAGAGTTTCATAATAGTGGTATTTTTAGTTGGTTTTGGGAGAAAAAAAGGCTGTGCGGTTACACAGCCTTTCTTTGTTTTTCTGGAAGTATTTTTGGCCCGCGGATTTTACTGATTTGCTTTGCAAAAACGCGGATAAAAGCGGATTTAAAATTTATACAATTGCATATAAAAAATCTGTGTAAATCTGCGTTTTCGCGAAGCGAATTCGTGGCATCCGTGTTTCATCTAAAATTTAGTGTTTCAACATTTTGTGAGCATATTGTACACCTACACCATAAGCACCGCCGTATTTTTTAACTAAATCTGTTACTGGTACATAAGTTTCCTGACGAGCCCAGTCGCGTTGTAATTCTAATAAGTATTGTAATGAAGTTATTGGGTGTGCACCAGCCTGAACCATACGAGTTATTGCCATTTCGTGTGCTTCTTTAGAAACATCGCCGCTTGCATCTGTGATTACATAAACATCATATCCTTCGTTGATGGCTGACAAAGCTGGTCCAACGATACAAACGCTTGTCCATAATCCGCCTAAAACAATTTTCTTTTTACCTTTTGCTACTATAGCTTTGTATGCAGGAACATCTTCCCAGGTGTTCATTGAAGTACGATCGATATAGTTGGATGTTTTTTGTGGATAAAATTCTTCGATTTCTTTAAAAACGGGTCCGCTGAAAGATTCTTCGGCAACGGTTGTTACAATGGTTGGAACTTTGAATATTTTAGAGGCTCCTGCCACTAATGCCGTGTTGTTTCTAAGCTGATCGATTGGAATGTTGCTTACTGCAAAGGCCATTTGGCTTTCGTAATCAATTAAAACTAAGGTATGATTTGTTGGATCTAATTGTGCCGGGCTTGGTTTTTGTGCGAAACCAATAAATGTTACGAATAATAAAGCTGCTGTAAGGATTAATTTTTTCATGAGAATTTGATTTTGTTGTTAATTAAAGGTTTTAAAATATTTTGTATTTGATTTTCAATGTTATGCATTCAAATTAAATGCCTTGTTTGTAATGTGTTGATTTTAAAAAGTTTTTAAGAAAAGGCAATAGTGATCCTAGCGATATATCGTCAATAAAAATTGGATATTCGTTACTAAATTTTCGTAAAGCTTTTACTGAATTTTAAAAGAGAAAAATTCTGGTACCTATTTTTCCTTTTAGATGTAATCGGTGGAGTATTTCTGATTTTAATAAACCGCTTCCTCCTCCAAAATGTTCAATTACTTCTACTTCTGGCTGTTGTTTTAAGCAAAATGAAGTAAACTCTTTTTCAACATGATCTTCGATTCCGGAACTCAAAAGAACAATATCGATTTTGTGATTCTGAAAATATTCCTGAGCTTCTTTCTCGTGATGAAATGCAACTGCATTCCAGTTTTCATCTGCATTTACAAGACGAAGTAATATGGCCAGGATTGCTTCGTTTTTTCCGAGTAATAAGAATTCAAGTGTTTTCATTTTTTCTAAGGTTCTAAGATTCTAAGATACTGAGGTTCTAAGTTTTTTTACTTTGAAATTCCAGCTTCGCAGAACTTGTGATTTTACTATGCAAATTTATTCGTTTTGTTTTTTCTTCAACTTAATCTAGGATAAGAAAGGTACTAAGATGCTGAGATGCTTAGGTTTTCTTTTCTATTTGGTTTCAGTTTTTTGACAGAACTTGTAATTTACTATGCAAATTTATTCGTTTTGTTTTGGCTTCAACTTAATCTAGGACAAGAAAGGTACTAAGGCACTGAGCTTTTCTTTTCTATTGTTTTAGTTTTTGACAGAACTTGTAATTTGTTTGACAAAGATATTTGTTAAGTAAAGATGTTTCACTTAATCTAGAATAAGAAGTAAGATAACTAAGATGCTAAGCTGCTGAGATGCTAAGTTTTTTGATAAAGAAAATTTCTATTAATGTGTTAAAAATGAAAAGGTTTAAAATTGTAGTTGCTTAGAACCTTGTGTTTTAAAATGTTAAAAGGAAAAATCTTTTATTGGAATGTGGGAAACCGTATAGATATTTGAAAAAGTGCTTTTAGCTTTGCCATGTAGAAATCAAGGAATGATACTTTACCTTTTTAGAATTCTTTAATGATTTTTACAAGTTAAGAATGTTTTTGGAGAGACAATTTTTAATTTTTTTAAAATTTGACATATTCATTTGATCGTGGGTACTTGTAGAATTTACAATTATACAGCAATGTCCAATTTTTTTAGGTTTTTAGGTTTGGTTATTATGTAACTTAATCTAAAAACCTTTTTTTTTGTTAAATAAGCAGCAGTATTCCCGAAATCCAGAAGTAGATAAACTCTAAATGACTTTTGAATTTTTGTGGAGAAGAACAATAGAAACTCTTAAATGCGGCCGAGAAATGAGAAATATCCTTGTAACCGCATTTATAAGCCACTTCGCTTACAGTTGATGTTTTTTCTTTGAATAACTCCTTAGCATATTCCATTCGGAGTTTGATGATATAGCTTTTAACAGTTGTTCCAAAACAGGCTTTAAAGCCTTTTTTTAATTTGAATTCATTTAATGAAATCAGCCTCGAAAGTTCTGATAGGGAAGGCGCGTGAACATAATCTTTTTCGAGAATCTGTTTTGCTTCCTGGAGTTTGGTATAATCTTCTTCGTCTATTCCATCGTTTGCTTTGGGCTGTGTTATAATAGATTCAAGCTGATGTATAAGCAGTTCCCGAATTTTGGTTTCGATGTACATTTTTTTGATAGCTCCTTTACGGCTGCAGTTTTTTATTTCAGAAAGTGTCCATTGAATAGAAGGCGTAAACGGAGTATATTTTGAAGTTAAATAACCTGATTTCTTGAAAAGTATGTTTTTCGAAAATTTTTCATGAAGCTTCCAGTCTTCATTTATAATGTTATAATAGAATTCTTTAGAGAAAATAATCGCCAGATAATTGACTTGTTCGAAGGCCGGAATTTTAAAAGTTCCTCTAAATTTTGTAGTGTAAAAAATATTATGGGTATTTTCTCTAAGATATTTTTCGCTTTCTAACTGATCTATATGGGTTTCGATATTATTGCAGCTTATAAAATCCATAACAACACATTCGTCGCTGATTTCAAATAAATCTGTTTGTGGTTTAGAAAAATACATTTGAGTATCAATAAGTACCATTCCGTCAGTAGATAGAATATGACTTTTTATTTCTTCTAAATTTTCGGTTTTTATCTCAATATTTTCTTCTTTCAGAATGCTGTTAGCATGATATTGATCGGAAATTTCTATGGCAAATATTGGTTTTTCGTGGGCTGATAGTGTCGATTTGATTTTCAAAATATAATCCGTTTTTACAAAATAATAATCCGTTTTTCCCTAACTTTTTTAATGCAGTTGATGGTACTTTTGCGCCAAAGTTATTTATAATTAGTCTAATTAAAGATATGACAACTCACAAATTTTTATTTTTTATTTTATTTTTCCTTTCTATGTTCTTATCATTTTCCCAGCAGAAACAAGGCTTAACGATATCTGGACAGGTTGCTGAAAAATCTGGACAAACAATTCCGTATGCTACGATTGTGGTTGAAAAAACTGACTTAAGCGTTATCTCGGATGAAAACGGAAAGTTTGTTTTCAAAAATGTTAAGCCGGGAAAGTATACTTTAAAAATTACAGCGATTGGTTTTTCAAACCTTAAAAAAAATATTGAAGTTTTAGATAAAGATGTCAACACATCCTTTCAGTTAGAAAGCGAATTAAACGAATTGCAAAGCGTAACGGTTATTGGCCGTACGGCAACGGAAAAAGTCAATAAACAAGCTTACAGCGTAACAGCAATCGATGCTAAAAAATTACATAATACAACGCTCGACTTGTCTCATGCTTTAGATCGTGTATCCGGGGTTCGTGTTCGTGAGCAGGGCGGAGTAGGTTCTCAGTCAGAACTTTCGATTAATGGGTTTTCTGGTAATCAGATTAAAGTTTTTATTGATGGGATTCCAATGGATAATTTTGGTTCTTCTTTTCAGCTCAATAATATTCCAATCAATCTTGCAGATCGTGTAGAAGTTTACAAAGGCGTAGTGCCTATCTGGCTTGGAGGAGATGCTTTGGGAGGTGCTGTAAATATTGTAACAAACACCAAACCAAGAACCTATTTTGATGCTTCTTATTCATTTGGTTCTTTCAATACACACAAAACAGCTGTTAATGCGGGTTATACTTCAAAAAGCGGTTTTACGACAGAAATTAATGCTTTTCAAAACTATTCTGATAATAATTATTGGGTAAATGTTGAGGCAGCTGATTTAAAAACCGGAGAATATTTCCCAAATGCAAGAGTCAGAAGATTTCATGATACTTATCATAATGAAACCGTAATCGTAAATATTGGTTTAACAGGAAAAAAATATGCCGACAGGCTGCTGTTTGGTTTTACAGCCGGACAAAATAAGGCCGATATTCAGACAGGAGCGAGAATGAAAAGTGTATTTGGAAGCCGTTATACCCAAGGCAATATTTTAATGCCTACAGTAAAGTATCAGGTTAAGGATTTGTTTACAAAAGGGCTGAATGTGAGCATAACCGGAAATTATAATTTTGGTGAAGAACAAACTGTCGATACCGTTTTTAGAAAATACAATTGGTTTGGCGATTACATTCAATATCCTGGTTTGGGCGGTGAAAAAGGAAGGACTCTGATGAAAATGAGAGACAACAATGGTATTGCCACGGCTAATGCTACTTATAGTCTTGGAGAACGTCATTCGTTTATGCTGAACAATACTTTTACAACTTTTAACCGTAAGCAGGAAGACGAATTAGTTCCGGAATCTATCGCTTATAAACAGCCTAGAAAAACGCAGAAGAATATTTTAGGCCTTGGTTACAAATTCGATTACAATCAAAAATGGAGTACTTCGATATTTTTAAAACACTACAATTTAAATACAAGTTACTCCAGAAGTTATAACCCAAGCGGTAATACAGGAGATATTGCGTATCAAAAATTCGATGACAATAGTTCTACTCTGGGTTATGGTATTGCGAGCAGTTATTACTTGCGCCCAAATTTACAGGTAAAAGGTTCGTTTGAAAAAAGTTACCGACTTCCGGCTTCACGAGAACTTTTTGGAAACCCAAACGAGAATGTTGCAGGAAATCTTGATTTAAAGCCAGAAGCCAGTTATAACTACAATCTTGGATTAAGCTACCAAACTAATTTTTATAAAGTCAATGCCTTAACTTTTGATGTGAACTTTATGTATCGTGGAGCCAAAGATTTTATTCGAAATACCTTGTTTACGAATCAGGTAGACAGTTATTCTGTAAACCTTGGACAAATGACCAATTATGGTGTTGACGGAGAGGTTAGATATTCGTACCGTAACAGATTTACTGCCGGTTTTAATATGACGTATCAAAACCTGAGAAATATGACGGAGTATGAGCCGAATCAAAACTATGTGTCTCCATTTTACAAAGACAGAATTCCAAACATACCCTATCTTTTTGGAAACGTAGATGCCACCGTATTTTTTAATGATTTGTTTAAAAATGGCAACAATTTATCTGTAGGTTATAACCTGCTTTATGTACATACTTACTATTTATCATGGCCAAGTATGGGCAGCAAGGACAGCAAATTAGAAATTCCGAAGCAGTTTAATCACGACTTAAATGCAGTTTATACACTGGCAAACGGTAAATACAATATTGCTTTTGAGTGTAAAAACGTATTCGACAATAAGCTTTATGATAATTTCTCATTACAGAAACCAAGCCGTGCTTTTTATATAAAGTTTAGATACTTCTTCAATAGATCAAAATAATAATTTTAAAACCCTATATAACATGAAAAAAGTAAGCAAATTAGCCTCATTGGCCGCTTTAATAGCTTTTACAACATTTTCTTGCAGCAGTGACGAAAATAAATCAGGAGAGAACACAGGAGGAGTTGATACAGGTAAAACAAAATATATCATTACGGCCACTACCGGAGCTGTAGGAATTGCAGATTATTTACTAACTGCAGATGATATTACAAAAGGAACCATTAGTACAATTGGTAACGGTATTGAGCAAGACGGAACATACCGTTATTATATCACGGCTCAAAACAACTTTTTCAGCTTGCTTTACGGACAAGGTAATCCGGGTGCTGTAACAACTTATAATTTAAATGCAGACGGAAAATTGATTAAAAAATCAGATTTTCAGGCAGAAACGGTACATGTTTTCGCGGCTGTTAACAAAGATCTTTTAACCGTTAAAGTTCCAAGAAGCGGTGCAGCATCTATTGCGATGATGTACAAAATTGATGCTGAAAAATCGCTTATTAAAGGCGAAGCACAGCAAGATACTAAAAAGCTGGCAGGAAACGGAGAAAGAGCTTTCTTTACCTGGGCAACACAAGTAGGAGATAAAGTATTTATGCCTTACATGAGTATTAAAGGTGACGGAGTTGATAATTTTGGAACTAAAAACCCGGATAGTACTTGGGTTGCTGTTTACAATTATCCGGAACTTAAATTAGAAAAAGTAATCAAAGATAACCGTACAAGTTATTTAGGAGCTTATTTTACAAACGGATTATTTCAGGACGAAAACGGCGATGCTTACGGTTTCTCTGGTGCAGTTGCTACAAGTAATTCGGTTTTGGTTTCTACAAAACCTTCGGCTGTTGTAAAAATCAAAAAAGGAACCACAGAATTTGATAAAAGCTATTTCTTTAACGTTCAGGAAAAATCGGGCGGTTATAAAATTTCTTCTACTAGTTATATCTCAAAAGGAAAATTCTTGTTGTTGATGTACGGAAATGCAGGTAAAAATAATGGAGCAGTTAAATTGGCTATAGCCGATGTTTACAATCAGACTTTTAAATGGGTAACGAATGGCCCTGCAATTTTAAATTCGGCTACAAGTCGTTATAACATTACTACAGAAGACGGAAATTCTGCTGTAATTGGTCTTAATACACCTGATGGAAACTGGATTTATACTATCGATGGTACTACTGCTGCTGCCACAAAAGGTATGAAAGTTGAAGGTGGTGAAATTACTGCTATTCAAAAATTAAAATATTAATTATTTTTTTAAACCGTAAGTCTTTTGGCGGGGACTTACGGTTTTTTTATTTATCCTATTTATCTATCAAAAATATGTTTTCTTCTTCCAAACCAAAACCCAATACTAAGAAAAAAAGTAAAAAATCGCTTTTCAAGCGTGTTATGGCATGGCTGCATTTGTGGCTCGGATTAGCCTCTGGAATTATTGTAGTTATTGTCAGCCTTACGGGCTGCATTTATGTTTTCGAAAATGAGATTAAAGATTTTATCGAAGACTGGCGTTACGTAAAACCACAGGAAAAAGCATTTTTACTTCCCTCTCAGCTGGCAGCAATCGCAGATAAAACCATGAAAGGCAATCATGCCGCGAGTGTTACTTTTGGCGGAAAAGAAGAAGCGGCCATTGTAGGCTATTTTATCGAGAAAAAAGAAGATAAAGAAAAAGGTGAAAAAGGAAAAGCAGACTTAAAACCGCAGGGAAAGAGTAAGGAAAAAGGTAAAAAGGAAGAAAAGCCCAGAAAAAGAAGAAATGGTGTTTTTACAAGCATTTATATGAATCCGTATACAGGAGAAATATTAAATGTAAAATCGTTTTCAAGAGGCGATTCGCCGGATTTTTTTAGATGGATTTTAAACGGACACCGTGCATTATGGCTTCCTTATGATATAGGAAGACCTATTGTAGGCGTTGCCGTTATCATTTTTGTTATTCTATTAATCTCGGGTATTGTACTTTGGTGGCCAACCAAATGGATAAAGTCTATTATTAATAAAAGTTTTAAAATAAAGACAGATGCCAGCTTTAAACGTGTTAATTATGATTTGCATAATGTATTAGGTTTTTACAGCTGTATTTTTCTGTTTTTTATTGCCGTAACCGGTTTAGTATGGAGTTTTGGCTGGTGGAGTAAATCCTTATATTGGGTTACATCAGGAGGAAAACCGCTGGTAGAAAGCCGTGAATCTCCAACATCAGATACAACACATATTAAGACTTTTAATATAACTACCGTCGACAGGGTTTTATTAAAGATGAACAAAGAAAATCCTGAGGCTGCCGGAATCATGATTTCGATTCCTGCTAAACCTGCAGATCCTATTGGTGCTTTTGTTTACAAACAAAGAAATACCTACTATAATATGGACAGGTACAATTTTGATCAGCAGAGTTTAAAAGAGATTTCTATAAAATCGCCTTTTTCAGGAAATATATAGATGCTAATATACCAGACAAAATCCGTAGAATGAATTATGATATTCACGTAGGAAGCGTATTGGGGCTTACAGGAAAAATTATTGCTTTTTTAGCCAGTTTAATTTCGGCCAGTTTACCTATTACAGGGTTTATTATTAGGTGGGGAAAACAAAAAATTGGTAAAAAAGCACCTGCTGCAAAACCTAAACCTGTAAGCAAAGCTATTTCTGCAGCGAAACAAAATATAGCAGAAGAAGCTGCTGTATAAGACTTTAAAATTGGTTTTTAATTCCTTCTTTGTTTTTTTATCAAAGGCAAAACTTAATAAGTTTTGCCTTTTTTTATTTTTATTGATAACCATTTGCTTTCAGCCACTCTTCGCAGTCTCTCGTCCAGAATTTGCTGGTGTCATTTACCCCTAAACCAAAGCCATGGCCTCCTTTCTCATATAAATGTAACTCAGCTGCAACTCCATTTTTTTTAAGTGCCAAATAGTAATTGATGCTGTTTTCAGGCAGAACCGTAGTATCGTCAGTAGCGTGAATTAGAAAGGCTGGAGGCGTTTGTGCTGTAACTCTCTTTTCATTAGAAAAAGAATCGATTAATTCCTGCGAAGGGTTATTTCCTAATAAACTAGTCTGCGAACCTTTGTGTGTCGTTTGATTTTCCATAGAAATTACAGGATACAGCAAAAGAGAAAAATCAGGACGAGCGCTTACTTTATAAGCCGATTCGTAAACTTTATCATCATAATGAGTAGATAAAGTAGAAGCCAAATGGCCGCCGGCAGAAAAACCTAGTATACCAATTTTATTAGGATCAAGATTCCATTTTGCTGCATTTTGCCTTACATAGCGTAAAGCTTCCTGCGCGTCTTGTAATGGGCCGACATTTTTACTCTTCATAATTAAATCACTTGGAAGTCTGTATTTCAGCACAAAAGCCGGAATCCCAAGACTATTCAGCCATTGCGCCACTTTTGTTCCTTCTTTGTCAATAGCCAAATGTTGGTAACCTCCGCCAGGCAGAATAATTACAGCAGTTTGATTGGGCTTTGTAACTGCCGGAAAAAAAGCCGTCAGGGTTGGAATTGTAACTAAACTGGTACTTTGAACCTTTCCGTCTTTTAGTATTTCTTTCTCTTTATAATCTGCAGTTTTTATTTCATCCGGAACTTTATTCCATAATGTAATTACTTGATTTTGGGCGCTGGCATGGAATAATACTCCTGATAAAAGCATGATATTTAAAGCGATTTTTCTTAGATATTGATTTTTTGTATTTTTCAATTTAAAATGTAATTAGTTGTTATTCAGTTTGTTGTTTAATTGTTTGATGTGTTTGTTTCAAGAATGGAAAGATAAGTAAAATCGATTTGAAAACGATCTGGTTTCGGGACAATTTTACCCCTAAATACGGATGAATTTCACCTGTTAGCTTTTAACAAATATATTGCTTAATGTGTAATTTTGAGTTCTTTTTTTTATGCAATATGTTAATTAGTATAGTTGAAATAATTTTTTATATAATTTATTTGGAATATAAAGATTAAAAACTATATTTGTGCAATCGATTACATTATTACAATTTTATAATTTTAAGATATTGATTTTAATGTGTTTAAATTATGCGTATTGTGTATAGATTTTCCAGAAAAAATATCTAACTATAATAAACCGTTACCATGAGTCAAACCGATGCTGTTACAGTAAATGAAACCGTTAAATCTGCAGGAAGATACCGCTGGAGTATTTGTGCACTTCTTTTTTTTGCCACTACAATTAATTACCTAGATCGACAAGTTCTTTCGTTAACCTGGAGCGATTTTATTGCACCGGAATTTCATTGGACCAATAACGATTACGGAAATATTACAGCTCTTTTCTCTATTTTTTATGCCGTTTCTTTATTGTTTGCCGGAAGATTTGTAGACTGGCTGGACACTAAAAAAGGTTTTCTCTGGGCTATTGGCATTTGGTCTATTGGGGCTTGTTTACATGCTTTCTGCGGTATCGCTACTTCTGGAATTATTACAGGAGAATGGTTCGTAGGATTTCACGGTTCAAAAGAAATAATCAGCACCGTAAGTGATACTGCATTGGTAATTAATGTAAGTGTTACACTATTTATTTTTGCACGTTTTATTCTGGCAGTTGGCGAAGCGGGAAACTTTCCTGCGGCAATCAAAACAACAGCCGAATATTTTCCTAAAAAAGACAGAGCATTTTCTACCAGTATATTTAATGCCGGTGCTACAGTGGGTGCATTGGCAGCTCCAATTACAATTCCGTTTATTGCAAAATCTTTCGGATGGGAAATGTCTTTTATCATCATTGGAGCTTTAGGTTTCATCTGGATGGGATTTTGGATTTTTATGTACGATAAACCGGAAAGACACCCAAGAGTAAGTGCCGAAGAATTAGCTTATATTCAGCAGGATGATATTGCCGACAGTAAATTGGTTGGCTATGTTCCGGAAACAAAAGCAAAAGTTTCTTTTGTAGACTGCTTTAAATACAAACAGACATGGGCTTTTGCTTTTGGTAAATTTATGACAGATGGTGTATGGTGGTTTTTCTTATTCTGGACTCCGGCTTACCTAAGCTCAGTTTATGGAATGGATTCTACACAAGCTGCCCTGCCGTTATTTGTATTGTATATGATTACATTATTGTCTATCATTGGCGGATGGCTTCCAACTTATTTTGTAGAAAAGAAAGGAATGAACCCGTATGAAGGAAGAATGAGAGCCATGCTTATTTTTGCATTTTTCCCGTTATTAGCCCTTATTGCACAGCCTTTAGGCTACATTAGTTACTGGATTCCGGTTGTTATTATTGGTATTGCTGGAGCAGCGCACCAATCTTGGTCGGCTAATATTTTTACTACAGTAGGAGATATGTTTCCTAAAAAGCCATTGCAACCATTACAGGAATTGGAGGTTTAGCAGGAGGAGTAGGATCAACGTTTATAAACAAAGGATCAGGATTGCTTTTTGATTATGCCAAAGAAACCAATATGGTTTTTATGGGATTTAAAGGAATTGAAGCAGGATACTTTATAATTTTCTCAATTTGTGCCGTTTGTTACTTAACTGGCTGGATTGTAATGAAATCTCTTGTGCCAAGATACAGCCCAATTACAAACTTGTAAAAGATAATTTGTCTAAATAGCATAATTTTATTCATTTCAATTATGCTATTTGAATATAAAAAATTAATTTTGTGCAATCGATTACATTAAAATAAATATTATGACAAAATATAGTTCAAGATACGCGTCAAGCCCGGAAGCAGTAAAAAAATATGATACACAGCAATTAAGAGAAGAATTCTTGATTGATGATTTAATGCAGGAAGATGAAGTGGTATTGGTTTATTCGCATTATGACAGATACATTACAGGATCTGCGGTTCCGGTAAAAGGTGACTTGGTTTTAGAAACAATCGATCCTCTTAAAGCGCCTTATTTTTTAGAGCGTAGAGAATTAGGAATTATTAATGTTGGAGGAAGTGGTTCTGTTGTAGTAGAAGGAACTTCGTATGAGTTAGGTTTTAAAGATGCTCTATACATTGGAAGCGGGAATAAAGAAGTGATCTTTAAAAGTGCCGACAGTAAAAATCCGGCTAAATTCTATTTGAATTCTGCACCGGCTCACACAACTTATCCAACAGTAAAAGTAAGTTTGGCAGAAGCAAATAAATTAGAGTTAGGTACAATGGAAACGGCGAATCACCGTACCGTAAACCAAATGATTATTGGAAGTGTGGTAACAACCTGCCAATTGCAGATGGGAATGACAGAATTGAGACCGGGAAGTGTTTGGAATACCATGCCGGCTCACGTACACGATCGTAGAATGGAAGTTTATTTTTATTTAGATATTCATGAAAATCAAGCAGTATGTCACTTTATGGGACAGCCTCAGGAAACAAGACACATCTGGATGAACAATCATCAGGCCGTAATTTCACCGCCTTGGTCGATTCACTCAGGTTCAGGAACCAGCAACTATACTTTTATCTGGGGAATGGCGGGTGAAAACTTAGATTACGGAGATATGGATGTTTGCAAAATCACAGATTTAAGATAAAATCATGACAAACTTATTTGATATAAAAGGAAAAGTTGCCCTTATTACAGGAAGTACACACGGACTGGGAATGGCAATGGCAAAAGGATTGGGTCAGGCGGGAGCTACAATTGTAGTTAACGGAAACTCATCGCAGCAAAAAATTGACGATGCTGTGGCTGAACTTAAAAGTGAAGGAATCAATGCGGTAGGTTATAAATTTAATGTAACCGAAGAAAAAGAAGTTATTGAAGCAGTTCAAAAAATTGAAAGTGAAGTAGGACCAATCGCTATTTTAATCAACAACGCCGGAATCATCAAAAGAATTCCGCTTCTGGAAATGGAAGTTGCTGATTTTAGAGAAGTAATCGATATTGATTTAGTAAGTCCGTTTATCGTTTCTAAGCATGTTGCCAAAGGAATGATCGAAAGACGACAAGGAAAAATAATCAACATTTGCTCTATGATGAGTGAGTTGGGCCGTAATACAGTTTCAGCTTATGCCGCCGCAAAAGGAGGCTTAAAAATGCTGACTAAAAATATGGCAACAGAATGGGCAAAATACAATGTACAAATCAACGGAATCGGACCTGGATATTTTGCTACAGAACAAACAAAACCTATTAGAGTTGACGGACATCCGTTTAATGATTTTATCATCAGCAGAACACCAGCGGCAAAATGGGGAGATCCAAGCGATTTAGCAGGAGCAGCGATATTTTTATCTTCAAAAGCTAGTGATTTTGTTAATGGCCACATTTTATATGTTGATGGCGGAATCCTTGCTACAATTGGAAAACCTTCAAACGAAGAATAATTCTCAAATTATATTTTAAAAAGACATGAGCGCGAATCAGACATTCATAAACGATAATTTTTTATTAGAAAATAAATATGCAGAAGAGTTATATCATAACTATTCTAAAAATCAGCCTATAATTGATTATCACAATCACCTAAACCCGCAGTTTATTGCCGAAGATAAAATCTTTGACAACATTACGCAGGTTTGGATTAACGGAGATCACTACAAATGGCGTGCAATGCGTACATTAGGAATTAATGAGCAGTTTGTAACCGGAAATGGATCTGATAAAGATAAGTTCTTAAACTGGGGAAAAACGGTTCCTTACACGATGCGTAATCCGTTGTATCACTGGACACATTTAGAGCTTGCTCGTTATTTTGATATTTATGATTTGTTAAACGAAAAATCAGCAGAAAAGATTTATATCGAAACTACTGAAAAAATAAATTCGCCGGCTTACAGCACACAAAACCTTCTTAAAAAAGTAAATGCTGAATTGGTTTGTACAACAGAAGATCCAATCGATAGTTTAGAGTTTCACCAAAAACTGGCTCAAAACCCAATTGGAACTAAAATGAGTACGGCATTCAGACCTGATAAAGCCATCTTAATTTCTAATGATGGTTATAATGCATATCTGGACACATTAGGGGATGTGTCCGGAGTTGCAATTAACACTTTTGCTGATTTGCAGACAGCCTTGAGAAAAAGAATTGAATTCTTTAATGCAAACGGATGCAAATTGAGCGATCACGGTTTAGATCAGATTTATTTTGAAGAATTTACAGAAACTGAAATCAATTCAATTTTCAAAAAGAAAAGAGAAAACAGAATTATATCGCCAGAGGAAGCTTTAAAATTCCAAAGCGCCGTTTTATTATTCTTGTCTGAAACGTATCACGAATTTGGATGGGTGCAGCAGTTTCACTTAGGTGCATTGCGAAATAATAATGCGCGTATGCACAGAATTTTAGGCCCTGATACCGGATGGGATTCTATTGGAGATTATCCGCAGGCACAAAAATTATCAAGCTTTTTAAATGCATTAGACAGCAAAGATAAATTGACAAAAACGATTATCTATAATTTAAATCCGGCTGATAACGAGGTTATGGCAACCATGATTGGAAATTTCAACGACGGAAGCGTTCGCGGAAAAGTACAATTTGGATCGGGATGGTGGTTTTTAGATCAAAAAGATGGAATGACAAAACAGTTGAATGCCCTTTCTAATATGGGATTAATAAGCTGCTTTGTTGGAATGCTTACAGATTCAAGAAGCTTTTTATCTTTCCCAAGACACGAATACTTCAGACGTATTTTATGTAATCTTTTGGGAGATGAAATCAAAAGAGGAGAACTTCCAAATGATATGGAATGGATTGGAAAATTAGTTTCTGATATTTCATACAACAACGCTAAAGAATATTTTAAGTTTTAGTTAAGAATTAAGAATTAAGAATTAAGAATTAAGAATTAAGAATTAAGAATTAAGAATTAGAACTGTTAAGATTCATTAAAAGTAAAGTTTGAAAAATCTTTTTTAATTCTTTAATCTGTGGCAAAAAAACTTTTACTAGTAAAAAATAAATAAAATAATGAGTAGAGTAGTTGCATTTGGAGAAATCATGTTGCGTTTATCAACAGAAAGGCATTTACGTTTTTCACAATCTACAGCATTCGGAGCTACGTATGGAGGTGGTGAATTTAACGTATGTGTTTCCTTGGCGAATTATGGCATCAATGCCGAATTTGTAACAAGACTGCCTGAAAACGAAATAGGTTTATCGGCCTTAAAAGAAATGCGAAAAATGAACGTCGAGTCTAAAAACATTGTTTATGGAGGAGAACGTTTAGGAATCTATTTTCTTGAAACCGGAGCCGGAACACGCGGCAGTAATGTGGTGTACGACCGTGCTCACAGTGCGATGTCGACCATTGAAAAAGGAATGGTAGACTGGGAAAAAGTACTGGCAGGAGCAGAATGGTTTCATTGGAGCGGTATTACGCCAGCCATTTCTCAAAGCGCTGCAGATGCTTGTTTAGAAGCTATTAAAGTGGCTCATAAGCTTGGAATTAAAATTTCATGCGACTTAAATTACAGATCAAAACTTTGGCAGTACGGTAAAACTCCAAGCGAAGTTATGCCGGAAATGCTGCAATACAGCAATGTTATTTTAGGAGACATTGATACAGCTTATTTTATGTTAGGAATTCCAAAAGTGAACCCTAATTATCAGGATGAAAAATCGCTTCCGGTTTTATACACGAAGTTATTTGATTTAATTCCGAATTTAAAAATTGCAGCCACAACACTTCGTTATTCGGTTAGTGCTTCACATCAGAGAATCGGCGGTGTTTTGTTTGACGGAAAAGCAATTTATCAGGCAGCGGTAAAAGAAGTAACTCCTGTTGTAGACAGGGTAGGAAGCGGTGATGCTTTTATGGGCGGATTGATTTACGGACTGTTAGAATATCAAAATAATAACCAGAGAGCGTTAGACTTTGCAGTAGCGGCTTGTTGTTTAAAACATACCATTGCAGGCGATTACAATTTGGTTACTTTAAAAGAAGTTGAAAATATGATTGATGGTGATGGATCTGCATTAGTATCAAGATAATTAATTAAAGAAATGGCAAAATATTCAAGAATAGAAGTGGCTCAAACAATGAA